>Ga0315289_10010508_pt1 | contig 13239 bp, 18 predicted proteins | sample YL17G11_40_MG_FD_203452 | JGI IMG/M metagenome (GOLD analysis project Ga0315289, IMG submission 203452) | Sediment microbial communities from Yellowstone Lake, YNP, Wyoming, USA - YL17G11_40 | ecosystem: Environmental > Aquatic > Freshwater > Lake > Sediment | place: USA: Wyoming | collected...
GGAAGAAGGAAGATACCCGACGACCCTCACACGGGTCAAACTGAAAAACTGGAATGAGCAGTACAAAAAAAGGTATGCTATTCCATTCTTTGAGCAAGAAAAAAATATTGAATATTATCGAATATATTGTCAAAGATAATCTCGTCATAGGACTATTTCTTTCATTTACACATTTAATAATACATTTTACTTACTATAATATTATGAGTTGGCTTATTTAAAACTTACTATCTCTTTGTAGTATGTCGAAGAGAGGTTCTTTTGAGATAAAAAAGAAAATTTTAGAATTGAGCAAAACAGAGAAAACTTTTGCAGAATTAGAGAGAAAAGTAAACACTGGTTTTGCGACGATAAAATCAAACTGTAATGAATTAGAAAAGTTCGGATTTTTAACAATCAAACAAGAAAAGAAACACGAAAAAAACGGGAAGCCATTTTTCAGAATAAAAACAACTGAACAGGGAATTAACTTTCTAAAAAATCAGTAAAAGAGAGGATAACTCTTCCTATTTCTTGTAAATATTGCTTCTCTTACCAATTCTCACGACGACAATTTTGTTTCCTGAAACAATCACATCTACAATCACGCGATAATCACCGACTCTCAGTCGCCATAATTTATTACCCTGCAGTCTTTTCAAACTTCTAAAAGGATTTTCTCTTAATAAATAAATCTTTTTCAGGATTATCTCCCTATTTTTTTTATCTAATTTGCTAAGAAATTTTTCGGAATTTTCTTCAATCTGAATGGAATACATTTTACGTCAAAGAAATTCCAAGTTCTTTGGCTACTTGTTCTATAGATTTAAATTTTCCATTCTTTATATTTTCCAAACCTCTGTTGATTTCTTCAATTTCTTCAGGACTTAATTCCTCTTCTTCAAAATTATCAATTAAATTATTTAACAAATCATCATAAGATTGTCTCTCAAAATTTTTTAAAAATTTCAATCTCTCAAGTGTTTCAGTGCTCAATTGAATAGTTGTTTTTTCCATTATATAACTTAATATAGTTACTATATAAACATTTCGTTTTCTCAACCAGAAAACTTATTAATCTCTAAACTCTTAAATTCCGATTCTTCAACTTGTTTATCAAAACGATTTAATTGATATTGAAAAGGACAAAAATGTCTATAGGTTCCAACAGCATAACCTAAAATTCCAGAGAAACATTCTGTAAATCCTATATTTTTTCCTTCAAAAAAATTTCTTAATAAAATGTAATTTCTAATTTCTCCAAAATCAATAGAATCTTTTCTAGCTAATTTAACCCTCGTGCTTGCGACTTTATATGCAATCTTAAAATCTTCTTTAAACTTTTCAAACATAAATAAAATATAAATAAAAGATTAATAAAGATTATGGTAATAACCAAAAACTTCTTAATCTCTCCTTATTTCTATAATTCATGCTCGAACGATTAGGTGAAGTATTAAAAAAAGCAACTGACAAAATAGCAAACGCCATCTTCCTCGACAAAAACCTCGTTGATTCAATTATAAAAGATTTGCAGAGGGCACTTATAGAAGCAGATGTAAATGTTCATTTGGTAAAAGAACTTAGCGACAAAATAAAAAAATCGGCATTTGACGAGAGAATAAAAGAAATTGAAAAAAAAGAGCACATAATAAAACTTCTCCATAATGAATTGACAAAAATCCTAGGAGAAAAAAAAGAATTAAAATTACAATTAAAACAAAACAGGATTTTGCTTTTAGGACTTTATGGAGCAGGTAAAACAACGACGATTGCTAAACTCGGAAATTATTTTGCAAAACGCGGGCATAAAATTGCCATGGTTGGCTTGGATGTTCACCGTCCTGCAGCTCCTGAGCAAATCAAACAATTAGCAGAAAAAAATAAATTAAAATGCTTTATAGATTTGAAAGAAAAAGACCCTGTAAAAATCTGGAAAAATTTTGAAAAAGAATTAATGAATTATGAGGTAATTCTCATTGATACTGCTGGAAGAGATGCTCTTGATAAAGAACTCGTAAAAGAAATATCGTCGCTGAATAAAGAAATTAAACCAACTGAATCAATTTTAATTATACCAGCTGATATTGGACAAGTTGCAAAATCTCAGGCAGAAAAATTTAAGGAAATGCTAAAAATTACAGGAGTAATAATCACAAGAATGGATTCTACTGCAAAAGCCGGCGGAGCTTTAACAGCATGTGCAGAGACAAAAGCACCTGTTTATTTTATAACAACAGGTGAAAAAATCAACGACATCGAAGAATTTAATCCTAAATCTTTTTTATCGCGACTTTTGGGAATGGGCGACTTGCAGAGTTTAATTGAAAAAATAAAATTAGTAACAAATGAAGACAAGCAAAAAGAAATGCAAGAAAGATTAGAAAAAGGAAAATTAACTCTTCACGACGTTATTGAACAAGTTAAAACAATGAGCTCAATGGGGGGTTTTGAAAAAATAAAATCCATGATTCCTGGTTTTGGAAACATAAAACTACCAGAAGAAAAATTAGAAAATCAAGAAGAAAAAATCAAAAAATGGGAGCACATAATAAAATCAATGACTCCTAAAGAAATTAATAATCCTGAAATAATTGAAAAACAAACTTCAAGAATCGGGAGAATTGCCAGTGGTTCTGGAGTTAATAACAGCGACGTCAGGGCTTTGTTAAAACAATATAAAATGCTTCAAGAAATGATCAAATCTGGAACAGGAAATATTGGAGGAAGTGGAATGCTTAGTCAAAAACAAATGATGAAAATGGCAAAGAAGTTCGGAAAAAAGATGAGGTTTTAAGAGAAACAAATTAGAGCATTAATAAATTTTATGAAATTTTAAAAAATTAAAGAATAAGAATTAATAAAAATAAAATAAATAAAACACCAATTTTATTTCCTTGTTGAACTAAGTCCCCAGCCTTTTTTCTTTTTGTAAATACTTACTTCCAGTCCTTTTTTTCTCAAAGTTGATGCTCTTTTTTTGGCTGTAGTTTTTGTATTCGCACGATGTCCTACCATTCCTTCACCTCCTTTCATAATAATATAAATACTGGTAAAAAGATATTTATATTTGTTCTTACTTCAAAAAACATGACTCAAAAAATCATTCAACAAGGAGCAGAAGCAAAAATTATCCTAGATAAAGATATCATCACTAAAAACCGCATTAAAAAATCTTACAGAATTTCTGAACTCGACGATAAAATAAGGAAATTACGAACTCGTTCTGAAATTAAATTGTTAACAAAATCTTCAAAAATTATTCCAGTCCCCTTACCTTTAACAACTTTAAAAAAATCCGAGCGAGGTGACGAGCGAGCAATTATACAAATGCCTTTTATCAACGGAAAAAAACTTTCAGATGAGTTAAATAAATTTCCATTAAAACAACAACTTCAAATCTGCAAACAAATTGGAGAAAATGTTGCGAAACTCCACGATACAAATATCATTCATGGAGATTTGACTACAAGCAATATGATTTTAGTTGAAAAATTTCCTGCTCATTCACATTCGCAGATTAATAAAAATTCTGTTAATAAAAAACAAAAAACACAATTATCCCAAGGTTTATCTTTTAACAAATTTCCAGCGAAAAAATCCAGCGGAGCAGATTTTGTAGCAACCAGTCGCACGTTAGCACCAAACATCTTCTTCATCGACTTCGGACTAGGATTTATCAGCCACAAAATAGAAGACAAAGCAGTTGATTTGCATTTATTAAAACAAGCTCTTGAAGCAAAGCATTTTCAGAACTGGGAAGAATTATTCGACGCTGTGGTTAAAGGATATTCTAATTCAAAGAATTTTAAAAAAATATTGGAAAAACTAAAAGCAGTAGAAAATCGAGGAAGATACAAGCATTAAATTTGATTAAAAATTTGTTTATATGCTTTTCTGTAATCATGAAAAACCAATTTTGTTTTATATCTTTTTTCTAAAATACTCATAATTTTTGCTGTAAGTTCTCTTGCTGTTTCTAAAGGAACATCAATTCTTCCTTCTAATTTTTGGTTAAATTTATGGACATGAGAATATATCTTTTTATTATCCTCATACAACCATGAATTAAAATGGTCAATAATTTGTGAAGGCATAACTTCTGACACTTTTTTAGGATCTTGGGAATTAAGAGATGTCCCATATTTAAGATATAATAGACAGGCATCTACTCTTTCATCATTATTGTTAATAAATCCTCCTTTTATATAAAATCGATCCCATGATTTAACTTTATCATTATCAATAGTATGGGGCAAAAACAAAAAAGTAGCTAAATCATAATCCATTTTATCTTCATAAACTCTTGCAGGCGCCCTAGGATTTTTTTTATTTAATTCATATGCAGGATATATATCTACATAATCATGATTTGGACTTAAAATTCTCATAGGATGATTTTTATGAACTTTGAAAATATAAAATATAGGAGCAAATAAATCTCTGTGAAAAGGATTTTCATCTTTATCAAGAAAACTATAACCAGATGCAGAACCTTCAGCAATAATAAAATCATTCTTTACAATCTTAGAGTCTACAGGATAAAAATTTCTTTTTCTTTTTGTCCACATGTTAAAAAGAGATTTAATCGATTTATTAATATTTATTTTCTCAGAAATATATAATGAATAGCCCTGCCAGGATTCGAACCTGGGTCACTGCCTAACTTTCGATTATCGACCAAAGGGCAATATACTTGACCGCTATACTACAGGGCTGAGCAATGTTCACGAACCTTCACAGTCGCCCTAGATTGTGAGTGGGCTTGCGAACATAATATAAACTAAATATTCAATCTTTTAAATTTTCCGATACAAAACTTGATAGCAACCTTTTTAAAACAATTTTCATAAATTAAAGAATGGTAAAAGAAATTAAACTTAAAAAAACCAAATTAAGTGAAAAAGAATTTGAAAAGAAAATAATAGAACTTGCAAAAAATGGCCTGACTTCTGAAAAAATAGGAGAAACCCTCAGAAAACAGGGAATGCATACAAAAGAATTTGAAAAGAAAATATCAAAGATATTAAAAGAAAACAAGATTTACATTAATCCTGATTTAAAAAATGTCTCTGAAAGATTAGAAAGAATAAAAAAACATTATGAAAAAAACAAGCAGGATAAAAGAGCTAAAAGAGAGGTTACAAGAGTTTTTGCACAATTGAGAAAACTCAAAAAATATTTTAAAGAAGAATAATTCTTTTAAGCTCTAATAAATTCTATTAAAATGGAAAAAAGAGGGGAATCATTAAAACAAGAAATCGAAGTTGTTGCAAAAAGATTTTTGGAAAAAATCGAAGGTAAAGAAATACAGATTATAAGCCACTTTGACACCGACGGAATAACCTCTGCTGCCATAATAATAAAAACATTAAAAGAATTAGACAAAACTTTCTCTGTGAAAATTGTGAAAAACCTGGAAGAAAAAATTATTGCCAATTTACAAAAAGACAAGATAACTCTCTTCTTGGATTTGGCATCAAACTCTTTAAATTATATAAAAAAACAGGAATTAAAAGATGTATTTATAATTGACCATCACGAGATAGTACAGAACATTCCAGAAAATATCTATATAATAAACCCTGAATTAAACAGCCAAGAAAAAATAAGCTGTTCTGGATTGACCTATCTTTTCTGCAAAGAAATAATCCCTGAAAAAAAAGAGCTTGCAAAACTCGCGGTTCTTGGAATGATTGGAGATTGTCTTGAGAAAAATATTGACAAATTAAATAATCAAATTTTAGTTGAAGGAGAAATAAAGAAAAAAAGAGGTTTGCTCTTATATCCTTCAACAAGACCCCTGGATAAAGTGTTGGAATTCACTTCTAATTTTTACATTCCCGAAATAACAGGGGACTCGCAAGCAATAAATTTATTTTTAAAAGAAACCGGATTAAAACCAAAAAATGGAAAATATAAAAGTTTGATAGAAATGGATGAACAAGAAATGTCAAATATTATCACTGCTCTTTTATTGAAAATCCCGAAAACAAAAAATCAGGAAAATCTCGTCGGAGATATTTTCTTAATAAAATTCTTCAACAAGTTAGAAGATGCAAGAGAATTGAGTGCAAAAATTAATGCTTGCAGCAGATTGGGTGAAAGCGGGGTGGCAGTTAAATTATGCTTAGAAATTCAAAGTGCAAAAAAAACAGCAGAAACTTTATATGCAAAATACAGGCACTTAATTATTTCTGCCTTGGAATTTGCAAGAAAAACCAGCAAAATCCAGGGAAAAGGTTATGAAATAATAAATGCAAAAACAGAAATAAAAGACACGATAATTGGAACTATTGCAAGTATTCTTTCAAACTCTCCTCTTTATGAAGACGGAACAATAATTATTGCCATGGCAAATTGTGAAGACAAGATAAAAATTTCCTCGAGAACCGTCGGAAAAAATGGAAGAAATGTAAGAGAAATTCTCTATAATATTATTTCAAAAATAGGAGGAGAAGTTGGGGGGCATAAATATGCTGCAGGAGGTTTAATAGAAAAATCAAGAGAAGAAGAATTTATTAATATGCTCAAAAAAAACTTGGAAATTGAAGTTGTGAAGATCTAATATAAATACTTAAAAACCTAGTCATTTATCAGCATTTATGAATAAAATAGAGAACATAGCCTTGTTTGATATGGATGGAACTCTATGTGATTATGATAATGGTTTATTTGATGAGCTTGAAAAACTAAAATCTCCTTATGAACAAACATTTCATCCACCAATAAGAAATAATGCTCCAGATTATATAAAGGCAAGAGCAGATTTGATAAGAAAATCTGAAGACTGGTGGGCAAACCTACCAAAACTTAAATTTGGATTTGACATATTAAATGTTGCTATTGAAACAACACAGTCCGATAAGTAAATAATGTCCGAGAAGTGTCCGAATAAGAGAATCTTTTTAAAATGAAAAATCCTAGTATTATAAAGATGGTTGATTATGTGGAGATACATGTTTATACTGATGGAGCAAGTAGAAAAAATCCTGGACCTTCGGCAATAGGAATCGTTTTTTTGGACAGGAAAGGTAATTTTATTGCAGAGCATAAAGAGTGTGTGGGAATTACAACAAATAATCGTGCAGAATATATAGCAATTATTAGGGGTTTGGAACTTGGAACAGAATATTGTAGAGGTAAAGTAAATATATTTTCTGATAGTGAAATTGTAGTAAACCAACTGAATGGAACTTATGCCATAAAAGTTAAGGAACTTAGAGATTTATTTAAACAAATTAAAGCCAATGAACATTTTTATCAAGAAGTAATTTATAATTGGGTTTCAAAGAAAAATAAAAATATAATAAAGGCAGACACCCTATGTAATTAAGCATTAGATGGGGAATATACTAGATAATTAGTAACCTAAGAATATTTCCCAATAATTGTTAAATTATAAACAAGTGCTTTTAAGAGTAATTCAACATCCTGTGCAGTTTCTTTTTTTGAACGAAGATAATTAAGATTCTTTCTTTTTATTGCAGAAAAAACTCCTTCAATTATAACCCTGAATCTGTAAGTCTGATTCCATATTTCTTTTTGTTCTTTGTATAATCTTAATTTCTCTCTCCATAAATCGCTTTTTGCTCTTCTCACTTCATTATTTGATTTGAAATCTATGAAAGCATTTGTGATTCCAAGTTCTTTGCATAAAGCATAATGTTTTTTGCTTAAGTAACCAGCGTCGGCAAGAAGTGTTTTTATGTTGAAACCATTTTTAACAATTGCTCTTACAAATTCCTCAAATAAAAGACTATCATGCTCGGTTCCTTTTGTTGCTTTTGCATAAGCAATGATTTTGCTATTTTTCAAACAGGCGATATGAAGTTTTCTGACGCTGTGAAGTGTTCCAGATTTTTTATCGTATACTTTTTTATAACCTCCATGATACATTTTTTGAGCAAGCCATGTTGAATCCAAAATCATTGTATCTTCATTATCATTGAAAAACAAAGCTGAAACTTGAATAAGTTTCTCAATTAATCTTTTAGTATTCTCGTCGTTAGAATAATCATTCAAAGTGCTTCTCGGAGGGATTGATTTAATCAGTTCTTCTTCATACATCTTCTTTAAATCACTTTGAGTTCTTCTATAAGACATTCCGTTATAGGACATCATGCAGAGTGCTTTGATTACATCCTTAAAATTTGCTTTAGGTCTCCCCATAACTTGCAATTGTTCAAAATTGAGTGGTTCAATAAAGTCGCAGAGATTATTAATGAATATTTCTTTCTCGTGTTCAAGAGTTAATGAATTCTTTTGCAGAGCTATTACTGGTTTGAATTTTCTTTCTTCGTGAAATAATCTTTCTTGTTGTTCCATTTTTTGTAGTAATTCTTTAATAGTTATATACTTATGTAAGTAAATGACTATATTTAAACCTTTCTAAATAGGTAAGTTAAGGACTTTATAATAGAAAGGTTTAAAAGAAAGATATTATTAATAATATTAATTATAATGATAATAAGTAAACAATCATTCTCAAAATCATTAAATATTATCTGTGGACGTCTCGAGAATTGAACCCGACAGGAATGGATACGAAGCCCTCCACTGGCAAACCTGCGACGCCCCTGAAATAAATCCCATCCGAGTACTTGCTCACAAATGCAGTTGCTCGGAGCCCAATATAATAAATATACGACTGCTTCAGCTACAAATCTTGGTAGTCGTTTTATTTATTTTCTTGAGTATAATTTGTTTTATCATCTTTTTGTAAGTTTTAAGAGCCTACCCTTTAGCTCTTCTTCTAGTATTTCTTTTTTAATTATACACCTAATATCACTAATTCTTTTTGGTGGTCCTTCTTTTTGTTTTGCAAACTCAATTTTCTTTTTTATTAAACCATGTGTATCCAAATACTCTAAAATGTGATGGAACATAGTTTCTTTTACAGGCTTAATGTCAATACATAAAGGAATAAGTTCCAAAAATTTGTTATAAACTCCTTCAACAGTTTTATCAAGAGATTGTTGTATTGCATAAAGTGCCAAAAAATCACGATTGCTCAAACGACTAAGTTTATCTTTTTCAATGTCTTTTATAGCTTTGGGGACACCAACTTCAATATCATGTTCTTCAATTGTTTCTCGATTTTTAGATTCTGCACTTTGTGCTGAATAAAGTAATATTTTAATTGCTATTCTGCAATCTCCATGATATTTCTCTGATACAGTTTCAGCTATTTTTTCTAATAATTTTTGATTTATGCAATTTTCGTCATTAAAACCAACTTTTGCTCTTCCCGTAAGGATTTTTATAATATCATTTTTACTATAATTCTCAAAAGAAATTCTTGTTGATTGTAATGAGCTTCTTACTGCAAGGTCCAAAGAATCATCCCAGTTTAAATCATTTGAAACAAGAATTAAACTTATTGAATATTTAAAATTCTCCAATATCTCCGCTGGTCTACTTAACGAATATAAAAGATGTCTTAAATTAATTCCTTTATCAATCTCATCTAAAACAATTAAAATATTTCCAGTTAATTGGGATAAAAAACTTATTATCTGTTGTTCTTCGGATAATTTCTTTCGACTTAGATTTTGGGCAAGTATATTCATAATTGTAGATGCAGTTTTATCACTACAATTAACATAAGAAACCATCAAATTTGGTTTTAATTCTTTCAGTTGCTGTCTAACATAGTTTAGAGTAACTGTTTTTCCAGAACCAGGAGGTCCAATCAGCAAAATATTATTTGGAATTCCATAATTAATAAATTTTGATGCCTCATTGTAAAGTCTACTTGTTTCTCCCCTCTCAACTATTTCTTCTGGAACATAAGCAAAGCTAAAAACTTCAGGACTTTTTATAACAGTTCTTTCTATCTTTAAAAATTCAGAAAATTTTTTTACCATTTTCACTCCTTTTGATTTTCAGTGTATGTTCCATTTTCACTCATCTAACGTATTTCAGGTGGTATATAAAACTTTGCCTCATAAAGTTTATATAGTCTATTGCTTACGTAAGTAAAAATGACAAAAGCAATTCCTAAATGGGTGATGCAAAGGTATTCTGTACTATATAAAAAATTCAGATGTGGACAAACATTCACAAGAGAAGATGCTACAAAAGTTATAAAAGAATCAGGGTTAAAACCAGAAGAGAAACTTACCAATACTTTTTTCTCAGAACTTTCTGAACGTGGATGGGTTAAAGCAGAAAGAGATAAAAAAGATAAAAGAAAAAAAATATTCAAATTAATGAATCCTATTGAAGCGATATTAAATCTTGATTTAAAAGAGGATAACTAAAAATGATATTCAAACTTTCCCCCTCATCACTTTCTCTAATGAAAGAATGTCCTAGATGTTTTTGGTTAGCACAGCATAATGTATGGAAAAGACCAGTAGGAATATTTCCAAGTCTGCCGTCAGGAATGGATAGAATTCTAAAAATTCATTTTGATAAATTTATGGAACAGGGAAAACTTCCTCCAGAAATATGCGAGAATGGGAAATGCAATGGGATGAAATTATTCGACGACAAGGAGAAATTAAAAATATGGCAGAATAACTGGAAGGGAATTTCTTTCACAGACAGCAAAGGAAATGAATTGCATGGAGCAGTTGATAATCTTTTAATCAAAGGAAAAAAGATAATTGTTCTTGATTTCAAGACAAGAGGATTTGTATGCAAGGATGACACAGCAGACCATTATAAAAATCAGTTGGACATTTACAATTTTTTATTAAGGAAAAATGGCTGTCAAACAGAAGATTTTTCTTTTCTGTTATTTTATGTTCCTAAAGAAGTTTTATCGACGGGAGAAGTGATATTTGATACTGAATTAAAGAAAATGAAAGTTGATATTAGTAACGCAGAAAAGATATGGAAAAAAGCAATTAAATTATTAAACTCTGATTGTCCAGATAAATCTTGTGAATGGTGTGAGGGAAGATGAAAGAGGATTATTTAAATAAAATATTGAAGACAAGCACTAAATATCTTCGTCAATATTTTAAATTTAAAGAGGTAGAGGATTTCTTAGAAGAAGTAGAGCCTCTTAGGGGAAAACCTAAAGAAGAAGTAGTAAGACTTTTTAATGAAATTTATTTAAAGCATGTCAAGAAAAAATTTCAAAAAGAAGATAGTCCTGATTATGATAAAGCATTACTTAAATTTATTAATAAAGAGACTGGAAAAGTTAAAATATTTTGGGGGGATGTTTATGATTTTTTGAAAAAATGTCCTTCGGAATCAATTCAATTAATGGTTACTTCTCCTCCATATTATAATGCAAGAGAATATTCACAATGGAGTGATTTAAATAAATATCTTGAAGATATGAAAAAAATAATAAAAGAAAGTTATAGAGTTCTTGATAATCATCGTGTGTTTGTTTTTAATGTTGGAGATATTTTTGATAATGATAATCTTGTAGTCAAATCTGTTTGGGGGAAGAGGAGATTACCTCTTGGGGCTTATTTTATTAAAATATTTGAGGAATGTGGTTTTACATTCGTTGATGATTTCATATGGGATAAAGGAGAAGTTCAAAGTGAAAGGCACAAGAATGGAGATAAACCTTATCCATTATATCAATACCCAATGAATTGTTATGAGCATATTTTAATATTCCACAAACATAGATTAGATACAACTCGTTATCCTTGCCCTATTTGTGGTTCTCTAAAAGTTAGTGGGAATACTCAATCAGAAAGTGGTTTGCAATCTTGGGAATGTAAGAATGATGATTGTTTTAAAAGAAGTGTAAGTAACAGAGGGAAAAGGTTCTCCTTAAAAACAAATCTTGTTCAAGATTTAAAGAAGAGAGAAGAAAATAAAATATCTCACGAGTTGGTTAAAAAATGGAGAAGAGATATTATTAAGTTTTCACCAGTTATTAAAATTGGTCGTGGGGGGGTAAATAAATTAGGTCATACCGCTCCTTTTCCAGAAGATATTCCAGAAATGGCTGTTCAATTTTTTACATATAAGGGGGATATTGTTTTAGACCCTTTTGCAGGAAGTTTTACATCTGCAATAGTAGCAAATCGTCTTGGTAGAATTGGACTTGGTTGTGAAATAAGAAAAGATTTGTTTGAAGATGCAATAAAAAAGAATATCGAAGATAAAGGACAAAAATTTGAGGAGTTTAATTAATTATTTTCTAATTTTATTATTTTGTATTCAAATTTGTTTTCTCTATTCCCACAAAACCAGCAAAAACTTATGGGAACAAAAACAACATTTCTTTCTGAATCAACCTTCCCACATGTTAAACAAACCTTAACGTTTTTCTTTTTTTTATTATCAACAATACAATTTGGATTTGAACAATTAGGAACATTTTCTGGATAAATAGTTTTACAATTTGGACATTGTTTCACTCTAAAATATTTAGATTTACAATGAAAACATTCTTTTCTGTCTACTGACCACTGCTTTTTACATTTTGTGCATATGGGTCTTAATAATAAAATCTCATTATTATCCCCAAAAGGAAGATATATTTCCCAATTAGAAGGTCTTGTTGTATTTTTAAAAATTGTAAGAAAATCTTTATTATTTTTCATTTTTCTGGAAATCCTGTTTCATCTAATTTTTTACTTCCTTTCAGAGCATTTTTGTTTTTATTTAAGAGATTATATGAAATCTTATTGTTCTCTGCCCATTTACTTAATATTTCTTTAGAATTACTTCTCCAAAAGTCATCTGTTTCTTGGGATAATATTACTTCTTTGAAACAACTTTTGCCTGTCTTTTCTAATAGAATCCAATTATTAACAAAGAAATCAAGAATGACTCCTTCAACATCCCATGAAGGGTTTTTGATATTAAAAATATTTTTTGCTTTTTCAAATCTCTTTTTGTATCCATTTAAATTGTGATTAATCCATAAATGAGGATGCATTCTATCTGTTCCATGTCTCCATTCGTTTCTCATTAAAAGAGAAGAATGTTTTCTTCTTGTGCTTACAGGAATGTAATCATTTCTTATTTTTATAAATTCGGAAATGGGAATAATCATAAACTTTACTTCTCCTTTTTTATCAATAAAAACCCACACAAAAAAATGCTCTGGTGAATGAAGAAGGTCTTTTGGTTCATGTGTTAATCCATAAGATTCATAGTCAGGGTCTTCATTTTCTACTCTTGAACCTTTCACTTGAATGGTTCTCATAATTTCTTTACCATTTATTTTTTTAATTGCTACAATATCAACATATCTATCTATAAGGGGTCTAAATACTTTCCATCCCAACTCTTGCAACTTGTATCCAACTAAATATTCACAAAAAGTAG
>Ga0315289_10010509_pt1 | contig 13239 bp, 7 predicted proteins | sample YL17G11_40_MG_FD_203452 | JGI IMG/M metagenome (GOLD analysis project Ga0315289, IMG submission 203452) | Sediment microbial communities from Yellowstone Lake, YNP, Wyoming, USA - YL17G11_40 | ecosystem: Environmental > Aquatic > Freshwater > Lake > Sediment | place: USA: Wyoming | collected...
GAAGAGAAGAGAAGAGAAGAGAAGAGAAGAGAAGAGAAGAGAAGAGAAGAGAAGAGAAGAGAAGAGAAGAGAAGAGAAGAGAAGAGAAGAGAAGAGAAGAGAAGAGAAGAGAAGAGAAGAGAAGAGACGGTGAGGGAAAGAAAACAAACTGCGAAGGAAAAAACAAATCTTCCTTTCCTCCCTTACCGTGTTGTTGTCCGCCAGCCCGTGCACCAGCAGGATCGGCTTCTTGATCTTGTCCGCGTTCAGGAACGCAGACATCTTGGCGTACACCTCCGGGGCCTCCCAGATCGTCCTCTGCTCGGCCTGAAAGCCAGAGGGCGTCAGCGTCCTGTTGTAGGCCCCCGAGCGGGCGATGCCGCAGCAGAAGAGGTGGCCGGCGTGCGCCAGGAGGTTGGCCGTGGTGAACGCGCCGTACGAGTGGCCCCCCACGGCGACCTTGGCCGGGTGCGCGACGCCCAGGCGGATCACCTCGGCGACCGCGGCCTCAGCGGAGGCTACGAGCTGCTCGACATACGTGTCGTTCGGCTCGGCCTCTTTCTTTTCGCCGTCGACCTTTTTCCCCCCCTCCGCACCCTCCTCCTCCTTCTTCTTCTCCTCCTCCTTCTCTTCTGCCACGATGGGGAACGTGGGCCCGTCGAGAACGGCGTACCCCCGGGTCAGGAACAGCAGCGGGCTGCTGGAACCCACCCCCGAGAACTCGTGCGGCGACCGCCGCATCTGGCCCGCGGCCTCCTTGTTCTTGAACTCGCGCGGGTAGAGCCACACGAAGGTCGGCAGCGGGCCGTCGCGGGCGGCGTCGTAGCCCGGGGGGGTGTGCAGCGTCGCGGTCAGGGGGACGCCGTCGGAGCGCTCGTAACGCAGGACCCGTTTCTGTGCGCCCGTCAGCGAGGGGTGCGGGTGCGGGAAGGCCGTGAGCTGGCGCTCCCTGGGCGACAGCAGCAGCGTCGCTGCCGAGGGCCGCTTGGCCGCTGCCGCTGCCGCCGCCGGGGAGGGGGCGCCCCCGGCCTCGCCGGCGGGGACCTTCTCTGCCTTGGAGGACAGGTCGGACATCGACACGCCCTCGAAGGTCGCGATAAAGGTCTGCGGCGGCACGTCGGCGCTCTCCCTCGAGAGCAGGAGCCTCAGGCCGTCGAGCGCGACGCCCCCCCTGTCGCAGAGGCCGTCGCTGAGGATGGAGCCCGCGGACTCGAAGTTGGGCGGGCTGGAGCGCCACAGGCGCGTTGAGGTCATCTCGTCGGCTTCGCAGGCGCCGTCGGAGCCAGGGGAGGGGGGAGAGGAGCCGCCGAGGTCGAGGACGTCCAGAAACGGCCGCAGCCCCTCCGGCGTCGCGCCGCTGCCCGCCAGCAGCAGCGCGCGCTTCCCATCGGGGCGCGCCAGCACGTACGTGCCCCGCGGCGTGCGGGCGAGCAGCGGGGACCCCGGGTTGGAGTAGGCGTCCTCGTAGTCGGGGAGGTCGAAGACGATGCGCTTCCTCCCCGCCGAGGGAGCGGAGGGGGCGGAGGAGGGAGCGGAGGCTTTGGCAGCCCTGGCCTCCCTCTCGGCCTCGCCCGGCGAGAACGCCCACGTGACGGACCGCCGGTCCTTGTAGCGGGACTCGTACAGCAGCGCGAGGTCGTCGTCTCCCCAGGCCACGCCGCCACAGCGCAGCTCCGTCTCGGCTATGCGCAGCGGCGCCATCGGGGAAGGGGACGAGGAGGGAGAGGAGGCCTCCCCTTTCGACTCGGCCGAGGCCGCGAAGAAGGCAGCGGCGTCGTCGGCGTCCCAGGAGTAGACGACGTCGCGCGGGTCCGCCTGAGAGAGATTATTGTGATTTGATTTGTGGCTTTTTGAAGCGGTGAGCGAAAGAGGAAAAACGTCGAAAAAGTGTGTGTGCGTGGGTGTGGGTTTGGGGTGGGGTGGGGGTGGATGGGGTGGGAGGGGGGGGGGGGGCGGAGGAAAGAAAGGAAGCAGAAATAGAAAGAAAAGAAACTCCTCACCTCGACCCTCGGGTCGCCGCCATCCTGCGCCTCGATCCACCAAAGCGTCGCGTCCCTGTCCGCCCTCCACCCGAGGGACCTCGGCCCCCTCCGGACCGAGTCCATGGCGATCGGGATGTCGTCGGCGAGCGGGAGGCGCGCCACCTCGGCCGCGAACGCGCCGGGCGGCCCCCCCGCCTCCCCGCCGCCGCCGCCCGGACGGTCGAGCCGCCACAGCTGCGTCACGCGCGGGAACCGCCCCGCCGGGAACTGCCTCGAGAACGGCCGCTCGATCCACGAGACGGCGAGGAAGCGCCCGTCAGGCGAAGGGCTGATGCCCGAGTAGAGGCGCGAAGGGTGGAGAGGAGGGCTCCACCCTCCGCCGCTCCCGCTTCCGCCGGTCAACGGAGTCACGTCGCCGCTGACAACGTCGACCCTGACTATGTCGCTGGTGCAGTAGTGCTCGAACAGCTCGTCGTCGTGCTCGTCGCGCAGCAGGTCGGGAAACGTCCGCCCCTGCGATTTCCCCGCGTGCGAGTTGTCCTGGATGCGCGGCCCGGGCGGGACCGCGGGCCTCAGGGGGGCCTCGCCGCGCGTCCCCGGGATGCGGAGCGCGACGATCTCGGTGTCGGAGGCCCAGGCGTAGTCGTCCAGGACCGTGGCGAGGCCCCGGAGGACGCAGCGGGCCTGGCCGGTGGCGACATCGGCGACCCAGAGCGACAGCGGGCCTCGCTCGAGCCTTTTTCTGCTGCTGTCGGAGGGGGAGGGGGCGGCGGAGGAGGAGGGAGAGCCTTTCCCGACGGCGCTCCCCTCCGCGCCGTCGCCGTCGTCGACGGCGCGCACGGTGAACGCGATCCGCTTCCCGTCCCTCGCCCACGTCACGAAGTTGATCCCGCTCCCTTCCGGCAGGCCAATTACGGCGACCTCGACCGCCGACGGCATCCCGAGCTTCCTGGCCTCGGCGGCGGGCACGACGACGCCGTCGCCGAGCTGGACCACCGACAGGCCGGTGTAGTGCCCCATCCGCGAGCGCGAGCAGATGCCGGCGTCGATGCGCAGGCCGGCCAGCTTGAGCTCGTCGCGGGCGAGCTCGGCGACGGGCGGCAGGGGAGGCGGGCGGTGCAGCTCGAGCATGAGCCCGCGGTCGGGCGAGAACGAGAGCGAGGGCTGCGGCGGGGCGTCGACGACGGCGAGGATCCCGGGCGGGGGAACGAGGTAGCCTCCCGCCGAGGGAGGGGGGGCCGGAGGGGCCATGGCCGTCGCCGGCGGCGGCGTCCCCGCTGGGGCCGAGGCGGGGGAGGCGGCGGAGGCGGCGGGGCGGCGGCGGGGCGGAGAGGACGGAGGAGGACGGGAGGTCGGCGAGACGGCCACGACGGTGGATCGGTCGAGAGGCGAGCGGTGTGTCGCTGCTCTCGCTGCGGACACCGCCCGCTTGGTCAGCCACATTCACGAGGGGGATGGGGCGATAGAAAGATGGACAGATAGAGAGACGGCGGTGACGCGTCTCGCTGCCTGCTGTATCGCTGCCCTTGCTCTCGCCTGAAAGGGAGGGGGATGGAGAGAGAGAGGGATTGGCGATCCGGAGAAGGGCGAAATAGTGTTCATCGTTCTCGTCGATCGAGGTCGAGCAGTCAGTTTTTCGAGAGAGCAGCTCTTGCCTCTCTCTTTCCTCTTTCTCCTTGGGCTATGGCTTCCACGGGGCGCAAATCTCTGGCTCCCTCGCAGCCGACTTCTGAGCCGCAGCAGCAAGATGCGTCTGCTGCGGACGCAGAGGAGGCAGCTGGAGGAGCAGGAGCAGCGCGTGAGTGTGCGTTTCTCCTTTCAAAGAGAGTTGGGCATTGGAACTCGACCGAAATGGCTCACCGACAATCCCTCTTTCTCTCTCCCTCCAAACAAACAGCCAAACTGTTCCAGCAGCAGCAGCCGAATGCCAGCTGTGAGCAGGAGAATGGCGACCCGAGCCAGCAGCATCATCAGCAGCCGGAGGAAGAAGACAGCCAGGGACGGCCGTGGCTCGAGCCGACGCAGGCGCTGCAAGGAGGAAGAGGAGAAAACGACGACGGCGACGGCGATGAAGACGGAGAAGAAGAGCAGGAGCAAAGCCAGCAACCCGCGCTCGAGCAGACGCAGGCCCCGTCGCCGAGGTCGCTTCCTCCCGCAGCTGCTGGCGACGACGATGGCGACAAGAACGACCAGCAGGAAGGGCAGGGACGAGACAGAGACGAGCTCCCGACGGCGAGGAGGAGGACGCTAGTGCTCGCGCCAACGCAGCGGGTGGGGCCTTCCCTCCCCCGCGCGAGCGGCGTTTTCGCCGCTCGCGAAAACGCCGCCGCCGACGCTGCCGCGTATGACCCTGACGGAGGGGAAGAGGGCGAAGAGCAGGATCAACAGCATCAGCAAAGGAGGACGCGGGCGGCAGCTACGGCGACAGCAGAGGCGGAGGCAGGGGCGCCACCGGTCCTTGAGCAGACGCAGGCCGTTGTGCCTCCGCCGCCGCCGCCACGACTCGTCTCCTCTGCCGCCGCCGCTGCCGCAGCTCGCGCCGCCATTGCCGCAGCTCGCGCGGACGCCGCCGCCGCCGCTTCCGCGAAGGCGAACGCGAACGCGATCGCGGAAGGCGACCCCAGGTGCCGCAGGGTGACCATCGCCACCGAAGAGGCAACGACGATCGGCGACGCGCCAAGGCACGGAGCCTGTAGGGAGCCGCAGGACGCCGCGGCGGCGGGGGGGGCGAGGGTGACGGCAGCTGCAGCGGCAGCAACAGTCGCCGCCGTCGACCCTCCCCCTCCGCCTCCTCGCGCCGCGAAGTACGCCGCGGCGCTCGCGGCCCTCGAGGCCTCCGAGGCAGCGACGGCGGCGGGCCCGCAGGCGGAGCTGGAGGCCAAGCTCGCCGCCGGGGCGTGGCTTTCCAGGCGCCTCCTCGAGGGGGGCGAGCCCGAGCCGAAGGAGGAGGCGCCGATGTCGACGCAGATGAGGAGAAGGAGGAGGGCGAGGCCGGCGGCGGCGGGGGAGGAGGGAGAAGAAGAAGAAGCGGAAGAAGAAGAAGGAGGAGAAGAAGAAGAAGAAGCGCCCCGGCGACTGCGCCAGCGACCGCGCCCGGCGGCGACGCCTGATCCAGCAAAAGCTGCTTTAGAAGAATCGAGTGAGGAAGGGGACGGAATAAACAGCGCCGAGCCCGAATTTACCGTGTCGCAGCAGCAGCAGAGGCAGAAGCAGCAGCAGCAGGAGGTTGCGGTCTTTTCAACGCAGGCTGCAGCGCCAACACCGTTCAACTTCAACGACGGCGGTGAAGGCGAAGGCGAAGGGAGGACTAGGGTTTCTACGAGGAGGCCAAAGGGAGGCGGCGGTGCTGCTGCTGCTCGCCCTCCTCCTGTCGCGTTCGAAACGCAGGCTGGTCCGATGCCTTGAAAACTCAAGAAAGATAAGCTGATGTGCCATAAAGATGAACTTGAACTGAAAAACGTTTGTTTTACTCGTTTTTTTGTTTTCTCTCTTTGTTTTGAGTTTCCTCTCTCTCTCTCTCTCTGTCTCCTCTCTCTCTATCTCTCCTCCTTCAATTTTCACCTCCCGTTCGCGTCCTCCAGCGCAGCCCTCAAAGGGGTAGCAGCATTGCCCTTCCCCGCTGTCCCCGCAGCAGAGACCGTCGCCGTCGGCGCCCCAGCGACCGCCGCCTTGCCCGCCACCGCCGCCGCTGCCCCCTCTTCCCCTTCCACAGCAGCCCTCCTCTCGTTCTCCTCCTCGACCCCGGCGCTCGCGTTCTCCGTCCGCACCACGCCCGAGACCCCGTCGGCGAACCTCGTCCTGAAGATGACGTTGGCGTTGGCAAACATCCCCTCCTTGAGCGAAACAATCAAGAACTGCGAGTAAGGGAAGTGGCGGCGGATCATGCGGCCGACGTTTTGCGTGTGCGACAGGTCGAGCGCGGCGTCGACCTCGTCCAAAATGTAGATCGGCGCCGGCTTGAAGAGCAGCATGGCCAGGATCAGCGACAGCGCGAGCAGCGAGCGCTGTCCGCCCGAGAGCTCCGTCAGCGACTCCTTCCACACCTCGCCGAAGGCCACCCTGACCTCGAGCCCCGCCTCCAGGAAGCTCGCGGCCCCCTCCGGAGGCACGAGCCTCGCCCTCGTGCCGGGGAGCAGCGTCGAGAAGATGGTCCCGAAGTCGACGTCGACCTTCTCCCACGTCTTCGTCAGCGCGTCGCGCTTCTTCTCGTCGAGCTCAGCGATCACGCGCTCGATCTTGGCGCGGTCGCGCTGCACGATCTCCTTCTTCTCGTTCAGCTCGCGGAACTCGGCCTCGGCCTTGTCGAACATCTGCAAGACGCGGCGGTTGACTCCCCTGGAGGCCGAGGCCGCGGCGCGCTCGGTGGCGTCGAGCTCGGCGGCGGCGGTGGCCGGGTCGAAGCGGGCGGGCTTCTTCTTCTTTTGCCTGCGGCGAGAGGGGCTGCTGCCGCTTCCGGCCTCCCCCTCCGCCGCCGCCTCCTCCTCCTCCTCTTCTTCTTCATGCTCTCCTTCCTCGTCTCCGACAGCGCTTCTCAGGGGCCCAAAGTCGAACTCGGAGCCCGGGACGTTGAAGCCCTCGCTCTCCTCGGCGATCCAGGGAAAGTCCCCCTCGAGCCTGGCGACCGCCGAGGCGGCGGCCGCGGCCTCGCCCGCGAGCCGCTCGAGGTCGTGGTCGACGCGGCGCCTCTCGAGCGAGGCCTCTCGAGCAGCAGCCGCGGCGGCGTCCCTGCGGGCCGCGGCCTGCCTCGCCGCGGCGTCGCGCTCGCGGAGCTCCTCGCGGTGCCTCTCGAGCGCGGCGTCCGCGGCGGCGGCCTCGCGGCGAAGGGCGTCCAGGGACCCGGAGGCCGCCGCCGCGGCGTCGCGGGCCTCTTCCAGCCTGGCCTCGGCGTCGGCGAGCGCGAGCCCGGCCTCCTCGCGCGCCGCGGCCGAGGCGTCCCGCTCGGCCGTGGCGGCGTCGGCCTCCCTGGCAGCGGCGCGCGCGGCCTCCCTCGCGGGCTCCACGGCGGCCCGGGCATCGGCGAGGGCCGCCTCGGCGGCCTCGAGGTGCCTCGAGGCGTTGGAGGCGAACGAAGCGGCCTCGGCGTCGAGGCGCTCGGCCTCGGCGCAGCACGCTGCGGCCCTGCCCCGGGCCTCGGCCGCCTCGGCCCGGGCGGCCTCGAGCTCCGCGCGGGCGGCGGCGAGCGCCGACAGGGCGGCGGCGGCGGCGCCGGCGGCCTCCCGCTCCAGGAGCAGCCTCAGCGCGTGCTTCTTGAGCTCGAGCTCGCGGACCGCCTCGGCGAGCCGCGCCAGCGCCGGCGCGAGCTCCTCCGCCGCAGCCCTCGCCTTCGCCGCGGCCTCGGCGGCGTCGCCGGCCCTCGCCTCCGCCCCTCCCAGCGCGTGAAGCCTCGCGAGGACCGAGGCGGACCCGGAGGGCCTCGAGCCTCCGGTGAGCGTGCCCCCGGGGTTGAAGTCGTCCCCCTGCCTCGTCACGGCCCGGGCCCTCGCGGCCGGGTCGGCGGCGAAGGCCAGCGCCTTGGCGGCGTCGGCGTCGGAGCAGACGACGGCATCCCCGAAGGCGTACTCGATCGCGGCCCCGACGTCCCCCTCCCACCCGACAAGCTCGATCGCCGGGACCGCGGCGGCCGCAGACTGCGCCGAGGAGCAGATCCGCCTGGCGGCGGCGGCGGCGCCCGCGGGCAGCCCGCGAGCCTTGACCCTGCTGAGCGGCACGAACGTCACGCGCGACCGCAGCCCGCCGTGGGCCAGCAACGCCCTCGCGTCCCCGTCGGTGTCGACGACGACCTGGAACAGCCTGCCCCCCGCGGCCACCTCCAGGGCGGTGGCGGCGAGCGGGTCCCTGAGGCGGACGAGGCGGGCGATGGGACCGCGGACGGCGGCGTCTCGGAAGCCGCCGCCCGGGTGCCGGTAGCGGAAGTCGAGCCCGGCGAGCGACGAGGCCAGCTCGTCGGCGGCGTCGCGCGCCGTCGAGGCGGCGCGAGCCAGCGCGTCGGCCTCGGCGGCGGCCTCCCGGGCCCGCGCGGCGGCGGGCTCGAGGGCCGCGGCGGCGAGCTCAGCCGAGGCCACCTCGCCGCGCGCGGCCTCGACCGCCGCGGCGAGCTCGTCGCCGGCGGCCCTCGCGGCCGCGAGCTCGGACTGCGCGGCGGCGGCGCGCTTCTCTGCGGCCGCGGCCCTGACGTCGGCCGCCGAGGCGCGCGCCGTGGCCTCAGTCGAGCCCACCCTCGCGTCGGCGGCGCGCTGAGTCAGCGTCCTCCCGGACCCGTCGCGGCCGTCGCCGGCCCTGGCGCCGGCGACCTGCTGCTCCGCGGCGGCGACGGCCGCCACGGCGGCGGCCTCGGCCTCGGCCGTCGCCTGCCTCCTGGCCTCGGCGGCCCCGGCGGCGGCGGCGAGGGCCTCGTCCCCGAGCTCGCGCAGCGCCTCGGCGGCGCGGTCCCTGGCCGCCTCGCGGGCGGCGCCGGCCTCGACGGCGTGCGCCGCGGCCGCCCCGTCCCGCGCGACGCGCTTGGCGACCGCCGCGGCCGCGGCGGCCAGCGCGGGCCCCTCCCCTCCCGCCGCGGCCTCCAGCTCCGACAGCTCCACCGCCGCGTGGCCGGCCTCGGCCTCCCTCTCCGCGGCCTCGCTCTCGAGCTCCGACGCGCGCTGCCTCGCGGTCGAGAGCGCGCTCTCCGCTTCTCTCTTCCCGCTGGTGCCCAGCCACCACCGGTGCGCGGCGCAGAACCGCCGCAGCGCGTCGAGCCTGTCGAGCGCCTCCTGCCACGCGACGTACTCGCCTCGCTCGCGCCGCAGCCTCTCGAGCGCGGGCTCGACCTCGTCGGCGAGCAGCCGGTCGATCTCGTCGACCTTGACCTGCTTTCGAGCCAGGGTCCGAAGCGCGGCCTCCTTCTTCGACTCGTACATCCGCGTCCCGGCCGCCTCTTCCAGCATGCCCAGGATCTCCGGGGGTTTCGCGTTGAGCACCTTGGTGATCTTTCCCTGCATGATCAAAAAGTGCGGGTTGTTGACGTTGAGCCCGACCGAGTGGAACAGGTTTTGGACACGCGTCGGCTGCGCGACGTGGCCGTTGATCAAGTACTTGTTGCGGCCTCCGACGGCGAGCTGCCTCGACACGGTCAGGCGAGGGCAGTGTTCGTAGCCCGGTGGCGAGGTCGCCGCGTCCTCGTTGTTGAACACGACGGACACGGAGGCCTTGGTCACGCCGGCCTGGCCCTGCTTGTAGATCAGCTCCTGCAGCGAGTTGGCCCGCACAGCCGAGAGGTTGGAGATGCCGAGCACGAAGCAGATGGCGTCGAGGATGTTTGATTTCCCGGTCCCGTTGAGGCCCGTGATGGCGTTGAAGAAGCGGTCGAAGCCGTCGATGTCGACGCGGGTGGCGTACGACTTGAAGCCGTCGATGTGGACGGACTCGATGTGCATCTTGACGGAACGTTGGGGAAGAGCAGGTCGACGTCGGGGAGGTCGCGTCGGGTGTGTTGCCTCTCTTTCGACGACGATGGCGAGGAGCTCGGCTGTTTTTTCTCTCTCCTCAAATGCGACGCTCGAACCGGCTCTTCCAGTTCTTTCAAAACCTCGGGCGCGACGGTGTTGAAGTACTCAGTTCTCTCGGATGAGAATAAGCGCTCGCAAAGGGACCGCAAGGGTCGGATTCGGGAGAGAGAGAAAGGACGAGAACCGTTTTTTCAGTTTCCCTTGGCGACGACGAAAAACAATCGCGCGTCGAGAGGAAGAGTGGACGGAAGTCGCCTTGCTTCTTGCGTTCGGCGTTCTCGTCTGTCGCGCGTGCGTCTTTCACCACTCGAGCGAGAGAGGGACAGAGAAATGCACGAGAGCGGCAGGGACCGAGCTGGAGAACGAAATGCACCAGCAGAGAGAGAGGGAGAGCGCGACTGCAGTTTTTTTTTTGGGGGGGGGAGTGAATTGGGGTCTGCGGCGACGAAAAATATCGACGAAAAATGTCGACCGACTGCTCGAGCTCGCCGTTCCTTTCACTCATGCTTTTGGCATCACCTCCGACACGAATGAAACCCAAGCCTCGAGCTCGCCCGACCCGCCCTCAAGACTTCATCTGTCACTCGTTTCTAATTCAAAATGACGCTCTCGCTTCGCAAGCGCGAGCTCAAGCCCAAAAATGCCGCAGAGGGCGCGGTGAGCGGCGCCTGTCTTTTTTTGTTTTGCTCTCTGATGCACCAGGACGACTCACACCCAACCTCAATGAGCTCCCTCAACGAGCTCCCTCAACCTCCCCCACTCATCCTCTACTTCACAAGAACAGACATCTTCCTTGGCCGCATCGCACGCCCCGCGCTCAGTGCGCGCCAGGCTCTTCGCCGCGGAGCAGAAGAAGAAACAACAGAAGAAGAAAGGAGCCTCAGGAGGAGGCGGAGGAGGCGGAGGACCAGGAGCAGCGGCAGAGAAAAACACTGATGATACCGGCGACCTCTTCTCTCGCGCGACGCTCGACCCCTTCGCCGCCGATCCCTCCCCGGCCAAGCTCAAGAGCGGCTCTCATACGCTGAGCGGACCGGGATTTGGCGTCATCTTCAGGGAGCCCGAAGCGGCGGAGGCCGCCGCGGCCGCGGCTGCTGAGGCGGAGCTGCAGCAGCGGGCGAGGGCCGACGCGGCAGCGGCGGCGCGGGCAGAGGCGGCGAGGAGCATGGGGAGGGCCGACCTCCCCAAGCAGAAGAGGAATTCTGGTGCTGCTGCTGCTGCTTCGCACGTGCTTCGGGCGAGCCGTGCGCTGTTCCAGCCGCAGCAAAAGTGAGAAGTGAACGGACAAGTAACAGGGAGTGGAGAGAAAAATAGGTCGAGTTTTGCAAAACTAAAAGCAGTACAGTGCACAAGTCGAAAGAACACAAGCTTCCCCCGCTCTCTCTCTCTATCTCTCTCTCTCTAACCCCTCGAAGCAGCCTTCACCCGCAGCCTCGCGGCCTCCACGGCGCCGATCAGCGAGTTCAGGTTGGTGGCCAGCCTCCCCGAGGACGCGGCGGCGGGGAGCGAGACCGCCCTCGCCGCGAGCGCTGCCGCGAAGGGGCCCAGAGCGCCGACGACGGCGGCCGACGGTCTTCCGGCGACGGCCGCCATGAGGCAGGTCACGCCGGCGTCCGCCGCGACGCCCGAGGCCCTCGCCGCGGCCTCGGCGAGCTCGCCCGTGGGGGCCCCGCCCGCGACGGTGCGCGGCGGGGGCTCGGGGAGGCGACCGCAGGCGGCGGCGGCGAGGGCCCGCAGGACGAGCGGGGACGCCAGGACGAGCTCGGCCGCGTCGAGCGCGCCGGGCGCCAGCGCGGCCCTGCCTCCGCCGCCGGCCGCCCCCGCCCTACGGGTCAGCAGGGCCGCCAGCGCCGAGGCTCCTGCGGCGACGGCGTCGGCGTGCATCGCCGCCCCAGCCGCCCGCAGCGCCGTCGCGGGCAGATCCTTCGCCGAGACCTCCGAGGGCCCGCACGCGCCGCAGGCGTCGAGCCTCACATGGGCGCGGGCCTCTGCGGGCGTGCTCGACGCGACCAGCGCCGCGACGGCAGCGGCGAAGCGCTGCGACGACGACGGGACAGCGGCGTGGGTAGCTGAAGAAGGCGCTCCGGCGTCGAGGACGGCGGCCGCGGCGTCGGGCCCGCGGGCGAGCGCGGCGACGACCCTTGCCGCTCCCGTCCGCAGCCTGAGCGGCGGCGGCGGGAGGGCGGAGGGCCTGGCCCCGCCGGCGCAGAGCGGCGGGGCCAGGAGGGACAGCAGAGCCTCTGCGAGGCGGGAGGCCTGCCCTGGGGTCAACGCGGTCTGAGAGGGAGCGGACCCGCCGTCGGGAGGCGGAGGGGAGGGAGCGGACCCGACGGAGACGCTCGGGGCGGCGCAGACCAAGATGTCGAGCGCGTCCGCCGCGGCCTCGTTGGCGGCCGGGGCGCAGCCCGCCGCCGCCCCGTCCGCGCCCGCCGCCGCGTCAGCCGCCTCCTCGAGGACGCCGCAGAGCGCGGCGACGGCGTCTGCCCTCGCCAGGCGGGCCGCCGAGGCCGCGCAGGTCAAGCCGGCGTTGCGCAGGACGGACGCCGCGGCGCACGCCCAGGCCGTGGCGGCGTCGTCGGGTTCGTCGGCGGCGGCGAGCGCGGCGGCAAACCACCAGGGAGCGGGCCGACGGCCCGCGTCCTCCTCCTTCGCCAGCGCGTTGGCCACCGAGTCGCAGCACAGGGGCTTCCTCTTCGCCGGGACCCAGAGGGGCGGCTCGGCAGAGGCCGGGAGGAGGGGCGGAGCGGCCGCCTTCCGCTTGCCGCCGGGCGCCGGCGGCGGCCGGCCGGCCCCGTCCCCCGCGCCCTCCCCCTCCGCCGCTCCGCCTCCCGCGCTCCTCCCGGCCCCGCGGGCCACCACCGACAGCAGGCCCGCGCAGACGCTCTCCGGGGCGGCCTCGAGGTCCAGCGGGGGCCTCGCGGACGCCGCGACGACGCCGAGGGCGTTGAGCGCCCACGTGACGGCGCGGGCGCTCTCGAGCGCGACCAGGGCGCAGCCGGCCTCGGCGAGCGCGGGGCTGCGCTCCCAGCCGCCGCCGACCGCGATCGCCGGGCCCGGCCTGGGCGCGGAGAGCGAGGTGATCATCTCGAGGGCGGCGCGCTCGGCTACGGCGCGAGGAGCCGCCGCCATCCGAGAGGAGTTGGCCGGGGCGAGCGCCGAGGAAGAGAGGGGGCCGGCGGATGCGGCGGAAGCGGCGGCGGCGGCGGAGCCGGGCCTCGAAGAGGGGAAGAGTTTCGCTACCCCTGCTGCTGCTGCTGCTGCTGCTTCTGCTGCCGCTGCGTTCGATGTTGCGGTATGTTGTCTCTGCTGAGAGAAGAGAGAAGAGCCGGGTCGCTGCTGCTGCTGCTGTTGCTGCTGCTGTTGCTGCTGCTGCTGCGGTGATTCGTCGGCATTTCCAGAAGCAGAAGGAGGTCGGAGAGCTCCCGAGGCAGCAGCGGAAGGGGAGACGCCGCCGACACCGCCGACAGAGAAGTCGCCCAGAGCGACTCCCCCCACAGGGCCCCCGCCGGCAGAGGACGGCCTCCGCCTCGTCGGCGGCAGCCTACCCAGGGCGCGCATCGCCGTCGTTGCCGCCTGCACGCGCGCGATCTCGTCGGCGTGTCTCGAGGCGTCGAAGTGGGTCTGCTCAAACGTCAGGAGCCTGTTTTTTTTTTGGGGGGGGGGGGGCGAGTTGTTGGTTTGAAAAAAAAAATTGTAAGCAAAAAGAGCGATGAAACGACCACTGATCGATGTGGAGGAATGAAAAGCGCCGTTCTTCGCACGCTTTGCTCTTAATCTCTCTCTCTCTCTCTCTCTCT
>Ga0315289_10010510_pt1 | contig 13239 bp, 21 predicted proteins | sample YL17G11_40_MG_FD_203452 | JGI IMG/M metagenome (GOLD analysis project Ga0315289, IMG submission 203452) | Sediment microbial communities from Yellowstone Lake, YNP, Wyoming, USA - YL17G11_40 | ecosystem: Environmental > Aquatic > Freshwater > Lake > Sediment | place: USA: Wyoming | collected...
AGCAATCTTAGAGACAATAATGAAAGAAGAAAGCTACTCTAAGATTGCTAAACAAATAGCACAAAAGAAGCTATCTCGTATTAAATAAGTTAAAATGATGAGTAATATCAACAAAAAAGCCATTTTTATGGATAATAATCAACAATAATAAAATAGTCAGGTGGGTGTAATGAGGAGTGGTGTCCAAGTCCAATAAAATGGTTTCTAATCCTGTTCGATTCAGGGCTTGACTACTAAAAAAATAAAAAAATGATAATATTTAAATTTACACTATATACTTTAATTCTTAGTTATAGTCCTTGTGATGTATTTAAACATTTTAATGTAACTGAAATGCATGGTCTTAATTTAGTTGATTGTGAAAAATACAATAACACTAATGAAGATGCTTATATAGCAGGTTTTTGTAATGTATCCCCTATTGATGGTAAACCATTTGTGTTTATAAATTTAAGTAGATGTAATAATGATGTTGAAACAACAGCATTAGTATTTCATGAGATGATGCATCTTTCAGGTATAAAATATAATGATGAATGGTTATCTAATGAAGAAAATATGATAACATTTGCAGAAAATGAAACATATAAAGTTGTTAAACTAATTAAAAAAACTAAAAATGGAAAAAGAAACAGCAGTAGAATGGCTATTTAAACAATTATGGGAAGAGCCAAAGGATAAATTAACTTGGAATACTATACTAATGAAAGCCAAAGCAATAGAAAAAGAGCAAATAATTCAATTTGCAAATGATTATTTAGATGATGATGCAGATTTATCAGCAGAACAATACTACAATGAAACATTTAAAAAAGACTAACATGGAAAATCAAGTTACAGTAGTATTAATATTTTTATTTAGCATAATTAAATCAAATACCATTACAGAACCTCATTATATTATTTGGACAGATTCTAAAGGAGAGATAACTAATGTAGTGTGTAATTCAAGTAAATTTTGTAGATTTTATTACAATCAAACATTTAAAAAAGACTAATATGACACCAAAAGAAAAAGCAAATCAATTGTATAATAAAATGGTTGTTGATTTTAGTATTGATCATTGGCAAACAAAACAATGTGCTTTAGTGGTAGTAGATGAGATTATAAAATCAAATGAATTAGATTATTTTATGACAAAAGATGAAATAGATTCATTAGAAGTAACATTAGATGATTTATGGCTAAATGAAAGATTTACTAAATATTGGAAAGAAGTAAAAAAAGAAATATCAAAAATATAAACAAGATTAAGATGACTTTACACATCATACCCATTAATGATTTACAAGAACATGAAGAAGCAAGTACTTGTGATTGTTGCCCATCAGCTGAAATAATAGATGGTGATATGATAATCATCCATAATGCATACGATGGCAGAGAATAAATTATTAATTTAAACAAGATTAACATGAGTATAAAAGCAATTTGTTCTAACTCAGGTAATAAACCAAGAGAGATACCTAAAGAAAATTGGGTAGTTTCTGGTAATGAATATACAATACATCATATCTATAAACAAATGGATCCAACACAAAAAGGAATACAAGGTTGTTTATTGACAGAAATATCATTAGAAGAATTATATAAAGAAGGTAAGACTAAACATAATTGCTATAGATTAGATAGATTTATGTTTAAGAAAGATGATATTCAAAAGCTTTTTGACCTTATAAAGGAATGTACTGAATTAGATGATATAGACATAAAGAAAGAATTAGACTTATTAATAACAATTTAAAATAAATTATGTTGAGAATTAACAAAAAACCAGATTATTACAATATTATAACTTTTGGGGTTTATGACAATCATGAATTTAGGATTCAGGACAACAATGGTAAAATATACGTAACTTTTAAAGACCACTATAAAGAAACTAATATAGATGACTTTAATAAGATAGTAAATGAAATTAAAGAACAATACTTAAAAACAAAATAAACCTCTTATAACAATAAGAGGTTTTTTAATTAAAAAATATGAAACTATACGTAATTAAAGGAAATAGAATTTGGTCAGAAAAGTATTGTAGAGCATACAAACATTATTTAAGAAATTTAAAATAAAATTATGGCAAATAATTTAATATTTATACAACATTTCGTTTTATAATTGATTTGTAATTCTAAATAATTTTTTATATATTTGTAAAAAATAAATTATGAAAAAAATAAAAACTCTTGTTTTAGGAGAAAAATTATTTACAAATGAAGGTATTGAAACAAAATGGACTTTTATTAAAGAAAATAATATTAAAGGAAAAACTTACAGAATGGTTGAAGTTAAGTGTATTTGCGGAAATATTAAAACAACCAGTCTAAATCATATATTATTAGGAAAATCTAAATCTTGTGGGCTAAATAATTGTAGAAAATCTAGTACTTTAGGTAAAAGAAATCCTGAAGTAAGTTTAAATTCATTATACCAATCTTATAAAAGAAAAGCAATTTTAAGAAAAAAAACATTTAATATAACAAAAGAACAATTTAAAATATTAATAAATAAAAATTGTTTTTATTGTGGAAATTATCCTAATAACATTTATCAAATAAAAAATAGTAAAACAGGAGAAATAAGATGTGGAACTCCTTTATTATATAATGGTGTAGATAGAGTAGATAATTTTATTGGATATACAATAAATAATTGTGTACCTTGTTGTAAAATATGTAATACTATGAAAATGACAAGTACAATAGAAGGTTTTAAAAAACAAATTAAAAAAATATATGAATTTTTAAAATTAAGCGAATATGGCGAAAGCAATACATCACAGCAGGATAACTGCTAAAAAATTAAAAATAGACGAAGATGACATTATTGAAATAGATACAATGATGGATTCATCTAAACAATTTGAGGCTTCTAATAAACATAGAAGCCTTTTTCATCATACGGCAGGATGTTTTTATATGGAAAAAATGTTTGGTATAAATTTTTCAGCTTTAGAAGATTTAAGAATAAAGTATAATTTACCTAAAGAATTTATTAAAGATTATCAAGATCAAAGAAAAATAGATAGACAAACAGGCACAGAACTTATTTCTAAAATAGACAATAAAAAGTTTGATATTAGATCAGTAACAGAAGAACATATAACACAAGATTTTAGAGGACAATTACCAAGTTTTTCTGATTTTTTAAGTTATATGGAAACCCCTATGTGGGCTAATAATGGAGTGAAACCTGTTCAAAAAAAAATTGATAACCCTGATTCATTAGAATTAGCTATAAAAACATTAGAAAAATGGAAAAATTAATAGAAGAATGGAAAGAAAAAGGAGTAGATAGAGCAGAATTTGAGTTTTCATGTGGTGGAGACTCTATGAATGATACTTCTTTAGTTTTCTTTGATAAAGAAAGTAAAGAAATTATTATGAGTGCAGAAAGTAAAGAAACTCTAGATGATGATATTTATAAAGAAGTAGAGTTTTATGAAAATTCTGATGGACATTATCAAGGAGAGTCTGGAACTGTTTTAGTTGAATTTGATGTAGAAGAAGATCAATTTGCTTATAGTAAAAGTGCTACAGAAGAATGGTCAGAGTCTTTTACTGACATAATAACAATAGAAATAACTCCAGAACTACATAAATTCTGTAAAGAGTATGTACTTGAAATAACAGGAGAAAGTAATTATTTAGATATTATATATGCTAAAGATTTCTATATTAATTCAGAAAAGAGTAAAATGCTTGAAGATATTCAAGAAATTATTAATGAAAATATGGATAATCATGAGCCAGAAGATACATCAGAAGGAGAAATAGAAGATTATTTAGAAATGTCTAACTTTGAAATTATTAGTAACAATCAAATAAAATTTAACTATGACTATAGAAAAACAGTTTATAATTAAACATAAAAAATACAGCCTTAAACAAGGAATAAGATTCTTAAAAACCACTGTAACAAACAATTATGATGAATTACCAGAGGATTTTAAAGATGAAGAAGTTAAAGATAGTTGGGATTTATATGAAGGTGTTCCTTTAAAATTGTATCAAATGACTCAATCTGATGATGAAGAAACTATACAATTAGCTATAAAATTATTAGGAGAAAGTAATATAGGTTATACATTAAAAAACCCTTATAATTATAACACAACTGTAATATATTTATTTAACAATTAAATAGAAACAATATGGAATTTACTCAATTAGGAGTTAAAAATGATCCTACAAAGTTACAACAACTTTTGGGATCTAAGTTATACTCAGACAAGTATAGTTTTATATCAGAAGCTTTACAAAATAGCACAGATGCTATGCGTAAAATAGGTAAACAAGATGAAAATTTTGATTTAGGTATAAAAGAAGTAGATAATGAGTTTTATTTTTATATCAGAGACTATGGTTATAGTTTTGATAGTATAGATGAGTTTAAAAGATTAGTGGGTACTTTATTAGAGTCAAGTAAGACTCAAAGTAAAGATAGTACTGAGAATCAAGAACTTGGGAAGTACGGGATTGGGTCGATAAGCTTCTCTGCATACCATAAAAGCTGTAATTATACTGTATATAAAAATGGAAAAGGTTTTCATGCTACACTAGAAGAGATTGAAAACAAAGGGTTATTTATAAAATGTGAAGATTATTTTGAATCAGATGAACCTCAAGGTGTTTACTTTGAATTACAAATTGACAAACATAGTTTATCAACTTTTTATATAAAACTATTAGAAAAATCTAAATATTTTCAAAATGTTAGATTCAAATTTGATTTAAATTTTATAAATTGTCTCAATTATTCAACAAGAGAAGAGGCAGTAAATTTAAATAGCAAATTTGTAATATACAAGTCAGATGACTTTCAGTATAGCACCATAAATGAATGGAGTAGTATGCATATTTGTCTAGATCAATATAGCTATGCTATTAGATGGGATGAATTAGGTATAAATAAGATTAATGTCCCTATTGCACTTAGGTTTAGCTTAAATGACTTTGAAACAAATCCTACTAGGGAGGTAATTACTATTAATGAAGACTACAAAGATAAAATCTTAGATAAGATTAAGAAAGTTGCAGATTGGTTTCATAATAAGTATAATGACTTAAATCCTGTAATAGAGTGTAGGGATATGTTTCAGTTTAAAAGAATGTCAGAAAGTTTTAAGCCAGTTGTACCTATAGGTAATTTTCAAACGTATTTTAGTGGTTTAAGTGATTATTCAGATATTGTTCTTAATAAACCTAAGTATAAAGATCATACTTATGAAGAAATTAATGATTTTCAACATTTTATGAGTAGAACTTGGGGTCTTCATTATACTGCTAAATGCTCCATAAGATACAGTACTCTAGTTAGAAAAGCACGTTCAGGTTATTCTGAAGAGAATAATATCTTTATGGGTAGATCTCTAAAAAGAGTAGAGCAAGAGTATTATAAGTCATTAAATAATAAGTTTACTTTTTATAATAAGTATGACAAACCTTACCCTAAACTCAATGAAAAGATTGTAGATGAAGTTACTGGTGATATTTCTTATGATTCAAAGCCTTGTTTTTTAAATTATATGTCTATGCCAATACATAAGTATCTAGAAGAAGAATCAGTTAGAGTAGTAATTGATACTTTATATGACAGATATATGAGATTAAAAGATGAGTTTGAAAGTGCTTGTTTTAAAAATATTGAAGTCCCTAAAGAGTTTCTAGATAAAACAAAAGTTGTAAAAGAGTCTAAACCAAAGATAATTAAAGGAAATGACCAAATATTCCTTAAATATCCTAGAAGACCTCAAAAATGGATTTCTTGGAATGCTATATGGGAAGACAAAGCTATTAATTTACTTGATTTAAGGAAATTACCTAAGCTGCATATATATGGCTTAGAAAGTCATAGAAAAGATTTAGAGTTTATGTTTACTTATCTTAAAAAAAGTAGTAACAATCTAGAAATTATAACAGTAACAGAAAAAACACAAAAAATGATTGAAAAAAAAAATCCACATAACTTCATTTACATAGATAACTTAAAATCTAAGTTAGACTTAATGAGTAAGTATGCAACTGCAAACCTTATTCGTATTGATTTAGATAAATATTCAGGTGTAATACAGAGTACAAATATTATTAAGACTTACATTTCTACTAAAATTGGAGAAGATTTACAAAAATTGACAGGTTTTGTAGATACGTATAGTGTAGATAAGTTATTTGACTATCCAGCTTCTATTCAAAATGATTTTTTAGAAGAAATTTTTAATCTTTTTAAAGAAAATCCTAAGTTGTATCACCAAGAGTATATTGATTTATTCAATAGATTAGATAAAAATTTAGAAAAACTAGATTTTTTACCTTTATTTTGTAAAGATATGGTTTATATAGAAAGACCAAATATGGTTGTTGACTATAATAAAGCCTTACTTGCTTTAAAAACTATAAGAGATTTATGTAAATATAAGCAAGTAAGGATGGATTGGGGTCACTATGTACTAGATAAGATTGTAGAATTAGAAACTCCTGTTGAAGAAGTAATTATTGAAGTCTCAGAAGAAGTTGAAAATGATTAAATATGGAAGAAACTATTAAAAATGAATTACTTGAGCAATTAATTAATTCAGAGATAGAGGAAAATTTGGAATTTGGGAGTTTACTCCTAGATTCCGAACATATCCCTCAAGAAGAAAGAGAAGTTTATATTAATAAAATACTTACAAAGTTTTTAGGTAATATAACTGTCCCACAACAAGTATTAAAAAATGTTATAGACGCAAGAAATAATTTAAATATTAACTACGCTAAAAACAAAGTAAAAAAAATATGATAAAACATTATAAATTAACTGACACTCTACTTAAAACTGATTATGATGGTATAGTAGATAAAATAGATAAAATGTTAAAAAGTACTGTCCTAGAAGAAAGTAAAACAGTATTTTTTGATAAAAATGTACAAACTTCAAGAAAGGAGTTTAAAAAACAATATCCAACTAATAAAATAGTTCATGACTTAAGTAAAGCAGATTATTACATTAGTAATAATATGCCATATCCTAGTTATTATTTTGGATATGGAACTCAAAGTAAAAATAGTGTAACTCTTAGTAGCGGTTGGAGAGCAGAAAATAACTTAAAACAACTTAATGAAGCCATAGACTTAGTAAACAATGTAGGAGCTAAGTTTATTTATCCTGGTAATATTAGATTTAAGTCAGCAAATAGTGATTTACCTGAAGAAATGGTAAATAAGATAACACAAATGCTAAAATCTAAAGATCAAGAAACTTTTCAATTAGGTTGGACTATATTATTTGAATATGATCATGAACTATGTAGAGATCAATTTTATCTTATTATATCAAAAGCAGATAATATGTCTTACTATAGAAGAAAAAGAACTAGAGTTATAGAACAAAAATTAAAAACAATTAAATCATTTTATTTAAACAAAAACTTTTAAAATATGTCAATTTCAACAGAATTAACTTCATCAGAAGTAACAGAAATATTAAAATATACTGTAAAACAAAATGTAGAACTAGCTAACAATAATCATGCACCAGTTGCATTAAATATTGAGGGCCCTCCAGGTATTGCAAAAACATCAGTTGTTAAACAATTATGTGAAGACTTACAAACTCATTATTATATTAGATTGAATGTAGCTGAGCTTGAGCCAGGCGATATTATAGGTTTCCCTATTACTCAGTATAAAGTTTGTAAAAATGAAGAATGTTTATGGATTGGAGACAAACTACTAAATGACTACATTCTACAGGGATACCATGCAAATGGCGAAAGTAGAATGAGCTATGCTAAACCTGAATGGTTAGTTGGCAAAGAAGACAAACCTTGTGTATTAGTATTAGATGATTACAATCGTGGTTCTTCATTAATGTTAAATGCTTGTATGAGAATTACTGACGAGCAAGAAACTTCATCTTGGAGTTTACCTAAAGGTAGTACTGTAGTCTTAACTTCTAATCCAGATGACGGAGAGGAAAGTTTTAACGTATCTTCAGGTGACTCTGCTCAAAAATCAAGATATTTGACTTTAAAAATGAAAGCTTCTGTTCAAGATTGGGCATTGAATTATGCTGAGAAAGTAAAATTACCTTCTGCATTTATTAACTTTTTGATTAAGCATCCAGAAATCATTGAAGGAAGCAACATAGATTCAGAGGGTAATGAAGCTAAGAAAGGTAATCTAAGAATTTGGACAAAATTCTTTCATTTATGCTCTGGTTTCTCTAATAATTTATCTGATAATTGGAATACTGTATTCTTATTAGGTCAAAATTCATTACCTGCAGAGCATTTATTGATGCTAAACAAGTTTATTGAAGACAAATTAGACAAGCTTTCTAGTCCAGAACAACTATTAAAGATGAAGCCAGAAGATGCATTAAGTGATCTAAAAGTATGTATTGGTGAAGGTACTAAGAAAAGAATTGATATTTCTTCTATTATGAGTAGAAGGGTTATGAACTACACTTTAGTAAATCATAAGAGTTTTAGTAAGGATATGGTAAATACTTATGCTGAAATTATGGAGTCTAGTTATATGAGTCCAGATTTAGTATTACTTTCAGTTAAAAAGACTACAAAGCTATTTCCGGAGCTGATTAAAAGACCTAAATTAATTAGTATTTTAACTACATAATAACACAAAAGGGTGGTATATTTGCGTATATTACCGTATATTTGAGTATATCACCCTTTTTTAAATTTATTATAAAACATAAAAATTAAAAAAATGTATAAAAAACAAGAGAAGGAATTACAAAACATAGTGTTTTCACTTATTAACTCTAATATGACAGTCTTTTATGGCTTGTTCTTGACAGAAGTTAATAAGTTTTTTAGTACAAGAATACCTACAGCATGTTTGGCTAAACACCCAAATGCTAAAATACCTGTAATGCTATTTAATCCAGATTTTTGGGATAAATTAAATGAAAAACAAAGAACATTCTTAGTTTTACATGAGACCCAACATCTAATTGACCAAGCTTTCTTATTTTGTAAAGAGTTTGCATTAGAAAAGCCCTTAGATAATATAGCTTTAGACCTTACTATAAATTCAAGACTTATGGTTAATTACCAAGGTGAATTAGAATTTATAGAAGGTGGTATGTTACCTGCAAATTTTCCCGAATTACAACTTGAAGAGGAAAAAGATAGTTTATATTACTATAATAAACTTAAAGAAGCTAAAGACAAAAAAGAAGAATCTAAAGGTAAAGGAGAAGATAGTAAAGCCGGGGAGCCTGGAAATGGTAATGGTACTTCAGGAGACAAGAATCTTGATGATTTATTAGATAATCAAGAAAAGATTGATCACCATATTACGTGGGATGAGTTGACTCAAGGTTTATCTGACCTTGAAAAAGAAGTTCTTAAAAGAGATATTATGAATAGACTTGATAAAATCTCTGATGAAGTTGCTAAACAAAATGGCAATATTCCAAAACATCTAGAAGGACTATTAAATAGAATTACTAAGATAAAAGAAGTAGTTAATTGGAAGTCTCTATTTAGAAAGTTTGTTGGTTCAACTATCTCTTCTGAAACATTACCAAATAGGAAAAGACCTAGTAGAAGATTTGAAGAAAACCCTGGCATAAAGCAAAAGTTTAAGGTAAGTGGTGTATTCCTTTCAGACTCAAGTGGTTCAGTAGGAGATGATGATTTACTAAGATGTAATGCTGAGCTTTACAATGTATGGAAAGCTGGTGGAGATGTTGAATATGCTGCATGGGATGCAGAAGTAGACACTCCTAAAAAGTATGATGGTAAGTTAGAAATTACAAGAACTAGAGGTGGTGGAACAGATTTAAATTGTGCTTTAGTAGAAGTAAACAATAGTTACAGACAAAAAGGTTGGAATTTTGCTATTATTACAACAGATGGGTATATACCACCTATTCATGTAAAAACTAAAATTCCTACTATGATCATCATAACTGAAGGTGGTTCAACTAATTTTGATAACCCTTATAATTATAAAATAGTAAAAATTAATTAAAATGACAGTAACAAACGAAGAAACAGGACAAGAAATCAATTTAGAAAAAATTCCTTTTGACCTTTTAAAAGATTATGTTTTAGACAAATTAGAACAAGAAGATATATTAGACTATTTTGATGTTAAAGATTTTCAAAAAGATTTAACTACAAAAGAAGTAATAGATCTTCTTTATGAAAATATAGGTTATTTTAATACTTCAGAAATAAATGAATTGTCAAAAGAAGTAACTTATTATTCTAAAGATAGAATTTTACCAAATAATAATATAATGGATCAGTTTAAATCTGATTTTATTATAAATAATTGGGAAAGACTAACTTTAAATAAACTAGAAGGATTGTTAAATGAGTAATTTTAGAGAAGAAATTCAAGATGAAGCTGAAATAGCTTTATTATCTAAAGAAAGATGTACAGGAGATATATCTGTTCGTTTAGGTAAGACCAAGATTATGTTAAATATAGCTACTAAATTTGAAAAAGTGATAGTATCTTATCCAAATAAACCCATTTATGAGAGTTGGATAAAAGATGCCGAAAAGTTTAAAATTAATATATCAAATATTACTTTTACTACAAATATGTCTTTGCATAAACATAATCTAAAAGAGTATGATTGTTTAATCTGTGATGAGTGTGATACTCTATCTATTAATAATCTAACATACATAGTAAGTAATATGCCAGAAAATGTCAAATTCTTAACTGGGACTATCCCAGTTAAGGGTTCTGACAAAAGATGGTATATGGATAAGTATATACCAATAGTATATACTAAGAAGCTAGAAGACACAGTAGGACACACTTCTAGGGACTATAATATTACTATTCATGTATTAGATGCTAATAAAACAATCTTAACTAAAGCAGATAAAAGTACTTGGACAGAGCAAAAAAAGATTAAATGGTTAGAATTCAAATACAAAGCTAGTAATAGTTGGAATGATATGTTATTACTGATGAATGTTATTAAAAGTTCTAAAACAAAAGTTGATTATTTATCTAAATTAGTTGAAGAAAATAAAGATAAATGTATTATTTTTGTAGAGACAAAAGCTCAATGTAATGATTTAAAAGTACCTTCTTATTACTCTGGAAACAAAGATTCTGAAAAGAATTTTGAAATGTTTCAGAAAGATCAAATAAAAGAATTAGCAACTATTAATCAATTAAAGGCTTCCATTACTTTTAACAATCTAAACAAATGTATAATATTGCATACATATGCTTCAGCATCAAAAGCTCATCAAAAGATAGCTAGATGTTTAACTTTATCTAATACAGATAAAGCTGATATTCATATTTTATGTTTAAAAGATACATTTGATGAAAATTGGATAAGAAAAGGATTAGCTCAATTTAAAACAGAAAAAATAACATGGAAAATTACATAAAATGTACAGTTGAAGAAGCTGTTCAAAAACTAATTGTTGATGAAATCAATAGTTGGTCAGTAAACTATAAAGAAACTTCTTATTTAGAGTATTTGTTAGAATTTGGTTTTAAAGGCTATTATAACTTTACAGATGAAGAATTAGAAGAAGAATTATTAGAAAAATTTGGTAATAAATACAAGATAATACATGATTTATAAAAAATGGAAATTAGAAATACCAGACTATATTACACATATTAAGCTATCAGAACAGAGAAGAGCTAAATATTATACTATATCTGAAGAAGAAAAGATACCTAAAAAGTATAAAAAAGATGGAGTTCATTACAAAAATGGAAAAGCTGTTTGTACTGAAACTGGAATAAATATTGTTAAGAATGTAAAAACTGCAGGAACTCCTAAATTATGGAAGATTAATGCTCAGGACTTATATTCAGGTAATTTACACCCTCAAAGTAGGTCTAAAGTAATGAAAGAATTCCATAAGTATTTTGGAAACATTTTAACTAATAATCTTATTAAGTCTTTGAAAAACAATAAGATAGAAATAAAAACAAACCAAAGATTAGCATTTTATTACACTTTTGAAGGTAAATTAGAGAATAATAAGAGTGATATTAACAATAAAAGTTATTTATATGATAAGGCTTTTACTGATACTATGACTGAAAAATCTCTTACTAATGACAAACAAAAAGATGTAGTAAAACTAGGTATTATAAAAGATGACTCTTTAGAGTATATCTATTCTAATCATTTTGAGTTTTTTGAAAAAGAGAATGAAAAGTTAATAATCAATATTTATCTTTGTGATAAGAATTTTAGTGTACCAGATTTATTAAACAAAACTTACAATTTATAAGTATGACTGATTTAAATAAAATACTATCAGATAAGTTTACTGACAAAGTAACTTACAATAAAAAAGAGAATACCATTTATTACAAAACAGGTGTAGATTTAAATATCTTATTTGATTTAATAAAAGGACATAAAGTATATGTACAATTAAATGCGTTTTAATGAAAGACCACTATGTATTTGACATTGAGACGAATGGTTTAAATGCTACTAAAATCCACTGTTTAAGTTATTATGACTTAGACAGTGGAATAATACTTAGCTTATTTAACTATTCTGATATAAAAAAGTTTGTATTTAGGCCAGAAATAACACTTATTGGCCATAATATCTGTAGATATGATATACCCACTTTAGAAAGAATACTTAATATTACTGTAAAAGCTAAGTTAATTGACACTTTACCTTTATCTTGGACCCTATACCCAAAACAAAAGTCTCATGGTTTAGGTGAATGGGGAGAATTCTTTGGTGTCCCTAAGCCAAAAGTAGATGATTGGTCAAACTTATCTTTAGAAACTTATATTCATAGGTGTGAAGAGGATGTCAAGATTAATACTAAATTGTGGTATAAACAGTATAACTATCTTTTAAACCTATATGACAATGACTTAAAAGAAATAAGCAGGTATTGCCAATATCTATCTTTTAAGATGAATTGTGTTAGGGAACAAGAAGAAGTAGGTATTAAATTAGACATAGGTCATTGTGATAAAACCTTAGCTACTCTAGTAGAAGATAAAAAATATAAACTAGAAGAGTTAAAAAAGGTAATGCCTAGAGTAGAAATTAAGAAAAAGAAAGTCTATGAAAATGCTATAGAGGATAATGACGGAAATATATTTCAAAAAGGTGACTTATTTTACAACACTTTTGCACAAACAGCTCCTAAAAAGATAGAAAAGAGTAAGGTTAAAGGATCTAAAGATTCTAATCCAAACTCAAGTTCTCAAATCAAAGATTGGTTATATTCTTTAGGTTGGAAACCAGAGCATATT
>Ga0315289_10010511_pt1 | contig 13238 bp, 7 predicted proteins | sample YL17G11_40_MG_FD_203452 | JGI IMG/M metagenome (GOLD analysis project Ga0315289, IMG submission 203452) | Sediment microbial communities from Yellowstone Lake, YNP, Wyoming, USA - YL17G11_40 | ecosystem: Environmental > Aquatic > Freshwater > Lake > Sediment | place: USA: Wyoming | collected...
CCGGTCACACCGGCGGACCTTCCACCGAAGGTCCGGTATGCTGTTGACTTCGTGGAGACCAGCATCCAATCGGGACGTTTGGCGCCGGGCCAATTTCTTCCGTCGATCCGAAGACTCTCAACTGAGGCCAAGGTCTCTCTTGTCACCATGTGGAAAGCCGTCAACTGGCTGCGGGGCCAGGGCCGGCTCACCGGCAAGGCGGGGCAGGTTCCGCAAGTCGCGCCAAAGGACGGCGAACTGGCCGTGCACGAAGCGGGGTGGAACGCCGCCGCCGGCGATCCTTTACAAAGCGGCAGTTCGTGGCAGCGATTATCGGCCCGGATCCAGAAAGAGGTCCTTAATGGGCTTTACAAACCGGGTTCCCTGCTCCCTTCACTCAAGCAATTGGAGCACCGCTACCGCACCTCCAAGCGCAGCCTCAACAAGGCGCTGGGCGCCCTGTGCAATGAAGGGGTCCTGGAAATGTGCGGCAGGGGGTTCACGGTGCCGCGGGTTTCGGCGGGTCTGGCGGGTTCACGGATCGCGCTGCTGGCGCTCGATGAGTATCTGGAGCACTACTATCTGGGCATGCCGCAGGGACACGATTACGTGCGCGACACCGAGTTGCTGGCGTCGCAGGCCGGCATACGGCTGACTGTTGAGCCATATCGGTACGAGGGAACCGTTCTGGCGGTCGATGCCGGCTCGACCTTGTTTCCCGACACTGAATCCGACGACATTCTCGGCTACCTGTATATCCTTTCCGATCCGAATAACAACGATCCTCTGCTGAAAAGCATGACTCGGCACAAGAAACCGCTGTCGATCATCGAGCAGAATGGGAACTGGTCAATACCCCCGTGGCTTCGCGACTACCCGGCAAGGGTCTTTCCCGTTGGCGTGACATCCGCTGACGGCGAAGTGGTTGGCCGGTTTCTCCTGTCGCACGGGCACAACAGGATCGCGTACTTCACGGCGTATCATCCGTTGTCGTGGTCGAACTACCGGTATGACGGTCTGTCAACGGCGTTCAGGAAGGCCGGACTCAACGACGCGATAACGAACTGCGCGACGGAACTGAAAGCCTGGTGGTCGCTGCACGCAGAACCCGTCAAACATCCGAAAGTGAAGCTGAAATGGCCCGAAGAGCTCAAGACCTTTTTTTTCCGCAAGGAGTCGCAATGGCTGGAAATGTTTCTGCAGGAAAGAGTTGACGAGATCGTCACTCTTCGGCGCGTGCTTCAGGGGTCGTTTGAGCAAGCGCTCCGCGATGACCGGACCACCGCGTGGGTGACGGTAAATGACTCTGTCGCAGTTGTTGCCCTGGAGTTCCTCAACAAGAAGGGCATCAAGGTCCCCGGCGAAATTTCCGTGGTCTCGTTTGACGACTCATACATCGCCATCGCCAACCAGATAACCTCGTATAACTTCAATGTGCCGGCGATCATGACCGAAGCGTTTCGACACATCGCTGGGCAGGGCGCGGCAACCGCCTCCCGCCGCGCAAAGGTGGTGCGGATTGACGGTATGGTAGTCGAGAGAAAAACGACCGGCAGGACCCGCGGCGCGCCCTGAAATCCGTCATTGCCGCTACCGCTACCGCGCGCCGGCCCGCACTTTCCACAGAGCATTATCAGCGCCGGCGGAACCCTGAACGCTCCGGATCGGCCTGGACGCACCTGAACGCGGTCCCGTCCGTTCTTCGAATGATATAAACCCCTCCGCCGAGGACGTTTGCATCCGGCATTTTCGCGTTTCCGAAAGCGCGGCCATTAATGCTGAAAACCTCCAAACGCGCATCCCGGGAATCGTTGGGCCTTCGAGGCTGGCCGGGCACCGCCGCGCTTCCGCTGTCGCAGGCAACGGCCATCTCCTCAACCGCCCAGATATCGCCGCCGGTCCCGCCGATGCGCATGATGCGCAGGTATTGGGATGTCTGCGCGGGAAAGGTCACGGTATTGATCGCCGATGACGATAGAATCGGGGCTATGCCGGTGAATGCGACGCCGTTCACTGAAACCTGCACTTCGGCATTGCGCACGCCCATATCCGGCCGAGCGGTTGACCAGATGACGAGTTTATTGAAGGTGCGCGGCGCCTGCATATTGATCAGGAGATAGCACGAACCGATTGAAGCGGAAGGGAAAACCGAATAGCCGTCCCAGCGCGTGTCCAGCCGGCCATCCATGGCCATCATGCCCCAGTCATTATTGACGCCTGCGAAAATGCGCCAGCCTTTGCGGTCCAACTGCCCCCGGATGCGCGGCATATACCAGAGTTTCTGGGCGAAGGATGCGCCGGCGCTCCACGCCGCGGTCCCGCGCTCGCATGCGCCAAGATCGGGGGCGCTGCCCGAATACCCGTCGGTATACGGCGGCAGGGGCGTTCCCGCGTCCACGCAAGGGGAAGAAGCCGGGAGGCTGAAATCGCCGGCTTCGGGGTCCGCGAAGGTGACGGTGGAATCGATGGTGTTGGTTTCGCAAAGCATTTGGCTCTCGTCGCACATCAAGGTCCGGTTGAATATGTTGTTGACGACTTCGCAGCCGTTCCAGTCGTTTCCCGGGGGAAACGATATGCCGCCGATAAGGTTATAAAAGGTGTTGTTGTAAATCAGCTCGTTGTTCTGCGACGCGTTCGTGCCGAATCCGTGCATGGCCCAGTTGGTGATGGCGCTCCAGACGATATTGTGATCGACCACGTAATTTTTGCACCCGTTGTCAAGGTATATTCCCGCGCCGCCCATATGCGTGGAATAGCATTCGTGGACCCAGTTGCGGGTCAGCCGCGTTCCCTGGCCGTCGGTATTGAACGTATAAGTGACACCCAGATCGTTTTTGAGCCATCCGGCCCCGAATATATCGTTATATTCGATGACCGCGCCGGCGGTTTTCCGGTGGACGACAAGCGACCTGCCGCCGTCGTGGATGGTATTGTGACGGATGACATGCCCGCTGCCGCCGGTGGTGATCGGCGCGCAATCGGTACCGGTCCAGTCGCAATCGTAAATGTGGCAGTTCTCGATGGTATTGCCGGCGCCATACACGGTGATGCCATCACCCCAGGAATGAGCGATCGTGCTGTTGCGGATGATGTTATTGCTGCCGCCCAGCACCACCCCTTTGCCCGATGAGCCCGCGCTGGCGCCGTTGTCGCGGTTGAATCCGCCGTTGCCGCTATAAGCCGCGAATAGCGGGCAAGGATAGTAGATCCGGCAACTGTCAACAATGCAGGAATTCGCCTGGTCACAGGTAATCGATGTGCCGAAGAAGGTCAGGCCGGTCACCGTGATATAGCCGCGCTGCCGGAGATCCATGCCATAATCGCGCAGGGAGGTTTCCACCAGCAGACCGTTGATGTCGCCCGCGTCCGGCGGCCAGAGCCAGAGCGTACCGCCTTTCTGCGCCCATTCTCCTTTTGAGTCAAGCAACCCGGCCGGGCCGATGAGAATCGCGCCGGGCAGGTTGACAAACGTGGTCACCTTCCGCACGTTGTTGACCCACATTTGCCCCTGATCCTGTATGCAGGTGGCGCCCGCGGCCCAATCGACGCCCGCGGGAGGGTTCGCGGTATTGTCCTGCGGTTGCAGCATGCAGAAGCCGCGCGACGGGTCCCAGAGCATATTGGGGTGCCGCGCCTGGAGCATGCAGCGGCGGTTGACGAAGATTTCCCTGGTTGCGCCGGAAATAGCCGCTTTGTAAATTAATCCGTTCTCCAGCGTCCAGCCGGTCACCCGCTCTCCGCCGTGAATTACGACCGAATCGCCGGGAAAATTCCGGAAAACCATGGGTGCTGATGAAGTTCCCGAATTCGCGGGCCGCACGGTTTCGCGGTAGGTGCCGCCGCGAACATAGCAGATATCGCCGGCCGCCATGCGGTCCGCGGCCTGCTGGATGCGCGCAAAGGGGTGCGCTTCGCTCCCATCGGCAGCCGTGGAATCCCGCTGCGAGACATACCAGCCGCGGCAGAACGTAGAATGCGGGAACGCCAGCATTGCCAGTATCGCAATCGCGACAGCATGTTGCAGGAGAGGTATCATGATAGCTGATATGCCCGCATAGTACCTGCCGCTAGCGCGCGCCGGCCCACACTTTCCACAGGGCATTATCAGCGCCGGCGGATGCTCTCACAATATATATCCCTGCGCCAAGCCCTCGTGTCGAGACGGCGACGGTTTCCGCGCGTTTCGCGTTTGTCATGGACACCGCCGCTCCCTTGGCGTCAAAGACGGTGATCCGGCAATCCTTCCCGACCAGACCGGCCACAACCATGCCGGTTGGACCAACGCGCAGGAGAGGTCGGAATGCTGTGAGCGGCGAAATATTGACAGGCGCGCGACTGCTTGCGTCCGCAAGAGGCGGATACACCCACGGCTGCTCCTGCCAGTCGGCGCCGGGGACCCAGCGCGGCCGGCCGTATTCATAGGCGCCAAGGTCAGGCTTTCCATCGACAACATCAGCGTTGGCATCAGGCCATCCCGCCGGCATTCCGGTAACCACCACGCCGGCGTCAATGGCAGGTGATCCGGCCCGCAGCGTGTAGTCGCGGTTGACAGCATCGGTGAACTTCCAGTAGGCGGTATCACGGGGCCAGAGAATGTTGCCCCGGTCCTCGGGCCAGTGGTTGTTCGACAGCGAGCCGTCGGGATTCACATTCCGCATATACTGCCAGTCAAAGTGCCCCCGGTCGGTGGAGTCGACCACGGTATTGTTGAACACCATGTTCGAATCATGCGGCGCCCAGTCGAACCCCCTGCGAGAGCCTTCATTGGGCCCCTGACCAGCCCACATGACATTGTGATGGATGATCCATTGGTATCCGCCGATGTCGTTTTCCATGCAAACGCTTCCCACGCTGACCCAGGCGACATCATGGAACCAGTTGTGTGACACATCGACAAGCGAAGCGTTCTGGCCGGAGATTGAGCCGGTTTCCTGGGCAGTATACACGGCCGCTCCAAAATCATTGTATTCAATCGCGAGCCGGTCATTCGCATTTGTCGGACGGGCGGCGCCTGAGATCTGGATATTCGCCCGTGAATTGAACGACAGCGAGTTGTGGGTGATCTTGATCCCCAACGCATCACGGGGATCGTCGCGGTTTGTGCATTTTCTTACCAGAATGCCCGCATGATAGGTGACCGAGTAGTCGCAGGCCCTGATGCGGCAATTGGTGATCGTGTTGTATTGTCCGCCCACGATGATGCCGGACGCCGCCGAACCGATCACCGAGGTGTTTCTGATCGTGTTGTGGTCACCTGTCACGCAAATACCAAGATGCCCGGGATTGGCGTCCTGGCGCGTATTATATCCCGCCCCGAACTCATAATCCTTCGGCACGTCGTTGTGGCTCACGTATTTGAAATAGCATCCGTCAATGACGCAGTTTGATGCGCTTGCCAGCGTGGCCGACGTCGCAAGGAAACGAAGGCCTTTGAGGTTGACATACTGCTTTCCACGCAGATCGAAGCCGAGGGTCCGGCGTTTTGCTTCCACAAGGTGGTGCGACGGATCGCCGCCATCGGGCGTCCAGAGATAGACCGTTGACGATGCGCTGTCGCGGTACCATTCGTTGGGAGCGTCCAGAAGTCCCAGTACGTATGACATCCATCCACCGCCTCCTGTATTCGGGCCGCCCGGTCCCAGGTCGGATACGCTGAACGCCGTATGGCTGGCGCTGGTCGATTGCGAACCGGTGATCGCACCTGCATGTTGCGAATAGAAACTGTGTACCGTTACCACGCCGCCGGCAAAGAAATTCGCCGATTTGCCGAAAAGCGCTGATGGAAGCTGGAATGGCGCGGGATCGTTGGAAACATCGACGGTGCCGCTGCCCCATCCCATGCATACGCGCATGGGCACGGCAATGGGTTCTACCCCATTCTGCCATTTCTTCCAGTTCTGCACGGGAGTACTCTGTTGGCACCAGGGCACCCAGCCGGGCTCGTTGGGTCTATACGTTTCATCCACATTCGGACACCGGGCCACCCATGCCATTTTGCCGTCCACGAAAAGCTGGTCCTTATACCGGCCCAGCGACCAGTTCATCGGCGCCTTGTATATGCTTGACTTGCCGGCTATTCCCGCGCTGGTCCATCCGGTTACCGGATCAGCGCCGCATATCACGACGTTTTCGCCGTTGTATGCTTCGAATGTCAACGGAGCGCCGGCAAGGCCGGTGTACAGCGGCTTGACGGTTTCACGGTAGATGCCCTGGCGGATCAGGCAGCGGCTGCCCGGCTTCATGACCGAAGCGGCTTTGCCGACGGATCTGAAAGGACGGCCAACGGATGTTCCGCTGTCCGCATCGCTGCCCGTGGTTGACACATAATAGGTCTTCGCGTCGGACAAGCTGGCCGTCTCCTTTCCCGAGAAGCAGAACTTGTCCATATTGCATACGTAGTTGGCGCTGCCCGAGAAGGTCAGGTACACCGGGTGGATTCCCGTGGGGCGCACGGAGAGCGGCGCGCCTGCGGGCGCCGCTTTCCAACCCGACAAATTGTGCAGCGCAATAGTGCCGATGACCGTTCCCTGGGGAGAGTCGATGCGGACGATCACCTGTTTGCCGTCCATCGCCCAACCGGCCGAGTTCCAATACCAGACAACCACGGAATCGAATCCGCCGTTCATGAAATTGATGGAGTCGTAGCGCAGCCAATCGTTGTTCCCGAGACTGTCGACCCAGAGGTAGTCGGCGGAAGGCTGGTCGGGGTTATAGGTCGATCCCTGTGCCGCTGAGAAATCTTCCGCTTCGATGGTGAGCGATATCGGCACGCTCTGGGCCAGGGCCGCAGTCGTGAGCAGATATATAATGACGCCAACACGCTTAATCGCTTCAAATGCAAATTTACACATAGACAACCTCCATAGTGACATTTTAAATGCGGCGCCGGTCCAGCAGATCAATCAACCCGCTCTGGACGAAGGGATGGGGGGGTGGACCTTCATCAGGCGGTCTTTTCTGCTGACCGGCGCCGGTGACCCGCTATAGCGCAGGCGCGAATTTTCCGCAGTACGTCCGCCCCGCCGCGCGCACTCGCACCATGTAAATTCCCGGCCTCAGCCCCTGCAAAGATACCGCCGCGGGGCCGCGTCCATGCCGGGAAATCACTGCTTCGCCTTGAACATTCGAAACGGTAAACGTATAGACGCCGGAAAATGCGACCGCGGCGCTGGTGCGGGAGATCCGGAGAATGTCGGCGGCGTTGCCGGCGTTCTCGCCTGGCCCGTTCGTCATGGTAGCCGGCGCGAGCAGGTGCAGCACGCCGTTTTCGTCTTCCCATTTGTTCTCGTTACCCGCGCCGAAATCGACCCACAGGTCGCCGGCATCCGCGTTCAACCCGTATCCCGCGGGCAATCCTTCTCCGCCTCCCGGGCAACTGGGTGGCTGAGGCGTGTTTGACATCTTGACCGCCTGGCGATCTTTCCAGTTAACCGCAACCGAATTGCTTCCTTGTGATCGGCCCATGCCCTGAGCGCACCATTCAATCTCGCGGCATACCCATTTTTCGGAATTCACCGAAAATCTGTTGAGGTCCGCGTCGCCATACCCCGGCACGGTAATGCGCTCACCCAGGTAAGGTTCTATCCCCTTAGCGGAAGTAGTATCGTAGGCACTCCAGAATCTGCCGGAGTACTGCAACAGGACGTTTTGAGCATGGTCCCACTTGTCAACAATAGCCAGCATATGGTTTCCGCAGCAGTTGTGTACGATGAAATTCGCGCCGCAGGAAACGGTGGAGTTGCAGCCTTGCACGCCGACTTTGAGCGTCTTGCCAAGATCATTATCGACGAGGGGGAAAGCATACCCGCTGTTGAATCCGTAGTTCCCCCTGCTCTGCGCATCCGACCATCGGCCGTCGAGCGACATGTCCCATCGCCGCAGGAACGTGCCGCTGTTGTACCGGCAGACAAGCTGGTTGGTCGACGGATCGGTCGCCTTCACGCGCCAGATTTCAGCGGTCTTCGGGGGCTTTTCATAGTAGATCCAGTCTTCTCCATCAACGCGCGGCCAGTCAAGCACCGCACAGCCTTCTTCACAGTCCTTCGAGGCCTGCTCGCCGTTGGGTGTGGTATTGGTGCTGGGGCTGCTCACCGGAAGCAGGTTCGTAAGATTGTTCCCATCGGCGTCCATGACGGACAAGTAGCATTGGGTGTTGCGCGTGCCAGCGACTTCCGTCCATGTTCCTGCTATAAGGTTGATTCTGATGCCCCAGCGGAAGAATGCAATTCGCTTGCCATCCGGGCTGAAGGCCGGATATTGGCCCACATCCCTGAAAAGCGTGTCGCGGCGGACGACTTTATTATTAGTGATGGTTGCTTTCACGATCGGGCCGCGCGGCCAGTACCGTTCGCCGGGCCCCCACATCAGTGCCGGTGTCCACGGACAATGATAGTTGACATACACGCCATAGCCGTTCATCGCCGCCGCGTGTTGACAATAGAAAAGTACCAGCACGAATGCCGGCAAGACCGAAACAGCTGCGATTCGGGACTTCATGGGATATCCCCTTTCTTTGGAGTTGCGACGGCGATTCGCATTAATATTCAGAAAATATAGGGCAAATGAGAGGATTTTGCGCTCAATATTCCGGGCCATAAGATGCAAATTGATATATTCTGTTATACATGCAAAAGTCAATACCGCGCAGACGCACGATCAAGAAGTGCAGGATAAAACCGGGGGAGTTGCGATTGATCGGGCCGGATTCGTGATAATTCGTGGCTACGATGCATTATTCGCGCTTCCGGATGGATAATGAACGTATATGGAAATCCCGCCATCGGCTATTGCTTTTATATGCGAATTTATGTATAATATGTCTATAGACATGGCCATGCTCATAAGTGGAGGATTTATGGTTACTGTATCAAAAGGCCTGCTTAAAAACCGCATGCTGGAATACTTCCGCACGGTTGAACGGACAGGAGAAGAGCTGATCGTGACGGACCATCGCAAGCCAGTGCTCCGCGTGACTCCGTTCAAGCAGAAACATTCCTTGCGCGAGTCATTCAATGTGTTGCAGGGCAAAGCCCGGTTCCGCAAACCGGTGACCGAACCCGAAACCGGGGAATGGGGAGAGCATTCGCTATGATCCTTGACACCTGCGCAGTATTGTGGTTTGCATTCGAAAGGGCCCAATTGACCGATGCAACCATAGATACAATTGAGCACAGCGATTCGGTACGCATCAGCACTTTGTCATTCTGGGAAATTGGGATTAACGTCAGAAAAAAGAAGCTGGTCATGCCGATAGGGGTGGATGAACTTGCGCAGCTATTCATCCGGAATGAATCCGTCGAGCTGGTCGCGCCGGACATCGCCATTGTCTCTCGGGCATTGGAACTGGATTGGCCGCATCGGGACCCGATTGACCGGATGATTGTCGCGACCGCGCTGAAGTACGATGATTGGATTGCTACCGGCGATACCGCGATCTCCTCCTTCTATCCGAAAACAATGCGATAGCCTGCCTTCGCTGTTTTCATTTTGCGTGCTGGATTACATCTGCAACGCATTTACCAGATTATCACCTTCCTTACAAACTGATCCCGCCCCGCCGATACCTTGACTACAAACAGCCCTTTGCCGAGTCCTCCGATGGCGCGCTCCTGTACACCCGGGCCTTTGCCGCGCCAGGTCCGGACGATTTTCCCCTGGGGCGTGATAAAGCGGGCTTCGAAAGAGGACTGCGCTGTTATCGCGAGAACCAGTCTGTTCCGGATAATCCGCATGGTGCAGAAATCCGCGGCAATCCCGGGCGACGCGCGCATGGTACCGATGCTCACGGCCGACGGATCGCAGGTGTAAAGCAGGTATCGCAGGTCGGGTATGGGATTTCCGGCCTCATCGGCAATGCGCGCGGCAAAAACATTCGCCCCGCCGCGATCTGAGAGGCGGAAGGCAAGATTGCTTGCCCCTGCGTCAAGAGTGAAGGCGGCGGACGTCGCGTCGGTCGCGGCAATACCCGGCGCATCGATGATCTTCGCGCCGTTCAGCCACACGGCAAGCGCCTCATCATGCCGCGTCACCAGCTTGATTTTCCGCGACGTCGGATTAAGTACCGTGATCGCCCAATAAGCAATGAAGTAGTCCTTCCCCGCTTCCGCCCACGTGCCGCTGGTGTCGGTCATGGCATTCCAGGTCAACGGATACAGGCCACCGGTTATGGGACTGACCGCAGGCACCACCTGCTTATTGCATGGCGCCGGATTATCAGGATTAGTGAAGGTTGCTTCGATCTGGTCCGCCATTGTTGGGAACAGGATATAGGGCGAATTCGATGGCTCAGTAAGCGACAGCATCTCGGTCAGCCATCCCGCGGGCACCGGCTTGCCTGCCGCGACTTCCACCTGCGCATGGGAATGCACCGCGGTGTCGCCATGGACTGCCGCTGAAATCTGGAAGACACCCGCGACGCCGCTGCTGGTGAAGGTCCCGGCGGCATCCATGACGCCTCCGGCAGCAACGGACCAATCGATCGTTGCAGCAATCGATTTACCGAACTGGTCGAACGCCTGCGCCGAGAATTTCGTTGTGCCGCCGGGCAATGCGGCGGCGTGCACAGGCGCTATGGCCAGGCGCGCCGCATGAGCAGGACCGTCGATCGTTGCGATGACCGTCAGCGAGACCGGCGCGAATCCCGCTACCGTAACCGTCACCACGCCGCGATATATGCCGGATGTCAATGTCCCGGCAGCCAGTGACACGCCGATGGTCTGCGCGCCGCCCTGGCCTGAAATCTGCGCTGCGATCCAGGAAGGCTTGCTGCTTACGGTCAGCGCCGGAAGCCCTGCGTCGGCCCAGGCAACCGAAACGGCGCGCGACACCGGATCGCTGCCGCCGACGGCTATGCTGTCCGCGGACAGGCCGAACCGCTTGACCGGAGGATAGAGCACGGATTTCATTATGAAATAAAGTTTGCGCGCGGCTATGGTGAAGTAAACGCGGTCTTCCTTGAACTTGACCGTTCCGCCGTTCTGCACTGCCACGGTGTCCGCTGCCGCGCCTGTTGCCGGGGCAACGAAGGTCACCGGACGCACCGTGTTGAATCCCGGCTCAATGGTCATGGTGTCAACGGCGCCTGCCGCGGCAACGGCCCCTGTTGGGCCGTCCCATCGCGCGTCCCAGAAAAGACCCATGCGATTGCCGCTACATCCGCCATTGAATACCCATGCACGCCGCGAGATGGTCGATCCGGCAGCATAGGAGGGAACGGTCGTCGGCCAGTTCGCCGTATAGGCAAGGTTCTGCTCGTCAATTGCGCTGTCCGCTGCAAGATAGGGGTCCAGGCTGCGCTGCAGGAACCGGATTTGTTCCGATCCCCACCCATTGACATTATCGGTACGGTCCCCGGCATACGCCCATCCGGACGCTTCCCGCGAGCAGCAGAAATAATTGGCGGCATTCATGCCCTGGAGAAAGTTGGGCCAGTAATTCGGAATGGTCCAGATTGCGAAATAGGCAAGGTTTCGTTTGCGCATGTCTTTGCCGATGTCCCCTTCGCGCATCAAATCGCCGCCGCCGCAATAGGCCGGGTCCCCTATCCTGCCTCCAATGTTCCAGGCATATTCGCCCATGCCGCAAATCACCATATTCAGCGGCCAGGTGCGATACGCGGTATAATGCGCCATGTGGTAGGCGTGACCATAAAGACCATTGACGCGCCCCAGGCCCGCTACTCCCTCAAAGACGAATGGCCGTGTGGTATCGCATTCATGGGCGGCGTCAATAAGCATGCGGCAGGAATTGAGATAGTCGCCGCCATTATACTCATTGGCCAGGCTGTACCGGCAGATACTGGGATGATCGCGGCATGTCAATACCATTTCGCGCACATTATCGGTGTAGGCCGCGCTGTCCCATACCCCGGATTCGCCGAAACCGCGGATGGCGCTTTCGGGAACAAGCCAGAAGCCCATCTCGTCGGCAACGTTCATCATATACTCGGGCGGGATTGACGCATGCGTACGGTTGGTATTGACGCCGAGCCGCATATAGCGGCGGAAGGTCTCCGGAAGTCCCGTGCCCGGGCCGGTGGGCGGCTGAAACGCGGGCAAGTCGGTATAGGCGCTATAGCCGAACTGCCCTTCGGCGGTGCCGTCGGAGGGTTGACAGCCGATGCGCACGCCATTGACAAGATAGTAGTACGGCCCTTCGCCGTATTCCACGAACCCGAAGCGCTGTATCGCGGTATCGAGAGTCACGGCGCCTTCCTTGACGGCAAGCCGAAGGTTGTGGAGCTGCGCGGCATAATCTTCCCGAAACGGAACATTGGGCCACCAGTAGCTCTGCGGCCCCAGGCCCCAGCGCGCCTCCCCATGCAGCGTGGCGACCGCGCCGGCAGGAATGGTCCCGCTGATTGCGGGAATCGCCGCATACGGCCACGCGGCGTTGTTCCACGATGAAAGCGCGGCATCGAGCGTCACCGGCTTCGCCTGCGCGGATGCATTATGCACCTGCACATCAAAGACAAGCCGGTCCTTCTTTACTGATGGCTGGATAAAAATGTCTTTGATGTACACCTGTGGCAGAACGACCAGCCGGACATACCGGGTAATCCCCAGGGACAGCGCCGTCCAGCCCGGTGTTCCATGCGGAATCCGGTCCTGATAATGGCCGTTCGTATATGCCTTGACCTTAAGGGTATACGCGGAACCGGCCGTAACTTTGCCGGTCAGATCGGCTTCGAACGGCAGGCAGATGTTGCGGTGCGAGGTGATGAGCGTATTATCGATGGAAACATCCGCGCCGTAATTGACCGCGCCAAACCGGACTTTCACTACCTTGCCTGCGGCACTCGCGGGAATAGTGATCGATCGTTGGTACAAGACATTATCGGTGGCTGAGATTCCCTGCGCATTATACCCGCGGCCGGGCACGATGATCGATCGGGCCGCACCGCCGTCGACACTGAGGGTCCAGGCCGTAGAGGAGGCAAGATCCACAACTTCAAGGTTTTCCGCGAAAGCGGGGGCAAGCATGAGGGTACCGGCAAGAAGCAGCAGACATTCGCGAAATAGCCGTACGTGATGAATACGCACTTAATATCCCCCGCGAAAAGATAGATGAATGACTGCGGATGTTTGATTATTTATCAGCATATTTAGTCAGGAGTGTCCGGAAAATATGGTTTTCATAGGAGAAAAGGTCGCTCGTGGTGAGCCAGTTTACCCCGAGCCCGTCGAGGGGAACCATGAGCCTAAAGCGTTATCATCCTTCGACTTTGCTCAGGATGAGCGTTTTTCGGATACATTTAGCCG
>Ga0315289_10010512_pt1 | contig 13237 bp, 12 predicted proteins | sample YL17G11_40_MG_FD_203452 | JGI IMG/M metagenome (GOLD analysis project Ga0315289, IMG submission 203452) | Sediment microbial communities from Yellowstone Lake, YNP, Wyoming, USA - YL17G11_40 | ecosystem: Environmental > Aquatic > Freshwater > Lake > Sediment | place: USA: Wyoming | collected...
TTTAGTGCCATCATAGTTGGGAGAGAAATCGACGGTTTCTTTTTCAATATCAAAAAGTAATTCTTCCGAGACTGGACTCATTCGACATTCGGTATAACGCATCGCCGCCGCCGAATCACCGTCTAAAGAGCCAAAATTTCCCTGACCGTCAATCAGCGGTGCTCGCAGATTAAAATCTTGAGCCATTCTCACCAGGGTATCATAAACGGCAATATCGCTATGGGGATGATAGGATTTTAAAACTTCGCCGACAATGGCGGCACATTTTCGATATCTCGCCGATGATTTTAGGCCGGTTTCCCACATGGCATAAAGTACCCGCCGGTGAACCGGTTTTAAGCCATCACGGACATCGGGCAAAGCCCGGGCAACAATTACCGACATCGCATAGTCAAGATACGATTCCTGCATTTCTTCTTCTAAAATGCGGGGGCGCACCAGACCAAAATCTCTCTTTTCTTCTGAAGCCATTTATTTTCCCTTCCTCAAACTGTGTTTTCTTACTCCCGCCATTTTTTTTGCCTCGCGGGGAACCAACCGGGGTCTCCCTTTTTGTCTACCCATCTCATGAATGTTGTACCATTTTTCGTGAGCTCTTTGAGTTTCCAAATAGGCATGGGGTTCAACTAATTTTTGATCGCGATTTTGCGCCAGTTTGCTATCAGTTTTTCTTTTTTTAGCCATCTGCTCCTCTAAAAATATTTTATATTGATGTGGCAGGGGCGAGCCGTTTTAATTTTTTTAAACGTCAAGATTCTTGACGTTTTTCGCGTGGGTTTGAATAAATCGTTTTCGGGGCCCAACTTCATCGCCCATGAGCATGGAAAAAATTTGATCGGCTTTTTGGGCATCTTCAACCGTCACTTCCAAAAGAATTCGATTTTCGGGGTTCATGGTTGTCTCCCAAAGTTGGTCGGGATTCATTTCTCCCAAACCTTTGTATCTTTGAATCGTCGCCCCCTGACCAATTTTGGTTAAAATTTTTTCCTTTTGTTCGTCATTATAGGCAAATTCTTTTTCTTTGCCCCGATAGATGGCATACAAAGGCGGTTGAGCGATAAAGAGGTTACCCGCGTTGACGAGCTCGGGGAAATGACGATAGAACAAAGTCAAAAGAAGCGTCCGAATGTGACTGCCGTCAACATCGGCATCAGTCATAATAATAATTCGATGATAACGAAGTTTTTCAATTTTGAGCGTCTCGCCAATGCCTGTCCCCAAAGCGACAATTAAATTTTTAATTTCTTCCGAAGAAAGCATTTTATCCAACCGCGCCCGCTCGACATTTAAAATTTTTCCTCTAAGCGGCAAAATTGCCTGAAAAGCGCGATCCCGTCCTTGTTTGGCCGAACCGCTGGCCGAATCACCCTCAACAATATAAAGTTCGGTTTTTTTGGCATCGCGGGAAGAACAATCGGCCAGCTTTCCCGGCAAAGTCATCCCCTCCAGCGCGCCTTTACGAATAACGGTCTCCCTTGCCGCCCGGGCGGCCAACCGGGCCCGGAGCGAAAGGGAGCATTTTTCGACAATTTTGCGCGCCTCGGAAGGATTCTCTTCCAAATAAAAGCCCAACCCTTCTAAAGTCGCTTGTTCAACAATATTTTTGACTTCGGGGTTTCCCAAACGGGCTTTGGTCTGACCTTCAAATTGGGGATCGGGCAGTTTAACGGAAATGACTGCCGTCAGCCCCTCCCGGGTATCCTCGCCCGAAAGAACTTCGTCCGTCCCCTTGATAAATTCCATTTTTTTAGCATAGTCATTGATTGCCCGAGTTAAGGCCGAACGAAAACCAGTCAGATGGGTTCCGCCTTCGGTGGTATGAATATTATTGGCAAAAGCAAAAACATGCTCATTAAAATCTTCCGTATAAGAGAGGGCAATCTCCACCTTGACGCCGTTTATTTCTTTTTCAAAATAAGTCGGCGGATCGTTTAAGGCGACTTTATATTTATTGATGTGACGAACAAAAGAAGAAATTCCTCCTTCAAAATAAAAAGTATAGCAGTTTTGGGGATTGTCTTTCTCTTTTCTAAAGTCACAAACCGTAATTGTCACGCCTTTGGTCAGATAGGCCTGTTGACGGAGATGCCCCAAAACCGTCTCCCAAGAAAATTCCAGATCTTTAAAAATTTCTTCGTCGGGTTGAAAAATAATCGTCGTCCCGCGCTCCTTGGTCGTGCCCACCATTTTCACCGCCGCTTTTGCTTTGCCCCGCGAGTACTCTTGGACATAAATTTTGCCCTCACGATGGACTTCGGCCTGGAGCCAGCTGGAAAGGGCATTAACAACGGAAACGCCCACGCCATGAAGCCCGCCGGAAACTTTATAGGCCTGACTTTGACCGAATTTTCCCCCGGCATGCAAAGTGGTCATCACCGTTTCCAAAGCACTTTTTTTGGTTTGTTTGTGAATGTCGATGGGGATGCCTCGGCCATTATCAATCACTTTGACTTTATTTTCCGGCAAAAGTTCAACAACAATTCGGTCGCAAAAACCGGTCATCGCTTCGTCAATGGCATTGTCGACGACTTCCCAAATCAAATGATGAAGACCTTCCGTGCCGGTGCCGCCAATATACATTGCCGGCCGGCGCCGGACCGGCTCCAATCCTTCTAAAACGGTGATGTGTTTGGCGGTGTAATCAGATTCCGCAGGCATAAATTTCCTCCATAACTTAAAAACAAAGACAAACCCCTTCTTCGGTTATTTTTTGTCTCCTGTCTTAATTTAATTATAGCAAAATTTAAGGGCAAAGTAAAGCAAAAAAATCGGCCTCAACCTAAAAGTTTTGGCCGATTTAGCTTAGTCTAACCAACCTCCCGCACCTGCCAGGTGAGGGATCAATTCTGTAACGAGAGAAAATTCTGGAGGATTATTGGTATCGCTCTGCACCCTCACTTTCGAATTTTTCGAGAGCAGACTTGGCTTCTTCTTGACGTCTATCTGTTAAACATCTGGCTCCTTCCTTAAGAGCAGTCAAAATGTCATTTTCACACATCATAAAAGGACTTGAGCCATGTTCGTTAAGTGTTCTTATAAATTGCGAATATTTTGATTTTGGCTTTGATCTTATTAATTCCTGTTCTGTTTTATTTGGGCTTCCCGTGAGTCCGGTCTCCATAGTCTCACTCACTTTCTTCATATTTCCGTCGGGATAAATGTATATGTGGTGAAATTCAATATAATTTGCGTTCCGAATGTCTTCTCGTATACAAACATGGTGCCCACATTCCCCCAACGTACCAACCTCAAAGGGTGTAATACTTACAATTTTTTCTTCTCTTCTTCCCACTCGCTCAGAATACCATCGCGTAGAGGTTATGTGCTCGTTAAATGGTAATTTAATTGGTGTTAATGCTTCACTGAGAAATTTACCATATACTTCAGGTTTTTCCATCCAGTATTCCCGTTTTTTCTTAGCTATTTGTTCAGCCGTTAGTACAAGTCGTTTTTCTTTATCTTTATCAATGCTATATTCGGCACCCTCCATTATAAGTTTAGCATCTTCCATGGTTCTCATTTCCTCAATTTTCGCTTGCTCCTCGGAAGTAGGTTCTTTTGGCACGCCCTCGGTCATATTGACCTCCTCTCATTAGTTAATTAGAAAGCTTTTGCCTTCCTTAATTTCATTTAACTCTCTCTCTCTCTCTGCTTGTCAACCCCCACACCAAAAATTTGGTGTGGGGGTCAAGAACGGCATTCATTTAAACTTTTCAGGTTAAACCATCTATAAAATTACGCTCCAGCGTAAAAGTTCATATAGCGATATGGTATAATTTAATGCTATAATATATTTTGAGACAATGAAAAATGAAAATTGATAAAATTACCAAGAAAAAAATCAAAATTACTACCCGCCAAATCCTTTTAACCTTCTTGGATATTGGTGTCGAATATTACGCTATTTTTGACCGGCATCGGCTCGATCGTATCCCAATTAAAAAATATCGTCGCTTTCGAGAAAACGACCGCCTTAAATTTAGTCAGCAGCTTTATCAACTAAAAAGAGAAGGTTTTATCAAACGTTATTTTGATGGCAAAAAAGAGTTTTTGGAAATTACCAATAAAGGCAAAGAAAAACTTAAAAAAATTATCACTCAAGAACTTAAAATCTCTCCTCCACCCAAGTGGGACGGCAAATGGCGATTGGTAATTTTCGATATTCCTGATGACAAAAAAGACAAAAGGGACATGGTCCGAAACAAGTTAGAGCAACTGGGATTTATTAAACTTCAGGAGAGTGTTTATGTTTTTCCCTTCGATTGTCACGAGCAGATCAATCGACTTAAACAAATGTATTTTTTAGAACCTTATGTTTTATATATCGAGGCCGACCACATCGAAACCGAGATTGATCTTATCCAAACATTTTATGACGAAAATGTCCTCAAAGACTCTCAATTGAATAAAAGATCAAATAAAAGAATTTGAAATACTCTCTCAAAAATATCTCATACCTGAAAACCATCTATAAAATCACGCTCCAGCGTAAAAGTTCATATAGCGATATGGTATAAAATAACAATATTAAAATTATTTTGAGATCGCTTCGTTTCTTTCCAAACTCCCCTCAAAAAGAATTTTGCCTTCGTAGTTCACCTTTAAAGACGTCCTCACTTCCCCGGGCTGCTTTTGAACAAAAAGATGATAGCCGTCCTCTCTGGGCAGTAAATAACTAATTTCCAAAATATTTGCCTGACCGGGCTCAGTCACGATCTCTATTCCAAAATAATTTTTTCCCGAATCAGTCCCCACTTGAATCCCGGAACTAATATCTTTGTCATTCAGCTTGGCAGCTAAAAACTGGCTGGTTGGCGGGGTAAAAACCCGAAGCCAATTGGTATTTTTGCCGTCCGGCCATTCGTAAGAGCCGCGGTGAATTCGACTAATTTTTAAATCAGCCCGTAACATCTCTGAACCGTCCTCAGTCAGTTGATAGTCAATCGCCTGTCCCACCGAAAGCGACGATTTATTGCCCGAAAAGCTATTACTATTTATATATAGATAATCCGCCTGACTTTTAATCTTGAATAAATCTTTGAGTTCCATGTCAGTGGGAATTTTTCCCGCAAAGTGTAATTTTTCCACCAGATTTTGTTTTAATGGATCGGAAAAATTGAAAAATATTTCCCCATCGTTTGTTTCATTTTTTAACATTTGCCAGAGGGCTAATTTATGATTTAAAGCCCGTTTTAAAATCTCGGGGTAAAGATCTTTTAAAATCATCTTCGGTTCATTTAAGACCCAATTTTCGGGATTTTCAAAATAGGCCTTTTCAATTTGATATTGAGTCTTCTGGTAGAAATTATCGGCGGTAATTTCCAAATTATATTTTGGAAGTTTAATTGGGCCGGTAATTTTTAAAATATCTATCATCACTTTGGCATTAAGAGCGATAATTCCATCAATATTTTCGCCAGTTTCAAGATGGTAAAATTTTAAAATATCCTGACTGGCCTCGGGGAAAGAAGCGTTATAATTGGCATCGCGGAGGGCCCAAGTCTCGCCCTTGAGCATCTTGGCCAGCGGTTCTGGCGGTTCGACAAAATTTTCTTTGGCAAAGGCCCGGTCAAGGGCATAAATATTGGTGTTAAAAGTTAAATTTTTAACTTCATAGTCTCTAATTTCAAGAACGGCATAGGAGCCAATAAATCCCCCGGACGAGCGAAGCTCGGAATTATTTTGAAAAAGGACTAAAAATTTACCATTTTTAAAAAGAGTAAAAAGCTTGATTTTTGACAAAAAATAATTGGTGCCCAAAAGGCAAAGAACGATAAAAATCAAAAATAAAACTAAAATTAAAACCCATCGCCAAGATTTAGGCCTTGGGGATTTTTTCGCCCTTTTGCGTATAATGCTATCGACAAAAACCATACCCGCCTTTTATTTTAAGAGGCTGAATACCCCGAAGCTTGCTTCGGGGATGAAAGCCTATTTAAAACAAACTTGCCCTTCAGGGATACTTCGCAGCTTGCTGCGATGTAGTTTATTTTGCTTTTCTTTCGGCTCGAAAGTAGTCAATGGCCAGGACTAAAATTGTCCCTAAAATTACCCCGGCCAAAAGTCCAATCAAAGAGTTCAGCCACAAACTGGGGGTTGTTTCGTTAACAATCGGCGTAAATTTAACAATATCATAAATGCTATCCTTATCCGATTTTCCCAATTCATTGGTTTTATCTTGCATGATCACCATCGAAGCATTAATTAACTTCTCCACCTCCTCTTTATTGCCGCCGGTAATCGAAACATTAATGGTCGCGGGTTCTTCCCAGACGGCCTTAAAAGTTTTACCCAATTTTCTTTGAGAAATTGGCGGCAGGGAAATCTCTGCTTTGGAATAAATCTCTTTGACCACCGCCGGCGACCCAAACCAAGAAGTGACCACTTTGGCAAAAAGCCCGGAAGACTGAACATTATAATAATTATCAAAAAGATAATAATTAACTTGGGATTGTTTTAAAACCGAAGATTTGTTAACGGTCAAAATCGTCGAGGCAAGGTATGATTTCGGCTGCATTTTGGTAAAAATAAAAGTTCCTAAAGTAGCAACGATCACCATCAGCCAAAAAATCCATTGGTAACGGCTGATAATTTTGAAATATTCCCGAAGTTCCATAAAAACCTTTCTAGTTAATGCAAAATGCAAATCTCAAAATGCAAAGTGACAATGTAAAATTTAAAATGTTTTTAAATAATTTTGGATTTTGATTTTTGATTTTTGAACTTATCTATAATATATACCAAAACTTTCTTTTTGAAAAGGGCTTGGTCAAATTTTTCCGCTTGAGCGCGAATGAAACGAGGATTAAATTTAGTTTTTTGAAATTTTTCAATTGCCTGAGCAAGATTGGCAACAGTTTGATGCTCAAAGAAAATCCCGGTTTTACCCTCGATGATGGTTTCCAAAGCGCCGCCTTTGGCAAAAGCAATTACCGGCCGGCCAGCGGCCATTGATTCCAGGGGGACAATGCCGGCATCTTCCTCTTGGGGAAAAATGGTGGCCAGTGATTGTTGGTATATTTTGGCTAATTTCTCATCGGAAACTCGCCCGACTAATTGAATATTTTGGGGCAAATCTTTTTTTAATGCTTGAAATTTTGTTCCCGAGCCAACAATCTTTAAAGGAAGCTTATTTTTCTTAAAAGTTTCGATTGCCAATTCAACTTTTTTATAGGGCTCAATCCGGGAAACAATTAAAAAATATTCACCCTTTTCTTGGGAAACTTTAAATTGCTTAGAATCGACGGGAACAAAAATCGGCTCGGAATCTCGCCCGTAATATTTTTTGATTCTTTTTCGGACATTTTCGGAATTGGCGATAAAATAATCCGGCCGTTTGGCCGCTTTAAGATCCCAGCGGCGGAGATATTTCATTAGAGCTGGCATGAACGGCCTGGCAAAAAATGGGATCGGCGCGGTTCTAAGATAACTTTGACTATCGCTCCAAAGCCAGCGGGTCGGCGTGTTGCAATAACAAATATGTAATTGTTTGGGCGTGGTTTTAATGCCTTTGACCAAAGCGGAAGTAATCGAAAGAACAATCTCATAATCCCTTAAATCAAACGATTCGATCGCTTTGGGCATCAAAGCTAAATACCATTTATATCTTTTTATCCCCCAAGGCATTTTTTGCAAAAATGACGGTCGAATATCAAATTTATCATAATGATGAAGAGTTTTTTCTTGGTCCCAGACAAGGGTGAAAACCGGCGCTTTGGGAAAAAGTTCCAAAAAATAATCAAGGAGCCTTTCGGCCCCTCCAAGTTGAGTTAATTCTTCAACCACGAGGGCAACTTTTTTATTTTTCAATTGATTGGTTTTATTTTTTTTCAACATTTTTAAACAAACTATATTTTATCTTAAATTCTTCTTTTCGACAAGTGTTGCGTAAAAACTTTAAATATTTTAGCAAATTTTCAGGCCAAAAGAGAACCGTCCTTCTACCCTCCCTTGACTTTATTTAACCGTATTTGGTAAGTTTATGTTATAGCGTAAGCTGGATCATTTCAGACGCAGAACAACTATGGAGGTGGACACGATGTTTAAACTGGACCCGCTGTACGGCAAAAAGCTTGGTAAGGTAATCGCCGAGTTGTTGACTGAAGCACTCAAGGGCAGGGGGATTTTAGGCAAGTACGGACCGGTCTTCGAGATTGTCAGTTTTGAGATACCGGACGACCCCAAGGATATTGACTACCGTAGGCTGGTGATCCAGGCCAAACAATTGGGCACGGTAGGCCCGGGAGAATGTGTATTCAAGTTTTCCTACATTCCTCCCGAATCACATATCCATTACGACCATGTGATTGAAGGCCATAGGTTTCTCTGCCATGGTTTTACCTGCTTTGCCACGGAGTGGAATGGTCTTCGCAAGCAAGAAAACATCGACGAGCTAAGAAAACTTGTAGGCCAACATCTCAAGCAGGTTCAGTGTCTGGCAAGCGAAACCATAGGCGGCACCACAATCGATTGGGACTACTTCCAGAAATGCTACTTTAGAGGTCAGGTAGGCCAGAAAACCAAGGACGCCCTGGTGTGGTTTCTGGTGGCCGTGGGGATCCTACATCCTTCTCGCAACGGCTGGGAAGTATATGAGGATCTGCTCGATCAAACTTCACAAAACTACCCAATCGAGCTGGAGGGTCATAAGCTGACCTTCACGCGTGAGGATGAGGCCAAGGAATTGGCTGTTGCTCTTGAGGTACAGGCGATGCGCTTGGACAAGCAGCGTGGCCAGGGCGACATTTGCCACTACTTCGCTGTAGTACGTGGCGGTTAAGGTGCTGACAGATAGGAGTTTTCTAGTCCGCGGGTTAAATAATCCACGGACTTTTGCTTTTTGATTTAATACGCCCCTCTTCCCTTTAAAACCACCCAAATCGTCTTTAAAATAATTTGAAAATCGAGCCAGAGCGACCAATGCTCAATATAATAGGCATCGAGTCTGACCCACTCGTCAAAAGAAATATCCGACCGTCCGGAAACTTGCCAGAGGCCGGTAATCCCGGGTTTGACCCCCAACCTGCGGCGCTGAAATTTATTGTAGCGTGCCACTTCTTCCGGGAGCGGCGGCCGCGGTCCGACCAAGCTCATCTGTCCTTTCAAAACATTCCAAAACTGGGGCAGTTCATCAAGACTGGTTTTACGAATAAATTTTCCAAAGGAAGTCAACCTCGGATCGTCACGAATTTTAAAAACCGGTCCGTCCGCCTCATTGCGCTTGGTCTTTAATTTTTTCAAAACTGTTTCTGCCTTTTTCCCGCCATAGTTTTGACCAGTACAAAATTCCGCCTTCATCGAACGAAATTTCAAAAACCAAAATTGCTTATGCTCAAAACCAATTCTTTCTTGACGAAAAATTATTGAACCATTGGAAGTCAATTTTACCCCGAGGGCGACGAGGAACATAATCGGTGAAAGAATAATCAGAAGTAAAAAAGCGCCAAACATGTCAACTAACCGTTTAATAATTCTTCCCCAGCCGTCGAGGGGTGTCCTTTTAAATTCAATCATCGGCACGCCGGCCAAGGTTTTAATGTCAATGTGGGAGGAACGGACTAAAAATAAATCCGGCGTCATTTTAAAACCGAGCTGATTGAGACGGCAAAATTCCAAAACTTGGGAAATTTTCGCCGAGCCAATGTGGGGGTTGGCAATAATAATTTCATCAAAGGGATGACGTTCGTGAATTTTTGTTAATTTATCAATCGCGTTTTCGTCAATGATTCTCACCAGTCTGAAAGCGCGATTTTTTTGAATTTCCGAAATAATAAAACGGGAAGAAGAATTTCCGCCCAAGATGATCACCCGATGAACACCGATACCCCAACGGTAAAGAAATTTTTGCAAAAAGTGGCTTAAGATTCGACCTAAAGTAACCATCAGAATGGCAATCAGCCAAACATAGATAATAATTAATCTTGAGAAAAAGAAAGTCCGCGAAAGAAAAAGCCAAGCCAAAAGAATCGCCACCGCGGCGGAAACGGCAACGAAAATTTTGCCAAATTCATTCAGCCGACTATAAGTTTTTAAAGAATAAAGACCGGCAAAGATAAAAACAGAAAACCAAATCGGTAAAGTAATCACGACAAATTGTAAATAGTTTTTTAGGGGTTCAACGTAAATAATCGGCACGAATTCAAAAAAAGTCCGGAGCCAATAGGCAATGACAAAAGAAAGCACCACCATGACTAAATCAAGGGGGATTTGCAAAAAAGTAAAAAAAAGCTCTGATCTTTTCAAAAAAGCTCCTTTTAAAATTCTTCTCACAGATTAACATAGCCAAAATCAAAAATCAAGGATTTTTCCCATATACAAGAAAACCCGCCTCGTCGACTTAAGACGCACGGGCTTTCTTGAATATTTCACAATATTTAAATACTTTACGCTTTCTTAAGCATTGGCAGGCCAGTTCGGCTGTTTTCCATCACCGCGTAGCCGCTGGGTAAATCATCCATGACGCCTTCTTTTTGAGCCCGAGCAAAGTAATAAATAGTTTGCTTCCGACCACCCCTAAGCGTCACATCTTTCGAGTGAAGATAGTAGGTTTCGCCGGTTTTTTTTGACTGGACTGAATAAGCCATTTAAATCACCTCCTTTCGAAATTGTTCCGACCCTCGCTTAAGAGGGCTTCCGTCCTCTTAGCTTCTCTCCCCGACTTTCCGTCGGGGAATAGAAGGATCTCCTCGGACGGAACAATTTATTTTTCCGTCTACAGGGCGGATTAAACCTGTCTTCAGGTTACATACCTATTATCAGAAGGGCCTTCTCTTTTGTCAAGAGTAAAATAAAATTAACAGGTTTAAATGTGTCTTTAAACCTTAAAAATAGAGAAATTTCCGCCCTTAAAACCAAAAGATATCCACAGGTTGACATCACCGTCGCCAAACGTCAACCCGATGGCTCATTCGCCTAACCGTCGTTTCCGCCGACTAAACCCAGTTCCCCGCCGACTGAAACTTCTTCAGTCGGCTTTTCGTATTTTAGCCGCTCCAGCGTGAATAAGGCGAAAAATGATAATACCATTTTTGCGACTGGAGACGTAAAAGTGGTATAAGGATGTTTTTATTCTAAACGATTTTGTCAATCCCCTTTTTGTCAATCCCCCTTTTTGAGCACACATAAAACACTCTGGTCAACACCAGACCTTTTGCCCTCTCCTCCCGGCGGCGGGGGAAGTTGCTCGGCACTTTTTTCTAAGGTGGTGTCCTGCCCCCGTCTTTTGATGGAAAAAGTTTACTTCGCCTTGTTTTTTTCTTGGCAGCCGCATTGACAGGAAGGTTCACAACTGCAGCAATAGCAGCAACAATGTTCTTGGCAAGAACATTTGTTCTTATCATCAAGAGGCAAGCCGCACTTGGTACATTTATCTTCGGACATTAATACTCCTTTCTATTTCCATTATATCAAAGCTGTCAAGACCCAAACAATCTCTCAGTTTTTTTTAAGTTTTGTGTTATAATATTGAACTATGAGAATCTTGATTGTTGAGGATGACCATAAAATTGCCAATGCCATTAAAAAAGGTTTGGAACAGGAATCTTTTGCTGTCGATTTGGCTTTCGACGGCAAAGAGGGTTTGGGTTTGGCAATGACCATAGATTACGACCTCATTATTTTAGACCGGATGCTTCCCGAAACTGACGGTCTCAATATTTGTAAGGCACTTCGGAATGAGAAGAAACATCTGCCAGTTTTAATTTTAACCGCCAAAGACAAAATTGAAGATCGGGTCGAAGGTTTGGATGCCGGCGCCGATGATTATCTTATCAAACCTTTTGCTTTCGAAGAACTACTTGCCCGAGTCAGAGCATTACTTAGACGACCGAAAAATAAAATCGATGACATTTTAAAAGTTGGGAATCTTACCCTCAACCTCAAAACATTTGAGGTGAAGCGTGATAATAAAAAAATCAAGCTTTCTAAGAAAGAATTTGCTCTTTTGGAATATCTGATGAGAAATCCAAATCGTGTTTTAACTAAAGATGATATCATTTCTCACGTTTGGGACTATGATGCTGATATTTTGCCCAACACGGTGGAGGTATTTATCGGCTACTTAAGAAATAAAATCGATCGATCTTTTAGGGATAAACCTTTAATCCACACTCTTCGAGGATTTGGTTACAAAATAAGTGTTTCGGAAACCGAAAAAGGAGCAAAATGAGTTTTAAAGCTGCCTCCATTAAATTAACGATTTCCTATCTTTTGATTGTGATGTTTATCTCCATCGGTTTCAGTCTGCTTCTCTATCGTATTTCTTCGCTGGAAATTGGCAGAGGGCTTGTTCGTCAAGGCCGAATACTCGAGCAAATCCCAAACGATAGAATCCCCAGACCCTTACAGGATTTGGAAAAAATTAGGGGGGAACAACTTGTCGAGAGCAATCAGCATCTTAGAATGAATTTAATTTATTTTAATCTTATCATTCTTGTTCTCTCTGGAGGAGTAAGCTACTATTTAGCCCGAAGAACTTTGAGACCAATCGAAGAAACCCTTGATCTACAAAATCGTTTTACCGCCGACGCCTCCCATGAACTGCGAACGCCGCTGACAGCCATGAAAACGGAGATTGAAGTGGCGATGCGAGATAAAAAAATGAAAATCTCCGATGCTAAAGGGCTCTTAAAAAGTAATTTAGAAGAGATTGAAAAACTTGAAGTCCTTTCGAATGGTCTTTTGAAACTGGCCAATTATCAAGATAAAAGAACTATTAAATTTGATAAAATATCCTTGAGCGAGGCGATCAAAAAAGCCTCTCAAAAATTATTACCTTTAGCAAAAAAACGACAGATCAAATTTGAACTAAATTTAAAGGAAGCTTTCATTAAGGGTGATGAATCAAATCTCGCCGAACTTTTTACGATTCTTTTTGACAACGCGATCAAATATAGCCCTAAAAATTCGAAAGTTTCCGTCAGTTTAAAAACGCTGGCTGGTCAAACAGAAGTTAGAGTCAGAGATGAAGGCATGGGCATCAAGGCAACTGATTTACCCTATATTTTTAACCGTTTCTATCGAGCCGACCTTTCGCGTTCCAAAGAAAAAATCAGCGGTTATGGGCTGGGGCTGGCGATTGCCAAAAAAATTGTCGAGCTTCACAAGGGGTCGATTAGCGTCGAGAGTAAACCAAACCAGGGCTCAACTTTCACAGTAAGGCTACCTCTGACAAAAGTTTAAATCGAAAAATGAGATTTTTTAAGCAAATTTTCAGCTAAAATATAGATAATCGGCTATT
>Ga0315289_10010513_pt1 | contig 13237 bp, 10 predicted proteins | sample YL17G11_40_MG_FD_203452 | JGI IMG/M metagenome (GOLD analysis project Ga0315289, IMG submission 203452) | Sediment microbial communities from Yellowstone Lake, YNP, Wyoming, USA - YL17G11_40 | ecosystem: Environmental > Aquatic > Freshwater > Lake > Sediment | place: USA: Wyoming | collected...
GACAAAACTCGAAATTCGAAGCACCAAATCCGAAACAAATTCGAATGGCCAAAAATCCAAAATTCAAAACGGAGATAGCGATCATGTCGAGATACCGTCATCGAATGTCAATCGTCGCCGGTCTGTTCGTGCTGGCGTGCTTCGCGCCGAGCGGGCCTTCCGCCGCACAGGCCCAGGCTCCGGCGGCCGCCGACGCCCCGCCGGACCTCCGCACCAATGAGGCCAACCTGCCATGGTGGCGCGAGGCGCGCTTCGGCCTGTTCATCCATTGGGGGCCGGTCAGCCTCAAGGGGACGGAGATCGGCTGGTCGCGCGGCGCGCAGGTGCCGGCCGAGGAATACGACCAGCTCTACCGGCAATTCAACCCGACGAAGTTCGACGCCGAAGAGTGGGTCAGGGTCGCCCAAGAGGCGGGCATGAAGTATCTCGTCATCACCAGCAAGCACCACGACGGCTTTTGTATCTGGGACACGAAGTACACCGATTACAGCATCATGCACACGCCTTTCGGGCGCGACGTGCTGAAGGAGCTGTCCGCCGCGTGCCGGAAGCACGACCTCGCCTTCTGCACATACCATTCCATCTGCGACTGGCATCACCCTGACTACCCGCTCGGCAGTCCCGGCGGCAAGACCCCCAAGCCCAATCCTGACATGGACCGCTACAGCCAATACCTGAAGAACCAACTCGCCGAGCTGATCCGGGACTACGGGCCGCTCGGCATCCTCTGGTTCGACGGCGAGTGGGAGAAGCCCTGGTCGCAGGAGCGCGGGATCGATCTCTACCGGTACGTCCGCGGCCTGCAGCCGAGCATTCTCATCAACAACCGCGTCGGCGTGGGCCGGGCGGGGATGGAAGGCAGCACGGCGGCCGGCGCGTTCGCCGGCGACTATGACACGCCCGAGCAGCGCATCGGCAACTTCCAGAGGGACCGGCCCTGGGAATCGTGCATCACCCTCTGCCAGCAGTGGGCCTGGAAACCCAACGACAAGATGAAGTCGCTCGAGGAGTGTATCCAGACGCTGGTCCGGGTCGTCGGCGGGGACGGGAACCTTCTGCTCAACGTCGGCCCGATGCCCGACGGACGCATCGAGCCCCGGCAGGTGGACCGGCTCCGGGCAATGGGCCAGTGGCTCCGCCAGTATGGCCAGAGCATCTACGGCACGCGCGGCGGCCCCTACAAGACGACGGCCTGGCTGGCCAGTACCTGCCGGGACAACGTGGTCTATCTGCACCTCCTCGGTTGGCCGCGCGACGCGATCGTCCTGCCCGCCCTGCCGAAACGCGTGACCGATTCGTCCCTCCTGACCGGCGGGACCGTCAGCGTGCGGCAGACGAAGGACGCCCTCGAAATCCAGGTGCCCGCGCAGGATCGCCGGCCAATTGACACGATCGTGAGGCTGGAGCTCGATGGCCCTGCCGGCGACATCGAGCCGGTGGCGCTGGCCCCCGTGTCCCTGCCGCCGACCAAGACCCGGTGATCGAGGAGCGGCGGACCCAGTGCAACGCCCGAAGGTGGCGCACCGCAGAAACACTGGAAAGAGGCGGGTGATTGGTTTATACTCCCCGCGCGCAGGTGTGCACGGCACACCCGACAAGACAGAATAGCAAGTGGTGATGAGTACGAGGTCTTCGACTATGGCGGAACGGTTTGATGTCGTCGTGATCGGGGCAGGTCCGGGGGGATTTCGCGCAGCCAGACGCTGTGCGCAACGCGGCGCGTCCGTCGCCATGGTCGAGAGAGAACACGTAGGAGGCACCTGTCTCAACGTGGGCTGTATCCCCTCGAAGACCCTGCTTGCCTCGGCTCACCTGCTCCTGCGGGCCCGTCACGCGGCCGAGATGGGGATCGATATCCCTTCCGCCACGCCGAACTGGCCCAAGATCCAGCAGCGAAGAGAGGCCATCCTCACAGGCATCCGCAAAGGCATGCTCGGTACGATGAAAGCCAGCAAAATCACGCACATCGAAGGGCATGCGACCGTCACAGCCCCCGGCCGAATCAAAGTCGAGTCGAGCAGCGGGCCCCGTGAGCTGGAGGCCGGCAAGCTAATCCTGGCGACCGGCTCCGAGTCAATCCAACTGCGGAACATCCCCTTCGACGGCCAAACCGTCATCAGCAGCAAAGAGGCCCTGTGCCTGCCGCAAATCCCCAAGTCCATGCTGATCGTCGGCGGTGGCGTGATTGGCTGCGAAATGGCCTGCGCCTATGCGGCGTTCGGCACCAAGGTCACGATTGTCGAGGCCCTGGAGCGGCTGCTGCCGATGGAAGACTCCTGGGTCAGCCGGCTGCTCGAACGCGAGTTCAAGAACCAGGGCATCGAGGCATACACCGGCCGCAAGGTGATGTCGGTGGATAAGAGCACCACGCCGGCCAAGGTCAGTCTCGACAACGGCCAGACCATCGAGGCGGAGAAGGTCCTGGTCGCCGTCGGCCGCCGGCCCGCCACGGACAGCCAGATCGTGCAAGCGCTGCACCTGGAGATGAACGGCCCGGCCATCAAGGTCAACCGCAAGATGGAAACCAGCGTCCCCGGCGTGTACGCCGTCGGCGACGCCGTCGGCACAACGAATCTCGCCCACGGAGCGACCGCCGAGGGTGAAATCGCCGCCGCCAACGCCGCCGGTGGCAACGAGGAAATGCTCGATTACGCGCTGATCCCGCGCGTGGTCTTCACGTTCCCCGAAGTGGCGTCGGTCGGCCAATCCGAGGAGAAGTGCCAGGCCCAGGGCCGGGACATCACCATCGGCAAGGGCTTCTACCGCGCCAACGGCCGCTGCCTGGCGGAGAACGAGACGGGCGGCCAGTTCCACGCCGTGCGCGACAACGCGATGAACGAGATCGTCGGCATCAGCATGGTCGGCGATATGGCGACCGAATTCATCGCCTTCGCCCGCACCCTGTTGGGCACGGTCGAGCCCATCCGCCAAATCACCTTCCCGCACCCGACGGTCTCGGAAACCCTCGAAGATGCCCTGCACGAAGCCCTCGGCGAATTGCTCTTCGAGCAATAGAATGACCACATGGAACAAGTGGCAGAGAAGAACGGGCTCGGCTTGACGATCCGTGATTGCGGCCTGACGCCGTATCGGGAGGTACTCGCGCTCCAACAGCAGTTGCAGGAGCAGCGGCGGGCCGGACTCATCGGCGATACGGTGCTGATCGTCGAGCACCCGCCGGTGATCACGCTGGGGGCACGCCAAAGTGCGAATAAGCTCCTGGTCAATCCTGATGAGTTGGTGCGGCGCGGCATCGATCTGGTCGAAATTCGTCGCGGCGGCGGCGCTACCGCCCACAATCCCGGCCAGTTGGTCTTCTACCCCATTCTGCACCTGCAGGAGCTTCGGCTGGACATCAATCAGTACATACGGACACTGGAGGCTATCGGCATTGACCTGCTGGCCGGCTTGGGCGTCCAGAGCGAACGGCGCAAAGGATTTCCGGGGCTGTGGGTCGCCGAAAGGAAAATCGCTTCCATCGGCGTTCGCGTCTCGCGATTCGTAACCTGCCACGGCATGGCGATCAATCTCCAGAATGACTTGAGTATCTTCGACCTCATGATTCCGTGCGGGCTGGATGGGGTGCAGATGACGTCGGTGCAGAAGGAAACAGGCAAGACAAACGACATGCAGCAGATCAAGGCCGAATTGGGCAAGCTGCTCGTCCGACATATAGGTCGTGCGTCCTCGCACGACAACGTGGCATGGGCGCGAGCGCCCACGGATTCGAGATCACGGGCAGGATGCCCGCGCTACGGGGAGAGAACCATGAGGCCACAGGCGGGGAAATTGCCGCCCTGGTTGCGACGGCCTTGGCCGGCGGGGCATCGGTTTCAACACACCTGCGATACGTTGACGTCGCTGGGGCTGGAGACGATCTGCACGAACGCCAACTGCCCGAACCGCGGCGAATGTTGGGGCCGGGGGACCGCCACCGTCCTGATCCTGGGCAATGTCTGCACGCGAAATTGCGGGTTCTGCTCTGTGGCGACAGGTAGACCCCAGCCGCCGGACCCTACCGAGCCGGCCCGGCTGGCTGACATGGCCCAGCGGATGGACATCAAGTATCTGGTCATTACCAGCGTCAACCGGGATGACTTGCCGGATGGCGGCGCGGGGCACTTTCGCGATTGCGTCAACGAGGTTCGGCGGCAGTGCCCGGCCATGCGTTTTGAGATTCTCACGCCGGACTTCCGGAATTGCCAGGAGCAGGCACTGGACATTCTCCAGGAGGCCCTGCCTTTCGTCTTCGCACACAACGTGGAGACGGTTCCCTCGCTCTATCCGCTGGCTCGGGCCGGCGGCGATTACGCGCGGTCGCTGCGATTACTTCTCACGGCCAAAGACCGGTATCGAAATATCCAAACGAAGTCCTCTATCATGCTCGGGCTGGGCGAAAGAGAGGACGAGGTCGAGCAGGTTCTGCGGGACCTGCGCGAGGCCGGCTGCGACCGGGTCACGATCGGTCAGTACCTGAGGCCCTCGAAAGACGCGCTCGACGTGGTCGAATACGTGCCGCCGGAGAAGTTCGCCTGGTGGAAGGACCGGGCGACGGAGATCGGCTTTCCCTGGGTCCTCTGTGCGCCGTTCGCGCGCAGTTCGTACTTCGCCGAGCAGGAAGACACCCGATAATCCCGGCCTCTGCCCACCTGAATACCGCGCATCGAAGAACTGCCCGGCCTCCCACTTTCTCCATTTGGCGGTTCCTCCAATCCGCCGTATACTTATTAGTGAAGTCTGGTCCAGTTTTAGAAGTTGTATTATTCGGCATGACCGGGACGGAGGAGAAAAATGAAGCGCACTGGAAGTATCCCACCGCAGAATCCACAAGGCTCCGCGCTCGTTCTGTCGCTGATCTTCATCGCCGTGTTCTCGGCATTGGCGACGGCCCTGGCGGTGATCTCGGAGACCAGCGTGCAGCTCGCGGACAATTTGCGCCGCGCCGACGCGACGCGCGGCTGCGCGGAATCGGGCCTGGAAGTGGTCCGCTACTGGCTCAGCCGGGTGCAGATGTCCGGCACGATCGCACCGAGCGACCGATTCAACTACCTGGCCAACACGTTCCAGGGCGAGTTGAGCGCGGCCGGGATCACGAACATCGTGCCGGTCCAGAGCGGCTCGACGCTTACCATGTCCGATATCCCGCTCAAAGCAGACGGCAGCGAAAAGTTCTCGGCGGTTCTCACCGGAATCGATGCGAATACCGTCCAAGTGGACGTGACGGGCTACGTGACCGGCTCCTCGGGCGCGCTCCAGCGGCGGATTCGGTCCAACTGCCGGTACTTTCAGCGGGCGGACACGGTGTTCGATTACGGCGTGGCGTCGAAGGGGCCGGTGTCCCTGTCCGGCAACATCGAGCTCGAAGGCGTCAACATCGCCGTCGAATCGAACGCCTACATCGAGTGTGACTCGCTGCTGGCGCTGGAAATCATCGGCAACTCCATGATCGCCGGGGACGTGAAGATCGTGAATCCGCTGGCCTACGTCCATTTGCAGGGCGGGCATGCCGGTGTCGGCGGCGAGACCGGCGAAGCGGCCCTGGAACACATCGATATCGGAGCCCCGCCGACCAGTTTCCCGGAGATGAACCCCAGCGACTTCTTCCACTATGCCAACAACGAGCTCAGCGCGAGCGCCGACTTGTCCACCAACGCCACCTACAACAACCTCCGGATTCCGCCGAACCGGAACCCGCATTTCTCGGGGAACGCCACCCTCCGCGGGGTCATCTACGTCCAGAGTCCTAATGTGGTCAGCTTCTCGGGAAATGTGGATGTCACGGCCATTATCGTCACCGACGGCGATCCGAACGACAATTCCGGCACGAACCGGCTGACGTTCACCGGCAACATCACCGGCCACGCCATCGACCAGTTGCCCCAGGAGGAGCAGTTCCAGGGCTTGCACGAGCAGACGGGCACGTTCATCCTCGCGCCGGGCTTCCACCTGGGCTTCGGCGGCAGCTTCACCACGCTGTGCGGGGCCATCGCGGCCAATGGGATCGAGCTTTGGGGCAATGCCGGCGGCACGATCAACGGCTCCATCATCAATTACTCGTCCGCGCCGATAACGCTCAGCGGCAATTCCGATCTGCACTTCAATCGGTCCGGTCTGGACCAGGTGCCGGCGGGTTTCGTGCCGAGGATTATCATGCAATACAACGCCTCGACGTACACGGAGCCCCCGGCCTGAACCGATTCATGGAGCCACGAAGATCCACGAACATGAGTCTATTGCACCTTCATCCCGAGCGGCGGAGAAATAACGTAATACCCAGAGTGTCCCTACGAACACTGATCCTGATGTTGGAGCTGCTGGTGACGGTCCTCGCCTTGCAGTATCTCACGACGGCCAAGCCCGCTCAAGCGAACGCCCTCTGGGTGGCCGCGGATTGCCACACGGCCGCCAGCATCCAAAGACGCGTTGCCGATCCCGTCGCACCCGCGCCTGCCCCCGCCGGAGCAGGCGAGGACACAAGCGAACCTCGAGCCGTATCGACGCCTCGGTCCATCCTCCGGGGGGCACTCCTACGGGAGGGAACCTCTGCAAGCGGCCGGCTCGCCTTCCCTGGGATTGCTCGGCGTCCCTTTTTCATCCCCTTCTCCGAGAATGTGTCGCGCCCTTTGGCATCCGCGCCCATGTTTCTTATGCTCTGGATGGAGCCTAGAAGTGTATCGCAGGCGGGACCGAGCCTAGAAGTGTATCTCAGGCGGCACGATCCGTAGTTTTTCCAAAGGGGAGAAAAATGTCCGCCCTGCAAAGCGCCCGAGGCCCTCGCCGCGGGTCAGTACTCATTGTCGCCCTGCTCTCAATCATCCTGTTCTCGGCCCTGGCGGCCGCTGTCGCCGCCTTCTCCGGAGTCAACGTCCAAATCGGAAATAACCAGCGGAAGCTGGGCGATGCGCGCGCGTGCGCGGAATCGGGGCTCGAGGTCCTGCGCTACTGGCTAAGCAAGGTCGCCTTCTCCGGGACCACGGCGCCGAGCAACCGGTTCACCACGTTGGCCACGTCCTTGCAGAACGAGCTGACGGCGGCCGGGGTCACGAACCTGGAGCCCCTCTGTGACAGCTCGACCATCACCTTGGCGAATGTCCCCCTGAATTTGAGCCGGCATCAGTCGTTCTCGGCCGTGCTGACGAAGATCGACAACGACAATATTCGGCTGGAGGTCACAGGGCACAACGGCAATCTCACTCGGACCATCCAGTCCAACCTCATCTTCGGCCAACGGGCTAATAACGTATTCGATTACGGGGTGGCGACGAAAGGCCCGCTGGAGCTCTCCGGAAACATCGACATGGAGGGCGCCACCATCGCCATCGAGTCCAACGCCTACATTGAAACCGATGAGCTATTGGCACTGTCGATCATCGGGAACTCGCAGATCGCCGGGAACGTCAAGATCACCAACCCACTGGCCAATGTACATCTGCAGGGAGGACAAGCCGGTATTGGCGGGGAGACCGGACAGGAGGCCACCCTGCCGCCCTACACGGAAAAGGGGTACCCGCAGACGGAGTTCCCCGAGATGGTGCCGGCTACGTTCGCGTCCTACGTCACCAGCACGCTGGATCCCAATATCAGCACCAGCGCCGCCGTGGTCCTGGAGAACGTCAGGATCCCGGCCGGGATGAACCCCTCGTTCACCGGCGGCGCGACGTTGCGCGGAGTCGTCTGGATCGAACAGCCCAACGTCGTCACGTTCGCCGGCAATACCACGGTGTGTGCAGTCATTGTCGGCAATGGAAGCTCCACGGATCATACCGGCGCGAACAGCATCACGTTCTCCGGGAGCCTCACCAGCCTGCCGGTCAGCACGCTGCCGCAAGAGCCCCAATTCGCCGGCATCCGGGATCAATTGGGCACGTTCCTCATGGCCCCGGGGTTCAAGGCGAACTTCCAGGGCCCCTTTACCACCGTGAGCGGCGCCATCGCGGCCAACGGCATCGAGTTCGGCGGCGGTGCGGGCGGGACCATCTATGGCTCGCTCATCAACTACTCGCCGAACCCAATGGCCTGCGGTGGCAACAACGATCTGGTCTTCAACCGTTCCGGCCTGACCGAGGTGCCGGCCGGTTTCGTGCCGCAGGTCATCCTCCGCTACGATCCGTCCTCCTACGCGGAGGTGGCGCTTTAGAAGGTAGTCGCAGGTTTCCAACCGTGAGTTAGAAGTAATCCGTCCTTCGCTTGCTGCCGCAAACACGCTGCATCGAATTCGACAAGGGGATGAAACGATGTCAAAAGTGTCCATGCGAACTCTGGTCCTGATGCTGGAGCTGCTGGTGGCGGTCGTCGCCGTGCAGTACCTGACGATGGCCAAGTCCGTCGCCCCGGACGCCGTCTGGCTGGCCACGGATCGCATCGCTCCGCCCGCGGACGAGCTCGAGGATCCCTCGGGCATGGGACCGCGATTCGGAGTCCCGGCCGTCGCGTGAGAACGCCTCCCGCGGCGGAACGACCGCGTCCACGCGGTACTCCGAACGAACGTCCCTCTCCACCGGCCGTATTCCACGGGACCGCCATGCGGTCCCGTGGCCGTTTCCGGACGTGCCTCCCTTTGTCTCGCGGCGCTCCCCGGTCTGCCGACGGGGGACACGGTCTTCAAACCGGTTGGCACTACGCCACCCGTTTCCTATGTTTTGAATAGAGCATAGAAGTGTCCTTTCAGCCAAGCACCGGGCCGTTTTTCCGAAGGGGAAGAAAATGTCCGCCGTGCGACAAGTCCGAGGCGGCCGCCGCGGGGCGGTGGTCGTGCTCGCCATGATTTTCATCGCGGTGTTCTCGGCCCTGGCCATCGCCATGGCCACGGTGTCGGGATCCAATCTGCAAGTGGCCTCGAATCAGCATAAGCTCAACTGTGCCCTCCAGGCGGCACAGTCGGGACTCGAATGCGCCCGGTACCTGGTCAAGACCGTGACCCTGCCGCAGACCAACGTCAACTACGTGACCGATGCCCAGGCCAATCAGGTATGGTCGAACCTGTGCGCGTTTGTGCGGACCACCGCCCTGGACGGCCAGACGGTGCCGGCCGCGCGGCGCTTCACGGATGCCGGGGGCGGCGGCGATGAGCTGGTGACACCCGCCCTGCGCACCGGCATCGCGAACGCCCAGTTCACGATTCGGCTCTACCGTTACGACGCCGATCTGCGCACGATCAAGGCCCAAGTCATGGGCACAGACGGTCTGGCCCTGCGCTTCGTCGGCATGGACATGGCCGTCATGAAGGACCGGGAAATCCTGAACTACGCGATTGCCGGGCGTGGACGGATGTGGCTTACCGGGGACACGACCATCCACGGGGGCATTTTCAGCTCCTGGAGCCGCCGGGGAATCTCGCCTTTCAACACGACCAGCGAGACCCGGGTGCTCGGCAAGATCAATACGGTGCGCACCCTCGCGGCGATCCAGGCGGACACTTACCGCCTGGAGACGCTCGACGCTGACGGCCATCCCATCGACCTCGACGGGGAGCCCCTGGAGAAGAACTACGCGGACCGCTATCATGGGCCGAGCGATCAGATTCAGGGCTACCACGAGGGAATCCGGTACGGCCAGCCGTACAATGACATGCCCGGCATGGACATCTCCGACTACAACACCGACCTGTATAAGCCGGGTCTGACGACGCTCGCCGCCGCCCCGACGACCAGCCGGGTCACGGAGTATTTTCCGCACGCCGCCGGCAACTACTCCCAACCGCGCGACGGGGGCAGCACCTCCTTCACGCGCCACGTGTATGAGAACCAGACGTTCTCCAACGTCATCCTGCCGATCAACCGGCACGCCTTGTTCCGGAACTGCACGTTCCGGAACGTCCTGTACGTCGACAGCTCCAAGACCAACACCGCCAAGTCCTACACCAACAACGTGCGGTTCGAGAACTGCACCTTCAACGGCCCCATTGTGACCAACGTCCCCCAGACGCTCAATTGGGTCAACAACGCCCTGTACTTCACGGGCGCGGCGACGTTCGACAACCAGTCCGCCATCCAGGAGGCCACCATCCTCGCGCCCCACTTCAACGTGAACGTCGGCAACACGAATCCGCAGCAGAGCGACAACAACGTGCTGACCGGCGCGGTCGTCGGCGGGATCGTGGACGTGCGCGGAAATGCCCAGGTCTATGGCACCCTCATCTCCATGGCCGATACGAGCGCCTACGCCAGCGGATATGTGACCAACATTGGCGCCACGCTCAACGATGGCGGCTCCGAGACGACCGAGGTGGGCGACATCGGCGTCATCCGCGTTACACCGAAAGCAGACGCGATGCTGCCGAGCGGCATCATGAGTCCGATCATCATCAAACCGGATCCCAGGACCTATTCCGAGGGCGTGTAGAACCTAACCTAAAAACGTGAGACGGTTGCGCGGCTCGTTTCGTGGGACGGCCGACGTCCGAGGTTACGAGCCGCACAATCGCCACCGCTTGCCGATTCGGGCCGGAGGATTCTGACGATGAAGACGATGAAAGAGACATCCTGGCGGACACTCATGCTGATGACGACCGTGTTGATCCTCGTCATCATCTTCGAGAGTACCGTGCGGCCGTACAAGCCCAAGACCCCCCTGATAGGCCCGGCCATGGGGGGTAGCCTACCGGCAGACTGCAACCAGTTGCAGGACAAGAGCTCCTCGAATCCGGAATTGTCCCTGGAAGACCCCAACCTCAAGCCGGCCCCCAGCGAGCCGGAACCGGTCATGACGGCTACCGAAATTCGTCCGGCATGGCTCAACGACAACCTGGGGGATCTGAACGAAAGGGGCTGGACCTCGCGGGTGGAGTCGGACGATCCGGACGAGTCCTCGCCGCCCGAGTCGGACGATCCCAACCACCCCATGCCGCCTGTGCCGGAGTAAGGGCGGGTTTGAAGGGCCCCCAAACGCTGTGAATCCCGTTTAGGAAGGGCTCCCACAGGCGATCTATCGCCTGTGGGGACCCGAACCCAGACTCGCCTATCCTCGCCCGTGCATCCGCCCCTGCCCTGACGGACGGAAAGTTCGGAGTACCGGCTTTAGCCGGGTCCAACCAGTCCGCTGAAGGCGGTACTGGGACCCCAAACGGCAGCGGACGTACCCCACACACCTTCCTTTCACTCCCTGCGGCGGCGCCGCTATTTACAGCAATAGGGCGCCCGGGGTAAAAAAATTGCGGGCCTATAGACAGAATCCGGGCGTACTATCGTCTTTACCTGTGAAATGGTCGATCAGCCGAGCCCGACGCGCAGCGGCCCTTCGACCCCCCGACGCGCAGCCCGGACGCGCAGCGGCCCTCCGGCCCGGGGGCGGGCCGCGGGCGGAGAGAGACAATTGGACAAGTGTGCGGCGGAAGAACTGATTCGGGCGGCGCTGCGGCGGGACGATCCGGCGGCATGTGAATTGCTGTGGGACCGCTATGCCGGGGAGTTGCTGGCGCTGCTCCAGGCGGTGCTGTGTTCCCGGCACGATGCCGAAGATGTCCTCCAGACGATCTTCGTGCGGATCGTTCGCAAGCGCCGGTACCTGGCCGCTGCCCGCTGCCTGGATGCGTACGTCTATCAGATCGCACGCAATGAAGCGGCCAGCTTCCTCCGGCGGCATCGGCGCGAGCGGTTCCTGGAGTCGGATGCTCAGCCCTGGCTGGTCCCGGCCGAACCGGCCAACAGAGGCCGCGAAGCGGCCGAAGCACTGCAGGCGGCCTTGACCCAATTGCCGCCGCTGCAGCGGGAGATTGTGGTTTTGAAAACGTACCAGGACAAGACGTTTCGAGAGATCGGCGCGATGCTCGACCTGTCTCTCAACACCGCGGCCAGCCGATACCGCTACGGCCTGGAGAAGCTTCGAGCCTGGCTGAAAGATCTGGAGTTATGAAAGCAGCAGATGGACAATTCGACGAGATCGAGCGATGCCTGAAAAGGGCCCGCCTGGCGGAGCCATCGGACGAACTCAAGGCCCGCATCGTCGGTTCGGCACGAGAAACATGGGGCCAGGCCCCTGCCGACATCCCGTGGCGGATTCCCCTGCGGCACTTGGCGATCTCGGCGGCGGCCGCCGTGCTGATCGTCTCCTCTGCCAACTACTTCAGTAGTGCGGCGGTGGCGCCGTGGCAGGCCAGCCGGCCCGTTACCGTCCGGATGGAAGCCGCCCGTTTCGAGGACATGCCGGAAATGCCCTACAGCCCTTTTGTCAGGCATCTGATCGCGACGTCGGGAGCGCCGGCACACGACGCCTCCGCTCTGCTCAATTACTTTCAGAGCGTTCGCAAAACACTCGATGGGGCCGAACAGGATGAGGCGGCGGACGGGTCCGGCCCCGGTGACCAGGAAAGCCGGCTGCTTCCCGCCGGAGCGAAGATCGACTCCTACGTGTAAACAAAGTCCAGAGCAAGGGATGGCGGAATGCACCGAAGATCAAAGAGAATCCTGATGGGTCTTGGCATCATCCTTGTCGCCTTGGCCGTAACCTACGCGATCCTGTTGCTGCGCGCGACCGCCCAGTTGCGCCAAGCCTACGCGGCCCTCGTCGCGGATGGGCGGCCCGTCCAGAGCGCCGAGATTCTTCCGCCCAAGATCCCCGATGCGGACAATGCGGCGGTCCTCTATCAGAGTGCCATTCTGGCGCTCAAAGGCGAGCCCGCCGGCGACAAGAGCTTGTACGAGCGGCTCACCGCCCATTTTCTGCCTTCGTGGAAACCGGACGAGGTGAAGGAACTGATCGGGCGGGAGGCGGTGGCCAAGGCCTTGTCGCTGATCGAGCAAGGGACGCGCCGACCCGCCTGCCGGCTCGAACACGATTACGTGGACAGCCTGCACGCCTACAAGTCCCCGGTGATCGAGGACATGAGAAGCATTGTGTTCATCACCGAAGCCCGGTCCCGCCTGGAAGCGGAGGCCGGCCGGCCGGCCCAGGCCTGGGACCTGATTCTGACCCTGTTGCGGTTCGGCGATTCCCTGCGTTTCGATCCCATCTACACCACGCAGAACGTCCGCCTGGTCGCGATGCTTCGCGCGTGCCGCACGATCTGGTGGCTCTGCGAGACGGTGCCGCCGGACCGGGAACACGCCCAGGCCGTCGAGGACCTGCTCCGCCGTCAGGATGACATCAATCTGATGATCCAGGCCGTCGATGCCGAACGGCTCTTCATTGGCGAGTGGTTCTTCAGCCGGCCCAGGGAGGAACTCGACAAGATCCTGTGGAAGGAGAAGAGCGGCGACCAGGTCACGCCCCCGGCGGTTCTGAAAGCGTTCCATCGGCTGTC
>Ga0315289_10010514_pt1 | contig 13237 bp, 18 predicted proteins | sample YL17G11_40_MG_FD_203452 | JGI IMG/M metagenome (GOLD analysis project Ga0315289, IMG submission 203452) | Sediment microbial communities from Yellowstone Lake, YNP, Wyoming, USA - YL17G11_40 | ecosystem: Environmental > Aquatic > Freshwater > Lake > Sediment | place: USA: Wyoming | collected...
AAGGCTTGGAACAACTGTTGTCCTAAACTCATAGTCCAACCCAGAGTTCATTATCAAAGATATGCTTTCCTTTACGTTCTTCAAAAATTCTTTTGTATTTGTTACCTTTTCGTATCCTCCTTCAGTTAAAGGAGCTTTGATATCCATCGCAACTGAATCTATTAACTTTTCGTCTATTAGTTTCTCCAGAACTTCAGGATTGCTTCCATTAGTATAGATTCTTACTAAAAATCCTATCTTTTTTATTTTTTTAATAAAATCAATCAAGTCTTTATGTAATGTTGGTTCCCCACCGCTTATTACAACAGCATCGATCCATTTCTTCTGTTTTTCCAGAAATTCAAAGACTTCCCTTTCGTTAACGTCCTCTATTTTATCGCTTTCAAGAATTAGTTCAGGATTAAAGCAGAACGAGCATCTGAAATTACAACCAGATAAAAACACCATAGATGCAATTTTTCCAGGATATTCGATGAAAGTTGTTTTTATGAATCCTTTTATTTTCATACTAAACCTTTTATGGATTCAACAGCAGGGACTTCACCCAACCAAGATGCCTTCTGCTCTCCGTTTTCAACAACAACTACAGAAGGAGTTGATAAAACATCATAGTATACAGACTCTGCCATTCCATCAACTTCCTTTACGTTAAACAATTGAACTTCATAACCTTCTTTCTTAAGGGCTTCTCCAAGTTCTTTTGCTTTAGGACATTTAGGGCATTCCGGCTGCCAGAATATTTTTATCTGCATTAAAACCATAGTCTCCTTTTTGTCTGTCTTTAAACTCTGCTTGTTTGCTTTTTATCCAACCTTCAAACCGTTGTCCTTTTAATTTTCCGCCTATTATCGAGTAGTAGCCGACGACTCTGCTTATACCATATATGTTATCGCTTCCGCAGAACTTGCATTTTAATTCTTGTGTTCTTCTGAACCCAAGATAAGTTCTTTTGCAGTCATCGCATACCGTAAACTCAGGTGAAAATACTATTTGGGCTGATTGGGTTGTATCCCAAGTCTTTTTGACAAGGTTGGCTATTGCATCTACATCAGGTAGATGTTCGCCAACAAAAACATGAGTTATCGAGCCTGACTCTATTAGAGAATTAAACTTACCTTGCTTCTCTATGCGTTCTACTATTGATATCGGCGCATCAGGAGCAAAGTGAATGCTGTTAGTGTAGTAAACCTCTCCATTCTCTATATTTCCTCTAACATAATCTTTAGACTCTGGAAATCTTTCCAAATCTATTTTTGCTAGCCTTAACGAAGTACTTTCTGCAGGCGATTCTTCTAATGTAAACTTCATGTTAAATTCCTTTTCAATTTCCTTGCATTTGAAATACATCGCAGTTACAATTTTAATTCCAGTTTTGTATGCCTCATCACTTTCATGAAGTTCCTTACCTGTTATTCTTTTTACACACTCGTTAAGTCCGATTAAACCAATGATATGAGTTGCTTTTTCCAAATCAACATAAGGTTTGCCGTCTGCTGTCGTCATCCCTATTTGCCATAGTGGCATGCCGGGTTGACTGGAAATCTTTTTAACGAAATTCTTTTTCTGAACATGAGCTTTGGCTGACAAATCCATAATTTTTTTTACTTCCTCTATAGTCTTATCCAAATCTCCTCCAGCTTTGTATGCTGCTTGTGGGAGATTCAAAGTAACATTCAAGAAACCACAGAATCGCATCGACTCCGGGTGCTGTATCATATAGTTATCAGTTATTTTTGTCTTAAGCCTGCAGCACTGACTTATAGTTGCTTCTTCTCTGTCAAAGACAAAGTAAGTTGCGCCGTTCACAGAAGCAACCTTGCATGCAAATTTAAACAACTCGTTTTGTTTTGGATCTTTGAAGGTATCTTCATTTACGTGCAAGTTGAATTTTGGGAAAGGAAAAGGTTTTCCATCCGAATCACCAGACATCCAAACTTCCATCATTGCCTTTCCAAAATCCTGTGCTTCTTTTTCAAAGTCTCCATAGGTTAAAATTCTTCCTTCCTTAGGTTGCTTTAGATCACCTGCTTCATCTCTAGGCACTTCATCTAAATAGTTTATCGAACCATCCGGCATTTTATGCATATACTTTCCACCAGATCCAATTGCTGGTATATTCTTGAGGTAAGAAGGAACACCTAAATGAACATTAAAATCTATAAACAATGTCTGTCCACCCCTTGAGAATGCACTCTGTGAGCAAGAGAATATTAGATATTGTGCTTCTTGTTTCATTTTTTTATAGTCAACACCTATGAGCAACGGTGCATAAAATATATTGATATATGCCAAACCTAAAGCTCCAGCATAATAGGCTTGCATTGATGCTAGGAAAGTGTTTATATGACCGGTCAACGTTCCTGCATGCTTTGCTGGGGTGGATGATGTGGACAGGTTAAGCAATCTTAATCCATACTTCTTCAAATATTCTGGAGAGTGTGCCGAGCAATAAACTCTTATGGGCATCCCTAAATTGTGGATGTGAACCGCTCCTGACAAATGAGCTTCGGCAACGTCTTTTGAGAATATTTCCTTTAACGCATACTGTTTAAGTATGATTTCAGATATCTCTAGATTGACAGCTTCAGGATTGTTTGTAGTGATGTTGCTGTTTTCATTACTCTTAGTAAATATTACTTGATTTAGATTATAATAAGGTATTCCAATAATCTGTTGCTTTTCTAGTTTTCTTCCAAGACCTTTTATAAAAAGTTCATTGTCAACTAGTTCTCTTATCAGGTTTACTGTAATTGTTTTGATACCAGATGCTAGAACTTTTTTCTCAACAGCAATTGCCATTTCTTCAGCTTGCTCAGCTGTTATTCCAGCTTCATTTACTAAAGCATCTGTTATTCTTTTCCTATCCCATTTAGTTGTCAAGCCTTTGGTAGGTGCTGAAACAAATAAATGAATATCAGTCGAGTCTTTTGATTGCTCTTCTGATACGACATCGACTGCTTCAAGAGATTTCTGGAAGGATGCAATGTCAGTAAACGACTTGTAATAAGAAGCAAATCTTACGTAGGCAACCTCGTTTATCTCCTTGAGCTTTTTCATTACTATGTTCCCTATTTCAGTTGTTGGTATTTCCTCTTGACCAAGGCTTCTTAATTCAGATTCTATATCGTCTATAAGCTTTTCTATAGTTTTGTAAGAAACAGGAAGCTTTTCACAAGCCCTAATGACACCTCTTTTTATCTTTTCCTTGCTAAAAGGCTCTCTCCTATCATCCTTTTTAATTACAACCATATCCTCGATCTCAACCTTCTCGTATGTTGTGAACCTTCTGTTGCACTTTAAGCACTCTCTACGTCTCTTGTTGGCGCCTATATCCTCGTCTGCTCTCTTATCTACGACTTTTGTCTCATCAGAAGCGCAATATGGACATTTCAAGCTAATCAAACCTTAATAACACAAGATGTTGTGTTCATTGAATACATTTAATACAATGTATTGTGTTTATTCAACGAATTCTTTGTATACAGTTAATTCTTTAACTTTTAAAAACATTTCTATATGTTAGAATATATGATTTGACGTATTTTCCGGATTTTTTTATCTTAAAAACGTTTATTAAATATGATAACAAATAAATTTTATGCGCGCATTTTTAGGTATATCAATTCCAGAAGAGCTAAAATCAAGAATAATTTCTATCCAAGACAAATTTTCAGACTTTGACATCAAGTTTGTTGAGCAAGAGAATCTACATTTTAACCTAAAGTTCTTTAAGGAGTTAAGCAACGATGATGTTGAAAAACTAAAAAAGATTTTGGATGATATTTGTAAAAGAGTTCAACCATTTAAAATAAAGATTTCTGGAGTAGGAGCCTTTCCAAACAGAAATTATGTAAGAGTTGTATGGTTGGGAGTGAAAGATGGCTATCAGATTCTAGCTTCTCTTGCAGAGATGATAGAAAATGCATTAGAATCCTTAGGATATGAATCTGAAGAAAAGTTTGTACCGCATTTAACATTAGGAAGAGTCATATCAGGAAGAAATAAAAATGAAATGTTAATTTTATTAAAAGAGTTGGAGGACGTGGAAATAGGTGAAATGGAAGTAAAAGAAATAAAACTATTTCAGTCAAAACTAAGTTCTGATGGACCTGTATATGAAGAACTTTTTAAAATAAGTTTATCAAGATAAAGACTCTTTTATCAAGGTTCTGGCTACAGGACTTTTGCTCGCCATTGCATTCAATCCTGCAACTGAATTTTCATATAAATTCATATTAGCTTTTATTGAAGCGTTGTTAATAGCCTGATCAACACGTAAATTTAACATTGCTCTATCTATTTCTTCAGCGCTAACAAAACCTGAAGGTAAATTAAAACCTGTTTGACCTCCTCTAGCAACTAAATATTTAGGAAGGTCTGAACGAGGTATACCTTTAAATTTTGTTGCAAGCGAAACGTAATCAGTCATATAAAGTAATTACTAACAAGTGGTATATAAAGATATTCCCGTACCACTGTAAGTAGTGAATAAAATTAATCCCTCTAGGAAAACCTACTGAAATTATGAATTTAATAAAAATTTCAATCACAGTAGCTATCGTCGGGATAATAGCTTTGTTTTTCATAGTCAAGTATCAACAACAAAACACAGTTAAAATTTCTGATTTAGAACAAGGACAAATAGAAAGAATAACAGGCATGATAAACTCGGTTTACGTAAGCAAGGACGGTCATACTTTTCTTAAAGTTACGGACAGCTCAGGCGAGATATCTGTAGTAGCCTTCAAGAGCTCTAACATCGATGTCTATGACTTAGAGCTTGGGGATCAGATATCCGTCTTAGGCAGAGTTGAAGAGTATAAAGGAAGCTTGGAGATAATTGCCAAGGAAATTAGGAAGATTTAAATATCACTAAATAGTAGTAATTAATGTGGAGAAAAAGGGTATTTTTGGGCCAGGAGATTGTGAAGATACGATAGATTTTGCAGAAAACCTTCCCTTCTACGTGGCAAGTATATTAAGAAAATATGGGCATGACATAGATCCAGAACAGATAAGAACCCCTTCTGGGACAAGATATTCTTCATCTAATTTGGAGGAGGGAATAGCAATACCAGGAACAGTAAAAGGTTGTAGAACAGCAGTTAGGAGAGACATTAGGAATGAAATAGGCAGAATGCCTGTTGTTTTTGTACCAATAGAGAAGCAAAGTACAAGCTCTCCATATCAACAGAAGCAAATTTTGGAATATTGCTAAATATTAGACGTTTTTTCTTCAGTTGATACTTTTTTCGGTGATTTGATATTTTTACTAACCTTTATTTTATTGATGTAGTTTAAGGCCTTTATATACGATTCTAATGTCAAGCCAGTCTTTAATCTAATTAATCTTAGTTTAATTTTAGGTCCAATTCTTTCTTCATCTATAGCATTGCTTAGATAGTGATTTAGATACCATCTTACAGTACATTCATCCATTTTAGTCCTCCTGGATATTTCAGCTACATGTATCCAATCACCGCTTTGAGCTAAAACAGTCCAAATTTTAGTTATCTTTTCAAGATCAATACCTCTTCTTATCTTTCTGTCTCTTTTGCTTGTTAGAAAATCCCTTATTTCTACAAGCTTATTACCTTCTACAGTAAAGAATTTTATGTTGTTATCTTTCATGACTTTGAGGTATTCTGAGTCCAAAAGCTTACTGCTTATTACCAACCATTCTTCATTAGTTTCATAAATGTATTTTGAGGCCATTAGTTGCCCAAAAGCCTTAGGTAAGAAAAGGGTGGGATCACTTTCATTTTTTATCTCAATTGCTATTTTCTTATTATCTCTTTCAACCATGACGTCAACATATTTAGGATTTTCATCAATAATCTTAAAATTATTATCCTTAAGTATTTTTATAACATCTAACTCAAATTTATTTTTCATATTACTCACTCAGTAATTAAGATATTAGTAATATGAATATATAAATCTTATTCAATGTGAATTTTTTTAATTTTTTAAAAAAATTACGTTAATTATCGAATAAAACACTGTTATAAATCGTTTTTTGTCGATGAAAATGTTCACGTTTTTGTTCACAAGACCTTCACGTCTTCACGTTTCACGCTCACACTTTTCCCACACACTCATACCACATACCATCTAAACTTCACGTGAACAATTTTTCAAACCTCTATAAACTGTAACATATAAAAATATTCACGTTAACTTCACACGTGAATATGTGAACATTATATGAACTTCACGTGAATATTATGTGAAGTTCACGAAACGTTCAGTTAAAACTCTCACAAACTATTTTAGACTTGAAAAAACAGAATTATTTTTCACTTTCATATTTTTTAATTTAACCTTCACGTCCCTAACGCTGTTTAATTAGATTTTCCTAAGAAAATGTTCATTTCAAGTTCACAAAATCTTCACATGTGAATATTATGTTCACGTGAACATAGTAAAGCTTAAATATATACTTCACGTGAATATTTATGTGAAGGTTAATGTTTAATGAAAAGTTAAAATGGAACTGGAGAGAGAATCCTTTTGTTCTTAAAATAGATCCAACCTTATTTGTCGGTTATGAGGAACAGGTTAAAGCTGCTTTAAAGCATATAGAAAACAAGCATAAGGTAGCTCTAATATCAGGTAATACCGGAAGCGGTAAAACTACTTTTCTAAAGTGGATTGAAAAGAATTATGACACGTCAAAGCTTTATGTTAGTAAACCTCCAGAAAATCCAGAAGACTTTGTTAATTTATTCATAGATATATTTGGCTTAAGCTTCTTTGAGAGGTTAATGAGAAGAAGGCCTAGTTTGTATACTTTAACCAATTATATAAACAAAAAGCTAAAAGGTAAACATTTGGTGTTTTTAATAGATGAGGCACACGAAACCAATAAGAATGTTCTAGAATGGCTTAGGGTTCTTACAGATCAGATAGATAATGTGAGTTTAATAATTGCTGGTATGCCTGTTTTAGAAAATAAAATAAAAGCAGAGCTCGAGACCTTAGATCAAAGGATAACAACTAGGATTACATTGAATTCATTGGGAAGAATAGAGACCAAGCAGCTTATTCAAAAGAGGATAGAGAGTGTTGGTGGGAAAGGGATAGAGCCGTTTACAGATGCTGCCTTGGAAAAGATTTATGAGAGGACAGGAGGATTCCCTAGGGAGGTTTTGAAGTTTTGTGACAGGTTGATTAATACAGCGATGGAAAAGAATCTGGTTATGATAGACGCCAAGGATATAGAAGAACACAAGGAAATTGAGCTTCCAAAAGTGAGAGTTGAAGAACCTGTAGTTACTTTCATGCCTAAGCCACCTTCAGAAGAACAAATCAGGAACTTGCCTTATAAACAAAAGGCGATTCTAGAGATTTTATCTAAGAAGAATTGGTTGACTCCAACGGCAATAGTCGAAGAATCTGATATGAAAAGCTACAAAAGTAAAGGGCATGCTATCAGATCGATAAACAACATCCTTAAAAGGCTTATGCTAGACGGCTTTGTTACAAGAGAGTCTAGAGGAAAGGCCTATATGTATGCATTGACACCTAAAGTAAGAACAATGTTTGTCCAGTCTTAATTTCTTTTTTTATGATAGTCGCTTAGAAGCTGCTTAAAGTATCCCCTTACATCATTTAATTTTAAGGCAACGTCTATAGGATATCTAGGCCTTTCTCCCAAAAAGCTTTGAACCAAGTTTCTACCTTCGTCTAAAGAAATTAAATCCTTTCCTAAGCGTATTTCTCCATCCTCAATACCAACTTGACTGGTTGCAAGCTTGTACGCGGTTTTATCCATACTAATAGATTATACTAATAGGTATTTAAATGTTATCACTATTCGATAGTTAATATAGTTAAGCTTATATACTACTTATTGGTAATTACTATATAGTGATTATATGAATGACGTATGTGTGGGTTGCATAACAAAAAATGGTAGAGTTCCAACGGCATTGGATCACTTATTTGATGGTGTGCCGGAAAGCACTACATCAATTTTACCAAATGGCAGAACACAAGAAGTGACATATAAAATTGAAAATGGGGTCTATGGTTTAAAACCAGTTCCAGTTAGTTGATATTTTTCTTTTTTATTTTAATTTTAACTAAATAATTCTATGAAAAAGGCTTTAATTTTAATAGTAGGTTTACCTGGTTCTGGCAAGTCGTTTGCGGCTGATGTTATTAAAAAACATTTTCATGCCAAAGTTCTTAAAACAGGGGATGTTATAAGAGAAGAGATTAAGAGAAGAGGTTGGAAGTACAATCCTGAGAACGATAAGAAAGTGAGACTTTGGTTCCATACTGGAAGAGAGCATTTGATTGTAAAGAGATTGCGGGAGAAAATGAAAAACTATAAAGGAGTATTAATCATAGACGGTTTAAGGTCGCCGAAAGAACTGGCTATGTTCAAAAAAATATACAAAGGCAATATCTTTCTCATAAAAATAAAATCTTCTTTCAAAGTTAGGGCGCAAAGATCAATAAAGAGAGGAAGGTTTGGGAAAGAAGAGTCAATAAAATATCTAAAACAGAGAGATAAATCAGAACTGAGCGATTTAGTAGGTTTGAAGCAACTGCTTAGGAAGGCAGACTATGCAATAGACAACTCAAAACTGACCAAGAAACAGATGGAAAAAAAGGTTGTTAGTCTAATAAAATCAATTATTTGATGGAATTTTATTAAACAACATAAATTTAAATATGTGAAATTAATTGTATATAGTAAGGTGATAGAAAATGGATAAGGTTAAAGCCAGAGATTTGGTTGGGAAAGTTATTGTTTCTGAAGATACAGGAAGAAAATTTGGAGTAGTTGGAGATGTTAATTTTATAACTGAATCTGGAGAGCTAATGAATATCGTTGTTGCTGAACCAACAAAACAAACTTTTGATTTAAAACTTGCAGAAGACGATAAGGGAAGATTGTTAATACCTTTCTCAGCTGTTAAATCAGTTGGGGATTTCATAATAATTGCAGAAAAAGATATTGTCTAATTTTTTAACTAAATTGTTATTAAAGCAAGTTAGATAATTATTTTTCTTCTGGGTCTTTTATTCCTTCGGGCGTTATTCTAAAGATTGTTTCTCCTTCTGGTAGGTTCGGCGAGTCGACAAGCCTTGCTATGCGAGTGTCGCCTTTTGATTTTCTAAGGTAAAGCCTTGTTCCTGCTTGGTGGGCCAATATGTGACCTCCTATTGGTACCGTGGGGTCTCCAAATAGAATGTCTGGCCTAGACATCACTTGATTGGTGACGTAAACCGCTAAATTATATACCTCTGACAATCTCTGCAAAGTATGCAAATGTCTATTTAGCTTTTGTTGTCTAGCAGCTAGCTCACCCCTTCCAGAATAATCAGATCTAAAGAGAGACGTTACCGAATCTACTATCAAAAGTTTAATGTTCTTTTCTTTAATCATTTCTCCTGATTTTTCAGTCAAAATTACTTGATGATCAGAATTATAAGCTCTTGCAATTTGAATGTTTTCCAAGATATCCTTTGCATTCAAACCCATGGATTCTGCCATCTGCTTTATTCTCTCAGGTCTGAACGTATTCTCACAATCAATAAACAAACAGTTACCATTTAAGCCGCCTTTTTCTTTGGGTAGTTGAACGTTTACTGCAAGTTGAAAACCTAGTTGTGATTTACCGCTCGAGAAAGCTCCATGAGTCTCTGTTATTGACTGAGTCTCAATACCTCCACCTAAGAGTGCGTCAAAATTTTTAGAACCCGTGCTTATCTTTCCTAGTTTCATCCTTCTCTCGAGAATAGTTGTCGCTTTTTCAAAACCTATTTCTAAAGTTTCCCTAGCAGCAGAAATTATTTTGGATGCTGTCGCTTCACCGATTTCAGCAGCATTGGACAGTTCCATAGGTGATGCAGCAGCCACAGCCATCATATCAATATAACCCGCGCTTTTTAGTTTATCAGCTATCTTTTCTCCAACTCCAGGTAGGTCTGCAACAGCCTCAATTTTTTTGCTCATAGAACTTCACTTAAACTTTAGCTTCTAACATATTTAAAATTTTATTAGCTTCTTCTATAGGATCTATTTCCTTAACGCTGGTTGCTACAAATTCTATTCTATTAAACATCTTGTTCTTTCTGGCTTTGCCGGTTATAATGAACTCCTTGCCTAAAACATCAATGCTATCGAAGAATGACTCTTCGTTCTCCAAAGCTTTCTTGATATCCATCCCTATCAGCTCTAACGCCACGTCCCTGAAGAACACTATCCTTATGTTCCCAGTTCCATCATCTATTATGCCTGAGAGAACGATGGTTTTCACAGGTTCAACCTTTCCATGCTCGTCACATTTGAATTCATTGCCTTCCTTAGCTACTCTTCTCTTACATTGTGGACAGATTTCATAAAAAATACTCGTCTCGAACATCTGCACAAGGGATGCCCTTAACTCTGCAATCTCTCCTTCCTTCAAGTCAGATATGTTTATTCTTCCAGCTTCAGGCCTCTTTAGCTTATCAAAAGTTGGTAATTCGCTTTGTTCCAGAATTCTTACTCCACCTCTGCTTCCAAGTCTTAATTCAACCCCACCTACTCCGTCTTCTCTCGTGTATGCACCGAAGGTTTCAACAGCCATTCCAGGGTTTAATTTTTCAACAATGTTGGTCTGATCATCCCATAATGAGAGTCTTATGTTTCCAGTCTCGTCACCGAGGATTATGCTCGCGACTTTGCCTTTTTTTCCGTTCTTTCCTTTGAATTCTCTAGGTTCAAAAACCCTTATCACCCTAGCTGACAGTTTCAAGTCTCTTATCTTTGGTACAACATTCTTTATCTCTAATCTTCTCTTAGTCTTAGGAAAGACATCCAACCCAAGTTCCTTGGCAATTATGTAGGCAGCACCTTCTTTTGAGACTAGGTTCGATAGCTCTTGCTGCTTTTCAAGAATCTTTTTTTGGATTTCATCTTGAGATGAACCAGTCTTCTCAATTATTTTTTGTAGTAATTCGTTAAAATCCATAATTCAAATTACCTTTTAACGCTTAAATTCTTTTTTCACTTCTGTTGGAAGTAAATTTAGTATACGAATTTCATTACCATTATGCTGGCTTAAAAATAATTATTTTATTTTTCTCCTAGCTTCTGCAACGTCTTCAGCCAACACAGTTTTTCTGCCCTTGCTTTTTGCAATCGCTGCTGCCTCTCCTGAAATGTCGCATGTTATCTCTTCTAACAGTATGGAGAACTCTTTGACAGCATCGTTGCTAATCCTCATGTTCGATTTCTTCAATATTTTCTCTATAGGTGCTAGAGGCAATTCCATAAAAATCATTTTTTATATTTCTCAACTATTTTGTTAGCAAGCTCGTACTGGTCCTGGTAAATCTGCATTGCTACAGAGTAATGGTTATAGGTTCCGACGTCCACTTCTAGCTGTTCGGCCATATACTTCTGCAAGGCTGTGAATGCAAAGGCATTTCCTGACCAGGCACTGAACAAGTCGTTGGTCTTCATTACTACGTTGAAATGAATCTTATCCTCTACTATCTGTGGATGAATTAATACTAGGCAAGGAGAGGATGTGTCCTTTCTCTGCGGAGTGAATTTTTCCAAATCTCTCATAGGTATCCAGGTATGCATTACAACAGACCTTCTTCCCAAGTCTTTTTTTAAAGTCTCGATTGCCTTCTGGACTTGATCTATTCTTTTCACAACGCACTTGCCTCCGGTTGTTTTTTGGACAAAATCTAGCATCTCCTTTTCGTTAGTCACGTTTGGTGCCCAAGCCCTTATCTGGCAGTCAGGATAACATCTTAATCTTGAGTAATAAGTATAGTCGAAAGAGTTTTCCTTTTCAGGAGGTAAACCGTTAACTAGATTGTTTGCATACTCTTCTGCTAGCTTTATGCTTATTGGTGCCATAGAAGAGAGTCTTGGTTGTTTCATAGGATTTGAAATCATCAAGAACATCGGCGAATCCTTCGTCATTGTCCTGAATTCTGGGGCCTCTACCCATCTGTCAAATCCCTCTGTCATCATCGTAAAGACAGCTTTTTCCCAACCTTCTCCAAGAGTTTCTGCTTGGACTATTTTTACACCATAACCCATTTTATCACCTTAATTTTAGTTCTTCGTCTTGCGTGTATTCTATTCCGTGGTTTAATGCATGCTCAGCTTTTTGCAATTCCATCCCCAAGTAGGACGCATGATCAAGCCTTGATAGCAATCCTCTTTTTATTACTTCCTTATACAAGTCTTCTGCCTTAGTGCCCTCTAATACTTGGTTTATTTTTCCAGTCTTAATTAGATTCTTTTCCTTAACATAATTATAGTGCTCGACTATTATTTTCTTTTTATTATGATCTACAAGAATAATGAAAAAACCACTCTTGTCAAATTCGAACTTAGCCATTTACTCATCCTTTAGTATTTCGCTTATCATTTTTAAAACAGGGAATATTCTCCATGAAGATTCTATTGGGCCGTAAAGCAAGAAATCTGCCCCTAACAAAGCTTGACATGCGCAGAGGCTAGAGTCGCATATTTCCCTGACTGGTTTTTCCAGACTATGAACCCATTCTGATGCAATGTTGTGTATTCCATTGCCGCTAGGATACCCTATCTCAGCTTTCAATGCGATGGCAGTCTTTATAGAGTTTAAAGATCCTGAACCGATTGGGACGACGCCACTATCCAACAAAACATTCTTTATCCTTGCAGCTTGGGAGAAGGGAAAGAGTTTGCTTTTAACATAATCGACCTTTCCTGCAACCGAACTGTCCAGAGGATTGAATGCAAGCAGGATAGCATTCTCAGGCCTTAATTCCTTTATCGCTTCCCTTTCTTCTTCAGGCATTCCATAGTTTATAGAATTGTACAGAACATTCTTAGATATTCCAACCTCCTTGCAATATTTTAAAATCTTTATCCTAGTTTCCCAGTCATCGGAGTCTATTGCAAACGGAATGTTAAAATCGTTTACAAAGTTTATTATTTTCTCAAAATCATCTTCGTTGTCAAAGAAGGCATCCAGTAAGAAGTTAAAGCCAGTTTTCTCCTTCAAATCTATTGCATTTTTTATCTGTCTTTCTGCTTCCTCGAAATCTATCCCGCCTAAGGTTCTGACCTTCTTTTCTTCCCTGTAAAGTATAGTCCCAATCAAAAGCATCGGGTTGTTGTTGCCAACTTTCACATTGCCTATTTCAACAGTTTTCAACTCTTTAGGGAATTTAAACATTTGAATCACATATTGTAAAACTTAAGGGGTTAAAGGCTAGGTTGTCT
>Ga0315289_10010515_pt1 | contig 13236 bp, 13 predicted proteins | sample YL17G11_40_MG_FD_203452 | JGI IMG/M metagenome (GOLD analysis project Ga0315289, IMG submission 203452) | Sediment microbial communities from Yellowstone Lake, YNP, Wyoming, USA - YL17G11_40 | ecosystem: Environmental > Aquatic > Freshwater > Lake > Sediment | place: USA: Wyoming | collected...
GCAGACGCGCTTGTGCACGTCGAGTCCAACATACATCAAATTTGCATCTCCTCCGCTCTATGGTATGGTTTGAAGCCATATGCTTCAAGCGGAAGGGGAAATCAATCATGCCATCTGTTTAGAAAATGGTGTAAAATGGTTTTAAACCAGTTCAGACACATTCAGACACAAAATGGACGAATTAGACGAGGCCATCCTAGCCGCCCTCATAGACGGAAAACCCCACAGCTTCAACCAGCTACTAAAATCCCTACCCCTCTCCCACAACACGCTGAGGCTCCACCTAGATAAACTCGTGGACCAAACACATGTGACGAGAGAAAATGTCATGCGGGAGGGGCGGGGGAGGCCGACTTACGTCTACTCTATGAGTTCCGGAGGCCGCAAAGTGGCCTTGATGCTTCGATCCGGTGTCGAGGGCGTTGTCGCCCTTCCGTTCAGCAGTTTGGGGCAGGTTTGTCGGTTTGAGAAGGGTGGTTTCTGTAAGAAGGTGAGGATGGTGTGTGAGGCCCGGAATTGTCCCCAAATCAGTAAATGGGTTTAAATACCATTTAAAACCAATTTCTAAACAGCCTAGACGGTATGAGAAACGTTTTCCGGGGAGACAGTGAGGGTGTCGCGGGTGGCCTAGGCCCGTCGCGCGCTTGGTCCACGTGAGACCCTTGCCCTAGACTGGGCCAGACCCGAGCGGCTACCCGACTGGTCCCGACGAGACCCAATAGGAGCGTGCCGCCCGCAGGCCACCCGAGGTGACACCCGCGAAGTACGTTGGAATAGACGCCCATAAAAAGATGTGCCAGGCAGCTGTCCTCGACGACGACGGGACGCTGCTGGACGAGATCCGCTTCGCGAATGACTTGGAGAGCATAGAGGAGTTCTCCGAGAAGCTCACCACGTTCCGAGACGACGTGAAGGCGGTGGTCGAATCCACCGGCAACCTCTGGATCCAGATCCATGACAGACTCGAGGAACACGGATTCGAAGTAGCTCTGTCCAACCCGGCGAAGACACGGCTTATCGCAGAGGCGAAGATCAAGACAGACAAGGTCGACGCCAGGACCCTGGCGGGGCTGCTGCGGGCCGACATGCTGCCCACCTGCTACGTCCCCGGCGAGGAGTTGAGAAGCCGTAGGGAGCTCCTCCGCCACCGGCTGAACCTGGTCAAGACCCGCACCGGGGTCAAGAACCGGATACACGCCCTCCTGGACAAGCACGGCCTACGCATGCCAGGCACCACACCATTCAGCAAGGGGAACGTCGTATGGCTGAGGGAGTGTAGCCTCGGGTTCATGGATGACGCCATACTGCGCAGCGACCTGGCGCTGCTGGAGACGGTGGATGAGCAGGTGGAGGTCATCGAGGGTAAGATCGCTGCCCTCGCGGCGGAGGAGCGACGTGTGCGGCTGCTGATGACGATGACCGGCGACGGCTACTTCACGGCGATGCTGGTGCTCTCCGAGGTCGGAGACATCGCCAGGTTCCGCGGCGATAAGGAGTTCGCGTCGTGGATGGGTCTGGTGCCCTCGGTCCACCAGTCGGGGGAGAGGACCCGGATCGGGGGCGTCTCCGGTCCGGGTAATAAGAGGTTGAGGTGGGCGATGGTGGAGTGCGCTCAGGCCGCCGTTCGGTATGATCCTAGGTTTAGAAGGCTCTATGAGAGGCTTTTGAGGCGGAGGGGCGCTGGGTGCGCTGTGGTGGCTGTCGCTCACGAGATGGCGAGGGTTCTCTTCTTCATGTTGAGTAGGAACGAGCCGTATAGGGACGCGGATGGGGGGTTGGTTGAGAGAAAGCTTAAGAATATGAGCAGGAAAGCGTTAGATGGCCTGCGGAACTAAGTGGGTGCTGCCTGTGGACCGCATCTCCAGAAAATGTTTCTCATAGGAACGCGCGCCGGGAACCTGACGAAGATCGGCCGTATACCTCCGACATCTTCTGTATCTTTTCCATGTTCTGCATCTCCGGCATCTTTTCCTGTGGACACTATGCCCTCCACGAACCTAATGCGGCCCAGAGTCGTGCGGTTGGCCCACATGTCCCTGATGAGGGTCTCTAGCAGCCCGCGGGTCTCCTTATTTGAGTACTTGAGCTTCTGTCCCACTTCGTCAACGCGTGCGCTCCCTCGAGAGCTTGGGAGACCTCGTAAGAAGTAGAACCACTCAAACTTTAAGAACGGAGATGCGCGAGCTTCTTAGGATAGAAGATTGTATCAAGGGAGATATAGGAAATGTTTTTATGTGCTCCTTTAGTAAAGAGCTGCTTAAGGAGTATATTGGAATGCCAGCAGTGCTTGTTATGGGCTTACCTGGTAATGGCAAAACTTTTTATTTGAATCATCTACCTAACGCTAAATATATACCACGAATAACTTCTCAGAGCTTTATAATTGAAGAAAAGAATTCATGCATCGACAATGTGGAAAACGTAGTATTAACTGCTGAGTATTGGGTTCCGTTTATAGAGAAGGAGCATTTTATTAACGTTGTAAACTATTTATCTGAAGTTAAAAAGAAGCATGTTTATATACATTGTCAGCCGCGTGATTTCGAGTGGCTGAAAGAGATTTTTGTTAAAAGCAAATAGACCTCGAAAATTGATTTATAGATTTTAAGATTAAAAAATTTTCAAAGGGTTTAACAGGATTCACGAGATCAAACCATTTTAGTTCCAAGCTTTTTTTATCATACTGTAAAACCTTCATTGTAATTTTTCTTCCGTATTGAACCATTTTAGAGAGAATTCACAGACAAGCTTCAGCAGCTTCTCAGAGACCCCCTCTTTCCTAAGGATTTAGACCCTTTTTCAAGTGATCTTTGCTAGCCTAGATATTCTTGTTTTTTTTTATTCCTTCGTTTTAGTTCTTTTTTCGGATTCAGGGGAAGATGCATCTTCTAGGTTTGCGCGCGAGCCTGTTTAGAAATTATTATAGATCCCAGCTCAACTCGCCATTGAAGAGAGGTTGAACGTTAAGCACGTGCTTGACTCCCTCAACAACGACCAGATAATAAACGACTTGGAAAACCACTATCACAACGAAGGACCAGGTAGAAGACCCTACAAACCTCTATCAATGCTCAAAGCGCAGCTCATCAAACACCTACTCCGAATCCCCAGCGACAGGAGACTCGCCCTCCGCCTTGGGGACGACCATAAAATAGCTAGGGCGTGCGGATTCCGAAGCCGTACACCCAGCCACGGACTCTTCACCCAGTTCAAACAGAGTCGGAGAGGAGACCTACCAACGAGTCTTCAGCACACTCATTCGTATGCTATTCGAGTCAGGAACCCTTATCGGCAGGGTGCTGGCCGTCGACAGCACCCACATCGAGGCCTACAGTGGCCGTGCCATGGACAACCGAACCGGCAGAAGCGACCCAGACGCCCGAATCGGGAGAGGTCGGAGAGGTTTCATCCTCGGGTACCGCGTCCACACCGCGTGCTGCGCCGACTCCGAGCTCCCCATCGCGTTCACGGTGGCCCCGTGCAACGAGAACGATAAGGTCTACTTCGAGTCGCTGCTGGAGAAGGTGCGCCGACTCGGCGTTGGCTTCAGGGTTGTACTCGCCGACGCCCAGTACAGCAGCGTGAACGTGCGGGATGCGGCTGAGTGGCTCGGGGCTGAGCCGGTGATTCCGGTGAGGAGGGACTCGCGGCTGAAGGATGCATTCAGGGTTGGGCGAGACTTCGTGGCTAAGGGTGTCAAGAGGATCGTGAGGCTGTTCAGGAAGCGGTGGAGCATCGAGAGGCTGTTCGGGCGGGCGAAGGAGTGGCTTCTCTTGGACGGCCTCAGGGTTCGGGGTCTTGGTCAGGTGACAATCCACGTCGCCCTGAGCCTGTCATCCATGTTAGCGGTGGCTCTGGCGGCTGTGGGTCTTCGGCGGCCGGATCTGGTTAGGGGTATCAAGCACTTCATGGCCTAGCTGCTGCTTCGGACTGCCTCGTTGAAGGAGGCTGTTCTAGGGCTGTCCAACTGTGTTGGGGAGAATATGCGTGTTCATTGTGAGTCTTGGGTTAACTGCATGGTGAAATCAGGTGGGTTTGTTTTCCTTGGAAGCTGAGGTGATGGTGGAATAGTGTTTAGGCGATGGAATTTCTAAACACCCAAGCGCGCACACTTCTTTTAAAAGGGTATTCTGATCAAAAATCGATTATTGTTTCAACCGGAGTTTCTGGAGCCCTTCCTTCTCTAAACTTGCTTTTTGCATGCGTGATTCGTGCGCCGGTCAATCTATTATGTGTTTCTAGCCGAATCACTCATACTTGGTGGATATATCTCTTCAAGGTGAGGCTATCGAATTGTTCATTTAATGGTATGTAGAGGTAGGCTCCGTGACTATTCCTGTAGAGCGGCAACTTGCATGAGAAGAGAGTGAGAACTCGGCTGTTGTTGAAATAGTATCCCTCGGGGTATTGCTCATGTCCACGAATAAGAGTCTGAACTCCTATCGCATCCAGAAACTGAGAAGCAATGTCGGCTCCGAACTTCTTGCCTACTCCCCGCGAGCGTGCGCGTATGACCCCGTTAAGGGTTGATGGATCATTCCAAATAATCTCGGTCAGATAGCTTTCTTCCGGATGTTTCTCATGTGCGTAAGCTATATCGGCTAGTCCTTGTGCATTCGTCGGTATCCCACCATGTAGGATAAGCGCTTTTCTCTCAACTACTACAGCGGTGTATAGATAGTTGAAAAGCTCCTTAAACAACGCATACAGAGCTTCTGAGTCCTGACCGTACCTCGTGGCTAAAACCTCTGGAAAATCATGAGGATAGACTGGTAGATCATCGGGACCTTCGTGGTTTCCTCTCAGCAATACAACCTGGTTTGGCAGATTAACAAGCAAATTCAGAACAGTCGCTATTACTTCAACCTGACGAGGGCCTCTATCGATATAGTCGCCAAGAAATACCACATAGGCCGAGCTGTTCTTTGCAGCTGTTTCCTTGAAGTGCGTATCTCTAAGGATCGCCTGCAGAGTCTCCAGGTCTCCGTGCAGATCACCGATCACAAGAGCGTATCCTTCCTGAGGAAGATAGACCAATCTTCCGGTGACATTAAGAAAAGACTGTTGGGCTTTTAACACCTGGATAGATTTAGATATAAGTTCTTTCAATGATTCAGTATTTAGCTTCATACGAATAGGATGTTTTCATTCCGAAATATAAGCTATTGATCACTGTCCAATCTCTCCTCGATACCTACAAAAGGCACGCGGAAGTGAAGGTGTAGTGTCAAAGAAGAATGAGTGCGTAGTACCCGAAGATGTTACGAAGAACCCGATTACTGAGGGAAAAGCCCGCCTAATCGCGGACTTCATGCTGAAAGGGTGGACGAACAGGGAGATCATGGACCATATAAAGAGTAATAAATTGGATGCGAACTACCGCGCGTGCGCACGCAACCCCTAGGCGAGAACTTCGATGGCTTCAGGGTAAAAGAACCTCGAAGTATTATACAACCCCGATGAAACCTTAAAAAAACGCTGAAAACTACAATTTGTTGCAGGTTTTCGAAGAAGGAAAAAACAGAAGATCATTTAGAAAATCTCGGCGAAGCGCTGCAGCTTTTCAACTAGGTCTGCATCGAGGCTCAGTTCTACTTTTCACCATTAAGTTCTAAAGGTTTTAGTTGCTTTATGACATACTAGACATAATATCTCACAGTTAGAGAGATCATCTTGGCCACCGTCTTTCTCTGCAACTTTATGATGAGCTTCCCATCCTGCCCCATTCAATCTACCTCTATCATAAAATCGCAACTTTTGAGAACAACGTCCCCCTGGATGCCATGAATGCGTTGTACGTGTACATTCACATATACCCCCAGACCTTGACCATGCTTGGTCCACAACACTATCAGGAAAAGTACCCATCGAATTCCAAATTATACCTGATAATCACTTGTCTTTAACCTTTTTTATACACGCATCTATGTCGTCAAGATTTTGATAAAAATAGAATTTTTTGTGTATGCCGAACACCAACGCCCTCAACAGCTCCATATATACTTCGTCTCAAGGCTTTCCAGACCCTACGACAGAGCCCTGGCGTCACGCGTGCTAAAAAAAGGGTGATTTACCCATCTCTGGGCATAATTTAACGCGGTTACCCGCCTCCGCGCCTACGAGCTGCGATCGGGCGGTCGGGGCGGTCATATAATGGCCAGTAGCCTAATACTAGTTCCTTCTTAGAGTATTCTTCTATAGCAGTCGGACAGTGTAAGATGGCTCCCTCCAACGATATCGCCACTGTGGGACATATCTGCACGCATTGTCTGCATACTATACACTGGTCCGGGGCGGTTACCGAGATCTTCTTCGTTTGATCGTCGAAGTCGTAGACTGGCCTTGGGCAAACCTCATAACAATTTAAGCAGCGGATGCACTTCGTCTGATCCACGATTATGTTAATCTTCGCCATGTCAGATCATGCTCCTAGGATCCGTCACATCCTCACCTGGTTCAGGCCGAACCCAGAGTAGGGGCAGAGGCCTTGTATAAACCTTCATCTTCCCGTTTTCCTCCTTCACCAAGACGTTCTTGAGCCAGTTCTTGTCGTCCCTCTTAGGATAATCGATCCGCTTGTGTGTTCCTCGGGTCTCCGTCCGAGCGAGCGCCGACCTCATAGCCGCCTCAGCTACCAAGACCATGTTGATGACCTCGACAGCATCCCTCAGCCGAATCGAGTTCGGGGCATAGAGCTTCGGGAGGTTCTCCTTTCGAATCTTATCCAGTTCTTTAAGACCCTTTTCTATGCCCTCCCCTGTCTTCAAGGGCCCACAGTACCCCCACACGATCTCTCCTATTAGGCGTTTAATCTCCTTGGGGTCGCCTTCAGGGGTCGGCTTGCGGTCAAGAATCTCTTGAAGCATCTTCTTCTTATCTTCGATCCAGGCGTAATCCTCGGGTCCAAGCCTTGGCTCCGGTGCGGCCCAGAGAGCGTCCATGGAGGCATATCTACCGGCTCTGGCTCCGGTGACGTTGGCGTGGTGCATAGCGAATCCTTGACCAGCTTCACCGGCCGCGTAGAGGCCCTTCACAGGTGTCCTAAGGTCCTCGTCGTGATCGACTCCGCCTGTCGTGGCCATGATGAAAGGATAGATGTGTACCCACTTGTGCTTCCAGTCAAAGTCTCTGAGGAGGTTCAGCAGGTTAGAGCCCATTTGCTCCTCCGTACATTTTGTATAATCGAAGTAGACGCATCCTCTATCTCCCCGCCCCTCGTAGACCTCCTTCGCCGCAGCCGTCCAGAAGTGGATGAGGTTATCCACTATATATTGGTGGCAGGGATACTTTTTGCTTGATTGCAGACCTGGCCAGTCGTATCGTTTTGCCATCGGGTCGTCAAGAGATAGGGTGGCATTAGGACCAAGCAAGTTATTCTCCTTAAAGTACTTCGCCATATAATCCTCTCCCTTACCATTTCGGTAGCACCCAAACTCCCGGCCACCGCCGGACAGCCACCAGAGGGGTAATCCAGGTTCATCCATCCCAACCATATCGACGCCCCAGACCTCCATCTCCCAGAGCGGGCAGCCCGCTCTGTAGGCCATCGCCTGACCGTCGCCAGTCATTCTGTGGGTAGAGTCGGTGCGCTTGAAGATTTTCTGGTATCCCCCCGTAGCTATTATCGTTGACTTAGCCCTTATGACGACGAACTCTCCCTTATACACATCGAAGCCTACAGCCCCGATGACCCGGTCGCCCTTCTTGATCAGGTCGAATAGGAAGGTTGTCGCCATGGGTTTCACGCCCATGCGTATGGCAGTTTGGAGCAGAGGCATGAGGATTCGATACCCACTCGAAGGACCCACTGAATATCTGTCGCCAGCTGGGATTTGAACACCGTAGTCTCGCAGCTCTGTTTGACGCTCTACCATCTCTACGGCGATGACCATCATCAGCTTCTCATTTTCCAGGTATGGATAATCCCAACCCGGATCTACGCCTTCGGCCGCCATATGCTCAAAGGTATGCTCTAGGGAGTATTCGTGTCTCGGCGGTGGGCCCTCTAATATGGCACCAGATCCTATAAGCCCAGCGTACATGCTGTTACTCATCCTTGCGAGGAAGCTCTTGTCCACCAGTATAACGTCACAGGTAGCCTTCTTCGCCTCTATAGCTGCTCTTAGGCCAGCTAACCCAGAACCAAGCACAAGAACATCCGTATCATATTCTACTGTTCCATCTTTCAACAAATCTATTCGTTTATTATTCCACTGAATATTTGATAAACTTTTTGGTTGTTTTGCTTTGTTGATGGATGTGTGCGCTGCCTTGTCCCGATATTGGTTTTAAATAGTAATAACTCCATTTACCGGATTTGGTGGCAGTTACTGACGTTACAAGGACTCCTGATCCTCTTGCAGAACCCACCCTTCTCGAACCTGCAGACCTGACTCAGCTTACTCGCGCGTTAGACGCTCTATGCTCCACCGGCCTCGGAACAGCTCCACCAGCCGACGGGCACCCCGCGCCACGAAGCCGCGGCCCACACGAAGAGCATCACTGCGCGCACTCACGTTGGCGAAGCTGTACTGATTATCGACACAACCCGCCTCGAAGCATACTCTCCGAAGCAGCCTACAACAACCCCGGATACCACCGAAAGAAGCCACATGAAGACTATCACCAACGGAGAAAGGCCCTGAAGCAAAAGCAGCCACAGGACCAGCACATTACTCGAGGCCGACAGACCACCCGCGACCGCGACCCTGGCTGATGAAGCCCTCCCAGTGGCACTCAAGATCAGATCCACCACGATTCCCTCGACGATCGAGATGGGTAGAACCTGAACCCCGTGAAAACTGAAGAGGGAAAGCTCGACCAGCCCCTTCACAGCCCCGGTAAGAGTCGCCGCGCCGGTCTTCCTCGTGAGTAGCCTGGCGAGCAGGAGCCAGAGAACATGTATCCCCGACAGGATCTGGGGAGATCCGAAGGGCAGGATCGGCACCGCATTCAATAGGTTGCCGGCGTAGCTCAACGGCACGCTCATGGCTCCGCCGAGCGCGCTCAGTATGATGATCAGGGCAAGCTCTCTGGTCTTGAACACGTTAGAGTCGATGCACCTCATCAGTTATTTAAGCTTGGGATCATCGATTTCATATTGATTTATATTACGTCAAATGGAAATCATATGTGATTTACATGAGGGCTCGTGTAGGTGACGGAGGTGCCGAGGGAAAGAAGAGGGTTGGAGGGAGTCGCGCGGGCCTATTGACCGAGGAGCAGCTCAAAGTCCTCGCCTTCAGGCTCGACGGGTTGACGCAGGAAGGGATTGCCAGGAGGCTTGGCACCACGCGGCAGAACGTCTCGCTGATCGAGAGGCGTGCACGCGGTAACGTCGAGAAAGCTGAGATGACGTTGAGGGCTTACAGGAGGCTTCGGACCGCGGCCACCGTGGAGCTTAAGCCGTCGACGCATCTGGTGGATGTCCCGAGGATGCTCGTCGACGCCGCCGACGATGCGGGGGTGAAGATCAGCATCGACTTCGCCCTTGTCTACAAGGGGCTCCGCGATGAGGCCCGTGACTCTATCTCCGGGACGAGGGTGGTGAGGCCGATCCTCCTCCACGTTCTGAGAGATGGGAAGATCGATGTCGAGCCAATTTAGTTGGCGTGTTGGGGTTCTCCTTCGCGCGTGGAAGGCAAAGCAAAGGAGAGCCGACGAAGACCTTTTTAAAGTGCACAACTCGATGGTTTCTGATGCTCCTTTTCTAGCTACAACCTCCTTTAGACGCGACCAGCCAACGGGACCAAGTTCAAACCCGTGAAGAGGTTGTGGAGGCGAGCCTTGAGGATCCTCTCCCGGACCTGCGCAGCGCGCGCGGTTATTCGAAATCTTCAATTATAAGATTACCAACCAAATACCTATGGTAAGTAAAGCCGATTTCAAAGGAAGACACTTCATCAGTATGCGCGAATACAACCGTGCCGAACTCGACTACATGCTAAACGTAGCCGACGAAATGGTACAACTCGAAAAACAAGGCTCAGACAGGGCCAAAGGCAAGGTTCTAGCCAGCCTCTTCTTCGAACCCAGTACCAGGACCCGCCTCAGCTTTGAGATCGCCATGTTCAGGCTCGGCGGCAACGTCACCACCGTAGCCGACCCCATGACCAGCAGCGCCAAGAAAGGTGAAAGCTTCGAGGACACTATCCGTACCGTCATGAACTATGTCGACATTATCGCCATGAGGCACCCCGACAACGACGCCGCCCTACGCGCAGCCAAGGTCAGTAGTGTCCCCTATATCAACGGTGGAAGCGGAAGCTGGGAGCACCCCACCCAGACCATGCTCGACCTCCACTGCATACGCACCGCCCTCAGCGCCATCGACGGCCACACCATCGGCCTGGTAGGTGACCTCAAGTACGGCCGTACCGTCCACAGCCTACTCCTTGCACTCAGACACTACGATGTTAAAGTCGTATGTATCAGCCCCGACCAGCTCAAGATGAAAGAAGACGTCATCCAAGGCACCGAAGGCAAGATCGAGATCACAGAAACCAGCGACTTAAAGAAAGCCCTACCCCAGCTAGATATCATGTATGTCACCCGCATTCAGAAGGAGCGCTTCACAGACCCAGCCGAGTACGAGAAACTCAAAGGTGCCTACATCGTAGACAAGGCACTTTTAAGTAAAGCCAAGAAAGGCGTCGTAGTCATGCATCCCCTACCACGCGTCAACGAGATCAGCACCGACGTAGACGACCTACCCAACGCCTGGTACTTCCGCCAAATGAAACACGGAATATACGCAAGAATGGCCATCATCGCACTAGCCCTAGGTGTCTATTAAAAAATCTGAGAAAGATACGCGCGCACAGCACTAGCATAACTATAGCTAACTTCACCGCTTCGCTGAAGGGGCAGGGGGCAAGGGATATGCGTGTGGTATACATGCATCCTCTGCTCTTCGACGGCACGCGCGGAACGTGCACCATAATAATGTTTGGTGCTGACGGCGAGTTCGTAGAGTCCTGAGGTAAGGGAAACTTCTGTTAGGCTCACGGCTCCTACTCGGCGGCAAGGACGGGCGCGCGAATGTAGTCCGAGGTGAACCTCGCCCTGCCTAGGCACTTGACAAGGGCGTCGGTCCTGACCACGTTCTTACCAACGACGAGGTACTCGTCCCTGCCAAGCAGGTCCCGAGAATCTTATCGTTCTCCATCCTGCGCCTATCGTATAGGATAGAATCGCATACAGGGTATTTCAAGGCTTCAGCCCAAGGCATCTGGCGATGATCCTCCACGCCGCCTCAGAGTCGCCTGCCTCGAGGCAGAGGATACAGTCGACCTTCCCCGAGGCGAGGGCGACGATCTCGTCGACCCTTTCAGCCCTGCATAGGAAGACGGCCGCTCCCCCCCTGTACAGGGAGCCAAGGACAGCCTCCGCGCCTCGGCGTAGCCCAAGCCCCTGTGACTCGACACCGCCGTACTCGTCGAGGATAAGCAGGGTCAAGGCGTCGAGCCTCTTGGCCGCCTCGGAGAGGAGCCTGTTCGCTTCCCTGAAGCCAGCGAGGGAGAATGCGTAGAGGGGGTTGCCGAGGGCGTCCCATCCCTCTCCTGCGACCGTACCCCTGAGCCTGACGAGGGGGAAGAGGCGGCCGCTATCGGTGTCCTGAAGGTCGTAGCCAACGAGCCGGTTCGCCTCGAAGACGCGCCTGCTCAGGATGCCACTTATATGGATGCCTCTCATCCTCGCCCTCTCGGCCAGCGCCGTGGCGGTCGTTGTCTTGCCGGATCCTATCTCCCCGTGGATGATCAGTAGGCAGGGCATTCCAGCTCAATCCTCTACTCAGACTTCCAGACCTTATGAAGGGCATGGCTGCGCGGTGCTTAAAAGGACGGAGATGAGAATCAAAATTTGAGGGCTGAGGCTTGTCGGGCGAAGGCTATGTACGCTCAAAGATCATCTGCACTATCGGGCCCGCGTCGAGTTCCCCCGAGATGCTTGGGGCGATGGTCGAGGCGGGCATGGACGTCGCGAGGCTGAACCTCTCCCACGGCGCGGAGGAGGAGCACAGGGAGGTCGTAAGGACGCTCAGGGGGATCGGAGGCGTCGCCGTCCTCGTCGACGTCCCTGGACCAAAGATGAGGCTCGGCGAGATAGCCGGCCCGGCGGTGCTCAGGAAGGGCGACGAGGTCTACTTCACTACGGAGCCCGTCGTGGGCGACAGACGCGTCCTGCCCGTGAACTACGATAGGCTACCGGCCGAGGTACGGGTGGGGGGCCGAGTATTCATCAACGACGGCCTCATCGAGGTCACAGTCGACTCGATAGACGGCGACCTCAAGGGGTTCTCCGGAAGCGTTGTCTCAGGTGGCGAGGTCTCGAGCCACAAGGGCGTCAACGCGCCGGGCGCGACCCTGTCTGTGAGGCCGCCAACGGAGCAGGATCTTGAGGGGATCAGGTTCGGCGTCGAGGAGGAGGTCGACTGGTTCGCGGCCTCGTTCATCAGGGACGGGCGCGACGTCGAGAACTTCACGAGGGCGGTTAGGGACGCCGGCGGAGACCAGCCCGTCATCTCCAAGATAGAGCACGGCGAGGCGATCAGGAACATAGACGAGATCATAGCCGCGAGCGACGGCGTCATGGTGGCACGCGGCGACCTCGGCATCGAGGTGAAGCCGTGGGAGGTGCCGCTGCTCCAGAAGAGCATCATAGGAAAATGCAACGCCGTGGGTAAACCCGTCATAGTGGCCACCCAGATGCTCGAGTCGATGGTCCTGAACCCCCGTCCGACCCGCGCAGAGGCGAGCGACGTCGCCAACGCGATCCTGGATGGCGCAGACGCCGTGATGCTGAGCGAGGAGACGGCGACGGGGCTCTATCCGCTGGAGGCCGTGAGGGCGATGGACAGCCTCGGCAGAGCCGTCGAGGAGGGCGCGCCGCCGAGGAGGGTCGAGGGGCCCAAGGCGGGGCAGCGGATCCCCGACCTCATAGGCAGCCTGGCGGCCGAGGCCGTCGAGTCGGTGAAGCCGGCGGCCATCATCGTCGTGACGAGGAGCGGGTTCAGCGCCCTCATGGTCTCCAAGTACAGGCCGAGGACCAGGATACTCGCCGTGGCGAGGGACGAGAAGGTGGCCCGGCGCATGCACCTCTTCTGGGGTGTGCAGCCCCTCGACGTGCCCTGGACGGAGGATAGGAACGAGCTCATACTGAGGGCGGTCACCGTAGGACTGGAGGAGGGCCACCTTGAGAGGGACAGCGTCATCATGCTCGTCTCAGGCTCCACCC
>Ga0315289_10010516_pt1 | contig 13236 bp, 10 predicted proteins | sample YL17G11_40_MG_FD_203452 | JGI IMG/M metagenome (GOLD analysis project Ga0315289, IMG submission 203452) | Sediment microbial communities from Yellowstone Lake, YNP, Wyoming, USA - YL17G11_40 | ecosystem: Environmental > Aquatic > Freshwater > Lake > Sediment | place: USA: Wyoming | collected...
GAAGGAGAGAAGATCAAGTATCTGCTCGTGGACGGGGTCAATTTTGCGATGCGAGCCAGCCGCAGCGTAGAAACGGTGCCGGTCTTGGTGGCGATCGGAGTGAGAGAAGATGGCACACGCCTGGTGCTGGGCCTGCAGGCCGGCGACAAGGAATCAGCTGCCAACTGGCGGGAGTTCTTCAAGGACCTGAAGAGTCGGGGACTTCGCGGCGAGGACGTGACGTTGGGCGTCATGGATGGACTTCCGGGGTTGGAAATCGTCTTTAAAGAAGAGTTTGGGAACGCCCAAGTCCAGCGCTGCCAGGTCCATGTGGCGCGAAACGTTTTGGCGAAGGTCCCGCAGAAACTCAAACAGGGGGTGGCGGATGGCATGCGGTCGATCTTTTATGCCTCGTCCAAAGAGAAGGCGAAGGAGTTTTTTGTCCAGTTCAAGGAGCGTTGGGAGAAAGAGGTCCCGTCAGCGGTGAAGAGTCTGAAGAATTCGTTGGACGCGTGTTTAACGTTCTTTAAGTTTCCGCCGGAGGAATGGCAGGCGCTGCGGACGATGAATATCATTGAGCGGCTCAATAAGGAGTTTAAACGACGGACCAATAGCATGGAGATCGTCGCGGGGGAGAACGCCTGTTATCGACTCCTGGCCTTTATCAGCTTAAAGATGGAGATGCATTGGAAAAGAAATCCTATCGGAAAAGCAGCCTATCATCTGCCGATCTTCCAAAGAATCCCTTTAGCGGAATTCACACAAAATGCTTGACATTACCGGCAAGGGCGGCACAGGTCGATGTTTCCGGTCCAGCGACATAAATCGCGCGGATTTCCAATCAGGATGGGAAAGGTAGAAGACGAAGTCGAGCGGAAACGGATTGTCAAACCAGTTGCATCGCCCGGCTATCTCCCGTATAGTCTGCGTAGTGAGCGTGGCTAATCGGACTTATCAGGGCTGACGCGGGGCGGAACTGTGATGCAACTCAAGCGGGCTGGTGGAATGATGGAAAACAACAGATCGGAACTTGCGAAAAAGGCTTCAGAAGCGTTCCTCTGGAATCATACGCTGTTTATCGCCGCCACAGCGATTTCGGCGGTAACGACGTACGTTATGGCGTCATTCATGACCCCGACATCATACGGCCTCTTCACGTCGGTCATGGCGTTTGCGGCTTTCGTGCAATGGGCCGTGTCGCTTGGGTTCGAGGGGGCAATAAACGTTCACATACCCAGATTGCTGGGCAATCTTCCGCGGCTCCGTTTTATGCTGAAGCGGCTGCTGGGATTACGTACGGCGGTGTTGGTTGTTCTTTGTGTCGCGATCTTTGCCTGTAAGGACGTAATGAGAGGGGGATGGCTGCCCGCCGGAATCGGCACCGTTGGGGAATACTTTCCGCTGGCGGTGCTGGTGGCGACGATGACGGTGCTGTGCGGCTTCCTCGTGAGGGTGATGGAGACGCTCTTTAGAGTAAAGCAGATGGCCGTGGTCCGTCTCGCGTCCCTTCTCGCCGCGATGCTTGCAGTTTACATATGTTTGAGCCTTGGGTACGGCATAACGGCGGTGCTCTGGATCACAGTGGTCACCTCCGCCATGGCGCTCGGAGGTTACTTCGTCTTCTGCCGTGATGTGGTGCTCGGAGACGATGAGGCTTTTCCGCTCGCTGACGTGTACAGTTTCTCCAGAGCCGCGTGGCTGGCCACTCTTGCGGGCTATGCTCTTGGGAAGAGCATGGATGTGGTCATCATGGCATTCTACAACGTGCCCAAGTCTGACGTCGCCTTCTATCAGATCGCATTCGTTCTGGTAGACTACGCTTATGTTTCCGTCACCAAAGGCCTGACGGGTGTGCTCCAGTCGGCATTTGCGCGCGCATATAACGACGGAGGATCGGCGAGTCTGTCCGGGTGGTGGCGGATAACAATGAAATTCCAGATTCTGGTTTGTGCTCCACCCGTGCTCTTTCTCGTACTGTTTCCGTCAGCCGTTCTGGGCGCGCTGCTGCCGACGTATATGGGCGCATCGAAACTGCTGGGTGTCTACGGCGTTTTCGCGTTGCTGTTCAGCGTCCTTGGTGGCGGTGCTCACATCACGGTGTTGTACGCCATGAACAGGGAGAAGACCGTCCTGTGGGTATCGCTGGTTGCGGGCTTTATCAACTTGGCGCTGGATCTTGTCCTGATCTACTGGTTTGGGGTTATGGGCGCGCTGATCGCCACAGGCGTTTCTTCTGTCATTGCGCGCGTTCTTGAGTTGGTGCTCGTCAGGCGCGCTATCTCCATAGCCTATCCGTTCCGATTCTGCGCCATGACCGCTTTATGTCTGGTCGCTGCCGGCGCGCTGGCGTTCATGGTTCCTTTCTCGGGCCTGACAGGACTGGCAGTCAGAATGGCGCTTTTCGCTGTTGGGTACATTGTCTCGGCGTTGCTTGTTCGTCCCATTGAGGCGGAGGATATGGACGGGCTTCTCGTCGTTAGTCCCAGACTGGCTGCATATCTTGTGCCCTTCAGTCGGAGCGCCCACCCCACACCCGGGGCGGGCGGTTAATGATTTCCATGCAATCGCACATTCATAGAGCGCCTGCTGTTGAGCGAAATGGCGGTTCGGCACCATTGCGCGAGGACTACAGGGAGGTATGGGGAAACATGCTCCACGCGATGGATCCCGCCGCGTTACTCGCGCATCATCGCGAAACACGATCCACATTTCTCGAATGCCTGCGGGAACTTGCGGCCAGTCTTCCTGCCGGCGGCAGTGTCGCTGAGCTTGGCTGCGGAACCGCGGTAGACAGCGCGCTGCTTGCCGCGGAGTTTCCATCGCTTCGCTTCATGGCGGCGGATATCTCGCCGCAAGCTGTCGCAATAGCCGTCAAGTGCGCGGCGGCTGCAAATGCCGACCTTGCCGTGTTGGTGGCCGATATATTCAGCCTTCCATTCCCGAATAATCGCGTGGACATGATTTTCAGCCAGGGCGTGATGGAACACTTTGCCGATCCCATGCCGTCATTGAGGGAGCAGGCTCGCGCGTTGAGGCATGGCGGGTTCATCGTTGTCAACGTCCCGCAGACGTTTACCGGATACACACTCCATAAGAAACGGAAGATAGCCGCTGGAGAATGGAAGCTGGGATGGGAAACATCCTACAGCTCAGGCGACATGAAGCGATTTGGGAGGAAGCTCGGTCTTGTCGTGGAACGTGTATTTGGCTGCTCCTACTGGCCTTCCCGTCGCGAGCCGGTCTTCGTGCTCAGGGACCTTGCCGGAAAGGCGCGGCGCCGACTGCCGCGCGCGGCCTTGAAATTCCTGTCGCCAGCGCTTGACGCGTACGATTCGGCATGGAAGATTCTTGAGAGACATGCGGGTCATGTCTTTATGCAGAATATTGTCGCTATTTACAGAAAACCATGAATACCGCTAGGCTCAGACTCTGGATGGTAAGTCCGAACTACCCACCCACGTCATACACGTGCGGAGTCGGCGATTATTCAGCATGGGTCAGTTCGGATCTTGCAGGCGCGGGCTGGGATGTCACCGCCATTTGCTCGTCGCGCCATACCGGAAACGACTTCGACGGGCCGGTCAGGGTGGTCAAACTGGCGGCTCGTTTCGGCTGGATGGCCGGCTTCGCGTTGCTGCGGCGCGCGATGCGGGGGAAACCGGATATTATCTGCATCCAACATACGCCCACGCTCTACGGGTTTGGGTTTCGTCTCATGGTTTGTGTAATCGCCCGCTTCTCGCCGGTGGCAGTATGCTACCATACGTTGCACGGCTCAACGTTTCTCAGTAAACTCGGCGCTGTAATGCTTCTCCGTTTCTGCCAGGCTGCCATAAGCACCAATGAGGAAGTTTCCGCCATTCTCAGTCGCTACCCAAGAACCTGCGGCAAGTTCGAAGAGATCCACATCAGCACCAATATCATGCCCAGAACCCCGGAGCCCTCCCCCGCCGATGCACGCAGAACTCTTGCCGTTCCGGAGTCAGCGGCAATGCTCTGCAACTTTGGCCTCTACTACGAGGGAAGGGGCGTAGAGACGCTGCTGCAGGCATGCTCGATCCTCAAGCAGCGTAAGACTCCTTTTGTCCTGTATCTCCTCGGCAGCATCCGTGAGGGCGATGCGCCATACACATCGCTTATCAGGAATATGATAGGCGATCTGTCACTGCAGGACGACGTGAAGGTCACCGGCCTGATGGATGATGAGAGACTGTCACTGCACCTGCTGGCGGCGGACCTCTATGTCGTGCCTTACGACGACGGCGCCACCATCCGGCGGGGCTCCCTGCTGGCCGGTATAGCGCATGGCTGCGCCATTGTGACAACTCAGGCTGATCTCAAATCCGCTCTTCTGGACGAGAGCCACGCGCTCGTTCAGGTGCCTGCGAAGAACGCGGCAGCGCTGGCAGACGCCATCCATGATCTGCTCCGGAATCCCGGGAAACGGGAGGATCTCAGGACAAAGGCTCGCGAGCTTCGGAAACGCTTCTCACGGGATGACATTGTCAGAAGGCTGCATGAGGCGTTTCTGAGAATCACCGGAGCGGGATCATGAGAATACTTGTACTCACTCCAACATTCCTTCCCGCGATCGGCGGCGCGGAAATAGTGTTGTGGCAGGTATTCCGGCGTCTCTCGAAGCGCCATGAGGTCTCGCTGGTGACTCCCAGTCTCTCAGCATCGCTCATAAAGGATTTCGCCAAGAATGAAGAGGATTACCCCATACCGTTTCCTGTGCGCAGGTTCAATGACCGCATCACGCTCATCAGGATACAGGGACATCGCAGGCTGAAAGGTCTCATACCTCCCTTCTCCTTGTCCGCGATTTTCGCAGTGCGGGCGGCGTTGCGTGAGTTCAAGGCAGAAATCGTCAATGTTCATTATACTATCCCAACCGGTCTGGCGGCGGTTTACACCGATACCGTGCGCGGTATTCCCACGGTCCTCACTTTGAACGGTCGTGACGTGCCCGGCCCAATCGTTCCGCCGTTCTGGAAATACTGGCACCGTCTCATCGCAGCCCGTTGCAGCGAGATAACCTATGTGTCGGAATACTGCCGGAGGGCGGTGTTCGGGAACAAGAAGATCGGAATTTTGACCTGGAACGGCGTGGATATGGCGACAGTGAAAATCGGCACGGCGGAGCATCTGAGGAGAAGGCTCAACATTCCCGACAAGTCGAGAGTCGTCTTCGCCCTTCAACGGCTTGCGGACGAGAAGCGTGCGGATATCATTATCAGCGCCATGCCGGGCATTCTGGCGCGGTGCCCCGACGTGTTTCTGGTCATGGGCGGAACAGGGCCTGAAGAGGCCAGTCTGAAGAACCTCGCCCGGCAACTCGGTGTGGCGGACCGGGTCGTGTTCACGGGATTCATCGAGGAGGGCGATGTTGGCGACTATTTCAACCTGTGCGATGTCTTCATGTTTCATACCGTTTACGAAACCTTCGGGATTGTGCTGGCGCAAGCCATGGCATACGGAAAGCCGGTGGTCTCGATATGGAACACGGCCGTGCCCGATGTGGTGCTGGACGGTCAGACCGGCATACTCACCAAGCCATATGATCCCGCAGCCATGGCTGATGCCGCAGTCCGGTTGCTGGAGAATCCGGCGCTTCGTGAGAAGCTTGGCGCCTGCGGCAGGAAGAGAGCGTTGGAACTCTTCGATTGGGACAAGATCGCGGACAAGTATGAGACGGTGTTCCTCGAAACACTCGCGCGGAGAAGGGGAAGCACTGGCGCATGAAACGGTTTCTCAGGTGGATTTACTACTTGTTGCCCCGAATCGCCGGAACGCGTTTCATGTTCGCTTGCAGGAATTACGTGTTCGAAGTGACATATCGCTGTAACCTCGATTGCATCATGTGCTCTTTTCTGAGAGAGATCGAACACATGAAAGGAGAAATAACCCCCCGCGAGGAACTTGGCGCGGAGGAACTGGTTACTGTGGTCAGGCGGATTCCCCGCCATTCAAACACGGTTTTCACCGGCGGCGAGCCGTTTATGAAGAAAGGCTTTATTGAGCTTCTGCGCGCCGCGAAGGAGCGTGGCCACTCTGTCACGGTGGGCACCAACGGCGTGTTGCTGAGTGAAGATGTATGCGCTGAACTGGTGGCTTTAGGCGTGGACAGAATAGGCATATCCATTGACGGCACGGCCGAGATTCATAACGCGATCCGCAGACGGAGTAATGCCTACGAAGGAGCAATCAATGCCGTCCGCCGCCTGCGCGCGGCGCGACAGGCCGCCGCCAGGCATGCGCCGCTTGTCCTGGTGAATGCGGTCATACTTCCCGAGAACTTTCGCGTTCTCGATGAGGTTGTGCGTGTTGCCGCCGAGAACGGCGCGGATCGTGTCTCCATCCAGGTCGTTGACGGTTCCTATGAACGCTCCGGAAGCAGGTTGCGTGAGATCATTGATCCGGAGCTTGATCCATTGCCGAACGTTCCACTGATAGTCCCGGCTGATCTCAAGCGCGCGCTTGAGTCCGCTTTTGCGACCGCTTCGCGACACAACATTGCTTTGTTCTCGTCGCCGTCAGGAATGTCCATTGACGACATTGTCGCCTACTATCAACGATCGTTCGGCGTGGAAGGCTGCCGTTGCTTCCTGCCGTGGAACACTTGCAGGATATCTCCTTATGGCGACATGTATCCGTGCATGAACTACCGGATCGGCAATGTGTGCGATTCCTCGCTGTATTCGCTTTGGACTTCCGAACGCTACCTGCGGTTTCGGGAAATCTTCAGGGGCGGCTGCGTACGGACATGCTGCGCCGGTTGCTGTAAACTGGAAAGGAGGACCGCCTGACCATGCGCATACTGCTGGTCAACGAGTACTTCGCCCCGGTAGGCGGCACAGAACAGTACCTGATCTCTCTGATACCGGCTCTTAAGGCGGCGGGGCACGCGGTAGCCGTGTTGTCTGGTTACAGAACAGGCAAGGAACCCGTCTCGCTGCCGGACAAGTTCATCCATGTGCCGGACACGTTGCACCTGCTTTCGGGCGACAAAATGGACGGGCTCGGAAAAATCGGAACCTTTGTCCGGGAGTGGAATCCCGACGTGATCTACCTGCACCAGACGCACAATCCATATGCCGTCAATCTCTTTACGTCGCTTCGCCCCTGTGTTCGGTATTTCCACGGATTCAAGATCGCATGCCCCTCAGGGCAGCGCACTTTGAACAGATCCGATCTCATCTGCGAGGACCCTTTCTCGCTGCGCTGTCTGGTCCGCGCATATACCGAACGATGCATGCCCCGCAATGTTATTTCATCCGCCCGGCTTTTACGCATCGTAAGCATGAATCGGGATGCGAACAGGAACCTGGCGCGGATGATCGTTGCCAGCGAGTACATGAAGCGGATGCTGCGAACAAACGGACAGCAACCCGACAGAGTGACGATCATTCCCTATTTTGTCGGGATTCCGGATGAAGCTGTGGCGCGTATGCCGCCCGAGCCCGGGCACATTCTGTTCGTCGGCAGACCAGTGCCCCAGAAGGGACTCGATTACCTGCTTCGTTCCCTCAAACAGCTCACCGTGGCGTGGAAGCTGACGATCGCTGGAGCGGGCGAATACTTCAACGATATGGCAAACTATGCCCGTGAACTGGGCATTGCCGACAAGGTCTCCTTTGTGGGGTGGGTTGACCATAACAGGCTTGGAGAATACTACGCAAACGCATGTGTGGTCGCGGTTCCCTCAATTTGGCCCGAACCGTTTGGAATCGTGGGCATCGAAGCGATGGCCTGTGCCAGGCCCGTCGTGGCGTTCGATGTGGGCGGCATTCCGGAATGGCTTTCGGACGGAAGAACCGGTTTCCTGGTTCGAAGAAAGGATGAGAAGGCGTTGGCGGAGAAGCTGGCGGTCCTGCTGTCCGATGGAAGGATGGCGCAAGCGATGGGATGGGAAGGGCGGCGTATTGCCGCGGAGCGCTTCACGCAACGCGCGCACATGGAGCGCCTTCTCGCGGTTCTTGAGCCGGCCGCAACAGGAAAATGATTCGAGATGCAGGCGATATCTCCCGCCGACGTGGCGGAGGTGGTGCGGAACGCAATAGTGGCGGGGCAACGATGAGGCGGCATGACCGTTCGTCACGGCCGGATAATGGCGCTGAGGCATGGCGGGAAATGGGGGGGGGGGGCAAACACCTAGTGCAAACCGATCGGCAAAACCGTGAGATGATGAGTTTTTGGACGATCGCTCCGGCCAAGGAGGAAGATTGCCGGATGTGGGTCTGCGCCAATGTCGGGAGCTTCGTCTGGAGCAGGTTCATCTTCTGGAAAAAGCGACTTGGACTGCCGGAAAATCTCAAGAGCATCGATGTCGGATGCGGATACGGAAAGTTCAGCATGACGCTTGGTGTGCTCGGCGCCGATGTTGCCTTGCTTGACTACAATGCCAGGTCTCTGGACGTGGCAGTGCGGGCTCATCGCCTGCTTGGCCTGAACCCTGCGGCGGTCAACTGCGACCTGCTCAGCCTGCCGGAAGAGCTGTCCTGCCGGTACGATATGGTCTGTTCCTTCGGCACGCTCGAGCATTTCTCGGGAGAGAACCGGCTTGAGGCGTTTCGGGCGCACTGCCGGCTGCTGCGGCAGGGAGGCCTGCTGTTTGTCGTTGTTCCGAATCGGCACGGGTTCCTGTACCGGATCGCTTTCGGCTTGCGCCGGCGTCTTGGCCGCGTGCCAGCTGACTTCTTCGAGGAACCGTTCTCGCGGAAGGAGTTGACGGCGATGGCGGCGAGTTGCGGCGTTGCCGTGCTCGAACTGGAGGGGGCCAGGACTATCGTCGAGGACTATAGATACTGGATCATGGAGAACGTGAGGAGTCTCTGTCGCAAGCTGTTCCGCCTTCGTGGTCGCGCCAAGCCGGCGGATGGCGGGGCCCCGAGGCTGCCGGCTGCTTCCGAGCTCCTGGAATTGCGGGAGTTTCGACGTAGCTTCCTTGACAGACGGTTTTCCTCCATGTGGCTTCTAATCGGGCGCAAAGAAGAGCTCATCGAGCCATGTTGCCGTCAACAGGCGTGACCGGAGACGGGCATTTTTCGCTTATGGCATTCCGCTGTCCGCCGCCTTGCATGTCATGCTTCCATCCATCATCAAGAGGAGCCCCCGGCCCGTGAAAAGCATAATGACTGTTCTTGGCTTGAGGCAGGCACGGTGCTATACTCAGGCAAGCATGAATTCGGAGCATGCGACGGATCATGAAGAGCAAAATACTTATCCTGCATCACAGGACCGAGATGGGTGGCGCTGAACGCAGCATTCTCAACCTGCTTTCCGGACTCGATCGAAATACCTATGAAGCAACGGTGTCCTGCCCGGGGTCAGGCAGGTTGTTCGACGGACTGATTCGCATGGACATTCGCGTGCTGCCCGCGGAATTCCACGGCCTTCACCACATTGCGGCGCTGGTTGGAAATGCGTTCCGGATGACGAAGATAATCCGCGAAGAAGGTTTCTGTCTCGTGCATGGCAACGCCCCGCAAACCAACTTCGTTGCCGGCATGGCAGGGAAGCTGACCGGCGTGCCCGTGGTGTGGCACGCCAGGGTGCTGCTTGAGCCCGGGATGGTGGACTGGGACAGGCATTTCAGTCGGATGACGGACGCGATCATATGCAACTCGCAGGCCATTGCCGGAAGATTCGAGGGCGGCGAGACGATACGCAGGAAGGTTCATGTGATCGTGAATGGAGTCAACACGAGGGACTTCACCCCCAACTACATGGAGAAAAGCGCGGCGAAGAAGGCGATCGCCGTGGCGGAGGACAGGATGGTGATCGGTTGTTTCGACAGGCTGGACCCGGTGAAGGATCACGAGACCGTATTGGAGGCATTCAGGCAAACGCAAGCGCGTCTGCCGGGGAGCATTCTCGTGATTGTCGGCGAGGCGCTGGTCGCCCCTGTTGCCAGGAGACGGGAGCTTGAGGGGTTGGCGGAATCGCTTGGCATCGTGGGCGCGGTGCGATTCGAGGGGTTTCGCGACGATGTAAGGCCGTTTATGGCAGCCTGTGATGTTGTCGTGCAGGCGTCGCGATCCGAGGGCTGCAGCCGGAGCATCTGCGAAGCCCTTGCCATGGGGAGGCCGATCGTCGCCAGCCGGGTCGGCGGGAACCCGGAACTCGTTGAGGAGAACCGGACAGGATTGCTGTTCGAACCCGGCGACCGGGATGGACTGGCGAGGCAGTTGTCATGCTTGCTGGCGGATGCGGCGACGTTGACGGCGATGGGGACGGCCGCAAGGGAGAAGGCGATCCGTGACCTGGGGCTGGAACGGTACTGTGAGCGAGTGAAAGCCGTCTACGACGCTGTCCTAACCTGAAACTTGACCTCGCCTCTGTAGCGTTGGACGAAGAGAGTTCGCGCATTTCGGCGCAGGTATTTCACGCCGGATTGCCTTATCTACTGCGTTGTCGCAGGGCTGCCAGACGGGAGTCTTGGCAGCCCTGCTCCGCCTTGCAGACCGTAACTTCCGCCGAAGCAGGTAAATGATTTTGAGATCCTACGATTAACATACTGTATATTGCCAATACCGGCTAGATATTCGGAGGAGGAGAGATAAGCCTGCTAAAGTTATTGGCGAATTTGGACAAGAGCAAATTTCATCCTATAGTTGTTTGCCCTGCATACGGTTCTCTATCCGAAGCGATCCAAAAGATGGGGATTGAGGTCATAGTAATCAAGATGGAAACGTTGCACAAAATCAATCCTTTCCATTTTTTTTCTTCAGTATGGCAGATGCGAAGGTTCATCAAGGCCGGCCATATTGATTTGGTCCACTCCAATGGTTCTCGAGCCACTCTTTACGGCGGTTTGGCGGCTAAATTTGCTAAAGTGCCGGCTATTTGGCATGTGCGGGTTATTGAATCCGTAGGCTGGTACGATAAGTTTTTGGCAAGTTTATTTGCAAAATTGATTGCCGTTTCCCAGGCGGTGAAAAAAAGATTCGATTGGCTGCTGCAAAATAAGCCGGAAAAAGTCACAGTGATCTATAACGGAGTCGATTTAGAGGAGTTTAATCCTCATATCAGCGGGGCCGGAATTCGTCAGCGATACAGCCTGAGTCCAAAAACACAGGTTGTAGGAATAGTCGGCAATTTAATCCCCTGGAAAGGACAGGAGTATTTTATCCGGGCAGCCAGGATCATCGATGAACGAATCACCGATGTCAAATTTTTAGTCGTGGGGGATGGAGAATGTCGCAGAAAATTAGAGGATTTAACAAAAGAGCTCGGACTTGAGGAGAAAATCATATTTACCGGAGCGCGCGGGGATATCCCTGAGGTTATGGCGGCCATGGATATCATCGTCCACTCCTCAATATCGCCGGAGCCGTTTGCCAGAGTCATTATCGAAGCATTGGCCTCGAGCAAGCCTTTGGTCGCAATAAATTCAGGTGGAGTTCCGGAAATAGGCGAAGATTATAAGGAATTAAGACTTGTTCCTCCCAGGAATGAGGTGGCCATGGCTGAGGCGGTTATCTGTTTATTGCAGGATAAAGAAAAGGCTATCAAGATGGGACGGCGGGGCAGAAGACGGGTTGAAAACTGGTTTGACATTAAAGCTAATGCCCGACAAACAGAACAGGTTTATCGGGAACTACTTGAGAAAAAAACTTAAAATCAATAAAAAATGTTAAAAATAGGAATAGATGGACGAGAATTCCAAAAAGGCAACATTGTTACGGGGATCGGCAGATATCTTTTAAATTTCCTGGAATTTGCTACTGTAAATAAACCCGATTATGAATTTGTTCTTTTTTGTAACCAAAACACTAAGGTGGATTTGGCAAGTCCCAATCTTAAAAAGATAATTATCCCCGAATTTTTAACTTTCTGGTGGGATCAGGTGCAACTTCCTTCCTATCTTAGAAGAGAAAAGATTGACATCTTTTTAACTCCCTATTTTAAAGCACCTCTATTTTCTCCCTGTAAATTAGTAGTTATTATCAATGACCTTATTCCTCTTCTCTACGGGGCGTATCGAAATCCCCGCAGCATTCTGATTAAAATATACTTTAAATACTTGGCAGGTATGGCAGCCAGAAACGCTGATAGAATCATAACCATTTCTCAACATTCGAAAAAAGATATAATGAAGGTATTTGGTGTCCCGGAAGAGAAGATCGCGGTAATAACTTTGGCAACGGATAGGGTCTTCCGGCAGATAGATTGCGGACTTTCAGATGTTCTATCTAAGTACCAAATCGATGGAAAATTTATTTTCTACTTCGGAAACTTTAAGCCACATAAAAATGTCCGGGCGCTAATAGAAGCATATCAAAAATTGCCAGATAATATAAAAGAAGAATACCGCTTGGTCATAGGAGGGAAAAAAGACCGATACGGCCAGGCCTTATTTAAACTATCTAAAAATTTAGGACTGCAAGAAAGAGCAATATTTACTGACTTTGTTTACAAAGAAGACCTGCCCTATCTTTATAATGCCGCCGAGGTATTTGTTTTTCCATCTTTATATGAAGGTTTTGGTTTGCCTCCTCTTGAGGCCATGGCCTGCGGCACGCCGGTCATTGCGTTTAAAGTTACATCTTTGCCCGAAGTCATAGGAGATGCCGGAATTTTGTTAAATCCCTGCGGACCTGATGAGCTTGCCAAGACAATAGTTAGCGTGCTAACTGATAATGTTTTAAAGCGAAGTTTGATGGAAAAAGGATTATCCCGGGCAAAACAGTTTTCGATAGAAAAGATGTCTAGAGAGTTATTGGCGGGTTTGCGGCGAAATTAAATTTGGGCTCAGGCTAATTCCCTCTATCCCACTTCTCTTATTCATATTCCAATTTATTCAATGTGGGCAGAATCATGATGATTCCTGCGATAAACCAGAACGGTTCCATGATGCGTATAAGAATAAATGTGTTTGCCGTTACGGCATGAATAACTAAGCCAATAAAACCCGTTATAAAGCCAAGAGACAGGCCTTTATATAGGTCATCATCTGTTTTTTTAAGGACACTCAAAGAATGCTTGAGAACGGACCATAAGAGCCATAAAAAGGCAAGAAGGCCGAGAATGCCCAGTTCAGACAGAACGAGAATATATTGTCCATCGACAAAAGGGGTTCCTGCGACTCCTCGTCCTAAAAGAGGATTTTTCTTCCATGTTTGGAGGCTGTTTGCCCAACTCACGACTCTTGCTGTCGAAGAGGGATCGAGATAAATATTGCCAATTTTGGTTAAATTGGCCTGTCGTTCCTGAAATGTATATTTCACCCTTGAAAGGACGGCTTCAGGCTTT
>Ga0315289_10010517_pt1 | contig 13234 bp, 17 predicted proteins | sample YL17G11_40_MG_FD_203452 | JGI IMG/M metagenome (GOLD analysis project Ga0315289, IMG submission 203452) | Sediment microbial communities from Yellowstone Lake, YNP, Wyoming, USA - YL17G11_40 | ecosystem: Environmental > Aquatic > Freshwater > Lake > Sediment | place: USA: Wyoming | collected...
AGCAGATCCATATCACTCAGGGCAAACGCATCAAGTTCCGCTGCGGCCAGGAATTGAAGCACATCGATTCCAAGTAAGCGGCGTGAGCATCGTTCGCAGCGGCCGGTCCGTCATCGTCGCCGAGGGGTTCGCCGTGTCTGATCCGATCGCTCCGCTGTCTCCGGCCGGCCTGAGAACGTATTCCCTATCCGCCCGCAAGAGCAAGGTCGGCATCGCCGAATTCGCCCGGACGACGCGACCGGGCGACACCGTCCGCCGTTTTCTCGAGCATCTCCCCGATGTTCTCGCGGCCCGGGACTTCCGGGAACTTGCGGCGCGCCTCAAAGCCGCCAAAAAAAAGCGGCGCACCATCCTCTGGGCCATGGGCGCCCACGTCATCAAGGTCGGGCTGAATCCGGTCCTCATCGACCTCATGAAGAACGGCTGGGTGTCGGGACTTGCCTTGAACGGCGCGGGGATCATCCACGATTTCGAGCTGGCCTACTGCGGAAAAACGTCCGAGGACGTCGGCGCGGAAATCAAGACGGGGCGCTTCGGCATGGCCCGGGAGACGGGAACGTTCTTGAACGCGGCCATCCGGCAGGCGGCGGCGGAGGGCCAAGGGCTGGGAACGGCGGTCGGCCGGATGATCGCGCGGTCGAATTTCCCCCACAAAAAATCGAGCCTCCTCGCCGTGGCCTATGGGCTGGGAATCCCGGCCACGGTCCACGTTGCCCTCGGCACGGACATCATCCACGCCCATCCGACGGCGAGCGGTGAAGCGATCGGGGCGACGTCCCTTCGGGATTTCTTCGTATTCGCGGCGCTCGTCGCCAAGCTCGAGCAGGGCGTGTTCCTCAATATCGGATCGGCCGTCGTCCTGCCCGAAGTTTTTCTGAAGGCGGTCGCCCTCGTCCGGAATCAAGGCACGGCTTTGGACGATTTCACGACGGCCGTTTTCGATTTCAACCGCCAGTACCGGCCCGCGGAAAATGTCGCCCGCCGCCCGCTTGGAAAAAAAGGGAGAGGGATTTATATCGTCGGTCCGCACGAGATCATGATCCCGCTCCTCGCCGCCGCCTTAGGATAGGACGGCGGTGCGGCGCCGTCTTTGGGCGGCTTCATCCTCGAGCAACAGGATATAAATCCGTTCCGTCTGGGCGATCGTCTCCTCGAGCGCTCCCGATGCGTCGATGACATAGTCGGCCCGCTTCTTTTTTTCTTCGGCCGGCATTTGGGCCGCGATCCGGCGCGCGGCCTCCGCTCGGCTGATAGCGTCGCGCGTCCTGAGACGGGCGATTTGAACGGCGCGCGGGCAGAGGACGACAACGACCTTGTCGAAGAACACATCGAACCCGGCTTCGATCGTCAGCGCCGCTTCGCTGACGTATATTTTTGTCCGGCCGGCCTTCTTAAGCCGAGCGATCGTCCGCCGTTGTTCGGCGATCACCAGCGGATGCGTCATCGCGTTCAGGGCTTCGCGCATCGCGGCGTCCCGGAAAACGATCCGGGCCAGTTTATTCCGGTCGATGGTTTGGTCGGGGGCGAGCACGTCCGGGCCGAAATACGCTTTGACCTTTTTCCAGGCCGGTTGTCCGGGCCGCATGAGAGCGCGCGCCGCCGCGTCGGCGGAATCAATATAGCAGCCGCGGGCGCGCCACACCTCTGCGACGACGGATTTGCCCGACGCGATTCCCCCGGTCAGGGCGACGGTCAGCATAGGAACGGGCGCTTGGATTACTTAGCGCCGGGAATGAATTCGAAGTCCTTGCTGAAGCGGACGGCGACGCCCTGTTTCTTGCGTTTGGTGTTGGGTTTTTCGAGGCGGATCGTCATACCGCCGACCTGAAGCTTGACCTTTTTACCCTCGGTGAGCTCTTTGGGAAGTTCGATGACGAGCTTGATCTTGGAGCCGACGATGACGCCCGAATCCAGGCAGAAATAGGCTCCGCCCGAGCTGATGTTCTCCAGCTTGGCGGTTTCCTTGAATATCCCGCCCTGCGGGAGTTTTCCTTCCACGGCCGCAGTCAGGGGGAGCTCGAAGCGCCACTCCCGTCTTCGGTTGACGTCGACCGGAACGACGACTTTCTTCACCGGGGTTTTGGCCTTGGTTGTTTTTTTAGCGGTCTGTGCGTTCATGGTGGTTGTCCCCGCCTTTCACCTAAAACAGGGCCGAATTGATGGCATAGAGCGCCAGCTGCAAACGGCTGTGGGTGTCGAGCTTGGCGTAGATGCTCTTGATGTGCGACCGGACCGTATTCTTGCTGATGAAGAGGAGGCCGGCGATCTCATCGTTCGACTTCCCCTGCCCGATCAGCTTGAGAACTTGGAATTCGGTCGGCGTGAGCTGGTCGAGCGTCTTTTCCTTCATGTCGCGGCCGACGACCGAAATGATCCGGTCCATGATGCTCGACATCTTATCGCGCGGTAGCCAGATTTCGCCGCGGTCGATAACCCGGACCGCTTCGGGAAGCTGCCCGGACGGGTCGTTCAGGTCGAAATAGCCCCGCGCCCCGACGTTGATGAGGCTGACGATCTCCTCGTGCGACGGGATGTTGCCGACCAAGAGCATCTGGGACTTGATTTGGTCCTTGGAGATCTCCCGGATGGCCTTGCAGATCTCGCGCATGTTGGGCAGTGTTTCGGTCGAAGCGAAGAGAATGACGCGCGGCAGGAGCTTTCGGATCGAGCCCATGAAGGACTCGAGCGTGCTTTTTTCGACATTGACGACCTCCACCTGCGGGTCGGTCTCCAGCGATTTCAGGATTCCCGAGAGGATGAGGTCGGACGGACAGTAAATAAGCAGCGTAATCTTCGCGGACTCCGGGGTCGGGGATTTTTTCTTATTCATGGGTGGTTCTTCCCCTTCTGGGAATTGGTCCGAATGGCCTGGTTCATGGCATCCGATTGTATGTCAGAGGAAAAAGGTTTGTCAAGAAAAGGAGGCGGCGTCCGGACGGTCAACAGGTTTGCGACTGGATCTGAAAGTCCCGGTCGAGCCGGATCGAAACGACCTGGCCTTTACTGCCGAGTGCGATATCGGACCTGACGACGGCCACCGTCCCTGATAGGCCGAGATCGAGAGGCTTTTCAAGGAGGAATGTCCGCGGGACCTGGAGATGGAGAACGAGCTTGGCCCCGGTCATCACGCGGGTATCCAGGCGGAAGACGGCCTCCTGGGAGCTGAGGCTCGAGATTTCGGTCTGTTCCGCGAATTCCCGGTCGGCCGCGTCACGCCCCTTGACAAGAGCCGGGATGGAGATCTCAAAGGACCGCTCCCGTTTACGCGCCCCGGAAACGGCGGGGAGGGAGGGGATGTCGAATTCGCCGTCCATGTCCGTCAGGCTCCCGGCCTGATGATATATTTACTGTCGAATTCGATGGTCAGCCTCTGGGTCGAGGGGCTTTCGCGCACGAACTCGACGCGGGAAACCTTCCCCTTGATGACCAGTTTCAAGTTTTTATCTTCGGACAGCTTTTCCGGGAGGTCGATGACGAGCCTGAGCCGCATCCCGATGTTCACCGGATTCTTGAGATAGAACGATGAGCCATGATGGCTGATCGAGGACAACACGGTGTCTTCGGTGAATTCCTGCCCCCGGGCGTTGACGCCCTGGACACGCGTTGCCAAGGGGTAGGTGAAACCTTGCTCCTTGGCCCCGAAGACGTCGGCGTCTCGATGGAAAGTCTCTCTGCTCATGTCGCGCTTCCTCTTCCTTGGTCCTTTTCCTAAGACTCGCTGCCAGAATGCCATGTCCGCCGGGAGGGGTCAATCACCCCTCCGGATGAACGCAGGGGTGATATTTCTTTTTGAAGCCCTCACCTTCCGGGCGGCCTCGCCTCCCCGCGTCTTTCCGGGCGACCGGCGGGCGTTTGACCGGGTCCCGGCCATCTGCTAAAATGACCGCATCCTATTCAACCCTGGAGCGTCCTGTGAGCAAAGACGAACGACTCGTGAAGCAGATCACGCCGAAAACGGAGGATTTTTCGCGCTGGTATACCGAAGTCATCCAAAAGACAGAACTGGCCGATTATGCCCCGATGAAGGGGATGATGGTCATCCGGCCCTACGGCTACGCCATATGGGAGAACATCCAGCGGCTCCTGGACCGGCGGATCAAGGCCACCGGCCATGTCAACGCCTATTTCCCGCTGTTCATTCCCGAAAGCTTCCTCCAGAAGGAGGCGGAGCATGTCCAAGGCTTCTCTCCCGAGGTCGCCTGGGTCACGGTCGGGGGCAAAGAGGAGCTCGAAGAGCGTCTGGCCGTCCGCCCGACATCGGAGGCGATCATCGGTCCGATGTACTCCCGGTGGATCAAATCCTGGCGCGACCTGCCCGTGTTGATCAACCAGTGGGCCAATATCGTTCGCTGGGAGAAAGTCACGCGGCCGTTCCTGAGAACGACCGAATTTCTTTGGCAGGAAGGCCATACCTGCCATGAGACGGCCGAAGAGGCCGAGGACGAAACCCTCCGGATCCTGGCGATGTACAAGGAATTCGTCGAGACGGAGCTGGCGATCCCAGTGATCGCAGGCCAAAAGACGCTCCGGGAGAAGTTTGCCGGCGCCCAGATGACCTATGCTATCGAAGCCTTGATGTCCGACGGGAAAGCTCTCCAAATGGGAACATCGCATAATCTGGGCCAACATTTCTCCAAAGCCTTCGACATCAAATTCGAAGACCGCAACCAGACGCTCCAGTATGTCTGGCAGACGTCCTGGGGAATGACGACGCGGCTTGTCGGCGCGGTGATCATGGCACATGGCGACGATTCCGGGTTGCGCCTGCCGCCCCGGGTCGCGCCGGTCCAGGCCGTTATCGTCCCCATTTCCATCGGAAACTGGAGAGAGAGCGTCCTGCCCGCGGCGCGGACTGCCGAGGACGCTTTAAAAAGCGCGGGGGTCCGGGTCCGACTCGACGCCCGCGAAGAATTCACCCCCGGATGGAAATTCGCGGAATATGAGATGAGAGGCGTCCCGGTCCGCATCGAGGTGGGGCCTCGGGACGTCAAAGCCGGCCAGGCTGTCCTCGTCCGGCGGGACACCGGGACCAAGGAAACGGTCGCTCTGGACGCGCTTCCGACGCGCCTTCTTGGCCTCCTCGGAGAGATCCAGGCGACGCTCTTCCGGGAAGCGCTCGCTTTTCGGGAGGCCAACACGCACGGCGCCCGGACCTACGAAGAATTCACGGCGACGGTCGAAACCCGGCGCGGTTTCGTGAAGAGTTATTGGTGCGGCGGAGACGCCTGCGAAGAAAAGATCAAGAACGAGACGATGGCCACGATCCGCGTGATTCCGCTCGAGACCGAGGCCCGCCCCGAACGCGCCGTCTGCGTCTGTTGCGGCAAGGAGGCGAAGGCGCTGGCGTATTTCGCCAGAGCCTATTGATGGCCGAATGGAGAACGATTTTTCTTCTCTGCGGGAGAAGATGGTCGAAAGCCAGATCGCCGCGCGCGGCGTGCGGCGCCGGAGCGTTCTCGAGGCCATGCGCAAAGTCGCCCGGGACGAGTTCGTTCCCGCGAACATGCAACCGTATGCCTATGCCGACGAGCCGCTTCCGATCGGGTCCGGGCAAACGATCTCCCAACCCTATATCGTCGCCTACATGACCGACCGGCTGGACCTCCGGAAAACCGACAGAGTTCTCGAGATTGGCACGGGTTCGGGATACCAAACGGCGATTCTCGCCGAGACGGCGGCCGACGTCTGGACGGTCGAGATCGTAGCGGCGCTGTCCAAGCGCGCCCGGGCGGTCCTCGCGGCCATGGGCTATACGAATATCCGGTTCAAGGTCGGCGATGGAACGCTGGGTTGGGAGGAAGGGCAGCCCTATAACGCGATCATGGTAACGGCGGCGCCTCCCGCCGTTCCCCAGGAGCTCCGGAATCAGCTTCGGGACGGCGGCCGGATGATCCTCCCCGTCGGCGTCGATTATCAGGAGCTTGTTCTCGTTCGGCGGAGGGGAGAAACGTTTGACGAAACGCGACTCTTGCCCGTCCGGTTCGTTCCGCTTGTTTCGACGCATTGAACGAAAAGGCCGGCACGGCCATGCGGTCCGTGGCCTTGGGAAAGGATGATGCGATGAACAGAAAATGGACGATCGCGGTTCTTATCGCCGGCCTTGCGGGCAGCCTGCTTTTCTGCCAGCTCGCGACGCGAAAGGACAAGTTCGTTAAAATCTATTTGCCGCAGGGCGGGTCGATCACCGCCGAGCTGGCCGTCACGGACGAAGAACGCCAGCGCGGGCTCATGTTCCGCGAGACGCTCTTGCCCGACCAGGGGATGCTGTTCGTGTTCGAAACGGAAGATTTCTATTCGTTCTGGATGAAGAACACCTTGATTCCGCTCGACTTGCTCTGGCTGGACAAAGACCGCCGGATCGTCCACATCGCCAGAAATGTCCCGCCGTGTAAAGCCGACCCCTGTCCGTCGTATCCGCCCGACCGCCCGGGCCTCTATGTCCTCGAGCTCGCGGCGGGTTCGGCCGACCGGCTCGGCCTCAAAATCTTCGACCGGCTGGAATTCAAGCTCTGAGCGCCGTCTCTGCGACCTCGCCGGCGGGGTCGCGGGGGCCGTAGCGTTTGACGCGGGCCTGCCGTTGATTTAACATATCCGTCCATTCGACGGGGAGGTAATCTATGCAAGCCGTCATTTTGGCCGCCGGGATGGGGAAACGTCTGGGCGAGCTGACCCGCCACTCTACCAAATGCATGGTCACCGTCAATGACAAACGCCTGATCGAGCATGCCTTCGACGTGCTGAAGGCGGTCGGGGTTCGTCGCGCGGTCCTGATCGTCGGCCACGGCGCCGACGAGTTGAAGGCGTTCCTCGGCGACGCGTTCAACGGGGTCCGGGTGGAGTATGTTTTCAACCCCATCTACGCGAAAAGCAACAACATCTACTCCCTGTTCCTGGCGCGCGAGGCCATGGAACGGGACGATTCGCTCCTTCTGGAAAGCGACATCATTTTCGAGCCTTCCATCCTGGACGAGAGCTTGCGCCATCCGGCGCCCAACGTCGCCGTCGTCGCTAAATTCCAGACCTGGATGGACGGGACCGTAACGAAGCTCGACGAAAAAGGTTTCATTTCCTGTTTTCTCTCCAAACACGAGATCGACTGGAGCGAGCTCGATCAGTACTATAAGACCGTCAACATCTACAAGCTGTCCAAAGATTTTTGTAAAACCGTCTTTTTTCCCTTCCTCGACGTCTATATCGCGGCCAAGGGTCTCAACGAATACTATGAGGAAGTGCTCAAGGTCCTGACGTTCATCGACCGGGGAACGATGCGGGCGCTCGATGTGAGCGACAAGCTTTGGTATGAGATCGACGACCAGCAGGACCTGGACGTTGCTTCCGCGCTCTTTTCCCGGGACCGGGCGAAGCTCAAGGCCTTTCAACAAAGGTATGGAGGGTATTGGCGGTTCCCCGCGCTCAAAGATTTTTGTTATCTCGTGAATCCCTATTTTCCGACGCCGCGCATGCTCCACGAGATGACCCGGAGCTTTGCGGAGCTCCTGACCAACTATCCCTCCGGGCTCAAGGTCCAGAACGTCCTGGCCTCGCGAATGTTCGGTTGCTCTCCGCACCAGATGCTCGTCGGGAACGGCGCGTCGGAGTTGATCAAGGGGCTTCTTCCGGAATGCGCCGGCCCCTTCGGCATGGCCGTTCCGACCTTCGACGAATACCGGGCCTGCGCTCCGGCCGACCAGTTCGTCTCGTTTTTCCCGGCGTCCCCGGGCTTCCGATATTCGGCCGGGGAGCTGGCCGATTTCTGCGCCGCCCGCGGCATCGCGACCCTGATCCTTATCAACCCCGACAATCCGTCCGGCCATTTCCTGCCGCGGCCGGACGTTCTCAAGCTCCTGACGCGTCTTGCCGCGATGAACGTCCGGCTGGTCTATGACGAGTCGTTCGCGGATTTCGTCGACGGATCGGCCGAGCATAGCCTGATGAACCCGGAGATCCTGGAAAGCCATCCGAACCTGGTCACGGTCAAGAGCATCAGCAAGTCCTACGGCGTTCCCGGTCTCCGGCTGGGCGTTCTCGCGACGGACGACGCCGGGCTTCTCGAACGGGCCCGAAAACGTCTCGCGATCTGGAATATCAATTCCTTCGCCGAGCAGTTCCTCCAGATCATCGAAAAACACAGGAACGAATTCCGGCAGGCCTGCCGGAGGATCGGCGAGGAGCGGGACTGGCTGTTCCAGCGCCTGGCCGAGGTCCCTTATCTCGAACCGATCCCCTCCAAGGCGAATTACATCCTGTGCGAGGTCCGAGCTCCCTGGACGCCGACCGCTCTCGCCGAAAAGCTTCTCGACGCTTCCTGGATCTTTATCAAAGATTGCACCGGGAAGGTCGGCTTTGAGAAAACCCCGTGCGTCCGCTTGACCGTCCGCGATAGGAATGACAACGGCAAGCTCATCTCCGCCTTGAAGGCGCTTGCCCGGTAGGTGGTTCGATTCGGCGCGTATTCCGTAACTCATCGAGCTGAACTTATTAATTCCAAGAAGCTGGCTGGAGGGAGTCCTCAAGCCCTTCCTCAAGACAGCGGATCGCGTCGGGCAAAAGGTGCTGTTTTATGGGTCAATTTCTTAGGCGGGAAAACAGCTCAATTTATATAACCGGAGGCTTTGAATCGCCGGTCACCTGAATTCCCGCCTTTTTCCAGAGAGGAAATCAATTTCCTAACATTCTGAGAACGCGGAAAGATTCTGGCATGAAAACTGCACAAATACAGGTGGCTTCTCCCAAGCCCATCGAACTTCCAAAAAAGATAGGCGTAGGACAGCGAGAGGCCGAGGATAAGAAGGAGGACAAAATGATTTGGGCGGAGGGAAATCACCCATGAAAAGAATTCCGACGTTTTTCGTCTTGATGGTTTTCTTATTAACGGCCGTCAACTGCGCGTCTTGGAACAAGACCACGCGGGGCGCCGTGATCGGCGGTGCCGGCGGCGCCGTCCTCGGCGGGGTGATCGGCCATGCCGCCGGAAACACCCTGCTCGGCGCGGTTCTCGGGGCGGCCGTCGGCGGAGCGGCCGGCGCTATTATCGGGAATTATATGGACAAACAGGCCGCGGAAATGCAGCGGGATCTTGAAGGGGCCGATGTCCAGCGCATCGGGGAAGGCATTAAAATCACCTTTGACAGCGGGATCCTTTTCGACATCGACAAATCCGGCCTCCGGCCGGTCAGCGAAACGAACCTGGCCAAACTGGCAAAAATCCTGAATAAATACCCCGATACCAACATTCTTATCGAAGGCCATACGGACGACACCGGATCGGATGACCACAACATGGCCCTTTCGAAGGACCGGGCTCAGTCCGTGTCCTTGTACCTGGCGACAGTCGAGGTGAAGGCGGCGAGGTTCTCGATTGCCGGCTACGGCGAAACGCAGCCGATCGTGACGAACGATACGCCCGAAGGCCGGCAGAAAAACCGCCGGGTGGATATCGCTGTTCTCGCCAACGATAAGCTGAAAAAGGCCGCGCAGGAAAAAGCGAAAAGCTCAATCATTTAATCAGCTTAAGGAGGTCATATGCATATTTTGTGGATGATTGTGATCGGTTTTGTGGTTGGGGCCATCGCAAAGTTGCTCACGCCGGGAAGAGATCCGGGCGGATTCATCATTACGATTCTTCTCGGCATAGGCGGGTCCTTCGCAGCGACCTACCTCGGACAGCGTCTCGGCTGGTATCGAGAGGGCCAGCCCGCCGGGTTCATCGGGGCGATCCTAGGAGCCATCCTGATCCTCATCGTTTACCGATTGATTAGGAGGAGATAGCGACAGCCCCAGATAGGATCGTGCAGCCGGAAATATCCTATCTAATAGGAAAGGTGCTGTTTTATAGGACAATCCCTTAGGCCGGAAAACAGTTCAATTTATCAAGCCGGAGGCTTTGAATCGCCGGTCACCTGAAGTTCCGCCTTTTTCCAGAGAGGAAATCAATTTCCTGACATTCTGAGAACGCGGAAAGATTCTGGCATGAAAACTGCACTTAGATAGGTAGCTTCTCCCCAGTCCATCGTGCCGTCCAATAACGGCTGGGAGCTGGACAGCGAGAGGCAAAAGAAAAAAAGGAGGTCGGTATGCTTGAGGCAATTTTAATCATCCTGGTCGTTTTGTGGGCTCTGGGACTTTTTGCGTTCCACGCCGGAGGCCTGATCCACGTTCTTCTGGTCATCGCCTTAGTCGTTCTGATCGTACGACTGTTGCAGGGCCGGAAAATTCTTTGACGGGGAAAACGCCAAAATGATTTGGCCGAAGGTCCGGGCCTCAAGACGGATATGGGGACTCCTCGCAGGCCTGGGGCTGATGACCCCCTGTCTCTTTTCCGCTCAGGTTTTCAAATACCAGAAAATCAAGCCTGAAAATGGATATTTGATCCAGACGGTTCCCTTCGAAAAATGGCTAGGAAGAAATTATTGCGGCCCGGCCTGCTTGGCTATGGTCCTCAATTACTGGGATGAAACGCGATCCTTCAGCCAGCAGAAAATTACGGATGAGATCTATGATTCCGAAAGCCAGGCGACGTATAACTCCGATCTGGTCTTGTATCCGCGAACCAAAGGATTTGAGAGCTACTCTTTCCAGGGAAACCTGCGGATCTTGAAGGATGTGGTTGGGAAAGACATCCCGGTGATCGTTCTGACTAAAGCCATAAAACAGATCGCCAAAGGACACTACCGGGTGGTCATCGGGTTTGATGATGACGAGGACCAGATCATCTTCCACGACCCCTATTTCGGAGGCCGGACGGCCATGACATCCAAGGATTTCTTGAAGGTCTGGGAGCTGGGAAAGGGGCGGAACCAGTCCCGGTGGATGATGGCCGTGGTCCCCGGTCTAAGCCCTTTCCCTTTTCCCGCTCTGCAAAACGACCCTCTGACCTCCGTCAATCTGGCCACGGCTTATTACCGGAGGTCGGATTTCATGAAATCGAGAGAGCAGTGGGAAAAAGCCAGGGAATCCCTAAGCGAAGATCCCTATCCCCTGTACAGCCTGGCCATGGTCAGCCTGAGAGAAGGCAAGGCCGAGGAGGCTGAGGCTTATGCCCTTAAAGCTCTCAGCTTGGACGCAAAAAGCGCTTACGCCCATGACGTCCTGGGCCTGGCTTACGCCACTCAAGGTAGGCTTGTCGAGGCTTTCCAGTCCCTCGGTCAGGCTCTCCGGACTGCCCCTGGCGAGGTGTTTATCCGAAATCATTATCTACAGATCAGGGCCCTCTATATCGAGAGAGCCCGGCTTGAAAACATTTCAAAAAAGGAGAAGTCGAATGAGAAGACGGGTTAAGGTCTTGGGTGTCCTGTTGATGATTATGTTGGTCTCTTCCTATGCCGCCGCTCTTCAAAAACCGGTGCTTCAACAGGCGGGCACGTCAACTCAGCTGGTGATCAGTGGGCAAGACGTGATCACGGCTTCCGATGCCGGGGGAGGCTTTCTCTCCACGAGAGATCTCCTCATCATCACAGCCATCTGTGCTGTGGTCCTAGTGGTCGCGTTGGTTCTTTAGCTTGAGCGTGTCCGGCGGTTACTTTCTTGCGGCAGTTCTGCGAGGAAGTCTTACTCCCGACTGATCTGAAGAGGGCGTCCTCTCACAGAGGAGGACGCTCTTTCTTGAGCTGCTTGAGGCGGTTTTCAAATTAATCGTCGTGAACATCGTTGCTGAGAACGCTGGAGAATCCAAGGAGATGGCCCGAGTTTAAGGAGGAGGTCTAGGCCCATGAAGTTTGTAGGTATTGTTCTCATCGTTCTGGGAGTCTTGGCTCTGGTCTATCAGGGTATCCAATATACGACCAGGGAGAAAATCCTTGATATCGGTTCCATCAAACTCTCGGCGGATACGAAGAAAACCATCCCGCTGCCTCCGATCGTAGGCGGAGTTGCGTTGGTGGCGGGGATCGCGCTTATTCTTGTAGACCGCAGAAAGAAATAACGGAGTTTTCGCGGAGTCCGTTCCCGGCTGACCGGCGAGGCCGGGCGGTTTTTCCCAGTAGCCCTTGCCGCGCCTGGGAGTCCTCATCCTCGGCACAATGATGAAGCAACGAGGCCGGGATGTCGAGGTCTATGTGGAGGATCTTCGCCGGATCGATTTCGACGTGGTCGCCGGGTCCGACCTCGTTGGCATCTCGACGATCACTTCGACGGCATCCCGGGCTTACGCCATCGCCGACAAGGCCCGAACCATGGGGATCCGTGTCCTCATGGGCGGTCCGCACGTGACCTTTCTGGCCGATGAGGCCTTGGAGCACGCCGACTTCGTCATCCGGGGCGAAGGCGAAGGGCCGCTCAAGGCTTTTGTCGATACGTTCCTCAGTGTCGTCGACCTGTTGAAGCCCAAGCCGGGCGCAAGGATCTCCGTGGATTACAGGGAGGATGTCTCCCTCGAGCTCAAAGAAGAAGGGCCTTTGACTCCCGCCGGCGCGCCGGACGGGTTTGAATAATTATATTTTATTTTATATAATTTCCTGCGTACCAGAAAAGGTAGAAATCCGATGGCAACTGTTCTGATCGTCGATGATGATAAGGTCATTTGCGACTGGATCGCGAATGTCGTCACCCGATTAGGCCATCACGCTGTCTCGACGCACCTTCTCCGGGAGGGGCTCAGGAAAGCCCAATCAGAGCCATTCGATATCGTTTTTATCGACGTGCGCTTGCCCGATGGAAGCGGCTTGGAGATCATGCCGAAGTTCAAAGCCGTCCGATCTTCCCCGGAGATCATCGTGATCACCGGGCTGGGCGATCCCGATGAGGCCGAACACGCCATCCAAACCGGCGCCTGGGATTATTTGGAAAAGCCGGCTTCGTTCGAAGCGATCAAACTTCCCATTGTCCGGGCTCTGGAATATCGAGCGGAAAGAAAACTGGGGAAACCGCCGATCGTTTTGACAAGAAACGGCATTGTCGGAGATTCGCAAAAGATCACGTCTTGCCTGGAACTTCTGACCCAGGCCGCCGGCAGTAACGTTAATGTTCTCATCACGGGCGAAACCGGAACCGGGAAAGAGCTTTTTGCAAAGGTTGTCCATTATAACAGCTCTCGGGCCAAAAAAAATTTTGTGGTCGTTGACTGCACGGCGCTTCCTGAGACACTCGTTGAAAGCGTTCTTTTCGGGCACGCGCGGGGAGCTTTTACCGGAGCCGATCGAAGCGAGGAGGGGTTGATCAAGCAAGCCGACGGAGGAACTCTTTTTTTAGATGAGATCGGGGAGCTGCCGTTATTGATACAAAAAAAATTTCTACGGGT
>Ga0315289_10010518_pt1 | contig 13234 bp, 21 predicted proteins | sample YL17G11_40_MG_FD_203452 | JGI IMG/M metagenome (GOLD analysis project Ga0315289, IMG submission 203452) | Sediment microbial communities from Yellowstone Lake, YNP, Wyoming, USA - YL17G11_40 | ecosystem: Environmental > Aquatic > Freshwater > Lake > Sediment | place: USA: Wyoming | collected...
ACCCAACGGCGCGATCAAGAAAGGTGAAGTAGTGCGCGCGGTGATCGTGCGCACTCATTGGCCGATCCATCGTATGGACGGCTCAACCGTTGTTTTTGACCGTAACGCCTGCGTTTTGATCGACAAGCAGAACAACCCCCGGGCTACCCGCGTTTTTGGGCCCGTAGCCAGGGAATTGCGTGATCGTTTCGGCAAAATATTATCCATGGCGCCCGAGGTTGTGTAGGGGCGGGGCTTGCCCCGCCCGCAGGAATAAATATGAGCTTAGGCATAAAGAAAGGCGACAAAGTAGTGGTGCTGGCGGGTAAAGACAAAGCCAAGACCGGGAAGGTGTTGGAAGTGTTCGGCGCGGATTCTACGCTGATCGTGGAAGGATTGAACATGGTGATCAAACATATGCGCAAGCGCACCCAGTCTGACCAGGGCGGACGTAAGCAAGTTCCTCTGCCCATGCCGGCTGCCAAGGTGGCTTTGGTCTGCCCGAATTGCGAAAAGGGCGTGCGGTTTGGGATAAAAAAAGAAGGCGACACGAAGTCCCGGGTCTGCCGTAAATGCGGGCAGGTAATATGAGCGCAGATAACAAAGAAAAAAACATACCGCGTCTTTTAAAGCTGTACCGCGACGAGATAGTCCCTAAACTCAAAGTCCAGCGCGGTTACAATAATGCTTTGGCGGTGCCGGCGCTTAAGAAAATAGTGGTCAACATGGGCGTGGGCGCGGGTAAGGACGATTCCAAGATAACCGATCAGTGCGCGAGTGAGCTGGCGGTGATCACCGGCCAAAAAGCCAAGATCTGCCGTTCGCGCAAAAACATCTCCAATTTTAAGCTTAAAAAAGGTGTGCCGATCGGCTGCTGCGTGACCATGCGGCGTTACCGCATGTACGAGTTCTTTGACCGCCTGATCACCGTGGCGATACCGCGTATCCGCGATTTTCGCGGGTTCTCCACGCATTCGTTTGACGGCCATGGCAATTACAGTTTTGGTCTCCTGGAACAAAGCGTGTTCGCGGAGCTGGAGCCGGATAAGGTCGGCCGCACCCAGGGCATGACCGTTTCCATACATACCAGCGCGCGTACCGACGAGGAAGCCAAAGATCTGCTTACCGCCTTTGGTTTTCCTTTACGCCGCGCTTAGTTAAGCGCGGGAAACATCTAAGAGGGGAAAATGGCTACTACCGTAAAAATCGAAAAATGGAAGCGTGAAAAGATCAAACCGAAATTTTCCACGCGGTATCGCAACCGTTGCCGCCTGTGCGGCCGGCCCCGGGGATATATACGCGATTTTGAGCTTTGCCGCATATGTTTTCGTGAACTCGCCTGGAAAGGCATGATACCGGGGGTGAAGAAAGCCAGTTGGTAGAATAACCTTGTTGCATACCCGCATTGCAACCAGGTTGCAATGCGGGTATGCAACAAGGTAGCACATAAGCGAACTATCCCCGAAGGGGATAAGAGGATAAAAAAATGAGCCGGACTGATATTGTAGCTGATTCGTTTACCATCATACGCAACGGCTTTCGCGCCCATAAGGAGGACGTTTTAATACCATTTTCCAAGATCATGATGAAGGCCTGCGAGATCATCAAGCGGGAAGGTTATATCGAGAACTTTAAGGACGTGGAAAGCGGCGGTTACAAGGTGATCAAAGTCTATTTAAAATACGACGGCCGCCGGCCGATCATCCGCAAGATCACTAAAGTGTCGACTCCCGGCCGCCGGGTCTACCGCAAATATACCGAGCTTAAGCCGGTGTTACAGGGTTTTGGCGTGGCTATCGTTTCCACCTCCAAGGGCGTGTTGAGCGACAAAGAAGCCCGTGAACAGAAAGTGGGCGGCGAAGTTTTAGGGACTATCTGGTAATAATGCCTAAAATTAGGAGAAAGTTTAGATGTCGAGAATAGGTAAACAGCCGGTAGAAATATTGCCGGGCGTTAAAGTAAAAATAGAGAACAATACGGTTCTAGTCGAGGGGCCCAAGGGCAAGACCAGTCTGCCTATACCGCGATTCATCAGGGTAGAGCTGACCGCAACACAGGTCATCATCAAACGCGATAACGATGGAAAGCCGGCTAAAAGCGTGCACGGTACTATTCGGGCGATCATCAAAAACATGGTTATTGGCGCCAAGGACGGTTACAAAAAAGAATTGGACATCGTCGGCGTGGGCTATAAGGCCCAGATCAAGGGCAAGTCGATAATCCTCAACGTGGGTTTTTCCCATTCGGTGGAAATGCCGATCCCGGCTGAACTAAAAGTCGCTGTTCCTACTCCCACGCACATCTCCATCGAAGGGGCGGACAAACAGCAGGTCGGAGAATTCAGCGCTAAGATCCGCGCTGTGGCCAAGCCCGAGCCTTATAAAGGCAAGGGTATCCGTTATACCGGCGAAGAAGTGCGCAAAAAATTGGGCAAGGCCCTGGCGAAAGCCGCTTAAAAGGGATTAAGATGGACATTGAACGCAGAGCTCGACGTCATAAACGCATTACGGATAAAAGCACCGGGAAAGCGGACAAGCCGCGTCTGGTGGTCTTTCGCAGCAATAACCATATGTACGCCCAGGTCGTGGATGATACCGCCAACCGAGTGCTGGTCGCGGTTTCCACCACCAGTAAAGATTTCAAGGCCCAAGAGCCCGGGGTCAAGACCGGCAATGTTGACGCCGCCGCTAAAGTCGGGAAGCTGGTGGCCGCCAAACTCCTGGCTAAAGGCATAAAAGAAGTTTGTTTTGACCGGGCCGGCTATAAGTATCACGGCAGAGTTAAGGCTCTGGCCGACGGCTGCCGTCAAGGAGGGATCAAATTCTAATGGAAAGTAGTTCAAGAGGAAATCCTGAACAGCCGTTTATCGAGAAGGTCCTTTTCATCAACCGCGTGACTAAAGTCACCAAGGGCGGCAAGAACATGGCTTTTTCAGCTTTGGTCGTGGTCGGCGACGGCACTTCCAAGGCAGGGTTTGCCATCGGCAAAGCTAACGAGGTGGCTGACGCGATCCGTAAAGGCATCAAGCGGGCTAAAAAAGCCATGGTGCCGATCAAAAGAAAAGATACGTCTATCGCTCACGAACTTTACGGCCGTTACGGCGCGGTCCAGGTGTTTTTGAAGCCGGCGGCCAAAGGTACCGGCGTCATCGCTTCCAGCTGCGTGCGTGCTATTTGCGAGTGCGTGGGGATACACGACATCCTCACTAAGATATTGCGTAAATCCACCAATCCCGTGAACGTAGTCAAAGCCACATTTGACGCGTTTAAAAGTTTAAAGGGGTGATCATGGACCTGTCGAAACTTACGCCTTCATATAAGAGAAAAAGCCCGTTGCGCAAAGGCCGCGGCACCGGTTCAGGGTTAGGCAAGACCGCCGGCCGCGGTAATAAAGGCGCCGGACAGCGTGCCGGCAAAAAAACTCCCTACATCGGTTTTCGCGGCGGCAATCTGCCGTTTACGCGCCGCATACCCAAACGCGGGTTTAATTCCTATGTGCCGATCGAGACCCAGATCGTTAACCTGGAAAGTCTGTCCGTCCGGTTCAAGGACCAATCCGTCATCGACCCGGAGGCTTTAAAAAAAGCTAATCTGATCAAAGACGCCGGCAAACCGATCAAGGTGCTGGCTAAGGTAAAGAGTACCTACAATATTAAGAACGTGATCAAAGCCGATAAGTTTTCCGCTAAGGCTAAAGAATTGATCGAGAAGGCCGGCGGCAAAGCCGAGATATTGTCGCGGTGATTGTAATGTATGTTTGAAAAAATAGCTAATATTTTTCGGATACCGGAGCTCAAAAAAAAGATCCTGGTGACCTTAGCTCTTTTGATCGTCTACCGCGCCGGCTGCTACATACCGACTCCCGGCGTGGATACCCAGGCGTTAAGCGAGTTCTTTGAAAAAATGGCCAAGACCCAGGGCCAGACCATGTTCGGTATGCTGAATATGTTCACCGGCGGCGCTTTGACCCAGATGAGCCTGTTCGCCCTGGGAGTGATGCCCTACATATCGGCTTCGATCATCATGCAGCTTTTGACCGCGGTCGTGCCGGCCCTGGAGCGGTTAGCTAAAGAAGGTAAAGCCGGTTATGAAAAGATCAATCAATATACCCGTTACTTTACTTTTTTTCTCTGTTTGATGCAGGGGTTTTTTATTTCGCTTTGGCTGGCCAACCCGGCCAGTTTCCAGGGCATCCACATGGTGCCAGCGCCGGGGGCGTTATTTCACCTTTCCACCATGCTGACTTTGACCTGCGGTACGATATTCGTGATGTGGCTGGGCGAACAGATCCAGGAAAGAGGCATCGGCAACGGCGTTTCCTTGATCATTACCGCCGGCATCATGTCGCGTATACCTTCGTCTTTAGGGCAGCTCTGGCTCCTGTATTCGCCGTTTGATCCTTCCAAGCGCCAGATCAGTACTTTTACTATCATTGTCTTGTGCTGCTCGTGGGTACTGGTGCTGATGGCGGTGGCATTGTTTACCCAGGCCCAGCGCCGTATACCGGTGCAATACGGCAAGCGGGTAGTGGGCCGCAAGGTCTATGGCGGCCAGAGCACTTATTTACCGATCAAGGTGGATATGTCCGGCGTCATCGCCATCATATTCGCCCAAAGCGTGATCTTGTTCCCGGCTACCCTGGCGACGTTCTTGCCGAAAAGCGCCACGGCCGCCCGGATAGCCGCAGAGATATTTCAAGAGCGAGGGTTGGTATATAACGGCGTGTTTGTGATCCTGATCATGTTTTTCATGTATTTTTACACGGCGCTGGTGTTTAATCCCCTGGAGGTATCCAATAACCTCAAAAAATACGGCGGGTTTGTCCCGGGCATCCGGCCGGGCAAACCCACGGCGGATTATATCGATTTCGTGGCGACCCGCGTGGTGTTTGTCGGCGCGGTATATATTTGCGGGGTAGCGATATTGCCCAGCATTATAATGCAGTTTTTCAACGTCCCGTCTTATTCTTTGGCGTCATTGTTTGGCGGTACCACGCTTCTGATCATGGTGGGCGTGGTCATCGATACCATGAAACAGATCGAAGGCCAGCTTCTGGTGCGCCACTACGAAGGGTTTATTAAAGAAGGCGCGCTAAGGGGACGCAGATAGATGGCGTATAGCGTATAGCGTATAGCGTGTAGCGTATAGAGGGATTTATACGTTATGCGCGGACTAAACGCTATCCGCTATACGCTGAACGCTTATGAAATTAATCTTGTTCGGAGCGCCGGGATCGGGGAAGGGAACGCAGGCGGTAGTGTTGCAGGAGAAATATGGCCTGCGCAAGATATCGTTGGGTGACATCCTGCGCGAAGAGGTCAAAAAAGGAACGCCTTTGGCCGGGCAATTAAAGAGTTACATGGAAAAGGGGCTCTTGGTTCCCGACGAAGTGGTGGCCAAAGTCATCGAAGCCAGTCTTGACGAGAGGGATTTTCTCCTGGATGGTTATCCGCGCAATCTCAATCAGGCTAAAACGCTTGATGAGATATTCCAGCGCAAAAAAATCGAGATCGACCGCGTGATCTACCTGGAAGTGTCTGCCGACTGCGTAGTGGCCAGGCTTTCGAAACGGCTGGTCTGCAAACTTTGCGGGGCGAATTACCATCTGATCAATATGCCGCCGAAGGCAGCCGGCATCTGTGATGCCTGCGGCGGCGCGCTTTATCAACGTAAAGACGATGTTCCCGAAGTGATCCGCAAGCGTCTTGAGGTTTTCGATTCGGAAAGCCGCAAGGTGCTTGATTTTTACGATAAAAAAGGAAAACTCCTGACGGTGGACGGCAGCGGCAACTGCGATCAGGTCTTTGCCCGCATAAAAGCTAAATTTGCATGAGACGGGTATTAAACGCGACGGATACGGCCATTATGAGAGAGGCCGGCCAAGCGGCGGCGTGTATATTAAAAAAGATCGGCCGGCTGATAAAACCGGGTGTTTGCACTAAAGATATCGAACGGTTCTTTGAAAGCGAGTTGGCGCGATTTCCCGGGATGTCGGCGGCGTTTAAAGGGTTCAGCGGTTTCCCAGCCGCGTTATGCGTATCGATCAACGACGAGGTGATCCACGGCATACCGAGCCCGGACCGTTTGATCGCGGAGGGCGACCTGGTCAGCGTGGATCTGGGCATAAAGTTCAAAGACCTTTTCGTGGATACGGCCCGTACTTATTTTGCCGGCAGGGTGGCAACGCAGGCCAAAAAATTGGCCGCGGTGTGTTTGCGGGCGCTTGAGATCGGCATAAGAGCCGCCAGGATCGGCAATACTACCGGCGATATCGGCGCCGCGATCCAGAGTTACGTCCAGAGCCAGGGGTTTTCCGTGGTCAGGCAGTTCGTGGGCCACGGCATCGGCGAGGCGCTGCATCTTGAGCCGGAAGTGCCTAACTTCGGCAAAGCCGGCGAAGGCCAGCGGTTTACTGAAGGCATGGCGATCGCCATTGAACCGATGATCGCCGCCGGAGGATATGAGATCGAGATCGCGGCTGACGGTTGGACCGCCCGCACTAAAGACCGGCGGCTTGCCGCGCATTTTGAGCATACGGTGATGATCACCAGAAATGGACCGTATATCATAACTGGATAAGATGGTAGATGACAGATAGTAGATGGTAGTTTATGGCTAAAGAAGATCTAATAGAGGCGGAAGGGGAAATAGTCGAGGCGTTGCCCAACGCGATGTTCCGCGTCAAGCTTGAAGGCGGGCATAGGGTGTTGGCCCATGTGGCCGGTAAGATGCGTATGCATTTTATACGTATACTTCCCGGCGACAAGGTCAAGATCCAGCTTTCGCCGTACGATTTGACCCGGGGAAGGATCACGTACAGGTACAAATAGATAAATGACAAAAGGGGAAATATGAAGGTTCGGTCGTCGGTAAAAAGGATTTGCGGCAACTGTAAGATCGTCCGGCGCGAGGGCGTGATCAGGGTGATCTGCAAGAACCCTAAACATAAGCAGAGACAAGGATAACGGGAGGTATAAAGATGCCCAGGATTTTAGGCGTGGATGTCCCCAAAAACAAAAGGACCAGGATAGCTTTAGGCTACATCTATGGTATCGGCGAGTCTAACGTGGTCGGATTGTTGAAGGCCACCGGCGTGGATGGCGAAAAGATGGCCTCAGAGCTTACGGAAGAGGAGATATCCAAGATACTCACCCATATCCAGCAGGCAAATATCAAGGTGGAGGGCGACCTGCGCCGTGAAGTCACCCAGAACATCCGCAGGCTTATTGATATCGGCAGTTATCGCGGCAGCCGGCACAAAAAAGGGCTTCCTACCCGCGGGCAGCGCACTAAATGCAACGCGCGCACGCGTAAAGGCCCGCGGCCAAGAGTCGGCGGCATAAAGAAGAAGTAAGGAGTGTAAAATGAGTCAACCTGGCGATAAGCGTCCGGAACGGAAAAAGAAGGTGCACCTGGCCTCGTCCATGGGCCTGGTCCACATCCAGTCGACTTTCAACAATACCATCATAACCATCAGCGACATGCAGGGTAACGTTCTGTCCTGGTCTTCAGCCGGGACCATGGGCTTTAAAGGCACAAAAAAGTCTACGCCCTATGCCGCCCAGATAGCGTCATCGAGTGTGGCAAAAAAAGTCCGGGAGATGGGACTGGTGGAAGTAGAAGTGTTTGTCAAAGGTCCCGGCCCGGGCCGGGAAGCCGCGATCAGGGCACTGGCCGCGGCCGGCCTTTCCGTGCGCAAGGTCAAGGATATCACCCCGATGCCGCATAACGGTTGCCGGGCGCGAAAGAAGAGAAGAGTATAAAAAAGGTAGGGGAGGGGCATGCCCCTCCCGTTATAAAACGGAGAAAAACGTCATTACGAGGGTATCGGTAGGGGCGGCCGGCTGGCCGCCCGCTATCGGGCCTTGACAGTACCAAAAAGTAAACGAGGAGAAATTACGAGATGGCCAGATACTTAGATTCAAAATGCAGGTTGTGCCGGAGAGAAGGGACTAAATTGTTTTTGAAAGGAACGCGTTGCGGCAGCCCCAAATGCGCTCTGGCCAAGCGGGCTATCCCGCCGGGCATGCACACGCGGCCGTCAGGCAAAGCGTCTTATTACGCTTTACAGCTGCGCGAAAAGCAGAAGGCCAAGCGTCTTTACGGGATGCTGGAGCGGCAGTTTCGCAGATTTTTTAGTGTGGCCTCTAAAGCCAAGGGCGCGACCGGCACGAAACTCATGGAGCTTCTGGAAAGAAGGCTGGACAATACGCTTTTCAAATCGCTGATGGCGCTTTCCCGTAACCAGGCCCGGCAATATACCCTGCACGGGTTCACTTTTGTCAACGGCAAAAGAGTCAATATCCCTTCTTATCTGGTCAAAGAGAGCGATTGCGTTGAAATAAAAGCTCCCGAGAAGATACGCAAGGCCATGAAGCTTAGCATTGAAGCCGCTGCTAAGGAAAGAAGCGTGCCTGCCTGGATCGAGGCCGATCACGATAACCTTAAGTATAAGATAGCGCGGATGCCGGCCAAAAGCGATATGGCGGTCGCCATTAACGAGCAGTTGATCATCGAGTTGTACTCCAAATAAATATTTTCGTCGGTGTTTTAAGGAGGTAACGTATATGGGTATTACCTGGCGCGATTTTCAGTTTCCCAAGAGGGTCATAGTGGAACAGGAGACTTACACTTCCGGCTACGGTAAATTCATCGCTGAACCTCTGGAGCGGGGCTACGGCGTTACCCTGGGCAACGCAATACGGCGGATACTTCTGTCTTCCATCGAGGGCGCGGCCGTGACCGGGATCAAGATCGAAGGGGTATCTCACGAGTTTTCCACAGTGCCGGGCGTCCTGGAAGACGTGACCGAGATCATCCTGAACATCAAGAACGTGGTGCTGCGGTCGTATTCCAAGTCGCCCAAGAAGATCCATATCAAAGAGAAAGGGGCCAAGGAGATCAAGGCCAAGGACATCGTAACGGATGAGACCATAGAGGTGATCAACCCCGATCTTCACATCGCCACGCTGACTTCTGCCAGCGCGACTTTCAGCGTGGAGATGGACGTGGGCAGAGGCAGGGGTTTTGTGGTCGCCGACTCCAACAAGCACGAGGATATGCCGGTCGGCGTCATCGCCATCGATTCGATATTCACGCCGGTAAAGCGCGTGGCGTTCTCCGTGGAAAGCACCCGTGTGGGCAAACGCACCGACTATGACAAACTGATCATCGAAATATTCACTAACTCCAGCATCGAGCCCAAAGAAGCGCTGATCTACGCCGCGAAGGTGTTGAGCCGGCATCTGGAGCTGTTCTTTACTTTGGGCGACATACCGGAGGAGGAAGAGGAAGAGCTGACTACTGAAGAAGCCTCGCTTTATGAGAAACTCAAGATCCCGATCTCGGAGCTTGAACTTTCCGTGCGCAGCGCCAATTGTTTGCGCGAAGCCAACATCAAGGGTTTGGCGGATCTCGTAGAAAAGACCGAAGCGGAGATGCTGGCCTACCGTAATTTCGGCAAGAAATCACTCAACGAGGTGACCGTGCTTTTAAAGTCTATGGGTCTGAACCTGGGCATTAAAATCGACCGCACCAAGCTGGAATTGGTCAAATAAAGGAAGCTGATGAGGCATAGAAATAAATTCAATAAACTTTCCCGTACCCGCAGTCTTCGTAAAGCGCTGATCCGTTCGCTGTTAAGAGCGATAGTCAGCGCCGAGCGTATTGTGACTACCGAAGCTAAAGCTAAAGCGCTGCGTCCCTGGATCGACAAACTGATCGTTTGGGCCAAGCGCAACGATCTGGCGGCCAAACGCTTAAGCTACCAGCTTCTGGGCGATCATGCTTTGGTAAAAAAACTGTTTGATTCCATCGGGCCGCGCTATGCCGGAATAAACGGCGGGACCACCCGGATCATCGATCTGGGTCTGCTGCGCAAAGGCGATTGCGCCAAAATGTCCGTATTCGAACTCACCAAGGCCCAGGTTAAGACCAAAGTCAAACGCGCTAAAAAGAAAGAAGAACCGGAGCCGGAGACCGAGCAGCCGCAACCGTCCAAGGAAGAAGGAGCGCATAAGCCCCAGGCTGGAAACGAGCCGAAGAAACACTTTTTCCATGGCGTAAAAAAGATCTTTAAAAAAGAGCAAGGCAAAGTGTAGGGACAGGGCTTGTCCCTGTCCATATAGCTATGGATTTAAGTCCGCGAGTCACCGCGTTATCCAAGTCGGCGACGCTTAAAATAACCGCGCTTACCCGTAAGTTGATCAGCGAGGGTAAAGACGTAGTAAATTTTGCCGCCGGCGAACCTGATTTTGACACGCCGGATTTTGTCAAAGACGCCGCCAAACAAGCTATTGACGCGGGATTTACCAAATATACTCCTTCCGCCGGCATACCGGCATTGCGGCAGGCTATCGCCGAAAAACTGCGCCGGGAAAACCGCATTGAATGTTGCGAGAAAAATATCATCGTCACCGCGGGCGCCAAATACGCTATTTTTGCCGCTTTTGCCGGGGTGTTGGATGCCGGCGACGAGGTGATCATCCCTGCGCCTTTTTGGGTCAGTTACCCCGAGATGGCCAAGCTGATCGGCGCTAACCCGGTTTTTTTAGCTACGGATGCTGCTCAAGATTTCAAACTCGATCCGGCCGGCCTTAAAAAAGCCATTACCAGCCGCACTAAGATGCTGGTGCTTAATTATCCGGCCAACCCGACCGGCATGACCTATAGCGTAGCGGAACTTTCTGCCATAAACGATGTAGCCCAAAAAGCCGGGTTATTTGTCTTAAGCGATGAGATCTACGAATCGCTGGTCTATGACGGCGCCAAACACGTCAGTTTTGCCGCTTTGCCGGGCGCCTTTGAGCGCACGTTTACCGTCAACGGTTTTTCCAAAAGTTTTTCCATGACCGGCTGGCGCATGGGCTATCTTTGCGGGGCGGAAAGCGCGATCGAGCAAATATCCAAGATCATTGACCACACCACTTCTTGCGCTACGTCAATATCCCAGAAAGGCGCTTTGGCCGCTTTGAGTAATCGTTCCTGGCAGCGGGACATGCTTAAAGAATTCACCGCCCGCCGCGACCTTCTTTGGAAAGGGTTGAGCAGCATACCCAAAATAAAGCCCTACAAGTCCCAGGGGACTTTTTACATGTTTTGCGACATACGCGCCAGCGGCATGACCTCGATGGATTTTGCCGCTAACCTTCTGGAAAAAGAACTGGTCTCGCTGGTCCCGGCCGACGATTTTGGCGCCCCGGGTTTCGTGCGTATCAGCTTCGCTACCTCCCAGGCCGATATCACCAAAGGCCTGACCCGTCTAAAATCCTTCCTTTTGTAATCGCTTTCAAAACCAGCCCAAAAAGCCTTATTTCCACTGGTTAAGCCCTGAGGTAATATGTTATATTTTGAGCGCCGGGTACATACAACCTATGGCTATAGAGGTATTCTGCCAAAATAAGGGATTTACCTTTAAAGTCACGGCTATTTTTCTAGCCGTGGCCTTGTATTCTTCTGCCCCTGTCCAGGCCCAATCAGCTTTGCCCTACATGCCCGCGCCCAATAAAATTCTTAATACCAGCCCAGCCAAAAACGCGCCGATTCTGCGCGGCATCAAGATCTATCCCGATGACCCGTTTAAATTTGATTTTATCATCGACGCCGGCGATTTTACCGACAATCCTGTAGGGGCCAACGGCGTTGGCCCGATACAAAACGGGCGGACGCCGTCCGCCCCTACAAATATTTCCACCCAGATCATGCGCGAATTAATTTTGCCCGCGATCGAGACCGAGATCAACCAGGGCGAGAATTTCGCGCAATTGCGCCAGATCTATCATTCGCTGCTTTTAGCCACCGGGTTTAAAAACAATCTTAAACAGACGATCGTCAACCAGGTTTACGCTAACCAGAAGAAGATCAGCGGCGTGGACGTAAATGATAAACAGATTAAAGAAAAGATATACCGCCAGTATGTCCAAGCCTTTCGCCGCGGGGCGTACAATTATATCAAGAAAGATATTGACCGGCGTTGCATACCGGGTTTGCAACCGGATTGCAAACCCGGTATGCAACGGGGTTGACCCTAAGAACTTCAAGGGTTTTACTTATTCGATACTGAGGCTGGAGAAGATGACCGGGGATGGGGAGGGGTTTTAATAATTCGTTTGAAAGGAGGCTTTTCGGCGATATAATGGGGTTATGAAAAAGCTAAAGATTTATCTGGATACATCAGTCATATCGGCATATTTTGACCAGCAGAAACCTGTTCGGCAGATTATAACGCAAAAGTGGTTTCAACATGACATTAAGACGGTTTTGCCATATATCTCGGCGCTGGTTTTGGATGAAATTAACGCCAATCCCGACGAGGTGCTTAGAGAGAAAATGCTTTATCTTGTTGATTCCGCGAGTATAAATGTATTGGATATAAATGACGACATACTGAAATTGGCAAGGTTTTATCGGGAGGCTATTATTCCCAGAGAGATTAACGACTCGATTCATATTGCTGCCGCCACTTATTATAAGATGAACGCTGTTGTGTCGTGGAATTTTAAACATATAGTTAATCTTAAAACTATCAAGGCAATCCATGAGATTAACATGAAAAACGGTTATTCGGTTATTGAAATAATAAGCATAGAGAATTTAGGGGGAGATAAATATGGCAACCTATAAAAATGACTATTCCAAGGCTGAGGATTTCGCTTTATGGCGGCTGCATGATATCCGTTCCAAAATGGCAAAAAAAGAGTTGGCGGCTAGTTCGATTAACCAGACGGCAAGGGAAATAATCCAGAAGTATCAGCTTAAAAAGCTAAAACTGAAATTTAACTGACGGATGTAAGCTTTTACCGGTTGTAATAGGTTAATTGCCACGTCCCAACCGCCCAAAATAGTCTATCTCGAGAATTGTTCGCCCCTTGCATTGCCGGGTTTTTATGGTAAACTATTGGTCTTCATGGGCAGTTTTAATTAAGGAGATTTTATGCGGGCTATAGCGGTTTCTCAAGACAAAAGCGTTGTTGTCGAGTACATCAAGGTAGTGTTTTTTACTTTGCTGATGGCTGTTGCCGCCAATATCCGCGTACCGCTTTTTTTTACCCCTGTACCTTTGACTTTCCAGACTTTGGTCGTGTTCCTTAGCGTGATCTTTTGCGGGCGCCGGGCTTTGTTTTCCCAGGCGCTTTATATCGCTCTCGGCGCGGCGGGATTCGGGGTTTTTGCTAACGGTGGGGCAGGCCTTTTATATTTATGCGGGCCTACGGCCGGGTATCTGGCCGGTTTTGCCCTGGCCGCATATTTGCTGCCCT
>Ga0315289_10010519_pt1 | contig 13233 bp, 3 predicted proteins | sample YL17G11_40_MG_FD_203452 | JGI IMG/M metagenome (GOLD analysis project Ga0315289, IMG submission 203452) | Sediment microbial communities from Yellowstone Lake, YNP, Wyoming, USA - YL17G11_40 | ecosystem: Environmental > Aquatic > Freshwater > Lake > Sediment | place: USA: Wyoming | collected...
CGGCGTTATATGGTACGATCAATATTTCACCCAAATCGGTGAGGCATGGTCACCGGGTATTTATCAGGTAACATCAGGATGGGTTCTCGAAGAAGCCACTGGGGTTGCTCCTCCAACCGCGGTGACAGCAGAGATACGATTACGATTCACATGTATATCATCTGGATCACCAACTGCGAATAACCGAGTATATTTCGATGATGTAACCATTCAAGGGGGCTCTTCCTCAGAAAATTGGGATATCTACCTCTACGACCTAGACACAAGTACCGAATACCAGGTAACAACAGATGCATCAGCACAAATAAACCCTGATATCTATGGCAATACTCTTGTGTGGCAGGATCAGAGAAATGGCGATTGGGATATCTACAAGTATGATTTGTCAAATGGATTACCGGTTAATGAAACTAAGATAGAACAACTTCAGGTCGGTGTCCAACAAGCCGATCAAAAATTCCCTGCAATCGATGAAAACAAAATCGTATGGCAAGACAATCGGTGGGGCAACTGGGATATCTTCATGGAAATCTCAGAATTTTCAACAGAGGTCTACAATGTGCAAGAAATACAAATCACCAGGAACCTCTGGAACCAACAAAACCCTGCTATCTCATGTGATAGAATTGTCTGGCAGGACGATAGAAACTCCAATTGGGATATCTATGAGTATGATTTATCAGCAGGTTACGAAAGACGGATAACAACCGATGCTTCAATTCAAGAGAATCCAGCTATCAGCGGAGGTAAAGTCGTCTGGCAGGATTCGCGAAATGGCAACAAAGACATCTACCTTTTTGATTTTTCAAGTAATCGGGAGAAGCGATTAACTTCAAATAGCGCTACTCAGGAAAATCCTGCAATTCAAGGGGAGCAAATCGTCTGGCAGGATTCACGAAATGGAAATCCAGATATCTACCAGCTGACTCAATCGTTTACACTCGACGTTGGGAACAACGGAAACACGGACTGGTCTCGTTCAGAAGTGTTTGTCGAACCAGATATTACAATGAATTTAGCTCAAGAGGTAAATGGATATCTTGCTGAACATTGGAAAGACAGTGTCGCTGGTTTTATCACTCTCCCCCTCAGCATCTACTCGATCGATGCAAATAACCTTACAATAACTAATATTTCATTTAAGATCGAATATCTTATTGATCCCTTGGATGCTGATACTGATGGAGACGGATTAGGTGATGGCAGGGAGATATACGGCTTCTTTGGCTCCGATATACTAGAAGCAGAGGACGCGGTTGAGATCCATGAATGGCGAAACCCCTATGCAGATTATACTGACCCGCAGAATGGAGATCCATCAAGAGATAATAAAGTGTTTAAATTCGAAGACGTCAATTTCATTCATCAAACCGGTGTGACCTTAACATCTTCAAATAATCTTACAAACAAGGAAGGTTATCGAGACAGCTGGATAACACTCAGGGCACACATCGATGATACCGGCACGTATAAACTCAAAGTGAACCCCGTGCTCGATGAAAAGGAGAATCTGAGTTTCAACGTAGGTAACATTCAGGAAGTCGTGTACAAATATGTATCAGAGTACGCGTATTATCCAGTCGTACTCAATATACAGGGAGAAAACATACGGCTAAACGAGTCAACCGCACAATATTTACGTAAAGTTATCGCAAACGCAACCTATGTAGATGTAGAGAAAGAAAGCGGCGGTGCAGTATCTCCAAAGGATGAAAATACAAAGGAAAACGTACTACTGTCAGATATACGATTTGGTAACACGTTAGCAGGGATTCAAACAAAAGATGTCTTAGTGAGCGCAGGCTGGGATTACACTGCAGTGTATAACTTTACGAGAAATACCGATTATAAAATTACGATCGGTTTAGATCTTCGATTAGTCCCTCCTGAATTGAGACCTCCAAATGGAGCAGAAGTACCTGAAAACTTATCCTGGGATAATGTGAGCCTCGCACGAATCCTCGACGTTGATTGTATACGAGTAGAGAAGCAAACATTAGACCCGTTAAATATCGATGCTGATAATGACACATTACTCGATGGTTTTGAAGCAACTGATTCGCTCTACCCCTTAAACCCGGATGCTGATGGGGATGGTCTAAATGATGCGGTTGAATTATTCAAGACTCATACAACACTCGGGTATAGAGATTCGGATTACGATGGTATTCGCGACGCGGTAGAACTCGGATGGAACAAAACAAAAATCACAAGTAACCATGGCGAGGTTTACTCCCAGGGTTCCTGGCGAGAACGCATAGCACATTGGGGTTCAGCATATAACTATACCGCCATTAATAACTGGGATGCCAACACCTCGACAACAACAAACCCCTTAAAACCCGACACTGATAACGATGGAATACCTGATGGATGGTGTGATGGATGGACCTATCAATCAAACCCAATTGATGCTTTATCGGTAAAAACCTATCAGAAAAACTCCAATATGTTCAAAGATGTCAATTTTTACAAATATGATCAGAAAAATTGGAAGTTTGGCGGTGTCATGGATTGTTTAGTCCAGATCTGGGAAGGAGAGGATCTCAATCTTGATGGTGCCCGTGACGCGATGACAAACTGGGGCTTCAACGGTGTCACGTATGAACATCTCTCGACAACCACTGGTGAGACAGATCCCACGAACAAGGATACAGATCACGACAACATGTCAGATGGATATGAAGTCTGGTACTCGCATATCGAACCATGCGTGCTATCCTACGCGGGAACTCCACTAGACCCCAGAGATGATATCTACTTCCTTGATCCAAACAAAGATGATGCACGGCTAGATAAAGACGTCGCAAGTAAAGGCAAGGAGATTTACAACCAAAGTATGGGAAATAACTGGTTTGCTTTAAATGGAATGGGTGTGTATGCAGTCGCGCAGAAAATCAATGTCGCCCCACCATTGATTTATAACATTTCTAAAATCAGCGTCCATCTTGATATGATAAATGCGCCAAAGGCACGCATGGAGATATGGTCAATGTGGCCACCACCTGTACCGGGATCACCGGGTAAACCATTTGCCTATATGGCAACAGTAGACGATTATGGTTCGGAAGGAGATGGATGGTACACCTTTGATGTCCCCGATACGGTCTTCCGTACAAGCAATGACTTTGGGAATCCCCTGCCAGGCTACTTTATTGTTATGCGTTGGATCACTGCACCTTATAACTGGCGCTATATCCCTGGCGGTGGACTTCCTGGTGATACCTTTATCCAAAATCCTTCAGGAAACTGGATACAAACAAATGACGCATTTGATTACATCCTCTTAGAAGATGTCTATTTGGGAGACAATCTCACGAATTTAGAAGAATATATTGTTGGAACAAACCCGAAGAACTGCGATACAGATGATACGAAAGTCTATGGCACAGATGATGGGTTGACCGATGGGGAAGAAGTTGGATACAAATATCAAGATTCAGGATCTATCACCGTGATCAATCAGGGTTTCGAAGGGGTCTTTCCACCAGAGCGCTGGTCAATTAACAACGGTGGTGATAACCCACTAGGCAATACTTGGATGCAGATAAGCAGTCCACATACTGGGGCGTATGCTGCAGTGTGTGAACGCGGCGAGTCGTATGAAATGCAGGAAGAATGGCTGATAAGTAATCCCATATATCTCTCAAAAGATGACAATGTACAATTACACTTCTGGCAATATGTGGATGAAGAATCCTACGAAGATTATGCCTATGTATTAATCTCAACGACGGGAACTGAGCCAGCTGATTTCACAGTGTTACGAGAGTATCCACCAGGAAGTATTCCTTTATATTGGGTACAAAGTCCCCCAATAAATCTTTCATCATTTAAAGGTAAAACAATACGTCTCGCCTGGCAGTATGAAAAATCAAGCGGTAGCTACGGTCAGAACTGGTTCATTGATGATGTAAAAATCAATGGCACCACCACTTTTAGTCATAATCGCGGTGGAGTCATCTTTAGAACAAATGTAGCAGACGGAGCAATGAAATTCGATCACTATGGCGCATCTGGGAGCTGGATCAACTATGATGGTGACGGAAAAGGAACCATTGTTCAAGGACGGAACTACAGCTATGAACAAACACTAACCAACCCATCTACAAGTGATCCCGCAGCCTCGAAAAAGAATATCCTTCTTTTTACATTAGATGACAAGACAACGATCTATTTGAACTCGAGCTATGAGAGGATCTATGTATGGAGCCCAAATGCTGACTTGAAAACACCACAGTTGTCGAGTGGCCCATTTTCGACATATTATTATGAGGGAACCTGCCACGTCTATCATAAGATTGGATTAGCAAATATGGACTCCTACGGGCCAAGTTTGCCCTATAGAAACCAAGAGATCTATCTCAGTGATCCATTAAAACCTGATACCGATGGTGATGGTCTTGTCGATGGGATCGAAATAAAGTGGAATGAAAACTGTGAACGAAATAATAATGGTAACTTGATCGAAGCAGATACGCTCATCAATGTCAGGGATACTGACTCTGATGATGATGGAGCAGTTGATGGATACGAAGTGAACTGGAGCGAAGATATGCCTTGGGATACAGATCCCTTGCATTTACCGAACATGATAGATGCCGACTCAGATGGCGACGGGATAAAAGATGGCAATGAATCGATGTGGTATGCTGATACTGATGGCGATGGACTCGCAAATATGATTGATCGAGACTCTGATAACGATGGATTATTCGATGGTTGGAATGATTCAAATGGTAATCTTAAAAAAGATGGAGTTGAAGAAGCAGGCGAGGATACCGACGCTGATGGTATCAATGAAGCGAATGAACCTTCTCCGATAAAATATGATACTGATAGCGATGGACTCTGGGATGGCAAAGATATCAATGTGACCACAGGGTACAGCTCAATTCAGGGAGAACATCTCGGTGAACAAACCGTACACACCTTCACTGGGCAGACCACTACAACGAATGCCCTGGATTGGGACTCTGACAATGACACCTTATCAGACGGGCAAGAAGTACGAGGTTATACGATTCGAGTAAGATATTACAACAACAGCGACAAACTTGTTCAAGTATATTCGAATCCTACTGCACAATTTAGCGATTCTGACTTATTACGAGATGATGTAGAATATCGATTCTCTAATGCAAGTGATGCAGATACCGATCATGATGGATTAATTGATGATAAAGAAGATAGGAATCATAATGGTTGCACTGACCTGACGGAAACCAGCCCTGTGAACGGTGATACCGATAGCGATGGGTTGATCGATGGAAACATCAATAATCCAAGTTATCCTGGAGAAGATAGAGACAACGATGGTGTACTTGACAATAATGAACCTAATCCCTTACTAAGTGATAGCGATGGCGATAAGGTCAATGATAGGAATGAATACTGGGCTCTGAAAAATCATACAGGGAGTGGTTATCACGACAGTGACAACGATGGATTGATCGATCTCAGAGAATACGATTCAGACAATGATGGTTTATCGGATGGCAAAGAAAACTTCGATCACAATGACGAAATTAATCTCACAACCGAGGCAGATCCTACAAATTATGATACTGATGCTGATTATTTATTAGACGGTGCTGAACCTCAATGGCGGATTGACAGTGATTACGATGGGAAAATAAACGTGCGTGACAATGATTCAAACGATGATACATATCATGATTATGATCAAGTCTACGTCGTGTTTAGAACAAATGCGACCGATAACGATGGTGATGGGAAACTCGATTATGCGAGTGGAACATGGATTGCGGTCGACCCAACTGGTGCGAATCTTTCAGATCCTAGTACTTTATCGTTATGGGGGTATTCATGGTCATTATCTGGTATAAGTTCAATCAATGGAAAACGAATAAACATCTCCTTTGGACCTGGTGGTCAGAATCCGATACCTGTGATAACACCAGAAGGATACGATGTCTATGTACAATCAGATAGTTCCAATATTATATATATCAAGATAGGGGCAACGTTTACGAAGTACACATACAGCGGTCAGGGTGATACCGGTAAGCATCCTATTCCTTGGGGTTCCCCATCAATACCGAATTATATTGCACAGCATCAGGAGACCTACGATGGACGACCTGCGTTGGGGACCGACTCTGATTTTGATGGTTTAAGTAATTACATTGAAAACAAGTTTAAAACAGATCCAATGGATGCAGATAGTGATGATGATGGGGTAAAGGATGGAGATGAATTAGGGTGGAATAATGATACAGACAAAGATGGACGTATCAATGCGTTAGATGGTGATGCTGATAACGATGGGGTACATGATGGCACGGAGATGGGGATCACAAGCCCTGTTCCCTATTATGGTTCGATTAAAGGAACAGCTATACTGGGGAATTATACAAAAGATCTTGATCCCTCAACAGTGACTAATCCACTCAACCCTGATACTGATGGAGATGGGTTGACCGATGGTGCAGAAGATAAAAACAAAAATGGAAGAGTTGACAGTGCAACCGAATCAGATCCTAACGATAAGGATACAGATGATGATGGCTTAGATGATGGCCTCGAAGAAAACGGATATACTATCCCAGGTATCAGTGGAACGATTAAAACAAGTGCTATTAATCCTGACAGCGATGGCGATGGGATTTTCGATGGAACCGAAGCAGGATACACACAAGCAATGACTGGTGATGACACGAATATAAGCAGGGGTCATTTCATAGAAGATATGGATCCTTGGACGAAAACAAACCCAGCGGATGATGATACCGATGATGATGGAATTACTGATGGCAATGAAGATCGCAATAAAAACGGAAGACGAGATGGAAACGATCCCACAGATACAAACAGTGATTGGAACAATGGTGCAGGCCCTGGCGAAACAGACCCCACCATTCCTGATACAGACAACGATGGATTAACTGATGGTTTAGAAATTGGATTAACAGCACCCCAAGGTCATAATACATCTTCTCCACCATGGAATAGTTTACCTGGTTATGGCCCTGATAACGATTCAAGTACAACAACGGATCCCTTGAAACCGGATTCTGATAATGATGGAATTACTGATGGGACTGAGGATCGTGATAAAGATGGTGAACGAGATGGAAACGATCCTACAGATCTCAGTAGCGACTGGAACAATGGAGTAGGTCCTGGGGAAACAGATCCGACTAATCATGACACTGATGGAGATGGTGCCTGGGATGGACTTGAAGTCAACGGCTGGGATATCACCATACTTTGGGAATTAAATTTCACGGTGAAAGAAATACGTCATCGATCATCCGATCCCTTAACACCAGATACTGATAGCGATGGATTAACTGATGGTCAGGAATTGAGTTGCCTATCAGATCCTACCACGAGTGATTCTGATGGGGATCGATTACTCGATGCCTCTGAATGGGTGAATGGCTCTGAAAGTGTCACACGTATCGAGGCAAACCCACCACGGTTAACGAAAGCAGAGATGGATGTGAGGATTGATTATGTGCAAACACTTGTTGAAGTGATTTCATGGATTCCCATAGTAGGAAAAATTGTCGATTGGGTGACAAAAGACATTCCCTCTGGATTATATATCGAATGTACCATCGAAGCAGAGGATGATGCAGGAGTCGACTACATCTGGGTAAAAGTAGATGGAGAATCAGCACAGAAACAGTATGGAAGCTCGTTCTACTATCTTTTCTCAGTTGACTACGACTTATACTTCTTAAAAGGATGGAATATCGATGTCGAAGCCATGGACTTCAATGGGAACAAAGGGAAACCCATACGACCATTCCATATCGATGGACTCGCAGATAAACTCTATGATCTACTGAATTTGGGCTTATACCTTTTCTTGCAAGGATTAGGTGTTGACTTCTTATTAGATTTCTTCCCCGATACCGACAAAGACGGATTGAAAGATCCAATTGAAAGAGCCTGTTTCTTAAATCCCAGATATCCTGATGTGTACTGGCTCGATATAATGGTTGGGTTTGACTGGGATCTCAATATCCTTGATAAACTATATTGGGTGGCTATGTTCCGAGGAGCGGCAAATTTCATGTTTGACGTGACCGATGGACATATTGCATTTGGATCAATAACGTTCATTAGTGATGCAAGTGATGATGAATTAAGAAACGTATCCAATATCACAGTATGGTCAGATGCTCAGAAAGCGGTCAGAGTATGTCAAATGAATACAAGTGAAGTAAAAAATGGCAAAGTATGGCCACATACCTACGCTGGTGGCGAGGCAGAAACCACGGCCCCATACAGAAACGTGTTTTTACCATCAGTCGTAGATATTGCTCCCACAATAACACATGAGTTAGGACATTACTACCTCTGGTTTGGTGATGAGTATTGTGATTCAAGTGGAAATGATCTCAGTGTGTTTGAAACACCGCCCACGTTCATGAACAATCAAATGTTTTTCTCAGAGATGAGTGTACCATGGATGTATCTCCTCAGCTCTGCTTATCATAAAACAGACCAGTACGACGAGGATGTTAACAACGATAGAAACCCTGACAATTGGTCTTGTTTTGAAACTATGTTTTATAAATATTTCACAGAACCTGAAAAAATACGTGGTGCAGTTGAAGGCAAAGACTACATATGGTTCGACATGGAACACGATGGTGTACCTGACTATTCAGTTCCCAAATGCTACCTCTCAAATCCAGGACCTATCCATAATGTCGGGAGATATATACGATTCCATGGAGATATTGTGTGAGGTGAAAAAAATGACCAAAAACGTGAAGAAAAACATCATTCGGATGCTTGTGTTCATCCTCATTGTTTCCCTGACCTTGACTGCAGTGGCAGAAATGTATGAACGAGAGAATAGAACAGGTGATAGACCGCAAGATCTCGGCGACGCTCCCTGGGGCGTTCGAATAGCCGCTGTTTCTCTCACCGGTGGAAGAGATTGGGCGAAATTTGGGGCAGCTGACAATGCAACAGCAGACTTTGATATTGCATGGGATGAACCAGAACCACCTGCTCCGCCATTTGCCCCTGTTATCCAAGCATACTTCTCTTACCAAGGATTTCCTTCATCACTCAATGTGAGTTACCTTCATACCTCAGCATCTTTGATGTGGCGGCTCATCCTTTTCGTAGCAGTTCCTGAAGACATCAATTTAACCAATATAACGCTTGAATGGAACGCTACTGATACCGGGCTTGTACCTGGTGAGTATTATCTCGCGCTCCATACGTCAACTGAGGATATCAATATGCGTAAGAAATACAACTACACCTTTTCTGCAACAACGGGAGAGTATGAATTCAATATCACAAGCGTAATCGATGTCACCCCACCAGAAATAACACCTGTTACTGACTATCCAGATCCACAGGAAATTGGTGGTTATGTCAACATAACAGCAACGGTGATCGATAATACTGAGGTAGACGAGGTTCATCTCTATATTCTCTATCCAGATCTAACAGTTGAGAATCTTTCCATAACACAAAACAGAACCGGTGATACATATTATTGTAACAAAACCTACCACCAACTTGGCAACTATACGTATCATATTTGGACGAATGATATCAACGGTTATGATAATACTTCTGGCACATATTCGTTTTCAATACAAAATAAGTCTTCTCCAGAATATCGAAATCAGGGGCAGAATAAGACTTTCATAAAACCCGGGGAAAATATATCTCTATATGCTCAAGGCAGAGATAATATCGCATTGGCATGGGCGTGGATTGCTACCAACGAAACTGGGATGTGGCAGAACATTTCTGGTCAGTATGGATCCCCAATGAAGTTAATTGAAAATGATGACTGGCAATGGGTTAATTTTACCTGGCAGAATTTATCAATATCAGCTGGCACTATTGTTGGATGGAGTATCTATTTTATGGACATTAGCGGAAATATTAATAAAACAGATATAATGATTTTTAAAATCACTGATAAAATACATATCAAAAATTTACAGACAAAATGGAATTTTGTCTCTCTTCCATTCAATCAATCAGTGGATAAAACAAATCTTCTCGTAAAATATAATGGTTCTGAATATACGTGGCAGGACGCAGTAAACCAAAGCATAGTCCTCGGGTTCATTTACGAATGGAACAGAACCGGTCAGAATTACGAGCTGACTGACACCCTTGTCCCGGGGGAGGGATACTGGATGTATGCGTATCATGATTGTGAACTCTGGGCAAATGGTATCGGTGGCTTCGCATCAGATCCATACATTACTGATCTCTATCCGAAATGGAATATCATGGGAGTACCCGATAGTGAACCGGTGGAAAAGCAGAATCTCACGATTCTCTACAATGGAACGGTGTATTCGTGGCAAGAAGCAGTCACCAATAACATCATTCTGGGCTTCATTTACCTATGGGATGAAACCGGTCAATCATATCAGCTAACAGATATCTTGCAACCTGGAGACTCCTACTGGATGTATGCATATTATAACTGTACACTCTATCGACCTTAAAATGGAATATCATACAATTACTTCAAACGGACTTGAGGATTTGAGTGGATAAATGGTAGAATTATGGTTCCTTACTGTAGTATCTGTGGAACAGAACTGAAAGACAATGAGACAGAAGATATCTGTTGGAATTGCCAGAGTTTACTATCTATGTAAAGAGGTCATGGATTAACATTTGTTATCTGAGAGTTTATAAACAAACATCTGATTTATAATAGTGGTTTGAGTGAGAAAAAATAGCATATATCTTTTTTCTCCTGTTGATATAAAAGATGATTTAACAAATTGCTGTTTTTATACTATATTTTTATCATTTTGTTACATAAAATATTATTAATAGATAGATTTAATAATAATTAATTGATTAATAATATTTATTTTGTGGGAGAAGAATATTATGAGGGAAAAAATAAAAAATAAAATATTAGGTATTTTAATTGGTATGCTAGTAATAGCAGTAACAGTTTCAGCAAATGAAAATAAAGCTACTACCAACTCTGTTCTTTTTAATAGTCCTCCGGTAGCTGATCCTGGTGGTCCATATGCTGGTATTGAAGGTACAGAAATGATATTTGATGGTTCAGGTTCATATGATCCCGATGGAGATATAGTTACATATCGTTGGTACATTGGTCCGGATGAAACTCCGGATACTGATTGGAGCCTGGATCCAATTTTATATTACACATTTGGTGATGATTTCAATGATTATGTTTGGGTTGAGGTTTCTGATGGAACTTTGACTGATGCTGCTAAAACACCAGCTTTTATTGAAAATGCTATACCTGAAGTTGATGCTGGACCAGATCAATCCGGGGATGAAGGAGAAAAGGTTAATTTCGATTTCAATTTTGTTGACCCAGGATTTAATGATACACATTTGATATACTTTGCTTCAATAATTGGGCTTGGTCCAGGTGGTATGACCCCGCCTACAGGAAATGTAACCAGTTGGTATTGGCAAGATCACTCATATGCGATTATAAATTATCGAATACGTTCAGGCGATATGTATGTAAATGATGCACATTTTTATACCCCTAATGCCTATAAATTGGTGGTTACAGATCCTCCATTGGGCTGGGAATCTAAATCGGGAAGTGATCAAGGCGGAAAATGGATTAATTATTCTGGGGACTTGATGAAACCAGGTGAAAATAAATGGATGCAAATGAAAATAACACCTGATAATCAAATGCAATTCAATACTACTGTTATATTTACCCTCAATGGTGAAGAAATTGCTCGTGATACGATTATGACTCCACCAAAATCATCATTTAATCTTGCTCAGAGTAATATACAATTTAGCTTTAATTATCGTGATAGCGGTACTTATATTGCTTCATTTTATGTAATCGATGATGATGGAGGCAATAGTAGTGATACATGCACTGTTACTGTTTCAAACTCAGCCCCTACAATTCAACCTTTTGGTCCATTCAAAGGAAAACCTGGTGATACTTTTGAAATATCTGCAACTGCTACTGATAAGGGTAGTGACGATTTAACTTTTACCTGGGATTTCGGTGATGGAAGTTCTCCAATAACCAATGTATATTACAATAATGGTGAGAGCCCTGATCCAGATTCTAGTCCGTTGGGTGGAACTGCTCCATTTACTATCACTGATACCGTTGAACATAACTATACAGGTAAAAAGGTTTTTACTATTACGGCCTTGGTTCATAATTCACCTCTTTTAACAGCCAGTCGTACTGTTCTATGGATAAGCTGTCTTATGTTATATCCAATTGTCTTCAGCCATATTTCATTGGTTTGACATTTCCGGTTTTTGCTGGAGAGATAGGAATTGGTTTGTTGTTTAAATGAGCCGAATCCTGCTTCGCTGTTGGAGCGTTTGTGATAGTGTTTGTCCCAACTTTTTTCATCCTTTTTTCGTGATGTATGCATCTTGTGCCAGGCAGGATATCCTTTGCTTTTACTGGTGCTGTTCTTTTTCATCATGAGAAACGGCGTCCCACCTCGTTTGGCGATGTATTGTGCGTTACGTCTTGACGCAAGTCCTTTATCACCGCAGACATCACCAATCTCTCCATCGATCTGTTCGAGCAAAGGAATCAACAGGGGCGAGTCATGTCGCGTCGCTTTGGTGATCTCTATCGAATAGATAGGTTTTTCGGGGCCTTTGATCTCTATTGCGACATGGATCTTTTTAAAGTCGCGTTTTCTGGTTTTCTTCTTGGTTCTCAGACAATACCAAGGTGAGTAATGGTTGATTGTTTCTCCGCTGGAATCGACACCGATGTGTTTCCGCTTTTTTTAAACTCTACAAGAAGAGCGTCGTTGACTATTCGTAGCCAGGTTTTATCTAACTTCTTCATGGTTCTTTGAAGGGTTGATCTGCTTGGCGTCTTTTTCAGTTCCAGGAATTCTCGTAGACCTGGGAATCCTTTGGCAAAAGAGGTGATCTCCCGGAACTTCAACCGGTAGAACATTTTCAATAAGAGAAGAACGGTGAGTCCTTTCCAGTGATGTGTGGGTGGTCTTCCCGGTCTTTTTTTCTTCATTTTCCATTGTTGTGGCGGTTGTTGGTTCCAAATGATCTTTTTGCTAATTTCCAGGAAGAGTCGAAACTCTTCCTCTTCAGCTTTTTCATATACTTTCCAATTAGTTTTTCGCATACCCATCCCTTTTGTATAGGGTATGCAATTCTTACATATTAATTATGAACCAAGGCCTACTATTACATTAACAGTTGAAGATGATGAAGGTGCACAAACCCAATATAAAACTACTG
>Ga0315289_10010520_pt1 | contig 13230 bp, 13 predicted proteins | sample YL17G11_40_MG_FD_203452 | JGI IMG/M metagenome (GOLD analysis project Ga0315289, IMG submission 203452) | Sediment microbial communities from Yellowstone Lake, YNP, Wyoming, USA - YL17G11_40 | ecosystem: Environmental > Aquatic > Freshwater > Lake > Sediment | place: USA: Wyoming | collected...
TATATTTTCTAACACCTCTTATGGTTCTGTTGCACTAAATTTGAAACTATCAGGATTTACTCCAGAAATCCAGGAAGAATTATTTAGTGTTGGTTGTATGTTGCCTCTTGCTGAAGAAAATATTGGAGAAACAAGTGTAACATTAGAACAAAAATTAAAAGCAGGCAAACTTACTCAATTAGATTTTGAATATTTATCATTGCAGTATGATGCAAAAGCAGATTTTCTTAGGAGAAAAATTAATGTATTATCTTCTGAAGATAGTTCTGATTATAAAAAACCTGGCACAGGAGGCTATGAACGCATCAAAAGATGTGTAGCTATGCCTCCAGAAAGAATAATGTATGTAGGCGACAGCCCTGAAAAGGATATTGCGCCTGCAAAAAAAGCAGGATTAAAATCATGCTATGTGCTATGGGGCGGTAAAGTAAAACTACATAACGCAGATTATGTTATCGATAAATTGACTGAGATTGCAGACGTGATAAAATGAAACTCATAATTTTAATGTCAGGATATACAGCAACAGGAAAAACAACTAATGCAGATAAGATTTCAGAATATTTTACAAAAGAAAATATACCCCATAAGATCATAAGAAGTGATATAATACGAAAAGAGATTGGCCATGCTAAGGTTAATGCGAATTATTTCAATGACAATGATAAAGATAGCGCAGATAAGCGCGAAATAGTATATATAGAAATGAGAAATAGGGCAGTAATAGAACTAGCTAAAGGAAATTCTGTGATTCTGGATGCAGGCCATAATAAAAAACATATGAGGGAAAGGATATATGATTTAAGCAAAGAATTGAAAATGCCTTTAGTTCTTGTAAACACGATTTGTGAGGATGAAGAAGAGATAAAAATAAGGCTAGCTAAAAGAAATCCAGATAATCCTTTAGAAGTAGCTAGCAGCTTTGAAGTTTACAAATACTCGAAAGGACTGTCAGACCCAATAAAAAAAGAGGCGCTGATGATAATATATGATACCCTAAATAATAAGACAGTATCATACAATAAAAACAAACATGTAAAATTTATTGAGAAGGCGCTGAAATTTAAGAGGAATCTGAAATGAAAACAGCTTATGAAATAGCACTGGAGAGAGCAATAAAAATTGAAAAGGAGCTTGCTGAGCAAAGAAAAGCAAAAGAAGAAAAAAAGAAAAGATTAGATGAAATAATCTCTGGTGGAAATGCCAAAGTAGATGATTTCTACGATGCTGCCTGTATGCGTGAGGAAGAAGGTGCTATAGAAGAATCTAGAAGCATGCTTGAAGCTGCACTGCAATCTGAGCATGGACACAAAAAAACAGTACAAAAACTAAAGGAATTTGAAGATATATCATTTGAATTAAGCGACAAAGCTGGAAGAATGGTATCTTCAGGTGATGCAGAGTCAGCTATTGAAATTGTTAAAAAATCAATAAGATACAATCCAAATAATCAATTTGCATATATAAATTTTATAGCTGCTTGTTCAAGACTGCATGAACCCTTAGGGGTATTAGATTTGTTTGAAAAAGCAAAAAAAATTGATGAAAATAATCCTACTCTGTATTATAATATGGGCATCCATTTTGGGGAGATTGGTGACCATGAAAGATCAATTGGATATTACAAAAGATGTCTTGAACTCGACCCCCATTACAAAGATGTATACAATAACCTAGTAAATGCCTTGTCAATCACAGGCAGAAATGAGGAAGCTGTCGAGACAGGCCTTAAAGGGTTTGAAGAGTTTAATCATGACTCTCATCTTTGTACAAGTATTGGAGCGGCATATTACAATTTAGGCCAGTTAGATAAGGCAAAAGAGTTTTTTTTAAGGTCATTACGACTTAATGAAAAATATACAACTGCATTAGCAGGTTTAGCGAATACACTCCATAAACTAGGCGATACTCACGGAGCTAAAATATGCTTTTTAGCTATTACTAGAATTAATCCTAATGATCCAACTTTATGTTGCATAAATCCTGAGATTCTAACAGAAGATAAAAGATTAAAAGAAATTGTGAGAGTTAGCTCATTAATCAGCGCTGTTCGGGAATCAGAAAGAACAAAACAATTCAGACCAACACACCGTGGAAGTAGACAAGAGATTATGTTTTACTATGCCAGCCCAACTTTAAGGAACGAATATATATTTAAAAGAAGTAAGGACAGAGAAGCATTAACAAGACAATTTGCTTTAGAACAATTACTTCACCACACTTTTTTATTCCATAATATGATTATGGAGGACATTGGTTTCTTAGAATTGTTAAAAAAAGCAAAGAAACCTAGTGAGATTGATTTCGATGAATTTTCTCGTAGAGTAAAATCCTATCATCCTAATGAACATGATGTTTTCAGTCGTTCTCCTGTAAAACCAATTTGTTTAGTAGCAACAAATGAATACACCTATATTGTTTTAGAGAGAAGAAGGTTGCCAAACATGCAAGAGCACCTATTGGATAAAGATGATAAAACTAAAATTGAACTTGTTAAAAAAGCGATGACTTCAGCTGCGATAATGCACAGTAACACCATTGCCCTAATTTCTTCAAAAGATAGGGATATTCCTAAATTAAGGTACGGAGGCAATTTTGACCCAGAAGCGAACTATTTTTTTGAAGCAAATATCAATGGCATGGGCTTTGAAATTGTTTTAAAAGAATTTGACTATGTCAAAAATATAACTGCTAGATTGATAGAAGGTAAGAATCATGACAGACTTCCCAGGTTAGGCAGAAATGATTTTACTGACGCATTCATGGAAGCATATAAGGATTTTTATGGTAGAAAATTATTGTTTGTTCCAGTAAAGGCATTTATTAATTGTGATTTCTATGACTGGAATGTTTTGAGCGATGGATCGATAATCGACCCGGGAGAAGGAGCAATAGGCAATCCCATAGTAGATGTTACCCACTTTTTAAGCAACCCGATGTATTCAAGTATCATGCAAGAGATAGCTGGATTTTACTTGGAAGAACTAGCGAAGAAATCATTGCCAAAATTGCATAACGAAGAACAAGTCAGAGCTAGCTGGCTTCCAAATTTGATACATAACCATTTATGTTTTATTGGCACATCCGTAAAAAATGATGACAAGAATACTGCAAAACAATTATACCAAAAAGTACTTGAATTAATGGAAAAAGAAGGAGAAACAGATTTGCTTAGAGCCGCTGAATCTTATGTTAAAGCTTCTAAAAGAATTTAAAAGGTATGCAGCATGAGCTTAGATGAAGATGCACAAGAAGAGTATGATAAAAGGTTTGATGCGTTAGATCTTTATTTTTTGGATAAGGCAAACATTCCTCTAGAAAAAGCAATTAAGTACAGCAGAAGATTTGACGGAGCACATATTGCTCTATTTATAAAAAAAGGCATAAGTCCTGAACAAGCTAGAAGGTACGGAAAAAGGTTTGGAGGTTCAGGACTGGGCAGTTCTGAACTAGGTAGTATAGTAGATGCAGGCGTCCCGCCAGAAATAGCAAATAGATATAAGAGTAGATTGAATGGTTTTGTTATCGCTGATTTATTCAAAATAGGTATTTCTCCAGAAAAGGCAAATAGCTACAAAAAAAGCCAGGATGCCGCCATATTTGTCGGAGCAAAAATCCCTCCGGAAATAGCAAATAGTTACAAAAGATTTAGTACATATGATATTATTACCCTATTCAGGGCAAATATAACTCCAGAAATAGCAAATGCTTACAGCAGACCATTCAAAGCAGATCAAATAATTGAATTAGTCAAATTCATGTGTAGTCCTGAAAAAGAAATGGCGTACGACCCTATTTTTACTGGATGGCAGGTTGTCCATTTAGTCCAAAATGGAATACCTCCTGAAATAGCAAACAGATACAAAAGATTTGCAGCACCAGAGATTGTATGTCTATTAAAGGCTGATGTCGACCCAATAGAAGCAAGTAAATATCCTGGATTTGGTGGAAGTCTGATCTCTATTTTACATAAAATTGGGATTAGGCCATATGGTTTTTCATCTAAACAAAAAGAAACGTTGTTTGAACTTTTCAAGAAAATTGGATTAAATAAAAAAATTAAAGAAGAGCCACAAGAATTTAGTTTGATAGATACAGGGTCATCAGGGGTTATATTGTTATATAGGGAGAATGCTTGGAAATTTTCTTTAAATGCAGCTTATGAGGCAAGACTAATAAGATTGACTATGAATCTGACCAGAAATAGGTCATTTATAAAGAAAGCAATCAAATATATAGGGAGAAGGCTTGGTCTAGCTAGCTGTAAAGACACTTCTCATGTAATCTCGACTAAAGGGGATGTAATAGAAGATATTGCAATACCTTTAGAATATGTTCACGGATCAAATATTGAAAAACTTATTGAAAAGAATCACAAGTTTGAAGATAGAACTATAGAAAAATGTGGTTACGATGTCTTTAAAGGCTTAGAAGAATTAAACGCAGCAGGAATCTACCACAGAGATATAAGAACTTCCAATGTAATAATTGATAGAAAGAAAGACAGGGCGGTAATCATAGATTTAGGTATAGCAACAGATGACCCAAATGCTATGCCAAAAGACAACAGAAGATATGGGGGTTCTGATTTGATGTCTTTAGGACAATTGATGTATAAAATGGCTACAGGACATAATTTGTTTAATGAATACTCGAAGCCAAGTTTAGAAGCAGCTGATGATATCGAAAGATTAAGAAAACAATTCTACTATGATAAAGCAACAAGAGTGGATTATCTAAGAAAAGTTGGCCAGAAGGTTAAAGATATAAAATTAAGAAGTATCATCAGGACTTGTTTAAGAGCTGGATTGACTGTAGGAGAACAGCAGAACTTAACTCCTAAGGATACAAGGGAAAGAGCATATGCGCAAGTAAGGGGTGTTTTTAAGAGACATATGTCCTAGAATTTATAGATGCAACCCAAATATAGGTGAAGCAGCTTCATAGACATCATCAATAAGGTTGCTTAATATATGCGCAATTCTAACTTCTTTTTCAGAAACATTTTCTAATAACTGCAACGCCTTATCAGTTAATTCCTTTTTCTTGTCTTGGATATGCACTGCTTTGCTTCCATCGAATTTCGAGTACAGCTCATATACTTTCTTGAGTTTTTTATTCGCTTCTTCAAGAAGTGAAATCAGGGGTTTGCTCAATTTTATGTGTTTGGTTGCAATAATGTATTCTGCAATATCTCTGTAGCGGTCTCCTGCATCTTCTAATCTAATCAATAGCATGCCTGTAAAATAAACATTTCCCCTAAATGTAGGCCTATTTATTATCCTTAAGCAGAAATTAAACAGTTTGTTATGCGTCAGCTCTAATATGGATATATTGCTTATTTTGTCAAAGTCCTCCTCCTTTATTCCTTCAAGAAGGTCTTCTCCCATAGTCAAAGTAAGAAGGAACATCCTGTTCATCATATTATCAAATTCCTCGTCTTTAACACTAGCAACATTTCTGACAACACAATAATTGCTTCCTTGCTGGGTGATTTCAAGCCCTAAAAATCCGATTATATGCTTCTGTATCTCTTTTATATAAGAGGGGTTGTCAAACTCAAATCGCATCTCATCATAACCTTTTCTATACAAATTGCCTATATATCTTCTAATAAGCTTAGAAGGCCCGGAAACATTGACATTCACTTTTATCGGCTCTATGCCAAAAGACGATGATCTCAAAACTAAACCTTCCTTTTTTTCCTCAACATCAATCTCCTCCCCAGCCTTCAGATTATTCTTCTTCACCCACTTAGCAGGCAAACTAACAGTAAGTGCATTCACTCCTTGTTTTACAAGCTTTCTTTTCATCGAATACCCTCCGAGTATACTGTAAATAATGCAGTATACTATATAAACCTTTCGGATTTATATATAATTTAAATTTATATATAAGTATAGAGTATTATATATAATATACACAGAAAGTATATATAATCATTTCACTATATCAGTAATATATCCGGAACAACAGGAAGGATTTACAGCAAATGCAAAAAATTTGCAAAAACCTCTGAGTGCGGAAACAATTTCTGAAAAAAGGCGTTTAGAAAAAACCTGATGGAGGAATGATAAAATGATAATATTTGGATATAAATCAAAACCGAAAGTCTTAGGGCAATTTGCAAACAAATGTGCTAAATGCAAGCGAAAAACGATGCATGGCCTGGTAAAAGTGACTAAATGGTTTACATTGTATTTCATACCAGTGATTCCGTTTAGCAACAGATTACTGGACATTTGCGGTGTTTGCGGATTGCAGCATGAATTAAAAGGAGAAGCAAAAGAAAAAATGCAGTTAATGCTGAAAGGGGTGGCTGCAAAATGAAGTCAAAGATTCCAAACTTAATTGTATTGCTGATATTCGGGATAATAGGGGCGCTTCTGTCAGCAGGAATATTTCATTATTTGGAATTCTTGCTTGGCTTCTCTTATGTAGTTTTATTTTCAGCAGGCCAGGCTTTCATACTTGGAGGAATAATTTACGCAGGAATAAAACTGTCAAAATTTGATAAAAAAGCAGTATTGATGCCACTGGTATTATTGTTTGCATTCAGCAGCTATGCAACAACATATTATTTAGGATATGAAGGAACTAAAGATTTGATAGTATCATATGGCGTTGCTGAATATGATATAAATGAAGATATGGCAGAATCGATAGTTGATTCAAACTATTCGGTGCAGGAATATCTTTCAGAAAAGATAGAAAAGAATGCAGTATGGATGATAATCGAACTAATAATCATCTTGCTAATGACAACAAGGATATCATTAGCAGCAGTTGAAAAATGAAAAAATGCCCAATATGCAGCAGAGTCCTAATCAGAATGGAAGACAAATATTGTATTAGTTGCGGATATAAGATAGAGGCTGATAAAAATGAACCAGAAAGACCTTAAGATAATAGCTCACCTTAGGCAGAACGCAAGGATGCCTTTGACAGATATGAGCAGAAAGACCCAGATTCCAGTCTCTACAATATTTGACAGGCTGAAGATGAATGAATCAAATCTGATAATCAAGCATACAAGTTTGCTAGACTTCACTAAATTAGGCTATAACACAAGAGCCAACATAATGTTGAAAGTAAATAGGGAAGACAAGGATATTTTAAAAGAATACTTGGTAAAGCATCAATCAGTAAATTCAGTATACAAGATTAACAACGGCTATGACTTCATGATAGAAGGCATATTCAAGCAGATAAAGGATATGGAAGATTTCCTGGATGAATTAGATAAAAGATTCAAGATAGAGGACAAGAAATCCTTTTTCATAATTGAAGATCTGAAAAAAGAGGCTTTTATGTCTAATCCGAATCTGGTTTTTGAGTAAAGTAGCTATATTTATTAATAAACTAAGGTTAACTTGAGTTATGGACAGATTCAAGATGATACAAAATAAGATTTCAGATATTGTTAAGAATTCTCCTATAGAAGAAGATCCAAAACATTCTATATTGACTAGAAAATGGCTTTTAAAAATCTGTCCAGACGCTTCAGAAGATATGCAGATAGCTGCTTTAGCCCATGATATAGAAAGGGCTGTTCCTCCTAGAATTAGAGGTATACCAGGTGAAAACTATGACCAAACGAAGCAGAGGCATGCTAAAAGAAGCGCAGACATTGCTGCAAAGATTATGGAGGAAATTGGCTTCATTAAAGAAGATATTGCAAAAGTAAAGCATTTGATAGAAAATCATGAAGTTGGAGGAGATAAAGAATCCGATTATTTAAGAGACGCAGACAGCATTGCATATTTTGAATATAACGTTAATCTTTATTTTAAAAGAAATGGAGCTGAAAAAACAAAAGATAAGATAATGTTTATGTTTGGCCGATGTTCAGAAAGGGCAAAAAAGATGATCCAACAGATAGATTTCAAGCCCGAGATTAGAAAACTATTTTAAGAATCCATAAGGGAAGTATAGTTGTCTTATGAAAAAGAAAAGATTAGGTTCTGGTTTTGAAATGCCTATTTTGGGTATAGGCACTTACACTCTAGGAGGGGAACATGACCCAGACTATTCTAGGGATAAAGATTGTATAGAAGCTATAAAAAATGCACTAGATATAGGATTTACCCATATTGATACTGCTGAAGTATATGGTGGGGGCCATACTGAAGAGTTAGTAGCAAAAGCAATACAAGGAAGAGATAGGAAAAAATTATTCATTACTTCAAAAGTATTCCACACCCATTTCAAACATGATGACGTAATAAATTCTGCAAAAGATAGCCTTAGAAGGTTAAATATAGATTATATTGACCTTTACTTGTTGCATTCTTTTAATCCAAATATTCCTCTTAAAGAAACCATGGCTGCTATGAATGAATTGGTCCAGAAAGGGTTAGTTAAGCAAATCGGAGTCTGCAATTTCTCAATAGATCAGTTAAAAGAAGCGCAGAAATGCTCCAAAGCAAAGATTGCAGTAAATCAAATGAAATATTGCTTATGGACAAAAGCAAAACCCGATATTGAAACATTTGAGTACTGCCAAGAGAATGATATATTAATAACTGCTTACAAGATATTTGGAAGAGGAAAGATAATTACAGACAAGATACCTTTGCTCTCCGAACTAGCAAAGAAATATAATAAAACAGATGCGCAGATAATGATAAATTGGATTGTTTCTAAGATAAACTTTACTGCTATATTTACATCAATGGACAAGAAGCATTTTAAAGAAAACATTGGAGCATTGGATTTCCAACTTTCTGATAAAGATATCTGTAAGTTAGATCGCACACTTTTGACAAAGTGATTATTTTCTGTTTTTTCCAGAATATTTTCAGAAATTTCTAAAAAACGTATTTAAACCTCAGGTTCTTTTAGTATCTTAAGGATTAAATCTAAAATGCTAAAAGAAAAAGAACTCATATTGCTGACTCATTTAAGGAAGAACTCAAGGAAATCCCTTGCAAAGATAAGCAAGGAATCTTCTATTCCCATATCTACCTTATTTGATACCCTTAAGAGATTAGAGTCAAGCATAGTCCTGAAACATACTTCATTGATTGATTTCTCAAAGCTAGGGTATAGTTTTAGGGTTAATTTTGCATTAAGCTCAAAAAATAAGCACGAATTAAGGGAATTTCTGATGCAAAGCTATAATGTGAATACGCTCTCCTCTTTGATTAACGGCTATGACTTCTATGTTGAATGTGTCTTCAGGGACTTGAAAGAGATGACTGAATTCAAGGAAAAGCTCGAGAAATTTGGCTTAAAAGACATTAAAGAGAACTTTATTGTTGAAGAAATAAAGAAGGAAGGGTTTAATCTTTGAAAATTTATCGGTATTTTTTCTAAATAATAAAAAGTTTTCATCGTAGTACGGAAACCTTACGTAAACATTTGAGTAAGCCATATTAAACATATTCATTCTAAGTAACTAATGGAAGATAAATTTGGATTTAGCTCAGCAAGCAAATTTGATGAATTAAGCGGAAGCTACAGAAATACTAAAAAATATATAGTAGCATTGGTAAAGTTGGATAAATGAAAGAACTCCCGGATTTTTTTGATGGAAATGAAAAAGAATTGACAAAGTTTATTAAAAAAGATAATTCTAAGAGTTTTATGGAATTTGCAGATTTGCATTGTCATACAAAGTATTCAGACGGAGATTTTTCTCCTAAAGAGGTTATTAAAAAAGCTAAGAAAAAAGGATTGAAATGTCTTGCTGTGACAGATCATAATTCCACAGAAGGCATTAAAGAAGCGGTTTTATATGGCAAGAGATTAGGGATTGAAATAATTCCAGGAGTAGAGATAACATCTGAGTGGGGAGAGGTTATTGGATATCACATAGATGTAAATAATAAAGACCTCAAATCTTTACTTGCCTATAATAGGAAGGAAATTGATAAGGGTGCAAGAGAATGCATAAAGATTCTAAACAAAAAAGGATTGGATGTTAGTTATCGGGCTGTAAAACTTCAATTTAGGAGATACCCTCTGATGTGTTTTTTAATTTTTCAATTCCTTGTTAAAAAGGGGAAGATAACGCTTGATTATGAACTTTTCAAAGAATATTTGAAGGGAAAGATAAAATATAAATTTCCGACAACAGGACAGGTTATTTCAGTAATTAAAAAAGCAGGAGGAATTGCGGTTTTAGCTCATCCCTTTGCTGAATCCAATCTCGAAGAGGAGTTTAAGAATATTAAAACACTTGTTAAGGAAGGTCTTGCAGGCATTGAAATAGAAAATGGCCAATATCAGTTATATGACTCTAAGATAAAGAATGAGATATTTAAAATATCGAAAAAACATGGTTTGATACTTACTTCTGGCTCTGATTTTCATGGTGATTCAGTAAAAAGTGAATTAGGTTCCTGTACCTGCAGCAAAGAAGTTGTGCAGAAACTGAAATATTTGCGAAATTAGCAGGGATTGTATAAAAATAAACGGACAACCTTGAAATATTTGCGAAATTGAGTTAGAAGGACTTATTAAAAACATTCTCCCTACATGTAACGCATGGGAAGAATAATTTTAATAGAACCACCGTCTGAATTAAACCAGTATGATGATGATATTTTGGGTACTGGTTTTTATCCGCCATTATGGGCGATTTCTCTAGCAACATATGTAAAAGAAAAAAAGATTGAGATACTGGATGGTCAATACAGGAATGTTAATAGGTTCATCGATAATATAGATTATGAAAATGCAGATATAGTGGGGATTAGCCCCAAAACAAAAACTTACTTGCCTAGTTTGGAGATTGCAAGAAGATTTAAGGCAAACGGAGCCAAGGTATATTTTGGCGGACACCATACCGCAGCCTTGGCTGAAACAATATTAAATAATAGGGGCAATCAATCAGAGGATTATTGTGTTGATGGGATAGTAGTTGGCGATGGAGAAGAAGCTTTCAAAAAAATTATTGAGGGTATATCCCAAAAAAACATTGAAAATCTGGTCTTCTTTGGATTGGGGGGCTTGGTAAGAAATAAAGAGGTTAATTTAGACCTGAGAGAACTTCCTTTTGCTGACAGGTCTTTGGTTGACTTGGAGGATTATTTTAATAGGTTTCAAAAGTCCTACCCTAATTCCTTGCTTAAGAAACCAGCTCTGATTTATTCTCAAAAAGGATGTGACTGGCGTAAGAAAAGCGGAGGGTGCATATTTTGTGGCAGAATGGATGCAGGTGTAAGGCACAGAACCCCTGAAGAGTTTGTTGCTGAGATAAATTACTTGATTGAAAGCAGAGGTATCGATTTTGTGTGGGATATTTCTGATAATTTCCTATCAGATGATGCATGGTTTTATTCCTTTTATGATGCGTATAGAAGAAATAAGGAAAAACCCAAAAAAAGAATTTTTTCTAGGGCTTCAAGTATAACTCCCCAGATAGCAGGAATGCTTGCAGATATTAACGTTTATGAGGTGTATATAGGGGCAGAATCAGGCGATAATGGGAGCTTAAGAAGGATGAAAAAAGGATGCACCTCCAAGACAAACATCCAGGCTGCAACCTTGTTAAGCAAAGAAGGGATTAGAGTTCACGCTTGTCATGTCCTTGGAGCTCCGGAGGAGAATGAAGAAAGTGTAAAGAATACATTGGACCAGGTCGAATCCCTTACCTCTCTGGATGGCGTAGAGGTCTGTGGGCATATTCTTGAGCCTATGCCTGGTTCAGAAGCGTTTGGTTTGATTCTTGAAAAAGAACATGGGAAATATTCTGGAAAAGATGATTATGACCGTTTGGAGATGGAAAGAGATTGGGTAAGTCATTTCTGCAATATATCTTATGACCGGCTTAAAGAGCTTGTCAAGGTTATAGAGTCTTTCAACAGGTGATAAAATGATCGATAAACTAGCATGTCCCAGTTGTCACAAGAAATATGAGGTCTTTGAGAACATATATCTTTGTAGAAAATGCGATACAAAATATGTCCAAAGTAATGGGCTGCTTAATTTTCTTCCTGTATTGCAGAATGAGAATGGCCTTGATAAACTAATTTTAGAAAATACAGGTTATGAAATACTGGCCGCAGCTAGCTCTGGTGATCTAAGGAGAGCCGATAACCTGATTCAAAAGATCATAAAGCCTTTGGAAAGCCAACATGAAAGCCAGCAAGAATTGGCAGTGAAAAATATCATAGGACCATTTGAATATTTTTATGAGAAACATTCAAAACACCTTTCAGAGAATGCCAAAGCCAATTTTACAACAATTTATAATCTGCTGAGGTATGAGCTTGAATGCATAGCTGGAAAATATGATTCTTCTTTTGTTTTGCCTGATAAGATAATTGATAATCTCCCTAGAGGTGATTATTTAGAAGTATGCATAGGTCCTGGAAATAATATAAAGCGAATTATGGATTCAGGAAAAGCCCATACTGTGACAGGATGTGATATATCCAAAAGAATGGTGGAAAGAGCTTCCAGATTTTTTGATAATGGGCATAGCCTTTTTTTTAGAGCAGATGCTAACAGACTTCCGCTTCTTGACGAGAGTTTTGATGTCGCAATCATGCTTAACACATTAGATAGGATTCCAGATATCCGTGTGGCCTTGAGGGAATTATATAGGGTTTTGAGGCAAGAAGGTTCACTGGTTATTGGAAATTGCCAACCCCTGCAGTATGAGAAATTCCTTGATAACGGGCTTAGATTGACATATGTTCCTAAAAAGAACAGGATTAGAAATGTTTGTGAGGCAGTTGAGATTTCTGGATGCCAGCTTAAGGAAGAGATAAAATCAGTTCCATGGCATATTGAGACTGTTATTGACAATAGCGAAGATTTGGAGGTTGATGTTGTAGTAGGTATTAAAAATGGAACCGCCAAAACTAATCGGATATAATTATTCTCCTGACGAAGCAAGAGAAGCGAGAGATTCAGGTAGGCTGCTTGCCATGAGGACTGAAACGAGCCTTTTATGCAATCTGAGATGTAGATATTGCAATGGAGTTAGCGGCATGGTGCCTTCTGACGAGATTTCTTCCTCGACAATAAAGGATGTGATTTCCCAAGTAAGAGATCTAGGAGCTAAATCAGTTGTCGTTATAGGTGGCGGAGAGCCGACTATTTATCCAGATTTTAAAGGCATAATAAGTTACATAAACAATCTTCAGATGATTCCAGTTGTAATAACAAATACAACAACTATGACAAAGTATCTTGCTCAATTCCTGTTTGACAATAATGCATCCGTAATTACAAAGATGGATTCATTGGATGAAAAAACACAGAACTGGCTGGCTG
>Ga0315289_10010521_pt1 | contig 13229 bp, 13 predicted proteins | sample YL17G11_40_MG_FD_203452 | JGI IMG/M metagenome (GOLD analysis project Ga0315289, IMG submission 203452) | Sediment microbial communities from Yellowstone Lake, YNP, Wyoming, USA - YL17G11_40 | ecosystem: Environmental > Aquatic > Freshwater > Lake > Sediment | place: USA: Wyoming | collected...
CGGGATTCATGAATTCTTTCCAATAATTCTTTATAGCGGCTGCCGAATGCCTTAAATTCGAGCAACCTTTGTTTTTCGCTCTTAATAAATAATTCTATTTTAAGAAATTCCCGGGGTAAAAGATGCTTTAGCCTGTCAGCCCATTCAATCACCGAGACGCCATCGTTATAAAGATATTCTTCATATCCTATTGCCGCGATGTCTTTCGGCTCCTTTAATCTGTAAAGGTCAAAATGACACAATGGCAATCTGCCCTGAGAATGCTGGCGTATCAGGACAAATGATGGGCTGACAATCCGGTTTTTTTTAATTCCCAAACCCTGGGCAATCCCTTTGGTCAGGACTGTCTTACCCGAACCTAACTGTCCGAATAGACAGATAATATCGCCTTTTTGCAGGTTCTTTGCAATAACCTTACCGATATTCAGCGTGTCTTTTACCGACTTAGAAATTATTTGCATTAAAAGTGCTTAAACCCTTTTGGCTTAATAATCCTTTCTTTGTTTCTTTTATCTATTAACCTTAAACCGAGTTTTTTGTCTACAATTTCTCCGATGGGCTTAAAATCAGTTAACCTTTTATTCAGAATCTTCTTTGCCTCTTCACGCGATAGAGTAAAAAGCAGCTCGAAATCCTCTCCCATATAAAGCGCATCATTAAGACCACGCGCCTGTTTACTCACAGGGATTAAATCTGCGTAAATCAGCGCTCCCGCCGAACTCTGCTCTAAGATATGGCCTAAGTCAGAGGCTAAACCGTCGGAAATATCAATCATCGCATTTACTTTAAAATTCTTTACTAAAAACCTTGCCTCTTTTAACCGGGGCTTAAACTTAAGATGTTTACCCAGTATAGAGCCCCCGAGTTCTCCGGTCACAAATATTATGTCACCTGTCTTAGCCCCGCTTCTTAAAGCCAGGTATTTCTTTTCCACAATACCCAACATACTGACATCGATGATTAATTTCTCTGACCGGCTTAAATCTCCTCCCGCTAAATTTATTTTGTATTGCCTGGTTATATCCAGCATGCCTTTAAAAAGCCGGTCTATAAAATCAACTGAGGTCTTTAGAGGTATGCCTAAGGATACCAGGCAATAGCGTGGCAGGCCTGCACAAGCGGCAATATCGCTGATGGATACCGCTATGGACTTCCTGCCGATAAGATACGGTTTTTCGCCGGGAGTAAAATCTACGCCTTCAATGAGCATATCGCAGGTAAAAAGTTGATAGGTATTTTTATCAAATTTTAAAACAGCGCAATCATCGCCTGAGCCCCTGTAAACCTGCGAATCGGTTTTTATGGACTTCTTGAATCTCTCAATTAAACCAAATTCGCCTAATTTAGTTATCAGCATCTTTTGAATATCTTTATAATATTCTTCTTATAAGGCGGCCTGATTATGCCTTTATCCGTAATAATAGCGGTGATTAAATTATTTGGCGTCACGTCAAAAGCAGGATTAAATACCTTGACGCCCTCTGCCGCAATTGGTTTCTTAAAAAATAACCCGGTAACTTCTTTGCTGTCTCTATTTTCAATGGGGATTTCTCTTCCGGTCTTAATCCGTAAATCAAAGGTAGAGGCGGGTGCGGCGATATAAAAAGGGATTTTATGATAGTAACTTAAGACCGCTAAATTATAGGTGCCGATTTTATTGGCGCTATCTCCGTTGAGGGCAATTCTATCCGCTCCGGTAATTACCTTATCGATTTTGCCCTCTTTCATCAACGTGGCTGCCATATTGTCGCAGATAAGGGTTACGTCAATACCTTTTTTTTCCAGTTCCCAGGTAGTAAGGCGCGCCCCTTGCAGCAACGGCCTGGTTTCACAAACATATACTTTTATATCCTTGCCTTCCTCTTTTGCGCGATAAATAAGTCCTAATGCAGTGCCGTAATCAATGGTAGCTAAAATGCCGGCATTACATACGGTTAAGACGGTATCGTTGTTCTTAATCAGTTTTGCGCCGAATCTTCCTATTCTGCGGCAGGCTGTTTTATCCTCGTTTATTATTTTCTGCGCCTCTTTGAGTATCAGCGCTTTGATAAGGGATATGGGTCTATTTTTATTTCTTACCGCCGCGCTAGCGACCCGTTCCAAAGCCCAGAAAAGATTTCTTGCCGTAGGACGGCTGGAGGCTATATATCTCATCGCTTTATCTAATTCCCTGGCAAACTGCGCAAAATTTTTTGCCTGGGAATACCTTATGCCAAGATACGCACCCAATCCTGCTGCCGCACCTAATGCTGGCGCGCCGCGTATCTGCATATTCCTTATCGCCTTCCAGAGGGATTTTAAGTTTTTAATATAAATATACTCTAATCTCTGCGGCAATTTTGTCTGGTCAATTATCTTAATAAAATTATTCTTCCATTCTATGGTTCGAATATTCATAGTTTCTTCCTTCATCTAGGGACACCCTTTTTGCCAATCGAGGGACACCCTTTTTGCCAATCGGGAGGGTGTCCCTAAAAGAGCAAAAATTTAAAACAGGGGACACCCTTAGCTTTAGCAAAATGGGTGTCCCTAAAGACCGAGTATTTTGGCAAATACGCTTTTCTTCACCTTTATCGCTGAAGCAGGACAGGCCTCCTGACAGCAAAAACAGGCGATGCACTTAGAATAATCAAAAATAATCCGCTTATTCTTCATACTTATTGCCTGGTTAGGGCAGGCCTGGATACAGTCAGCACAACTGATACAATTATCGCGCTCAACACAGGGATAATATTTAATGAGTTTCTTGGCTAAATTAATAACCGGCCGCGGTATCTTCTTTATGAAAGATGAGGTTGTAGGCAGTAAAAACGGTTCGCCGATTACTTCTTCCAATTTTTCTCCGAGAATTTCGATAGAATTAATATCGGCTATGCCCAGACCTCTTGAAGCCGCTTCTTTGGTGGTTAATATATCAAAAGGCTCTAATCCCATAATTAAAGCCATAACGCTGTCCAGGGATACGCAATCAGCGCCTGCGAGCAATAAATTCAGGTCGCGTAATTTGCCGCTGGTTCCCGGACCATCGCCTTGCATAGCTACTATTCCATCCACAATAGTTAATGCCGGTCTTGCCTCCTGATAAATATCCACCAGGATCCTGGCAAAATCTTCTTTATCAAAATATTTCTTATGTAACTCTGTTTTATAGGTTCCTGAAACCAAACCGAAAAGGTTTTTTATTGCGCCGGTCAGAATAGTAAAGTCGTGTGTTTTAAACTTGGGGACATTCACAAGATTGTCGCAATTATCCAGCCGCGTGGTTAAAGGAAATTTTACCCGCCAGCGCCGCTTATCAAATTTCACTAAAGAAACCTTCTCTTCTTCGCAAATCCTTTTTATACCCGACCTTTCATAAACCTCATCCACGTTCTCTGACTGGCTACCCCACACATTCGGACCGTCACCGACAAATATCTCGCAGTTAATCTCCTTTAAAATTTTTATTACCGCGCGCATAACCTCAGGATGCGTATCTATGCCGAATTCCGGCTCCTTTGCCAGTAAAAGATTGGGTTTTACCAATACCCTGCTTTGCGGTTTTATAAAAATAGATACGCCGCCAATCAAATTTATTGCTTTCCTTGTTGCCTCCTGGACTAAGGAAGGTTCGTAGTTTTTACATTTTACAATTGCGACTTTGGATTTCACTTTAGATTAAAAAACCTCTTTGCATTATCTGTCGTAATGCGCGCTACCTCATCTAAACTCTTCTCTTTAACCCTGGCTAATTCTTGCGCCAGATATTTAACATAAGCCGGCTCATTCCTCCTGCCGCGGAATCCTTCGGGTGGCAAAAACGGAGCATCTGTTTCTAACAGGAGTCTCTCTAAGGGCGTAATCTTAACCAGGTTTCTCAAGGCATCTGCTTTTTTATAGGTGATATTACAGGTAAAAGAAACTAAAAAACCCAAATCCAGGCATTCTTTTAAAAAATCTTCCTCTCCGGAAAAACAATGCACCACTGCCTTAACAGGCAAGGCCCCTTTTAAGATCTCCAAGGTATCATGCTGCGCCTGGCGGGTATGTATTACAAGAGGCAGACTAAAATCTTTGGCTAATTTTACTAAAGATAAAAATAACAACTTTTGATTTTCTGCCTGGGAATAATTTTTATAATAGTCCAGGCCTATCTCACCTATGGCAACCACCTTTTCTTTTCTGGCAAGCCCCTTTAAAGCAATTTCTGTTTTTTTATCGTATGCATCTGCATCGTGCGGATGGATACCTACGCTAGCATAAATAAAATCGTATTTTTGCGATAACTCTAAAGTCCTGATTGAAGACTGGAGGCTGGAGCCTATATTTATAATGTAATCTATGCCCCCGCTCTTAGCGCGCTGGATAACCTCGTCTCTATCCCGATCGAATTCAGGAAAATCGAGATGGCAATGGGTATCTACTAACATATCCGGGGGAATAGAGGCCTGCCCTTTTTGATTTTGTCCTCGCCTATCTGCTGAATTATTAATTCGGCTGTTTGGGGCATAAAAGGCGCGATGTTTCCAGCGACTTCTCTGATGACTTCCGCCAATAAACGGATAAATGCCTTGAGTTCTTCAGTCTTGTTTTCTTTTGTTAAATTCCAGGGTTTTGTCTCTTCGATATATTTATTTGCCAGGTTAATCAGTTCCCAGACTTTTTCTAAAGCCGAACTGAAATTAAAACCAGAGTCGGCCTGAAGGCGGACGGCAACTTCTTCTGATAAAACCTCCATCTTCTCATATATCTTTTCAGCCTTTTCATCCGGCGGGGCGTCCTTGGGGACATTATCCTGAAAATACTTCTCAATCATCGTAAGCGTGCGATAGACAAGGTTACCCAAATCATTTGCCAGGTCGCCGTTAAACCTTTTGACTATGGCATCTTCTGAGAAATTTCCGTCTGAGCCAAAAGGCACGTCGCGCAAAAGAAAATACCTGTATACGTCTATGCCGAATTTATTGACCATATCTATCGGGTTAACCACGTTACCGAGGGATTTGGACATTTTACTTTCGCTGATTAGCCACCAGCCGTGGGCAAATATGGTCTTGGGCGGTTCTATATTTAAGGCGTGTAACATAATCGGCCAGTATACCGCATGCTGCCTTAAAATATCCTTGCCTATCAGGTGCAGATCTGCCGGCCACCACTTAGATTTGTATTCTCCATTGCTGTCAAATTCTCCTACGGCGCTAATGTAATTTATCAGCGCGTCCACCCAGACATAAATTACGTGTCCCGGACTAAAAGGCAACGGGATTCCCCACATCAATCGTTCTTTTGGCCGGGAGATACATAAATCAGTCAGCTTGTTTAATTCTAAGAAACTCAAAACCTCATGCCGCCTTATTTCCGGGCGGATAAAGTAAGGGTTATTCTTGATATAATCGATTAACCAGCCCTGATGTTCGGATAATTTAAAGAAGTAATTTGTTTCGCTGATTCTTTCTAAGGGCCCTTTGCAATCAGGGCAGTTCTGGTCTTTTAGTTGCGTATCGGTCCAGAATGTCTCGCAGGGCGTGCAATACCAGCCTTCGTATTTTGCCGAATAAATCTGTTTTTTTTCATAGAGTATTTCCAAGGCCCTCTGGACTGTCCTGATATGCCTTTCTTCGGTAGTGCGGATAAAATCATTGTAAGAAATATTCAGCGCCTTCCAGAGGTCCTTGAATTGCAGGACCATTTTATCCGCAAATTCCTGCGGGTTTAATTTTAATCCTTGAGCTGCCCTTTGTATTTTTTGTCCGTGTTCATCTGTCCCGGTTAAGAACCAAACCTTATTTTCACCTAAAACCCGACGCATATACCGCGCAAGAACATCAGCCGCAATGTTAGTATAGGAGTGCCCTATATGCGGCGATGCATTGACGTAGTATAAGGGAGTAGTTATGTAGAATTTATCAGCCATTTATTTATAACTGACTTCTATCTGCGCGCCGTCCTCCAGCTCAACGGTGGCCGTGCGTTTAAAAACATTTATGCCTGTGACCTTGCCCTTGCCTTGTGCAGTATGAACGCGCTCCCCTTCCCGGGGAAGGCCTTTGGATAAAAGCTTGTATGTCTCATATTCGAAAGAAAGGCAACACATCAGCCTGCCGCAAAGCCCTGATATCTTAGGCGGGTTTAAAGGCAGGCCCTCTTCCTTTGCCATTTTTATGGTAACGGGCTCAAAATCTTTTAAGAACTTCGCGCAACAAAGCTCCCTGCCGCAGGGTCCGAATCCGCCAAAAAGCCTTGCCTCATCCCTTACGCCTATCTGCCTCAATTCAATCCTTGCCTTGAAAATTTTAGCCAGGTCTTTTACTAGGTTTCTAAAATCAATCCTGCCGTTAGCGGTAAAATAAAATATGATTTTAGAGCGGTCAAAAGAGTACTCTGCCTGCACAAGTTTCATATCTAATTTATGTTCCTCTATCTTTTTAATGCAGGTGCAAAACGCTTCCTTTGCCTTAACCCTGTTTTCCTCAATCTGCTTTAAGTCGCTTTCTTTTGCAACCCGCAATATCTTCTTGAGCGGCTCTTTTGCATTAGCATCAGGGGTTGGGCTTTCGCCGGGGGAAACAATCTGGCCGTAATCCAGGCCGCGGTCATGCTCGACAATAACATAATCCCCCTCTTTGACATGCAAGTTACCGAGATTATAAAAGTGAACCTGTCCCGAATCCCTTAATCTTACAAGGATTACCCCTTCCATAATTGGCCCCCTAAATCATACAGCAATAACTTGATATTAATATTACGCTCTAAGTAGGATATTGAATCCGATATAGAATGCAGAATCTCGTTTAAATCTAAGAAAGAAAAACGGCCCATAAGCTTTAACAATTCGTCTTTACGGTCGAAATTAATGATTTCTGAATAGGGCATCCCTATTTTGATTAAATAGATATCCCTAAACCAGGTAACCAATATATTCAGGTAACCGCGCACATCCTCCCTGTTTTCTATCGGCAGGTTCGCTAAGGCATAAGGCGTGGGCGAAAGAGTAAATTTATCGATAATCCTGTTCTTGTCTCTCAGTATATCTGTGTCCTTCAGCCTTAAGGCGCGGCCGAATCTGCCTTCTGAAAAATAAGCTAAAAAGTGGGCCGTATTATTGTCAAGGCCGTAATCTTTTCTGAAGATTTCCTTAAGCTCTGTCCTCTTTAATGGCAGAAACTTCAAAATCCTGCAGCGGGAGATTATGGTCTTGAGTAACAATGCGGGCTTATCACTGATCAGGATAATTAAACTTCCCCTGGGCGGTTCTTCTAATATCTTTAAAATGGCGCCTTGTGCCTCAGTAGTCAATTTATGCGCATTATCAATAATAAATAGATTTCTCTTGCCTTCGTATGGTTTTAAACTTATATCCTTTTGCAATTGACGGATACGCTCTATTTTTATTTCCGGCTCAACGCCCTCGATAATATGCACATCGGGATGCTGATTACTTTCTATTTTCATACAGGGTACACATCTATCACAAGCATCAGTGCTATCCTCCAGGCAATTCACCTGCTTTGCCAGCTGTTTCGCTACGAGTTTCTTACCCACGCCCTCAGGCCCGGAAAAAAGATAACCGCCTTCAAGCCGCGATTGCTCTATGTAGCCCTGCAGTATCTGTATTGGTTTGTCCTGGCCTTTGATATGTTTAAAGGACATATTTTTCTATAATTTTTCTTATTTCTTGTTGAGTTACAGTTTTATCTTTATCCACCTTTACAATTTTTATTCTTTCAGGTTCTAAAGATGCCAACTTAAGATATCCTTTCCTTACGCGTTGATGATATTTAAGCGACCTTTTTTCAATACGGTCTTTTTGTAATTCACGGTGCTTAAGCCCCTTTTTAACCGGCAGGTCTAAAAGTATGGTCAAATCCGGCTTTATGCCGCAAGTAACAAATTTTCCCACGCTTTTGATAAAATCAACGCTTATTCCTAATCCATAACCCTGATAGGCAAGCGTCGAATCCAGGAATCTATCGCAGATAACGATTTTGCCTTTTAAAAGTGCCGGTTTGATAATTTCATCGACAAGCTGGGCCCTTGCTGCCATATAAAGTGAGGTTTCACAAATCGGGGTAATATGGTTTTTGGGGTCTAATAAAATCTTTCTTATCTTCTCGCCTATCCTGGTGCCCCCCGGCTCACGCAGATAAATCACGCATTTGCTTTTTCTTTTTAAATATCCATAGAGAAGTTTTGACTGCGTGCTCTTTCCGCACCCCTCCGAACCTTCAAACGTAATGAATTTACCTTTCATAGCTTATAATCATTTCTTTTAGCGTGTGTCTTGCAGAGGACTATGAGAAGCTTTCCGTCTTTGTTTCCGCGTGCTGAAATTTTTCGCCGTCGGCTTCGGTTTACTTCCTCGCTCCGGATAGCCTTTATCGGATTATCTGCCCTACGCTCGTCGTAATCCCTTGCCGACGCAGGAAAATAGCTGTGCCGAAAAATTTCTAATGCACGCTCCACCAAAGCCGTAAATCTTTTAGTAAAGCTCAGGCTCCCTGCTCAATCACAGCCAAGCCCCCCGCTAAAATTTTCTACGCCAAGTCGTCTTTCCGTCTTTAGTATCTTCTAATATAATGCCTTTTTCTTCCAATTCTTTTCTTATTCTATCTGCTTCTTTAAAATCACCCATTTTTCTTGCTTCATTGCGTTTATCAATTAATACATTAATACCAGCAGGCAGGTCTTTGGAACTAATTCCCTTTGCCAAACTTAAACCAAAAATATCTTTCAACTCAAATAACAAATTCTTAGCACTGGTTATAAAATCTAAATCATCGATATTTTTATTTGTAACATTTACTAATTCAAATATCGCAGCCGCGCCTTGAGACGTATTAAAATCGTCGTCCATTGCCACTATAAATTTATTTTTTATTTCTTCTATCTCTTTAAATTTTTTACTTGCGGCAGGCACCCTGCGTCCTGCTTGCTGCCTTCCTATTTTATCCAACAGAATCAAAATTCTCTCCAATGCCTGTTTTGCTTCTTCTGTCTTTTCTTCATTATAATCTATAGGATGCGAATAGTGTGCGGATAAAAAGAAGAGCTTCAACAAATCCGCATCTTTATATCTGGCTATAAAATCTTTTATCGTCACAAAATTCCCCAATGACTTTGCCATTTTCTGGCCATTGATAGTTAAAAGTCCATGGTGCATCCAGTACTTTGCAAATGGTTTTCCGGTAAGCGCCTCGCTCTGCGCAATCTCATTTTCATGATGCGGAAAGATTAAATCCCTGCCGCCGGCGTGTATGTCAAGGGTATCTGTCTTTAGGAATTTTTGGGACATCACAGAACACTCGATATGCCAACCGGGCCTACCCTTTGACCACGGGCTATCCCAGGAAGGCTCATTTTCCTTTGATTTTTTCCACAAAGCAAAGTCCAGAGGGTCCTTTTTTTTCTCATCCGGTTCAATCCTGGCGCCAGAGAGCATCTGGTCTATGCTCTGGCCAGAGAGTTTTCCGTAGTCAGGAAACTTTCTGACATTAAAATACACATCGCCGCCCGATTCGTAAGCAAAACCTTTATCAATCAGGGCTCTAATGTGTTTAATCATATCCTCTATATTTTCTGTTGCCCTGGGTTCGTGGTCTGCTTTTTCAATGCCCAAAGCTTCTAAATCTTCATTATATCTTGCGATATATTTTTTAACCAAATCCTTCCAGTCAATTTTAAGTTCATTGGCGCGGTTTATAATTTTGTCGTCTATATCAGTGATATTACGCACAAAATTAACCTTGAACTTCCTGTATTCCAGGTATTTCCTGATGACATCAAAAATATACAGACTCCTGGCATGGCCTATATGGCTTTCATCGTAGACAGTTACTCCGCAGGTGTAGATGTTTACTTTTGGCGGGTTTTGTGGAATAAACTCTTGTTTTTTGCGGGTGAGGGAATTGTATATAAAAATAGACATGAATAAATATGCTATTTATTTTCTAAGTTTTCAATCCTCTTCTGCAGTTCCTCGATGGATTGCATTATAGGGTCAAGCACATGGGCGTGGTCTAAACTGATATCGATTTTTTTACCGTCCTGTTTGGTAATTCTGCCCGGCACGCCCACGACCGTAGAATTTGCAGGCACGTCCTTAATCACCACTGCATTTGAACCTATATAAGAATTATCCCCTACTGTAATATTGCCCAGCACTTTTGCTCCGCCGCCGATAACGACATTATTGCCGATTGTAGGGTGGCGTTTGCCTTTCGCCAACCCTGTCCCTCCTAATGTCACGCCTTGATACAGAAGCACGTCATCGCCGATAATGGTGGTCTCACCGATTACCACGCCCATACCGTGGTCTATAAAAAACCTTTTTCCGATTTTAGCGCCGGGGTGTATTTCGATTCCGGTCATAAATCTTGAAACCTGACTGATGAGCCGCGCCAGAAAAAATAGATGTAATTTGTAGAGAAAGTGCGCAATACGATGAGCTACCAGAGCATGCAGGCCCTGATAAAGCAAGAGCACCTCTAAGAAACCTCCTGCCGCAGGGTCTTTCTTCTGCGCTGCCCTGATATCCTGGTAAAAGAAAATTGCAATGAGGGTGAATTTTATAATAAATATAGCGGCAAGTATCAGTAATATTTGTAGAATGCAGGTCATCTTTATACCCCCTTGATTAAGGAAACCACGGCGTAGCTTGCAATAGCTTCTTTTCTGCCAATTTCACCCAGGCCTTCATTTGTCTTGGCTTTTATATTCACGCTGTCTTCTTTTATATTTAAGGTGCCGGCTAAACTTTGCCGTATCTGTTTTTTAAAAGGTAAAAGCGAGGGCTCCTGGGCAATTACCACCGTATCGATATTGTGAATCTGGTAATCTTTTTTCCTTACCAGGTCCGCAACTATTCTTAATAATTCTAAACTGGAAATTCCGTGGTATTTAGGGTCTGTGTCGGGAAAATGCTCGCCGATATCACCTTCGCTAATCGCCCCTAACAACGCATCGCATATGGCATGACACAGCGCATCCCCATCAGAGTGACCCAGTAAACCTTTAACATAAGGGATCTCTACACCGCCAATAAATAATTTACGGCCTTCGACTAAACGGTGAATATCGTAACCAATTCCTACCCTGTATTCCATTTTTTAGCTATTGCTTCTGCTAATATCAAATCTTCTGGTGTGGTGATTTTGATATTATTATATGAGCCTAACACTATGCTTACCTTGGCACCAAGTTTTTCCATCAACATTGAATCATCCGTTACGCTAAGGTTCCCAAATTTCTTATATGCCTTTAAGATTAAATCTTTTCTAAATACCTGCGGTGTCTGAATCTCCCAGAGGTCTTCTCTATTCAATGTCTTTTTTACTTCTATGCGATTTGCGATATGTGATTTGCGATATGTGACCATTTTAATAGTCGCCTTCACCGGTACGCCTGCAATCGCCGCGCCACTTATCTCTGCTTCCCTTATCACCTCAGAAACCATTTCTTTATTAATAAACGGCCTTACTCCGTCGTGTATTAAAACCAAATCTGTTTTGGGACTTATAGCCCTTAGGCCATTTATCACTGAGTCCTGGCGCATTCGGCCGCCTAAGACCACGTGCTTAATCTTTTTTATCCGGTATTGTCTTATTTTACTGATTGTATCTTTTAAATTCTTAGGATTGGCTACTAGAATAATCTCTTTTATCTTAGGATGCCTACTTAATATATTAAGAGAATAAACTATAATTGGCTTGGAATTGATTTCAACGAGCGGCTTAGGGATTTTGGATTGCAACCTGTAACCCTTGCCCGCTGCAAGAACTATTGCCGCGACATACATTTAATGAGCGCATAACTTACGGAAGTCCGCCAAAGTTCTGTGGCGGACGACGTAAGTTATTTGCGCGAATTTAACCCAGCCCTCTAAGCAAAATAGAGTATTTATGTTAAGCATAGAGGGCGGGGTAAGTTCAGCCAAACGACTTACGTTCATTTCATTCCGTAAGTCGTGGCCTCACTTATCGTTCTATTTTGGTAAAAATCATTCTTCCCGCTTGGGTCTGCAATACCGAAGTAACTACAACCCCTACTTCCTGACCTATAAGCCTGCGCGCATCTTCCACCACAACCATTGTTCCGTCGTCCAGGTATCCGACTGCCTGATTATGCTCTTTACCCTCTTTGATTAATTTAATCTGCATCTCTTCTCCCGGGAAAACCACGGGTTTAAGGGCATTGCTCAATTCATTTATGTTAAGCACCTTTATACCCTGAATACTCGCCACGCGGTTCAGATTAAAGTCCACTGTTAATATCTTGGCTTCTAATACCTTGGCTAACTTTACCAGTTTTGCATCCACCTCGGCGACCTCGGGAAAATCTTCGTCGTGTATTGATATATCGAGCCCTGATTCCTTCTGGATACTATGCAACATCTCAAGGCCCCGTCTTCCTCTTTGACGCTTTATAGGGTCGGTTGAATCAGCGATCTGCTGTAATTCTTTCAATACAAACTTAGGGATAATTATCTTGCCCCCTAAAAATTTTGTTTTGAAGATATCTACTATCCGGCCGTCAATAACCACGCTCGTATCTAACAAGGTCACACCTTCGGACTGGTCTTGCCTGCGCAATCTTACATAGGGAATAATAATATTGAATTCATCTTTTCCGCGCAGGCCTATCAACATCCCCAGATAACAAAAAACCAAGGTAAGCATCAATCTTATGCGTAGAAGAGAATCCTGCGATATGGGTGCGACACTGAACGCATCGCCAACGAGTTTTGCCATAATTAGCCCTAAGATAAGGCCGAATACTGTGCTGGAAAGCCCTTTTAGCGAGGTATTGCGCATGCCGATTTCAGCAACTATAATTATCCCCGCAGCTAAAGCGCCTATAAAAGCACCTAAAAGCCCCGAAGGTTCCGGTGCTTGGTAATAACCGATTATTACGCTACCGGTGATGAACAGAATACGCAGCAATAATAAATTCATACATTACCTCCCTAATACTATATCCAATGCTTCTTTTAATGTTGAAACAGGGATCAATTCTATAGTATTTTTATCAAGTTTTAGATTCTTATAATTATTTCTCGGTAATACACAGTGTTTAAATCCTAATTTTTCTGCTTCATTTATACGCAAGACCACCTGTGATATGCTCCTGACTTCACCTGCAAGCCCTATCTCGCCTATTACTACTGTCTCAGGTAGAACCGGCTGTTCACGGAAAGCCGAAGAAACTGCCATAGCCACACCTAAATCCGCTCCGGGGTCTTCTACCTTTATCCC
>Ga0315289_10010522_pt1 | contig 13224 bp, 12 predicted proteins | sample YL17G11_40_MG_FD_203452 | JGI IMG/M metagenome (GOLD analysis project Ga0315289, IMG submission 203452) | Sediment microbial communities from Yellowstone Lake, YNP, Wyoming, USA - YL17G11_40 | ecosystem: Environmental > Aquatic > Freshwater > Lake > Sediment | place: USA: Wyoming | collected...
GCCCTGGGCCATGATCCCCTTCACGTTGGTGAGATATATGATCTTGTCCGCTTTCAAAGCCGCCGCTACCTCGCCTGCCACTATGTCAGCGTTTATGTTGTAGCTGTTTCCTTCCGCGTCGCTTCCGACCGAAGCGATCACCGGTATGAGTTCAAAGCCGATAAGTCTCTCGATCATCTCCCTGTTCACCGACTCCACTTCGCCCACCCAACCGAGGTCCGAGCCATCAGGTGCGAAGCGCTTCCTTGACATGATCAGGTTCCCGTCCTCGCCGGACAGACCTATCGCAAGCGTCCCGTGACGGTTGATAAGCGAGACGATCTCCTTGTTCACCTTTCCGACCAGGACCATCTTCGCGATCTCCATTGTCTCGGAATCGGTTACCCGGTGCCCCCCGACAAAACTCACTTCCTTGGACAACCTCTCCATGTAACCGGTTATCTGGGGGCCTCCGCCGTGCACGATAATCGGGTTTATGCCCACGTAGCGCATAAGGACCACGTCAGAGGCGAACATCTCCCCGATCTGCTCTCGTTCCATCGCGTTGCCGCCGAACTTGATGACGACCGTCTTGCCACGGTGCCTCTTTATGTAAGGCAGGACTTCCGTGAGTACTCTTGCCTTAAGCTGCACATCCTGCTCTTTTGCCACCTGGATCACCCATCACGTCTTCTCGCTCGCGTTCATCTTTACGTATTCGGCGGAAAGGTCGGTAGTCAGAAAATAAGCCGAACCGCTTCCAAGACCCAGTTCCAGGGTTATCTCTACCTCATCACGCTTCATCAACTTCGCGAGCTTGCCGGTGTCCACGGCGGTCGGTTCTCCACCAGAAGCGACCTTGTGATCACCCAGAAATATCTCTATCTTGCCCGGGTCGAGGGGAACGCCTGCGCTACCCGCCGCTGAAGCAATCCGGCCCCAGTTGGGGACCTCGCCGTAGAACGAGCACTTCACCAGGTTGGAGTTCGCGATCGAGCGGGCAACCATCACGGCTTCTCTATCATCCCTTGCGTCGTTGACCACGATTCGAAGGAACTTGGTCGCCCCCTCGCCGTCCTTGACGAGTGCCATTGCCAGGTTTCCCGTCAGCCAGCACAGGGCCTTGAAAAAGAGTTCGCCCTCTTCCTTGTCCAGGCTGCGCCCTTCCGGGAAAGCGGCACCGTTTGCAAGCATGAAGACGGTGTCATTGGTCGACCGGTCACCGTCTACAGAGATGCGGTTGAAGGACCACTCGACCGCCTTCTCGAGCCAGTCCTGCATGACATCCGCGTCGAGCTCTGCGTCCGTCGTTATCACGGCGATCATCGTCGCCATGTTCGGGTGGATCATCCCGGCCCCCTTTGCCATGGCGCCCATCCGAACCACTTTTCCGGCTATTTCCATCTCGACGGCGAGTTCCTTGGGGTAAGTATCAGTCGTCATGATCCCTTTTGCGGCGTCCGTGTTGCCCCCCGGGCTCAGTTCAGATACGGCCTGCTCTATCCCCTTCGTGACTTTATCCATTGGCAGGAACTCGCCTATCGGACCCGTGGAGGCTACCAGCACCTGTCCGGAGGGCACTGCGAGGTTCTTCTCAACGGCCGCCGACATCGATTCCGCATCGGCCAGGCCGCGGCTTCCGGTCATCGAATTCGCGTTCCCGCTGTTGATGACCACTGCCCTCGCGGCTTTTCCCTCGAGGCACCGCTGGCTGTAGATCACCGGAGCCGCCTTGAGCTCGTTCGTCGTGAACAATCCCGCCGCCACCGACGGTAACTCCGAATACAGGAGTGCGAGGTCAAGCTCACCTTTTCCCTTGATACCACAGGAAACAGCGGAAGCCAGGAATCCCTCCGGCGCACAAACCCCTCCAAGTATCCTCTCAAAACCCATGCCTCGCATCTAAACCACCGCCTGTCGAGTTCTATACCTGTTATGGAAATAGGCCTGGTACGGCAAGGCCTGTATCCTCCGGAAGGCCGCACAAGAGGTTCATGTTCTGTACCGCCTGCCCCGAGGCACCCTTGACCAGGTTGTCTATGGCGCTCATGATGACCAGCCCTTCTCCCCCTAGAGCCGTCACCAATCCTATGTGACAGTTATTGCTTCCCTGTACCGCCTTGGTCCGCGGGCACTCGCCCTCATCGAGCAAGTGGACGAATGACTCGTCACCATAAGCGTCATTATACAAATCCCTTATCTCGCTGTCGCCCATTTTCTCCTTCAAATGGATGTACACGGTGCACAGAATTCCCCTGTTCATCGGAACAAGATGCGGGATGAACACAACGGGAAACAGGGTCCCTCCCGCAACACCCGAGAGAATCTGTTCCATTTCCGGCTGATGCCTGTGTCCCAGGATGGCATACGGGGTAATACCGTCCGCTATCTGGGGGTAGTGCGTCTCAAGCGTAAGCTTTCGGCCCGCCCCTGATATACCGCTCTTCGCGTCAATCACGACTGCGCCGGAGACCAGCGAGGCTTCTACGACGGGCAGAAGCCCAAGCACCACGGCTGTAGGGTAACAGCCCGGGTTCGCGACGAGCCGCGCCCCTGCGATCCTCTCGCGGTTCAACTCGGGAAGGCCGTAGACGGCTTCCCCCATCAATCCCGGGCAAGAGTGCGGCACTCCATACCACTTCTCGTACAAACCCGGGTCATCGAACCTGAAATCAGCCGACAGGTCCACTATCTTCTTATCCATCGAGAAGAGTTCCGGCATGATCTTCATACTCTCGCCGTGCGGCAGCCCGATGAAGAGAACATCGCACTTTTCGGCTATTTCATCTCTTTCGTAAATGCTGAATTCATCCTTATAAACCGTTCCAAGGGACGGGTAAAGAGATGAAATCCTCTTCCCGCCGAACTCGCGCGCGGTGGCAACGGTCACCTTCATATCAGGATGTTGAGACAAAATCCTCAAAATCTCCGCGCCCGTATAACCGGATGCGCCTATTATTCCAGCCCTTATCAAAACGACCTCCAAGCATCATAGAACATCAATGATGCATATTATACATTAACATGTATATATATGCAATACCAAAGAAAAAACCCTGCCCAAATCATATTTCCTCGATTACCGGCGTACCTGGCCGGTACCGTAAACCACGAACTTGGTGGTGGTAAGCTCCGGCAGGCTCATCGGGCCGCGGGCATGGAGCTTCTGAGTGCTGATGCCTATCTCAGCTCCCAACCCCAACTGGCCGCCATCGGTAAAACGGGTCGAAGCATTTATGTACACAGCGGAAGAATCGACTTCCTCGACGAAACGTTTTCCGCGGCCGTAGTCTTTGGTGACAATGGCTTCGGAGTGCGACGAACCGTACCTGCCTATGTGCTGGATCGCCTCATCCAGACTCTCGACGACTCTGACCGCCAGGATTAGGTCAAGGTACTCGGTGTACCAGTCCTCCTCCGTCGCCTCCTCGATCCCCTCGAGTATCCGGCAGGTTACCGGGCATCCCCGCAGCGCCACCCCCTTCTCGGTGAGTGGCCCGTACACGGCGGGTAGAAACTCCCCCGCTATATCCCGATGGACGAGAAGGGTCTCACAGGCGTTGCATACTCCCGGCCTCTGCGTCTTGGAGTTGACAACGATATCGACCGCCATCTCCATATCCGCACTTTCGTCAACAAAGACGTGGCAGTTTCCGACTCCCGTCTCTATCACGGGAACGGTAGAGCTCTCAACAACCGTGCGGATCAACCCCTCACCGCCGCGAGGGATAAGAACGTCGATAAGACCGTGAAGCCGCATGAGCTCGCGCGCTGATTCGCGGTCGGTCGCTTCGACAAGCTGGATCGAGTCCCTTGGTAACCCGGCGCCCTCGGCCGCCTCAGCGATTATCCGAACCAGCACCTTGTTCGAGTTGATGGCACTGGAGCTCCCCCTTAACACGACCGCGTTTCCACTCTTTATACAGAGCCCCGCGGCGTCCACCGTCACGTTGGGGCGCGCCTCGTATATTATCCCTATTACGCCAAGTGGCACCCTGACCTTCTCGACGATCAGTCCGTTTGGGAGCTTCCACCCGTCAACGACCTCGCCGACCGGGTCCCTCAGGCCCGCGACTTCCCTCAACCCTTCAGCCATCTCCCTGACCCTGGACTCGTCGAGGGTGAGCCTATCCATGAGTGCCGAAGAGATCCCCTGGCCCCTCCCCGCGGAGAGGTCTTTCCCGTTATCGGTGATAATCCGGTCTATTCCCTGCTCCAGTGCGTCAGCCATCGCGAAGAGCCCTTCGTTCTTCTGCTCGGTACTAGCGGTCGCAATCCTGGCGGCCGCGGACTTTGATTTTCGCGCCAGTTCCTCCACATCGCTCATCTAGAATACCTCCGGCATCAATCGTGCACTAACGAAAACTTCACTCCTATTCTTCAGGAGAAGGGCTTTCCTCGAAAACCGTCATCAGGTCCCGGTGGATCATCTCCTCGGGCCTCTCCCCGAGGATGTCCATTATTTGATCGCTCCGCAGGCCCATTATCCGGCTTGCCTCGACGGCGTCGTAGTTCGACAGGCCCCTGCCGATCACCCTTGCTTCCAGGTCGACTATTTCAAGTGCATCTCCAACCTGAAAGTCGCCCTCTACCTCCACCACCCCGGCAGGTAGAAGGCTTTTACCAGACTCTCTTATCGCCCTCGATGCGCCGTCGTCTATCACCAGGCGCCCGCTCGTCATCTTAGCGTAGCCTATCCAGTGCTTCTTCGACTTGAACTTTGCAGAGGCGGGAAAGCAGGTGCCCACTTCCTTCCCGTCCAGTATTTCAGACAAGACTCCGGGCGAGCGGCCATCAGCTATTATGGTATGGACCCCCGATGAAACCGCTATCTTGGCAGCCTGGACCTTTGAGGACATGCCACCAGACCCCAGACGGCTTCCGGCTTCCCCCCCGAACTCCTCAATCTCCTCGGTTATGCGCTCCACCCGCCTTAAAAGGGTGGCTCCCTCATCCTTGCCGGGATCCGCCGTGTGAAGTCCTTCAGTGTCAGTCAGGAGCACAAGAAGATCCGCTCCCGCCAGCGAAGCCACGAGAGCAGCCAGCAGGTCGTTCTCCCCGAACTTTATCTCCTCGGTCGCGACCGTGTCGTTCTCGTTGATGATGGGGACAATCCCCATCTCGAATAGGCGCTCAAGCGTTTGCCTCGCGTTAAGGTACTGCTGCCTGTGTGTAATATCGTACTGGGTCAGCAGAACCTGCCCTACCGGGACCCCGTTCGCGGCGAACATGTCGGTATACATGTGGATAAGCAAGCCCTGCCCCACGGCCGCGACCGCCTGCAACGACTCCATATCGGAAGGCCTCTTTTCAAGGCCCATCTTCTCCATCCCGGCGGCGATCGCCCCGGAGGAGACCAGCGCCGTGTCGATGCCGCGGTGGCGTGCCGAGACTACCTGGTCCACCAGCAGCATCACTCTCTCGCGGCTGATGCGGCCCGACTCCTCTGCGATAATCCCGGTGCCGACCTTAACGACCATCCGGCGTACATCCTTCATAATCATCCTTCTTTAATCTCTTTTAATACCGGGATGCTCCCGGGATCTCTAACCCTCGTCAGGGAGATATTCAAATATCCTGCCCTCTATCTCAACCTCGTCCCCCTCCATCGCACCGGCCTGCTTGAGCATCTTCTCTACGCCGGCACCCCGAAGCATTGAAGCCAGGTGAGCACGCGCCTCATCGTTGTTCCAATCGGTCATCAGTACCATTCTTTCCACCCTGCGCCCCTTGACCACAAAACGGTCACGCTGCCTGACAACCTCCATCTTATCCTCAACGGGCACTGGCGTGTGAGTGATGGTAGTGCCGGCCAATGGGCCCTCCTCGCGCACTCTCATAACCGTTGTCTCGAGGACTTTGAGCAATAGCCCCGTACCTTCCCCTGTCGCGGCGCTGATCATGAACAGGTCAAGGCCGCTTTTTCCGCACTCCTCCCGCAACATCTCCACCGCATCGTCCGGCGGGTTAAGGTCTATCTTGTTGGCAGCGACCATCCTCGTGCGGCCCGCGAGCCCCTTGTTGAACAACCTCAGCTCACCTTCCAGCGTCACAAGGTCAAGAAAAGGTTCACGCCCGGTGTATGGGTCCAGGTCCACAAGGTAGAGAATGGCCGCAGCCCTCGCTATGTGGCGCAAGAAACCCGTGCCCATCCCCTTTCCCTGATGGGCACCGGGAACCAGACCGGGGACTTCGGTCACCACGAAGTCGATCTCATCGCCCTGCACCACACCCAGTTGCGGCTCGATCGTGGTGAAAGGATATTCCGCGACCTTCGGCCGCGCCCTCGAGATCCTTCCTATCAGGGTCGACTTGCCAGCGTTCGGAAACCCAACTATCGCGACGTCCGCTACGAGCTTGAGCTCGAGGCAAAGGGTGCGCGACTGCCCGGGTTCGCCTTTCTCCGCGAAATGCGGAACCGCACCCGCTTCTCTCACCAGAGACGCATTGCCCCTGCCTCCAGCACCCCCGCTTGCCCCTATGAACTCCTGTCCGGATACCACGAGGTCTGCAAGAGGTCGGCTGGTCTCATCCTTCACGAGGGTGCCAGGAGGGACGGTTATCTCCAGGTCTGCACCGGTTGCCCCCGTCTTATTCTTTGGACCACCGCGTTTTCCGTTGTCGGCCCTGTAGTGCCTGACCTTCTGGAGCTCGACCAGGGTAGATCGATTCTGCGAAGCAACCAGCACCACGTTCCCGCCCGCCGCACCGTCACCACCGTCGGGGCCTCCATGCGGCCGGTACTTCTCACGCCGGAAAGAGGCGCAGCCGTTTCCACCCCGTCCGCCTTCTACATATATCTCCGCCTCGTCAATGAACATGGGACTACTCCAAAGGGGTCTCTTTCAGGAAGGGGGAATGCGCCTTGAGTGCCGCCCGCAGAATCCCTATTTGGCGGACTCCGGTTTCGATCGCGAAAGGCTTCTGAGGACTTCCAGCTTTTCCTTCTGCTTCTTCCGGCGCTCAAGCCTGTCCTCGTAGCTGCGGTCCAGCACCATCTTGATGACCTCCACCAGCAGCAAAGGATTGAACGGCTTTATGACATATTCATCCGCTCCAAGCTCCCAGCCGCGGATGACATCACTGTCCTGCGTCTTGGCGGTCACCAGGATCACCGGAAGCTCCTCAGTACCGGTATCACTTCGGATTCGCCTCAAGACCTCCCAACCGTCAACGCCGGGCATCATTATGTCGAGCACCACGAGGTCCAGGGGGTCCTTTGATACTATCTCGAGCGCCTGTTCTCCGGAGACGGCTTCCATGACGGCGTAGTTGTTGAGCTTGAGATTGACGTTGATGAGTTTGACCATGGTGGGGTCGTCGTCCACCACCAGTATCTTTGTTTTGTTCACCCCAAGACCCCGTGTCTGTCGGTCAAAGCGTGCTACTTATTATACACTTTTTCGCCTAAGAACTTGAGTCAATCCGTGCTGGCTTCAGGTAAAACGCTGACTACAGCCTTGTTCCCCCTGGCGCGATAGTGCACAACGCCGTCCATCTTGGCAAACAGCGTGTAGTCACGTCCCATCCCGACGTTCTGTCCCGGCTTTATCCTGGTGCCTCGTTGACGCACCAGGATGGCCCCCCCTCTTACGGTCTGACCTCCAGAACTCTTGACTCCCAAGCGCTTCCCGGCGCTGTCTCTTCCATTTCTTGAGCTTCCAACGCCCTTCTTGCTCGACATCTTACTCCTCCGACTATTTTTCTACTCCCGAGTCGTCCGCACCGGACTCCGCCTTAGCCGCTGTGGCGGCCTTATGCCTTGGAGCTGACTTCCTCACTATTATATCCTCAATCTCGACACGAGTCAGCTCCTGCCGGTGGCCCCTCTTCTTGCGATACCCCTTCTTCGGTTTGTACTTGAAGACAATGACCTTGTCGCTTTTCCCCTGGCCGACTACCTTGCCTGACACTCTCACCCGGGAAAGCTCTTTTTGGTTCACAACGACTCTGTCTCCATCGTGAAAGAGTACGACGTCGTCAAAGTTGTATTTCTTGCCCTCCGGTACGTTGAGTTTCTCTACCGTTATGACGTCACCCGGCGAAACCCGGTACTGCTTTGAACCCGTTCTTATCACTGCGTACATCTTTCTCTCCTGAACTTCCGGTTAAGCGGTTTAAATATCATACAACAAAGCCCGCTTTGAGACACGTAACATCGCGGTTAATCGACCCGTATGATCTCAGTCGTGAAAAACGAGCCCCCTGCCCTTGCAGCGGGGGCACTTGCGGCCCAGTGTATCGGCCAGGCCTCCCGTCACGTTCTTGCGGGTCATCTCGACCAGGCCGAGGCGCGAAAGCGTTACGATCTGCGTCTTTGTCCTGTCCTTCTCGAGCTCTTTCTCAAGTGTCTCGAGCACCCTGACCCTGTTGTCGTGGTTTTCCATATCTATGAAATCGATGACTATGATCCCGCCGATGTCTCGCAACCTGAGCTGTCTCACCACCTCCACCACGGCCTCCATGTTCGTCTTCAACACGGTCTCCTCGAAGCTCTTGCGGCCGGTGTAGGAACCGGTGTTAACATCAATGGCGGTCAGCGCCTCGACCTCATCGATAACGATCGAACCGCCCGAGGGGAGGTTGACCTTGGGCCTCAGCGCCGCTTCAATCCCTTCCTCTATCCTGTAGCTTGGGAAAAGCGGCTTGCGGTCCCTGTACAGTTCCACCCTGTCCCTCAGTTCAGGCGCCGCGGTCTTCAGGTAGCCCATTATGAGGCTGTACTCCCGTTCTGAATCAACCAAGACCTTTTTGAAATCCCTGGAAAGGTTGTCCCTTAGCACCCGGACAACAAGGTCTGGATCCGCGTAAACAAGCGATGGGGGCTTCGCCTCTTCCAGCTTCTTCTGTATTTCCGCCCACTGTCTCTTCAGGTATTCCAGGTCCGCGAGGAGGTCCCGTTTTCGCGCCCTTTGCGCTGCCGTCCTTATTATGATGCTTCCCTCATCGGGCCTGATCTCTTTGGACACTTTCCTGAGACGCTCCCGTTCCCTCTCGGGAATGCGGCGGCTTACTCCCGAGCGGCTACCCTGAGGTAAATACACCATCAGCCGTCCGGGAATACTGATGTTCGTCGTCAGGCGGGCTCCCTTTCCCTTGATGGGGTCCTTGATGACCTGCACCACGATAGGGTCGTTCTTGTTCAGCACTTTGCCTATCTTGCGGGGTTTGAGGTGCGAACCATCCTCCATGAGCAGGAGGTCCTGGAAGTATAGCAGGGCGTTTTTTCCTGCACTGATGTCCACAAAAGCTGCACTCATACCCGGTAATACATTAGATGTGCGCCCCTTGTATATGTTGCCGACTATCGACTTCTTGCCCTTCTTATCTATGTAGATCTCCGCAAGGCCTTCGTCCTCGAGTATGGCAACTCGATTCTGTCCGCCATCGCTGCTTATGAGCATCTCTTTTCTTGTATTTTTCAAAGCTGCTTAATCCTCCTGTTCAGCTTAGACGGCAGGCTTGCCCTTACCTAGTTCCAGCGGCGACACCAGCCTCTCGCCCCTTCTCACAAAAAGACCTTCACGGTGTACCCGGGCTTTCTGAAACGAATCCTCGGGCACCCCCGCCAGACCCGCGAGTACCTTCAATACCTCTAAAGGTTTAACGGTGCCCCGCGTTCCATCGTCGAGTACCATGAGAAAACCAACTCCCTCTCCACGTCCTCCAAGTTCCACTTCGAGCCTGTGAACACCCGGGCGGAGGTCAACGACCCTTGTCCTGCGCGGCTGTACCCTCTCCATGCTCACCACTTCCATGCCTAGAAATACTTCCACCGCCTTTCTCCAATCCCCTTCAAGGCCCGCATCCGGGGGAAGCTCCACGCGGTATGCTGCCGTGTCTATCAGCTTCCCAACCGGTTTAGCGCTACTACCCATGAGCCGACAGCGCACAACATCGATCCCGGCAGGCAACGACTTCTCAAGCGCCACCTTGGCCTCTGCAGGTGAAACGTATTGCTCCAGGAAGTAGTCCACAAGCTCGCACTCACTCGTCACTCCAATGGGTAGCGGTGGCGAGAGCGATATTCTCATGCGTGGCCTGTACTTCCCCGCGTACTGAAGCGGCAGGCCTGCACGTCTCGCGGCCATCACCAAGGTACGCGAGAACTCGACGTGCGATACGTACCGCGCCTTTCCTCGCTTGGCTAACTGAACCCGCAGGCGCAAAGGTTCCATGGCTACGAACTCCAGATGCCCTCGAGCGCCAGGCCCGAGCCCTGCTCATCGCACACGCCGCACTCGAGACACTGTCCTCCACGGCAGTCCGGCGAAGTCTTACCCTCGAGCGCGTCCTGGTATTCTTTGAATAGAAAATCCCGGTCGAGTCCAAAGTCCAGGTGCTCCCAGGGGAACACCTCGTCCCGCTCCCGTTCCCGGTAAAGGTAAAACACCGGGTCTGTTCCGGCGTCCTCGCACGCCTTTTCCCAGCAGGCATAATCGAAGTGCTCCGACCAGGAATCGAACCTGCTCCCGCTCGACCAGGCATTCTCTACCACCGCGGCCAGCCGGCGGTCGCCCCGCGCAAGGAGGCTCTCGACCGTACTCGCCCTGCTGTCGTGCCAGGACAGGTTTATCCCCCTCGCTCTAAGGTTCGCCTGCAGAATGCCCTGCCTGCGCTCGATAGACTCAAGGGTTTCCTGCCTGATCCACTGGAACGGGGTATGCGGCTTCGGCACAAAGGTCGAGACGCTCACGTTGAACGTGGGGGGAGCCATGCCATCAGAGCGAACGGCGTCACGCACCCGGAAAACGAGTCGGCCGATCTCCTCGACGTCCTCGTCGGTCTCCGTCGGAAGCCCTATCATGAAGTAGAGCTTGATCCGCCTTCGACCGGTGCGTGTGGCGCACAATACCGCGTCAATTATGTCCTTCTCACTGATCGGCTTGTTGATCACCCTTCTCAGGCGCTCGGTGCCGGCCTCGGGCGCGAAGGTGAAGCTTCCGCGGCCTCCCAGCTCAAGGCCCGACGCGATCTCCACTGAAAACCCGTCCATACGCAGTGAGGGAAGCGACAGTATCATGCGGCGCTGTCCGCATATGGCGGAGACCTTTTTCGTCACATCCTCGATCATGGTGTAATCGGTGGAAGAGAGCGAGCTGAGTGCCACCTCCTCGTGTCCGGTACGTCCGGCCAGGGATTCCACCATCGCTACCACGGAATCAACGGACCTCTCGCGCACGGGCCTGTATATCATCCCGGCCTGGCAGAAGCGGCACCCTCTCGTGCACCCGCGGAATATCTCCACGTTTATCCTGTCGTGTACAGCCTCGCAGAAAGGGACTATCGGATGCCTGGGGTAAGGCCAGTCCTCAAGGTCAACCTCTCTCTTGCGCACGCGCTCCGGCGCCCCATCGATAGGGCGGATCCCTTCGATCAAACCGTCATCGCTGTAATCCACCTCGTAGTCAGAGGGCCTGTAGACACCGGGCAGGCGACCTGCCTCGCAAAGCAGTTTTTGCCTGCTCCATCCCTGCGATTTTCCCCGGGATACGAGTTCAACAAGGGAGCCGAGCGACTCCTCACCCTCACCGAGCACGAAAAGGTCGAAGAATGAAGCAAGCGGCTCGGGGTTTGCCGTGCCACATCCTCCCCCGATGACCAGCGGTCCCTCTTCCCGGTCACTCGCGTGTACCGGGATACCCGCCAGGTCCAGAAGATTGATGATGTTGGTATAGGTCAGCTCGTGCGGGATCGATATCCCGAAGATATCATAGGTGGACACCGCCCTGTGGGTCTCCAGCGAGAACAGGGGAATCCCCTCAGCCCTCATTTCCCGTTCCATGTCAATCCAGGGTGAATATACCCTTTCGCAACTCGCTCCTTCTATGTCATTCACCACCTCTTGCAGAATGGCAAGTCCGAGATTGCTGATGCCAATCTCATACACATCCGGGTAAGCGAGTACGACGGAGGTGCATCCTTGAGCGATGCCGGGCGCGTTCCACTCGCAGCCGAGGTAACGGCTCGGCCTCTCAACACGCAGGAGGAGCGGCTCTATTCTTTCCCACAGATCGCCAGACGATCTCCCGGACAACCCTTTATCACCTTTCCCCATTAATTAAGCGTGGCATCTCGTGCCACGCGGCTTTTCACCTATCGTCTCCGCCAATTATACATTCCCGCCTGCTTTGTTTCAGCAGTCGTTGAGGACACCCGTACCCCAAAGGACCCTGCTTCCTAGTCGACGGACTGCCTTTTGTCTGTTTCCTCTTCCGCGTACTTGCGCCGGTCGGGCCGACCGGGCAGGTACTCCCTGAAACCGGATGCGATAACGGTCACCTTGACGTGGTTTGAAAGGCCCTCGTCAAGTACAGCGCCGAATATCATGTTGGCTTCGGGGTCGACCGCCTTGGCGACGACCTCCGCAGCTTCATTGACCTCATCGAGGGCCAGGTCGGATCCGCCTGCGATGTTTAGCAGCACCCTCGTCGCCCCATCTATGCTCGATTCCAGTAACGGGCTGTCTATGGCATTTATCGCGGCGATCCGCGCGCGCTCCTCCCCCGCGGCATACCCGATTCCGATCAGCGCTGACCCGGACCCGCTCAGGACTTCACTTATGTCCGCGAAGTCGATGTTTATGAGACCCTGCTTGGTTATGAGCTCCGTGATCGCCTGTACCCCCTGCAGCAATACATCGTCTGCCATGCTGAAAGCCTCCGTGACCGGTATGCTTTCAGCTATCTCAAGGAGCCTGTCGTTTGGGATGATTATGAGCGTGTCCACTTGCTGGCGGAGCAGGTCTATGCCATCATCCGCCTGCTGTGCTTTCCTGTTGCCCTCAAACGAGAAAGGCCTCGTCACAACACCGACGGTCAAGGCGCCCGTATCCTTTGCTATCCCCGCGACCACAGGTGCGGCGCCTGTGCCGGTTCCACCACCCTTTCCCGCCGTGATAAATACCAGGTCTGCGCCACGCAAAATATGCTGGACGTCATCCCTGCTCGCTTCGGCCGCGTTCATGCCCACCTCTGGATCGTTCCCGGCGCCGAGCCCCTTTGTGAGTCCCCTGCCTATAGGCAACCTGTGATCGGCACGGCATCCCTGGAGGGCCTGTGCGTCGGTGTTTATCCCGATGAACTCGACGTTACCCAGTTCCGCGTCTATCATCCGGTTGATAGCATTGTTCCCCGCGCCGCCGACACCGACTATCTTGATAACGACATTGAAGCTGTTCTGTATCAGGTCTTCGTCGAGCATCGTTCTCCCTGAAGCGCAAAATCTCTAACAACAGGAGTATCC
>Ga0315289_10010524_pt1 | contig 13223 bp, 13 predicted proteins | sample YL17G11_40_MG_FD_203452 | JGI IMG/M metagenome (GOLD analysis project Ga0315289, IMG submission 203452) | Sediment microbial communities from Yellowstone Lake, YNP, Wyoming, USA - YL17G11_40 | ecosystem: Environmental > Aquatic > Freshwater > Lake > Sediment | place: USA: Wyoming | collected...
TCCGTGGCCGTCTCATGAGGACTGCGAAGCGCTGCCCTCATGATCCGTGGCCGTCTCATGAGGACTGCGAAGCGCTGCCCTCATGATCCGTGGCCGTCTCATGAGGACTGCGAAGCGCTGCCCTCATAGCGGCCGAGGAGAGCGGGGAATATTTCTAGGATTTGATGATCAGGAGGGCGCGGGAGTCTATCATCTTTCAGCCGGTGCGAGAGGATTTTCCGTCCAAATATGCTTTTCGGGCTCGATTTTCGCATTTTTTGTTGTCATTGACATCGTCGCTTAGCCGGAAGTATATTACCAGCGTGGTCAAGAGGGGAGATTCATCGGCCAGAGCGGGAATTAGTGAGGTCCTGGGAAAAGCAAATTCTTATCCTTAACGGGGAGATACTGAAAAGCCAAAAGAGTAGGATTAAAAGATAATTGGAGGAAAATATATGGAAGAAAGAATTAATTTGTCTGAATCGGCGTCAATCAAACTCATACTTGATGATATAAAAGGGGTTATAGGTTTGAAGAGCATCACTTTTCTACTGGATGGACAGCCTCAAAAGCCTATACCACTCGGTGGTGCTGTGGTATTAACAGTGCTTCCCGGTCACCACACGATCCAAACGGTACTAAAAGCCAGAAGTTTTTATACCCTGTTCATCACCATCACTCGTAGATCAACGGTTCTGACTATTAGTACTTCGCCGAACACACAAGTGGAGGTTATGGCCACTTACAATCGGACATGGGGTAATATCGAAATAAAACCGATGGCTAAAATTTAGTCATGTGAAGGATTGACCACCGGAGGTGATAAAAGCACAATTTTAAAAGGGGAGACTAGAAACCACATAAAACGGGGCGAAACCGAAAAGCCAAATGAGTAGGAAAAATTAACAATATTTCAATGAAAAATTTAATCTTCGCTGCACTCGCTGTTATTTATATTACATTATTTTATACAGCAATGGCTAGTGAAAATTCAGCTTTAATAAATAACAACATGAAAAAGATTGTTGTTACATATTTAGAAAGAAATTTGAAAATAGAAGGCAAAGAGATAGTTTTGGGCTATTATGATGAAGTAACACTTACCCACGTAATTTTAAAAGAAAAAACCAATACTTCAGGTGAAGTTACTTATTCAGTTCCAAGTCGTGAAAATGGGGCATCGTATATTTTTACTTTTGCGTTTTCTGAAGAAAATATAAAGAAAGGTTTTGCCATGAGGATTCCTTCTGATAGTCTTTATGGTGGACAGGATTCTATCTTTCTCACTTTAGGAAAAGAGAAGAAATGGTATATTAAAAATTTAGGTGCTCCCATCCAATGGATGAATCTCCCAATTAAGGGCTCCCAAATTGGAAATGATAAATTTGATGTTAATATTCTAAAATATAATTGGGCTACACAAGAAGCTTCAGAAATTAAACGCATGGGGTTTGTGAATGGAGGCATGAAGTCGATCGGTGTCGAGGATATATTTTTAGAGGGCTCCATAATATATATTGTTATCAAATAGTACTTGAGAGCTATAACGAAACGATTGAAATTCTATCATTGAAGGTATCTCTTATTTTCAATTAGAAACATTACCTGCTCAATGACATTTAGATCATAATCCAGCATAGCGGCTGCGCTGAAATATGAACGGTGTTGAACGGGATTTACGTCGCCATATACCCTTGTAGGTATTGAGAAGGAAATTTTTGTTCTATAAGAAGGGAATTTGCTTTTCCCAATATGCCATTCTATTTTAAAAAGGTTATTTATTAAGGTAGTGTACAGTGATGTTCGCAATTTGGCATAGGAGGCGGGCCATCGTAAACTCTCTTCGAACGCAAACCCGAAAGAGAGGAGGATTTTTACTACGATGGCCCAACAGTATTATAGGACACCCTTCAAGAAGGCGCTATTGCAGTTCATCACGGAGCCTGATCCCTTCCTGGCCATGCTCAAGTGGGTGATGACGGAAATGATGAGGATCGAGACGGAAGCCATGGTTGGGGCGGCCAAGGGGAAGCACAGAAAGGAACGCGCGACCTACTTTTCCGGCGGGCGGGCCCGGAGAGTGGATACCCGGATGGGAACGGTCTATCTTGTCGTGCCCAAGGTCCGCAAAGGCGGATATGTGCCGTTTTTCATCTCGGAGAGGAGGAGATCCGAGCAGGCCCTGATCGCTGTCGTCCAGGAGGCCTTCATCAACGGTGTCTCGACGCGGAAGATCGAGCGATTGGCCCATGCGATGGGCATCGAGAACATCTCCGCCTCCCAGGTCTCTGAGTTCAACAAGGAGCTCGACTCTCAGGTCGCCGATTTTCAGGGCCGGCCCCTGGCCGAGGAGTATCCGTTCCTCTTTATCGACGCTCTTTATCAAAAGGTCCGGGTCGAAGGGCGGGTGGTCTCGGTGGCCGTAATGATCGCCTGCGGGGTCAATCCCGCCGGTTCTCGGGAGATCCTGGCTGTGGAGCCCATGTTCGACGAGTCGGAGGACTCCTGGCGCCTCTTTTTCCGCAAGCTCAAGGCCCGGGGCATGAAGAGGACTGCGCTCTGCGTCTCCGACGCCCACGCCGGCCTCCAGGCCGCGGTCCGGAAGGAATGGCTGGGCGCCTCGTGGCAGCGCTGCAAGGTCCACTTCATGCGGAACATCCTGGCCAAGGTCCCCCATCGGGAAAAAGCGCGGTTCGCGGCCCATCTGAAACAGATCTGGCTCGAGCCGGATAAAAAGAGTGCCAAACGGGCAGCCGCCGCCCTCATCGACGATTACGGGAAGCGATTCCCAGACGCGGTCCGCTGCCTGGAAGAGGGCCTCGAGGACTCGCTCTCGTTCTATGACTTCCCTGAGGTCGACAAGAAACGCATCTCCTCGACCAACGGGCAGGAGCGGCTGAACATGGAGATCCGCCGGCGAAGCCGAGTGGTCGGAGTGTTCCCCTCGGTCGCGAGCTACCTCCGATTGACGATCTGCTATCTCATCGAGTACTCGGAGGACTGGGAGAACGAGCGAAGCTACATCCGGGAGGACAAAGTCCTCGGATCTTTGGACAGGCTCCATGAGCTGATGGCTCAAGCGGCTAACTGAAGAGGTTTAAGATGGCACCGAAGTTGCGAACATTAGTTGACACGACCTCGACCCCATGCTCTGTTCCAAATGCGGGGGCCGGATGAAGGTCGTCGCCTTCATCACGGAGGTTGCCCTCATGGAGGCCATGAGGACTAGCAAGGCTGCCGTCGTGGACCGCATCATCGATCACCTGAAGCTTCGGTTTGTCGCGGCGAAGCCCCCGCCGTCCCATGTCTTCACCGAGGTCGCGCTAACGGCGGCCGAGGAGAGCGGGGACTATTTTTGATCATCTCATTTTCACCGGAAGGGAAAGTCTATCGTCTTTCAGCCGGTGGGGCGGGTTTTTTATCCCGATTGGATCATCAGGCAATCTTTTCGTGACCTTTCGCGGCTATTGACATCGCCGCCCGGCCGGGGATATAGTATCGGCATGGATTGGCGGGGAGATTCATCATCAGGAGCTGGAATTCAGATCGCTCGGAAAAAGCAAATTCTTATCCTTTTATACCCGGACCAATTCTTGGGGGGCAGGTCACATCGGCTTCAGATCGTCCGTGAAAGCCGTGAAAGCTGACTTGACATTTTTTCATTTTTTGTTTTATAGTCCCCCCATAGGAGGTGCAACATAAATAACTATTTGGCAGTCCTCAAAAAATACGTGGATTTTGGCGGCAGGGCTAGACGGTCGGAGTACTGGGGTTTCGCACTCGTAAATTTAGTAATCTCCATTGTGCTCACTATCATTGATGTGGCCGTCATGGGAATGGATTATGGAAAAAGCATTGGGATCCTGTCGAGTATCTATAGTATCGCGGTCCTCCTCCCTTCTCTTGGAGTACTTGTCCGCCGCCTCCATGACACCGGGCACAGCGGCTGGTGGTGGCTTATAGTTCTCATCCCGCTTATCGGCGCCTTAGTGATCCTTCTCTTTTTGGTTACCGATAGCCAGCCCGGCCCGAACATGTACGGACCCAACCCAAAGGAAACGGCCCCCGTCACCGCTTCCTGAGCGAGCATAACGCCGGGGCAACCGGCCTCCCCTGCGGCCTCAACGATGTTTCTCTCCGCCCAAGAAGTAAAACATCGCATGGAACGGTAAAAACGGGCTGTTTTCTGGTAATCCCAGCCTGTGAATCAGTGCTTGTGAGTTCGCTAAATTTCCCCCCTGGAAAAATCGCCCAATATCGCGCCATTTGCGCTAGGACGCGTTTTCTCGGGCCCAGCCATCAGATTCCCGAAATTTCTGTTTATCACTAGTGTAGTGCGTCATACGCTTCTTTACATTTGGCGATTTTGGTCAAGATTTTGCCCATCTTCGAGATCGGCGGCGTTTTCCTGGCCATGGGGATCTTCTCGGGGATCGCGGGCAAGCTCACGGGCGATGAGCTGGGGAAATCGTTCGTCGAGGGGGCCAGAGACATGGTCAACGCCGCCCTGATCATCGGCACGGCCCGGGCCATCCTGATCGTGGCTCAGGACGGCCGGATCCTGGACACCATCTTGTCCGCCATGGCCGGGACGATCTCCCAATTCCACCCGCTCATCTCGGCCGAGCTCATGTTCGTCTCCCAGTGCGTCATCAACTTCTTCGTCCACTCGGGGACGGCCCAGGCGGCTCTGACCATCCCCATCATGGCTCCCCTGGGCGACCTCGTCGGCATCACCCGGCAGACATCCGTCTTCGCCTTCCAGCTGGCCGAATACATCAATCCCGTCCTGCCGACGTCCGGCGTGACCATGGGCGTCCTGGGCCTGGCCGGACTGCGCTGGGAGAAGTGGGCCAAGTGGATGGTGCCGCTCCTCGTTCTCTGGGTCCTTTTCGCGGCTCTGACCCTCATTCCACCGGTGCTGATGAAGTGGGGCCCGGCCTAAGGGGCTGTCCCTCTTTTCCTGAAGCGCCAAGATCAGGCCATCCCCCAGGCAACCTTTACAGAGACTCTCCCCGGAAAGCCGGACCGTCACCACTTCGTTTCCATTCTCCCGGGCAAGCGTCAACTACGGTTGACGTTTTCTCGACCTGATTCGCCCTTCGGAGCCGGGTCTCATCCCGTTTTTCCTGGGAGACGCGGTCCGACCCGTCAGGATATTCATAATAGGAAAAAGACCGCGATTAAGCCAACTCCCGCAGGAAAGGTAAAGACGGCCGGACGAGAACTCCCCCCGCAGAGAGAAAATCCTTCCTGCCCACGGCACTGACCTGCAGGGCCTCCGCCTCCGGAAACCTTTTCTTCAGGTAGGCCAGGGCCGGCGAGACCGGAGCGTCGTCCCATTTCGCTTCGATGAAGCGCAGCGGCCTGCGACCTTCGCAGATGACAAAGTCGACTTCGCGGCCGTCAACATCGCGGAAATACTTGAGTTCCAAATCCCGGCCCTGCGTGTCCTGCTGGAAGTGCACCCATTTAAGCAGGTGCGAGGCCACCAGGTTTTCGAATCGCTTGGGCATGTCGGGAACCTGGCTCCAGTCGTAATGGTAGTGTTTGGCCTCCTTTTTCACGGCCCGGATGGCGGGGGCGCCGAAGGGAGCGAGGCGGAACATGAAGTACAACCGCTCTAGGGCCAGCAGCCAACGGCTCACGGTCTTGTGGCTTACCTGCAGGTCATTGCGCAGCGCGTTGATCGAGAGGGGCGAACCAACCAGCTCGGGCAGCCGTAGGGCCAGCAGCTCCAGGTTGCCGAGGTCGAGGATGTGCTCAAGGGAAACGATCTCTTCCCGGAGGATGCGGCTGCGGTAGGAGCGTGTCCATCGTCTTGCCGTTGCCTGGGAACCCGAAAGGAAGGGTTCGGGGAAGCCCCCCAGGGTCAGCAAGTCGAGCAGTTCGGGGGGATGCTCCAGCTTGAGTTCGGCCGCCGAGAATGGATGAAGGCGCAGGAAATGGTAGCGACCTTGCAGCGAGTCGCCTCCGAAGCGATAAACGTCGAGGCGGGCGCTGCCGACGACCAGGATATTCAGCTTCCGTTCAGGCTGATCCACCAGCCCCTTCAGGTAGTTACGCCAGGAGCGGTACTTGTGGATCTCGTCCAGGACGATCATGCCTGCGGCCGGCAGCTCCCGGCGCAGGATGGTCTCGCGATGCTCGGGTACGTCCCAACTCAGGTAGAGGCCGGCCTTGCCGGCGATTCGCCTTGCCATGGTCGTCTTGCCGACCTGGCGCGGGCCGGCAACGAACACCATTTTTTCCTTAAGGTCGGTGCGGACCTGCTTTTCCAAGTATCGTTCTTTCATGCCTCCAAGATACTTCTAATTTCACCAGCTGTCAAATTTACTCGCGAGTAATTTGGACACAGAAAGATAAACACCGAGGATGATCTTTCCGGTTATGGCTTTCTATCGTCTCCCAAAGCAGTGGGGGAATGACCGGCGGGCCACTTGCGCCGGCGTCGGTTGTTTTCTTTTTACGCGCCCGGATTCACCGGAATGGGCCGAGCGGGTGGGGAAGTACATGCTCCGGCCGGTGCTCGCCCTGGAGCGGCTGACATTTCTGGAACCCGAGGGCAAGGTCGGTTATCGCTGGGGACGGGACGGCGCGGAGCAGGAGACGGAGGTGATGGATTATCCGGAGTTTATCGCCCGGGTGACTTCTCATATTCCCGACAAGCGGAGGGGTTTCTTGCCCCTATTGGATCTTCGGGCGCGGTTTTCGCAGCTATTGACATCGCCGCCCGGCCGGGGATACAGTTCCACCATGGACTGGGGGGCAAATTCAATGTCGGGAGGGGGAATTCAACTCGCTCGGAAAAAGCAAATTCTTATCCTTAAGACATGGCGATAAAGTTCGGTTTCTTGCATGACTCCAGATCCTCCTGGAGCCATTGTAACCTATCGGATTACCCATGAAAAACCCGGGAGAACCTTATTTATTTTCGGGGGGATTTCCGGTTTGGGGACAAACGCCGTTTCTCAGGAAACGGTGCGTGTCCCCAGACTAGCGCTCCGGAATGCGGTCTTTCTTCATTGCTTTTAAGCGATGGACTATCTATAATCTTTAGCAAAGACTATCTCGCGAGGGAGATCATATCGTGAAGAGGATTTTTAATGTTGTTATTGAAAAAGATGCGGCTGGGTATTTCGTCGGTATCGTTCCGGAGCTTCCGGGGTGTCATAGCCAGGCCCGCGGTCTGGACGAACTTTCTAAACGAATGAAGGAAGCGATCGAATTATACCTTGAAGACCAAAAGTCAATGCCGATCAAGCTGAATTTCATAGGAATCCAGCAAATTGAAGTATCCATTTAGGCGAGCCGTTGAATTCTTGGTTATCGTATGAAACCGCTTTCCGCGAAAAAAATTATCCAAGTTTTAAAAAAGATCGGTTTTCTAAAGGTCCGTCAGAAGGAAAGCCACGTCATCATGCGCCATGCCGATGGGAGAATGACGGTCGTTCCAATACATAGAGGCGAAGATATCGGACCCGGTCTCTTGCTTGAAATCATTAAGGACACGAAGCTTTCCAAAGAAGAATTTCTTGATCTCTTGGATTGACTAACCGCTCGTTGACAGATTCTTTGCTCGGACTGCCGCCTTCTCAGCCCGGCCGAGGTCAACGCCCTGAAAGGGCGGTTGCTGGCCCTCCGGGCGGCTTTGCCGGTCCCGGATGCGGCTTGCTGGGCCCCGCCACCCGACGTGGGGGAGTCGTTTACTGAAGGCATGTCCGACGTTCATGGATTTCTAGGTGGAATCGGAGGGATTTTGGAGCCGCGGCTAGTCCACGCGCCCGAGCTGGCCGCAGGCCGCCCTGAGAGCCCGGCCCCGGGGGCTTCGCAGCTTGACCAGTGCGCCTCCCGCCTCGAGGCGCTTTGTGAACGACTCGATCTCGGCCTCGGTCGGCGCGCGGCCGACGGGGGAGGAGCCGGGGTTGTAGGGGATGAGGTTGAGGACAGCCCGGCCGGATGGCGCCGCGGCCCGGAGGAAGGCAGCCGTCCCCTCCGCCGCGCCCGGGCCGTCGTTCCGTCCCGGGATGAGGCAGTAGTTCACCGCGAGGGCGAAATTGCGGCGCTGGGGATAAAGGGCCAAGACGGCGGCCAGGGCCTCGAGGCCCACGCCCCTGCTCGCCGGCATGAGCTCGCCGCGGAGCCCTTCGTCCGGCGCGTTGAGGCTCACCGAGAGATTGAGGCGCTTGAGCCCGAGGCCCTTGAGACGGGCGATGCCCTCGGGCAAGCCGAGCGTGCAGACCGTGATATCGTCCTGCGAAAATGCGGGGCCGGATTCGTCGAGGAAAATAGCCAAGGCTCCCGTGAGGCCCTCGAAATTGTCGAGCGGTTCGCCCATGCCCATGAAGACGATCTGGCCGATGTCCCAGCCCAGGGTCAGGCGGGCCGCCGCGTACTGGCCCACAATCTCCTCGGGCCGGAGGTCCCTCACGAAGCCCCGCCGGCCGGACTCGCAGAAGACGCAGCCCATGCGGCAGCCCACCTGGGAGGAGACGCAGAGGGTGGCTGGTCCGGGTCCGGGGAAGCGGCGGGCCACGGGAATGCGCACGCATTCGACGCGCTGGCCGTCGCCGAGCCGGAGGAGGGCCTTGGCCGTCGTCCCGAAGGGCCCCTCCTCCTCGACGACGCTCTCGACGGCGGGCAGCCGGAGCGCAACGCGGGCGGCCAGGGCGGCGGCGGTCACCTTGGAGATGGCCTCGCGATCGGGCTCGAAGCGGCCCTCGGCGAAGGCCCGCCTATAGACGCGGCCCAGGGCCCGCGAGCGTCCGCTGCGGCCGGCCAACGCCTCGAAGGCCGGACGGGTCAAGCCCAGGATGTTCACACGCCCGTCGGTCTTCGGCATGGGGCCACTGTAGTGGAATCCCGGCCCTGAATCAATCGGGCAGCAGGGGCGGTTTTTTCCGGCCGATCGTCAGGGAGGTGGTCGAAAAGTATCTTGACTGCGGCCACCCCGCAGCGGGTTCGCCCTCATGATCCGCTACCGGCTCATGAGGACTGCGAAACGCTGCCCGCATCAGGTGTCCCGACTGCGCCAGGAACTGCCGCTGCATCTGAAAGATCGCGGAGGACTGAAATACCGCAAGATCGCCAAACTACCTGATTTTGCAGGCGTCAAGATGAACTCCCTTGGTTCACTGTACCGCCATCAAAAATCAAAGACATCCTGAATAATGCATAATTACAAGCACCGTCCCCAATCTTCAAAAAAGCTGAAGACACAAAGTCAGGCACTGATAATCATAAAAGAAAATCGCTTATTTTTTGCTGCAGGTGACGGTCCCGGGATACTTGGCCCAGGACATTCTCATTTCCTGGGGAAGCGCCTTCAAAAATTCCACGCTGCTCCACACGTCCCCGATCAACTTCAGATTGCTTTCGTAAGTGCTGGTTTTAAAATCAGCGGCGGCGCAGTCGTCGGCCTCGATGTCGACGAACAACCCGGCGGCGCCACAGGAGAAATCAAACATGTCCATGGCGATGCGGCGGATCCTGGTGTTGGTGCGGGTCCGGTAAAATAGGACCCTTTTTTTCAGATCATAGACGATGCTCCATTGCGTCCCGCCCTGGGAAACATTGGTTAAAATGTCAAAAGCGTACTCCACGGCCGCGTGGCGGCGCGGATTGAACGCCTCGACCATGCCGGCCGCGATAGCGAAGCGATCGAAATGACCGCCGCTCACCTCGGAGGCTGTTTTGGCACCGGCGGCATCGAGCTTCGTTTTAACAGCCAATGAGACATCATAGGTCGTGTTGGCCAACACTGGGTATTTCAGATCCTTGCCCGCATGGACGACCATTTTGCCGCTAATGTACTCGATGGCGGCCACGTTGCCGCTGGCGTCGGCTGCGAGAAAATGCAGCGGCGCGACCGACATGAAAGAGATGCGAACCGTCTGGTCGCTGGCAATGACGTCCGCGACCGAAGCCGAAACGTCCAGCTGGTATTGGATCCATTGCAGTTCTTCCAGCCCGTGGCGGTCGTCCCTGGCCGGGTATTGTGATTCCGCACTTTCGTGCATCATTTGTTCGATGACCAGGCCGGCTTCGTTCATGCCGCCGTAGGGAAATTCACGGCCGTTCTGGTTGAAGGAGATGCTGCCGTACCGGGATGTCCAGGTGAACGGCTTTTCCGGCGCGGCGATCAAGGATGTTTTTTGCCGGTTCCGCTGATTGATGTGGATCTGTCCCTGGCCGGCGGGGAAATCGAAGTTTCTGCCGAAAAGGGGATGCTTGTTCTTGTCTTTCAAGGAAAAGGTGGTGCAGGCATCACTGTCCGAGGGGAATAGCCCCGCCAGAATAGCCAGGCAAATGATGAATTGAATTTTGCTTTTCATAAAATTACTCCTGAGGATATTTTTATATTCATAATACTACGGACGTCGTCTGAACGGAAAAGTTCCCGAATCCGCATTTGAGGGCCATCGGGGGCAGGTCAGGCGCGGCCGGTTTGCGCTGGGAGAAGTGGGCCAAGTGGATGGTGCCGCTCCTCGTCCTCTGGGTGCTTTTCGCGGTCCTGACCCTCATCCCGCCCGTCCTCATGAATTGGGGCCCCGCTTGAGGGACTGTCTCCATTTCGGGGCAACCCCGGAATGGGGACTGCCCCTCTTTTCCTGAAGCGCCAAGATCGGCCTGAGGCGCGTCCCTTTCACGATTTATTGACAACTCTTTGACAACTTCTTGACAACTTCCCGTATGAATTTCCCTATATTCAGAGCGGAATCAGATAAGGGAATTATTATGATCCAGGATCCATGATCAAAGGGAGGAATGGAATGGCTAAGTTTCACCGGAATGCATCAATGGTCATCCTGCTCGCTCTTCTGGCCTCCGGCTGCCTGGCCCCGCTTTCGAACAGTTTCACTGCCAGATCCCTGGGCAAGGGGAAGATCGGGTTGGACGGAGGAATGTTGGTTGACGTTATACAGGAAGACTCCGTTGTACTTCCCGCCTTTGCGATCGGCCTAGGCCTGTCTTCGGATTTTGACTTAGGCGTACAGATAGAAAGTGCCAGCATAGGTGTTTTCGGAAAATATTCCTTCATCAACAACAAAGAGCGGGGATTCTCCTTAGCCGGCGTCCTGGGCGCGGGCGCGGTCGCTTCCGGTTCCTACGCCTACGCAGGGCCTGTGCTGAGCTACAAGTCCAAGGCCGTTGAGCCTTATTTCGTGGGACGCTTCAACTATGTCCACTATGGAGAATCGGAAAATGTTCTCGATATGGAGCCGGGCACGTATACTTATGCCCAATTCACGCTGGGCAGCGTTTTCTGGCTCACGCCAAGCATCGGATTGAACGTCGAGGGCAGCGCCTTTGCGGGCAATCTCGGTCTGCAGGACTTTGAGGACTTGGGTGCCTCGTCCTTCGTCGTCCTGGGAGGGGTCAAGGTCCGTTTTTGATGAGGCCGGAGACCGGGCAGCAACGGCCAGAAAATCAACGCCGGAAAGAGAGCGCCTTCCCATCGCCAAGGTCCAGCCGAACCGAAACGCTTTTTGCGCATTTTCGGCTATAATGGATCGCAAGTTGCCGAACGTAACTCCAGCCGCGCGAACCGCATGAAAGGACATCCGTCGCCATGAACTCCAAAGGCCTCCTCCTCGCTGCCCTGGCCGCGTCACTTTTTGCGACCGCGGCCCTCGCCCAGCCCACCGACGCCAAAGCGCGCCTGACGTCCTGGGACCGGCATCTCCGGCTCAAGGCCGAATCTCCTTTCAAAGACCTGGCTTGGCGCGCCGTCGGACCGGCCTTTTGCGGCGGGAGGATCCAAAGTCTGGCCGTTCATCCCGCCCGGCCGTACACGCTCTACGTCGGCGTGGGGTCGGGAAACGTCTGGAGATCGGACAACAACGGCCTCACCTGGACCCCGATCTTCGAGAACGAATCGACGTTCACGATCGGTGAAATCGCCATCGCCCCGTCGAATCCCGACATCGTTTGGGTGGGAACGGGCGAGATCTTGATGGCCCGGAGCTCCTACGCTGGGACCGGCGTCTTCAAGTCGACGGACGGCGGCAAAACGTGGACGAACATGGGCCTTCACGATTCCCAGCATATCGGCCGGGTGCTCATCGATCCCAAAGACGCGAACACCGTCTATGTGGCCGCGATCGGGCACAACTTCTCGACGAACGCGGAGCGCGGCTTGTTCAAAACGACGGATGGCGGGACGACCTGGTCCAAGATCCTCTATGTCAACGAGCGGGTCGGGGTCATCGATGCCGAGATGGATCCCGTCGACCGGAACATCCTGTATGCCGCCGCCTGGGAGCGGGACAGAAAACCGTGGGGGCATGTCGTCGCCGGAGCCGGCAGCGGCTTCTATAAATCGACGGACGCCGGCAAGTCCTGGCGGAAGATCGCACGCGGGCTGCCCGACGGAAAAGACCTTGGCAGGATGGGCATCGAGATCGCCCCGTCGAATCCCAAGGTCCTCTACATTTTGCTCGATAACGAAACGCTTCGCCCGGGAGATCCCCAGGCCCGGGACCCGCGGCCGCAGCCGATCCGGGGGGAAGTCTACCGCTCGGACGACCGGGGGGAATCCTGGATGAAGGTCAACGCCGGCGAACTCGGCACGACCATCGGCTACGACTGGAACCTGATGAAGGTCTGCCCGGACGATGAGAATGAGATCTATGTCGCCGGGAACCGCTTTCTGATGTCCAAGGACGGGGGTAAGACCTATGCCCGGATCGGGGGAACGATCGTTCCGCTGCTCTACAAGGAAAAACGCGAATTTCCGCTCGACCACCACGCTCTTTGGATCGACCCCGCCAACCCCGACCGCATCCTTCTTGGGACCGACCACGGACTCTATGTCTCCTACGACCGGACGAAAACGTGGCTCTTGAATAACAACTTGCCGATCACCGAGTTCTACGCCGTCGCGGTCGACGAGGAGAAGCCCTACAACATCTACGGCGGGAACCAGGACAACGCCGCGGTCGTCGGATCGAGCGCCAGCCGTCTCGATCCCGAGGCTCCGAACCTCTGGAAGCAGGTCTTTCTGGACACGTGGGGGGGCGGCGACGGATTCGTCACCCTGCCCGACCCGACCGAAGCGAACAAGATCTATTACTTCAGCGGCCGGATGGTCTTTTTGAAAAACATGGTCGACGGTAAGCAGGTCGACGTCACGCCCCGGCCGCCCGCGTCCGAAACGGGGCTCCGCTACAATTGGATGGTCCCGTTCGTGATCTCTCCCCACGATCCGAAGACCCTGTATTACGGCGGGAACAAGCTCTTTA
>Ga0315289_10010529_pt1 | contig 13222 bp, 8 predicted proteins | sample YL17G11_40_MG_FD_203452 | JGI IMG/M metagenome (GOLD analysis project Ga0315289, IMG submission 203452) | Sediment microbial communities from Yellowstone Lake, YNP, Wyoming, USA - YL17G11_40 | ecosystem: Environmental > Aquatic > Freshwater > Lake > Sediment | place: USA: Wyoming | collected...
CGCGGCCCAGCCAGGAGCGCGGGACACGCGGATCCGCCGCCGGGTCGTACCAGCGGGAGGACAGCATCGGGTCCAGCGTGAAGCTGACGTACAACGAGACGAGCACGGCAAAGCCTACCGTAATGCCGAATTGGTAGAAGAACCGTCCGATGATGCCGCCCATGAAGGCCACCGGCACGAACACGGCGATGATGGTGAAGGTGGTGGCCATCACCGCCAGGCCGATTTCGGCGGTGGCCTCGCGCGCGGCGGTGTAGTGGTCCGCTCCGGCGTGCATGTGCCGCACGATGTTCTCCCGCACCACGATGGCGTCGTCGATCAGCAGGCCGATAGCCAGCGACAGGCCCATCAGGGTCAGGATGTTGAGCGTGAAGCCCAGCGCGTTCATCACGATGAAGCTGGAGATCACCGAGACGGGCAGCGCCGTGCCGGTGATCACGGTGCTGCGCCAGCTATTGAGGAACAGGAAAACGATCATCACCGTCAGAATGCCGCCCAGCAGCAGCGTGGTCTTGACGTCTTCGACCGAGTCGCGGATGAAGATGGAGCGGTCCACTACCGAGCGCAGCCGGATATGCGGCGGCAGCTCGCGATTGAGCTGGCCGACCACCTGCGAAATCCCGTCCGCTACCTGGACCGTGTTGGCGCCGGACTGCTTGACGACGTCCAGCGCCAGTCCCGCCTTGCCGTCGATGAGCGCGGCGCTGCGGCGTTCCTCGACGCCGTCCACGATACGGGCCACCTGCGGCAGGTAGATGGGCGCGCCGCCGCGCATGGCCACAATGAGCGTCTCGAACTCGTCCACGGAGCGGAACTTGCCGGAGACGCGCAGCAGGGGCTCCTCCCGGTCCTGTTCGAGCTTACCCGCGGGCACGTCCTGGTTTTCGCGCTGGAGCGCGCCGGCCACCTGGGCGAAGCTGAGCCCGTAGGCCTTGAGCCGGTTGTGGTCCACCAGGATCTGGATCTCCCGGCGGGCCAGGCCCACCAGGTTCACCTGGCCTACGCCGGGCACGGTTTCCAGCCGCCGCTTGATGATTTTCTCGGCGAGCGAGGACAGCGCCCGAATGTCGGCGGTCGGGCTCTCGACAGCCACCGAAATCACCGGCATGGCGTTGAGATCGATGCGCTGGATGACCGGCTCCTTCATGTCCTGGGGAAAGTCGATGCGGATGGCGTTGATCTTGGCCTGGGCGTCCTGCTGCGCGGTGTGAATGTTGGTGCCCAGGCGGAACTCGGCCATGATGACGGAGAGGCCCTCGGTGCTGGTCGAGGTGAGGTGGCGCACGCCCGGGATGGTGTTGAGAGCCTCCTCGATGCGCTTGGTCACCTCGCGCTCGACGGTCGCGGGCGCGGCGCCCGGGTAAAGAGTCTGCACCGTCAGCACCGGGATCTCAACGTCCGGCATGAGGTCGATGCTCAACCGGCGGTAGGAGTACAGGCCCAGCGCCACCAAGGAGACGGACAGCATGGTGGCCAGCACGGGCTGTTTGATCGAGACGTCGCTCAGGAACATGGCTGCCTACTCCTGCGCCCCGGGTCCGGCGAGCGGCTGGGGCGCCACGCGCACGCCCTCGGCGATTTCGATGCTCTGCTCGGCAATGAGCAGGTCGCCGGGCCGCAGACCCTCGACGATCTCGAGCTTGCCGTCCAGCTCCCGGCCGATGCGCACCTGGCGCCGTGCCGCCCGCTGGTTCTCGACCACATATAGGAAGGCCGACCTCGCCGAGCGGTCGTCGCGGTAGACCGCCGCCGCCGGAACGACGATGGCTTGAGCCGTAACGCCGGTGTGGATCCGCCCCTCGGCGAACATGCCCGCGCGGAGTCTGCCGCTCAAGTTGTCCACACGGATGCGGACCTTGGCCGAGCGCGTCTGGGCCTCGACGGCGGGGTTGATTTCCACCACGCGGCCCTCGAAGGTGGTTCCCCGGTAACTGTTCACCGAAAAGGCCGCCCGCTGCCCGGGACGGATGGGCGCCAGTTCGGCGGCCGCCACCGGACTCTCAAGCTCCAGTTGCCGGTTGTCAACGATGGTGAAGACCGCGGTAGGAGCTTCGACGTACGCGCCGGGGTTGAGGAACCGGGTCTGGATCTGGCCGGCCACCGGGGCGTTGATGACCGTGTCGCGGAGGTGCTTGCGGGCCACCGCCAGGGCGGCGCGGGCCTGGTCAAGCTGCGCCGCAGCGAGCAAGACCTGGGCGCGGGCGTCTTGCTCGGCCGCCTCGGCGGCCTTGAGGTCCTTGTCGGTGATGCCGCCGGACTTAAGCAGGTTCCGCGCGCGCTCGAGCTCCGCGCGGCTGTGATCGTCCAGCACCTGCGCGCGCGCCAGGCCGGCCTCCGCCACCTTGACCGCCGATTCGGTTTGCTGAACGGCCAGCCGGTAGTTCTCATCGTCCACCCAGACGAGAGCCTCGCCGGCGGCCACGCTGTCACCTTCCTGCTTGTCGAAACGCACCACGCGGCCAATGGTCTGGGCCTTGACGTCTACGCGGGCGTTCGAGACCAGGGTCCCGGTGACCGGCACGCTGGCCAGAAGCGGCTGCGTGCGGACCTGAAGCACGCTGACCCGAACGGGCGGAGGCTCGGCCGCCGCCACCGGGCGGGCCTCCTTCGAGCGGCAGCCGGTCACGAGCGCCGCGGTAACTGCCAGAACGAGGTAGGCATGAGTCCGCATCGCGTTACTCCCAGGGGGTCCGCCCGACGGCCCAGCGGAGGCTGGCGCGGGCGACCGAGTAGTCGTAGAGGCCGCGCAGGAGGTTGGTGCGGGCCACCGTGAGCGCGGTCTGCGCGTCCGCCACGTCCAGAGTGGTGGCGGCGCCGTACTTGTAGTTGTCCTGGGTCATGGCCAGCACCTTCTCGGCCTGGCCCAGGTTGGCGCGCGTCGCAGTGACCGTCTCGCGCGCCGCGGCCAGTTCGTCCAGCCCCTGTTCGAGGTTGAGCCGGATCTGCTGCTCGCTCTTCTCGCGCTCCAGCCGGGCCGCGCGCTGGTTGGCCGTGGCCTGCCAGACCAGGCCGCTGCGCCGGAAGCCGTCAAACACGGGCAGCGTGAAGTTCAGGCCCGTGGTCCAGCGCAGGAAGCGCGAATCCACCAGGTTCTCCGGGAGGCGCGACATGACGCCGAAGTCGGCGGTGAAATCCACGCGCATGCGGCTCTCGGCCTTGGCCAGGTCCATTTGCGTAGCGGCGCTGCGCTCGGCGATCCGTAAACGCAGAAGCTCGGGGCGGCGCCGCGCCGCTTCGCGCATCAGGTCTTCCAGGTTAGGGTCTTCCCAGGCCTTCTCCTGAAACTCCCCAACGATGCGCGTGGGATAATCGGCGGGGCGTACCAAGTAAAAGTTGAGCAGCGCGCGCGCCTGCCGGATGGCGTTCTGCGCGCGCAGCAGGTCGGGCGCGCCGTTGGCCACCGCCACTTCCGAGCGGAGCACGTCCACTTCGGTGGCCACGCCGTTGCGGAAGCGCTCCCGCGCCATCTCCGCGTGCTTCTGCTTCTGCCGCTGCGTTTCCGCCACCGTCTCCTGGTAGCGCTCCGCCCACAGCAGCCCATAGAAGGCTCGGGCCACGGCCAGAGCCAGGTCCTGCTGGACCCGGTCGATCTCCGCCAGCGAGCCTTCCGCCTCGACCGAGGCCAGCCGCAAGGCGGTGCCCACCTTGCCTTGCGTGAACAGCGGCTGCTTGACGCTGACGCCGTAGTTGAACAGGTTCACCGGAGTGGGCACCAGCGCTTCGCGCAGCTCGGCGGGGAATTTGTCCAAGCCCGAGGCGTTCAGCAGGCTGGGGTCCCGCCAGCGCATCACGCCGGAGGTGACAGTCACCTCCGGCAAGGCCTGGGCGCGCACCTCGCGGATCTTGCCCTTGAGGGCGTCGGCGGCGGCCTGGGCCTTGCCCACGTCGGGATGGCGCTCCACGGTCAGGCGCACGGCTTCCTCCAGCGTGAGCGGACCCTCTTGGCTTACCTGTGCAGCCGCACCCGTGGCTAGCGCACACAGTACAATTACACGTCCGCAACTCGGCATTTGCATGATTCTGTCTTACCTATCGGTAGAGTAGCCCCCGCACCCCTTCAGCAGCAGATTCACAATCCGCCGCGCCAGCCGCCGGTCCAGCTCCGGCTCGCCGGCCAGCAGGTGCCCCAAAGAGTAGATCAGAAGGATACCTAGCAGCGCCTCGGCGATCTCCCGCGGCCGGCCCTGCATCTCCCCTTTGCTCACGCCCTCCCGGACGACTTCCGCCAGCAGCCCGATCCATTCCCGGCCCAGTTGAACATAGTCGATGCCGGGGGATTCCTTCGGCGGGGCGAAGATCAACCGCATGGACATAAGGGAAAGACCTGGGTTCTTGCGCGTCAGTTCGAAGTCCGACGCCAGCATCTCGACCAGCTTGCCGGGGGCGCTGCGGGCCCGGCCCGCCGCCAGCAGGAGCTGCTTGCGCGCCTCGTTGCAGGCGTCCAGGACGACCTCCCGGAAGAGCTGCTCCTTGCTGCCGAAGTAGTAGTAGAGGACCGGCTTGGTGATCCCGGCGCGCTGGCAGATCTCGCGGGTGGTGGTGGCGGCATAGCCTTTCTCGGAGAACAGCTCGATGGCCGCGTCGCGGATAGCCTGTCGCACCGGCCGCACCTTTTTCATACCTACCGCTAAGTATACAAGAACCGGCGAAGCCGCGTCAAACTCGAGCGCCGGCAGGCAGCGCGCGGCTTCGCGGCAGGGGCGGAAACGAAAATGGCGATTGAGTGCACTGTCCCGGATTGTGGATTATGGTTGTATGGACTCGGTCTTCGTGATGCCGCGGGTGGTGGCGCCCTTACGGCCGGGGCGGCGCAAGCCCAGGCCCGTGGCGGCGGGGAGCGTGTTGGCCGAGGGCGCCGGCTGCACGTTGATTGTGGGGGGACCAGGCTCCGGGAAGAGCACGCTGTTGCATGGTCTGGCCGCGGCGCAGCCGGACTGGAAGCCGGTGCTGTACCGGGTCCGGGAGTTGGGTGAAGGCCTGGAGGCGCCGCAGGACAGCCGGCTGGTGATGTTTGACGGATTGGAGGAAGCCGGCTCGCCGGAGCGCTGCGCGCGGATGCTGGAGCTGATCGCGGAGTTTGCGGGGAGGCTCGGCGGGGAGAGTCGCGTGCTGGTCACCAGCCGGCCGGTAGAGGGCCTGCGGGTGGATGCGGAGGCATGGCGCCAGTTCGAGTTGTGCGAGTTCGAGGGGCAGGAGGTCGGGCAGCTCGTGGTGGCGTGGGCACGGGCGTATGAGCCTGACGACCCGGCGGTCGGGGAGAAAGCGGAACGCTTCCTGCTGGCACTGGAGCGACACGAAGACCTATATGCCTGGGCGCGCAGCCCGCTGGTGCTGACGGCGATGACGCGCGCGCATTTCGAACTGGGGGTGTCGCCGGAGCACCGTCCGGAGTTCTATGCCAAGTGCGTGGAGATGCTGCTGCGAGAGTGGGGGAACCTTCCGCCTGTCCCCGAGTTTGCGCGGCTGTATTGGGAGGCGCGCGGGCTGGCGGCGGAGCCGGAAGGCGGGGACCTGGAGCGGCTGGCGCTGGAAGACCCGCCGGAGCGGCACGAGAGGCTGCGCCTGGCGGCGGAGATGCTGGAGGGGCCGCGGCAGGAACGGTTGCTACTGAAGCTGCTGGGGCGCAGCCGCATCGAGCTGGCGCTGGCGTGCCTGGGGGGCCGTGACGGGCGGCTCGAGCGCTTGGCGCGCTTCCTCGCCAAGTACTACTGGGAGGGCCAGGAGCTCGCGGAGGTGACGGCGGCCGAGTCCGAGGGGCACCCGGTGGCGCGCTTCGTCGCCAAGCACTACTGGGAGGGCCAGGAGCTCGCGGAGGTGACGACGGCCGAGTGCGCGGGGTACCCGGAGGCACTCGGGGTGCTGCGTGGCCTGCTCGACCGGGAGACGCGTGACGGGCGCTCCCTGGCCGCGGCCGTCGAGCTGGCCGAGGAACTGGCGCGACGAGGCGTGACGGAAGCGCGTGAGCTACTAGACGCCTTCTTCCGCGAGGCGGAAGCTTTCGGCCTGCGCTCGGTCGAGAAGATGGCCTGGGTGGACGGCTTCTACCTGGACCGCTACCTGGTCAGCAACCGCGATTACGAGTGCATGGCGCCGTCGCACCGGCGGGAGCGCGATCGCCATTCAGACGCGGACGAGCAGCCTGTGATCCACGTCAACTGGTACGAAGCCCAGCTACACTGCCGCTGGCGCGGCCCGGGATTCCGGTTGCCGACGGACGAGGAATGGGAGAAAGCTGCGGCGTGGGACCCGGCCACGGGCACGAAGCGGAAGTATCCGTGGGGAGATGTATTCGACCCGGCGAAGTGCAACACCGCGGAGAGTGGGCCGGGCAGGACCACGCCGGTGGGCGCGTATCCGGAAGGCGCCAGCGCGTACGGCTGTCACGACATGGCGGGGAATGTGTGGCAGTGGACCGCGAGCCCCTACTCCGCAGACAACCCTGATCCTGTGGTCAAGAGTGGCCCGTTCATCTACAATCGGCACGCCTCGGCCTGCGCGGTGCGGCTGAGCGGGTGGCCGGTGGGCCGGACGCCGTGGACGGGATTCCGATGCGCGTTTACAGCGCCTCCCCGCGAATGAGGTCGTCGTAGGTCTCCCGCGCGCGGATCAAGCGCCAGCCGGCGCCCTCGACCAGCACCTCGGGCGGGCGGGGGCGGGAGTTGTAGTTGGAGGCGGCCACGAAGCAGTAGGCCCCGGCGGTGGCCACCGCCAGCAGATCACCGGGGAGCACGTTGGCCAGCTCCCGGTTACGGGCCAGGAAATCGCCGGTCTCGCAGACCGGGCCGACCACGTCGGCCCGAATGGTTCCCCGCGCCGTCTTGCGCACCGGCAGGATCTCGTGATGGGCTTCGTAGAGCGCGGGCCGGATCAGGTCATTCATGGCCGCGTCCACCACAACGAACTTTTTTGATGCGCTCGACTTGCGGTAGAGCACGCGAGTGAGCAGCACGCCGGCCTCGGCGACGATCGACCTGCCGGGCTCAAGCATCAGGAACAGGTCGCGGCCTTCCACTTTGCGGCGAATCTCGGCTACGAAGCCGGCGACGTCCGGCGGTTCCTCGTCCGGCCGGTACGGCACCCCCAGGCCGCCGCCCAGGTCCAGGAAACGCACGGCAGCGCCGCCAACCCGGAGGCGGTCCACCAGAGCGAGCATCCTGTCGAGAGCCGCCAGCAGCGGCTCCGGGTCGAGCAGTTGCGAGCCGATGTGGCAGCTTACGCCTTCGAAGGCCAGATGCGGGAAGGCCCCGGTGCGCCGGTACAAGGCCTCCGCCTCGGCCATCTCGATGCCGAACTTGTGCTCGCGCAGGCCGGTGGAGATGTAAGGGTGCGTGGCGGCGTCCACGTCCGGGTTCACCCGCAGGGCTACCCGCGCGCGTGCGCCGCGGCGGCTGGCGAGCGCCTCGGTGAGCGCCAGCTCGCCCTCCGATTCGCAGTGGAAACTGTAGATGCCCGCCGCGAGCGCGTAGTCGATCTCCTGAGCGCTCTTGCCGACGCCGGAGAAGACGACCCTCGCGGGGTCGCCGCCGGCCCGGAGCACCCGAAACAGCTCGCCGCCCGAGACCACGTCGAAACCCGCGCCGGCCCGGGCCACCAACGCCAGCACGCCCAGGCTGGAGTTGGCCTTGACCGCGTAGTGGACCCTGTGCGGAACGCCGGCCAGCGCTTCGTCGTAGACCCGGAAGCCGGCCCGTATCCCCTGAGTCGAGTACACGTAGCAGGGCGTGCCCGCTCGCGCGGCCAGATCCGCCAGGGGAACGTCCTCGCAGTGCAGCGCGTCCTTGCGATAGTCGAAGCCCGCCAGTCTCACTAGTTCACCTTGAACACCACCAGCGTTTGATCATCGAAAGTGGGGGCCGTCTCGGCGAACCTGTCGAGGTCGGCCAGAATGGCGCTGATCACCGATTGCGGCTCCCCGGGAGAGGCCGCCTTCACCAGACGCATGAGGCGCCGGCGCCCGTATTCCTCGCCCGCGGGATTCCACTGGTCGGAGACGCCGTCCGAGTACAGCACCACTAGGTCGCCGGGGCGGGCCTGAAAGGAGATCTGCTCGTAGTGGGAGTCCGGCAGCAGACCGGGAGGCACGCCCTCGACGCGCGGGAGGATGATTTCGCCCTTCCGGCAGACCATCGGCGCGGGCACGCCGGCGTTGCCGATGAGCAGCCGGCGGCTGGGCGGGTGCCAGGCTATCAGCAGCAGGCAGACAAAGCGCGCATCGACCTTGCGCTGGACCAGCACATCGTTGAGGGCCTTCATCAGCGGGGCGGGCTCGCGCCGGCGGGGCGCCAGCGTGCGCAGCAGGCCGCTGATCAGCGCGCCGTAGAGGGCGGCGGCAACTCCCTTGCCGCTGACGTCGCCCAGCGCGATCAGCCAGCCCTCTTCGCCGGTCTCGAAGAAGTCGTAGAGGTCGCCGCCGATGATGCGCGCCGGGCGGTGGCCGGCGGCCACCTCCAGGCCCGCAATGACGGGGGCCTGCTGGGGCAGCATCGCGGACTGCAACTCCCGCGCCGCCTCCAGGTCCTGTTCGATGCGCCGCTCGCGGTCGGCCAGCTCGCCGTACAGGCGGGCGTTTTCCACCGAGATGGCCAGTTCCGGCGCCAGCAGCGACAGCAGGCGCGCGTGCTCTTCGGTAAAGCTGGCGAAGCGCTCGCTTTCCAGGTCCATCACGCCGATAACCCGGTCGCGCGCGATCAGCGGCACCGCCACCTCGGAGCGGATGTCGGGGTGGGAGGGAATGTAACGGGGATCCATCAAGGTGTTGTCCGAGCGGATGACCTCCCGCGAAGCCCAGGCCGCGCCGGTGATTCCCTTTCCCAGGGGGACGTTATCCAGGTTGACGCGCTGGTCCAGCCGGATGCTGAAGCGGTGCCGCAGGCACTGCGCGGCCTCGTCCACTAGCAGGATGCTGAAGGCGTCGTAGCGGACCAGGGGTTTTACCGCCTCGGCGATGTGGCGCAGCAGCTCGTCCAAGTTCAGGATCGAGGAGAACTCCTGTGAGACGTAAGTGAGGATCTGAAACGTGCGGCTCTGCCGCTCGACCCGGCGATAGAGCCGCGCGTTCTCGATGGCGCCCGCCACGCGCGAGGCGATCAGGCCCAACAGCGCGCGCTCGTAGTCGCTGTAAGCATCCAGGCGCGTGGACTGCACGTCGATGACGCCCACCAACTGACGTCGGGCCAGCATGGGCACGGCCAGCTCCGCCCGCACCGCGTCCAGGGCATTCAGGTAGCGCGGGTCCCGGCGGACGTCGTTCACCAGGAGCGGCTGGCGCGTGGCGGCCACCACCCCGGTTATGCCCTCGCCCAGCCGCACGGTGAGGTTCTTCACCACTTCGTCGCGGTGGCCGATGGCGTAACGGATCCTCAGCCCCTGTAACCGCTCGCTCCACAGCATGATGGCGAACAGCTCGTAAGGGACGACCTGCTGCACGATCTCGGCCACGCGAGCCAGCAGGCGGTCCAGGTCGGTGAGGCTATCGGAGGTGGCCGCGGAGACCTCCAGCAGGAAGTCCAGCAGCTCGGCGCGGCGGCGAAAGCGGAGGGCGCGTGTGGAAGGCGGCAAAGACACAGGCTCAGCTCCGAGCAGCCTCGAGGATCTTGACGCTGGCGCTCGCCCCGATACGCGTGGCGCCGGCGGCCACCATCCTTTGCAGGTCCTCCAGGGTTCGGATGCCGCCGGCGGCCTTCACTCCCATTTGCGGACCCACCGCCAGCCGCATCAACGCCACATCCTGGACCGTGGCGCCCGCCGGCCCGAAGCCGGTCGAGGTCTTGACGAAATCGGCGCCGCCCAGCCTCGCCAGCGCGCAGGCGGCGACCTTCTGACTGTCATCCAGCAGCGCGGTCTCGAGGATGGTTTTCACCAGCGCACCCGCCCGGTGAGCCACCTCCACCACCGCCCGGATGTCCTTGAGCACCGTCTCCTGATCACCGGAGCGCAAGGCCCCGATGTTGATCACCATGTCCAGCTCCTGCGCACCGCCGCGCAGGGCGGCCGCGGCCTCGGCAGCCTTCGTTTCAGTAGCGTTGGCTCCCAGCGGGAACGCGATTACGGTGCCGACCTTCACCGGGCTGCCCGCCAGTTCGGAAGCGGCCAGCGGAACCCAGCACGGGTTGATGCAGACGCTGGCGAAGCCGTGCTCGCGCGCCTCGCGGCACAGCCTGCGTATGTCGTCGCGGGTGGCTTCCGGCTTGAGCAGCGTGTGATCGATCAGAGCGGCGATCGCCGGGCTGACGCCTGCCACCCGCCGGCAGGAGGAGACCCGCTCCGCGCCCGCCGCAATGACTTCGGCAGTGCGTTGCGCGCACGCCTCCGGGCAACTCTGGGCGCAAGTGCGGCACACCGGCGCTGCCGCCCGCACGCGGGCCAGGATTTCGTCGCCGATCTGGACCACCAGCCGCTCGAGTTCTGCGGGTGCCAGATTCATGGAGTTAGCGGTACTGCCGGGTTGAAGCCCCATGATAGCACAGGCATCTTGCGGGTCCGGGAAAGGAGTCGCACCCCGGTCAGTTCAGCAGGCTGCACTCCAAGGCGTTGATCTTGCCGCCAATGGTCAGCGAGAGCTCGGACTGCGAGGGGAACTGATACCAGGGAGCCACCGGCAGCCTGGACCACAAGGGCGGGATGGCGCCGTCGGGATCGAATACGGAAGCCATGAAACCTACCGTGTCCGCCATCCGGCAGCAGAACTGGACCAGAGCGATCTTGTCGAACCGCCCCTCGGGCGCCGGCTGGTGGTGACGGCCGGTGATGGCGCGGAATTCCTCCGGGAATCCCCACTCCTGGACCAGCCATTGCCCGGCCTCGCAGTGATCCATGCCGAACATGCCACGCTCGCACTCCAGCACGCCGAGCTGGTAGCGCTCCGCCATGTCCAGCACGTTGGCGTAATCCGAGGGGAAGCTGGCCAGCAGGGCCAGCCTTCCGACATCGTGCAGCAGGCCGGCGGTGTAGCAGGGGTCCTTGGCCAAAAAGCAGGCGGTGGCCAGCTCCTCGCACAGCAGAGCGCAGGCCATGTTGTGGCGCCAGCAACGGAGCAGCGAAGGCACCTCCAGGGCGGAGGACAAAAACCGGCGCAGAGTCAGCGTCATCACGAGCCCGCGCACCCGCTCCAGGCCCAGGACGACCACGGCGTGCAGCACGCTGTTTATCTGGCTCCGGGCGCCCAGCAAGGGCGAGTTCGCCATACGCATGATTTCGGCGGAGACCGCGGCGTCGGCGCGGATCAGCGCGGAGATTTCCTTGAACTTGGCCTCGTCTTCGGCCACCACGCGCATCAGCTCGGCAACCACGGGAGGGAAAGGCTGTAAGCGCTTGAAGCTCTTGAGCACTTGGCTCTTCCTCTGCGATGGCGCCACTGCGCTGACCAGCACTGCCTTACTCCCTCTGGGTTACTCATCGTCTGCGCCCCTACGGGGCTTTAGGAGACGGCTGAAAAAGGGGACTGGCCGGTCCGGACAGGGTCTTGGCCTCGCGGGACGGCGCGGGGGGCGACCCCTGCCTGTCCCAGGCTGCCGCCAGAGCACTTGGCCCACTGTGGGACACGCGGTTTCGCCTGTCCGCCGGTTTTTCACAGCCTCGGAAGCCTGCGCTACGCCAGGAGTGCGCTGTCACCCAACAACGCGAGCCTTACTAAGACCCTCAAGTAGGAAGCGTAGTGCTTCCCGCTGCGGGAATGCATATAATCATTGCCGGGCGCCAATGACCACTACCTGCCGCTTGTTCCCGGTGGTCTGCGTTGTGCTCGCGGCCTCGGCGCAGACAGTCCCTGACTTCGCTCATCCCAACCGGCCACACGTCATGGTGAAGAACTCGTTCGCCTTACCGACGCAACCGGACCAGTTCTTTCCGCTGAAGCAGCGGCTGGGCGCGCAGCCCCTCCTGGTCGTGCTGATGGAGTTTTCGGATTCCCAGCACAAGTCGGGCCACGACGCCGCCTACTTCCGGGACATCCTGTACGGGGCGGACCCGAGCGTCAACGGCTACTACAAAGAAATCTCCTACGGCAAGTTCAGCTTCTCCGATGCCGCGATCGTGGGCTGGTGTACGGCGCCAAAGACGGCCGCGTATTACTTCAGCGACACCCAGACCGACCTCCAGTATCAGAAACTGGGCTACGAGGCGGTCCGGTGCGCGATCACCGCCGGCCAGACCTTCCGCAAGTACGACGCCAGCGGCGACGGCAAGGTGGGCCCCGAGGAACTGCTGGTCCTGATGGTGCTGGCCGACCATCCCCCCGTGTCCTTGCCGAACATCATGGCGACGCGGGAGGTGCAAACCCAGACCCGCGGGGTGGTGGCGACCGGGGAAAACGTCGAGGTGGATACGCTGGCGGTCCGCGTGGAAGAGAACGTCGGCGTGGAGGGATCCACGAGAAAGGGTTTCTACGTCTCCTATTACTCCCACGAGTTGGCCCATGCGGCGCTGAACCTGCCGGACTTGTATAGCGACACTTTCGGCGAAGACCCATCCGACTACATGACCGTGATGGCTACCGCGGGGGTGAGGGGCGCGCCGCACCTGGACCCGTGGGCCAAGATCCACCTGGGCTGGCTCAAACCGGTGGTGGTGGCCCGGAGCGGGTGGTATGCCGTGAAATCGGTCGAGAAGAATCCCGAGGCGTACATTCTTCATAAGCCGGCACACGGCGTCAACGAGTACTTCATCATCGAGAACCGCTGGCCGCCGGATTCGTTCTATGAAATGTACGTTGATAACCCGAACTTCTACGACCGCGGGCTGGCCGTCTGGCACATCACGGAGTTCTACGACGACCAGCCGTTCGACTTCAACCGCGGCCGGAAGACCATCGGCATGAAGTGGGCGGGCGGCAGCCACGCCATGACGGACTACCCCAGGACGGCGCTCTGGGACAGCTCGCAGCGCGAAAGCGCCTACGATTGGAACGACACCTCGACGCCGCGCAATTCGCACTGGGCCAGCGGAGAAGCCAGCGGGATTTCCATGACCAGGATCCCGGCTGCCGGCCCGCAGGTCCAGGTCTACTTCGGAGTGGGGCCGGAAACGGGGCCGGCGATTACCGCCGCGGGCATTGTGAGTTCGGCCAGCGGCCGGGCGGGTGCGATCGCTCCGGGGGAACTGGTGTCGGTCTGGGGCGCCGGCGTGGGGCCGCCGACCTGGACGTCGGGGAAGCCGAATGATGCGGGGTTCTTTGAGACCACGCTGGCGGAGACGCGAGTGTGGTTCGACAATGTGGCCGCCCCGG
>Ga0315289_10010532_pt1 | contig 13220 bp, 10 predicted proteins | sample YL17G11_40_MG_FD_203452 | JGI IMG/M metagenome (GOLD analysis project Ga0315289, IMG submission 203452) | Sediment microbial communities from Yellowstone Lake, YNP, Wyoming, USA - YL17G11_40 | ecosystem: Environmental > Aquatic > Freshwater > Lake > Sediment | place: USA: Wyoming | collected...
CAGTTGCAGCCGCTGGAAGGGGCCCTGCGCGTCGGGCTGCGCTGGAACGGGCGCGCCTTCGTTCTGCCCGCGGGTTCCCAGTATGGCCGCTGCGCGGGTTGCACCGTGGTGACTCAAGTCCGGTCGCTGGGCGAGGAATCGCTGTGCGACTCCTGCGCCCGCGACAGCGAGCTGGGCGAGCGCCTTCCTGCCATCGACCGGGGCTGGCTGGCCGCGGATGGCGATCCCGAGCTGGCCGTTCCCGGCCTGGCGCTGCGCTTCTCCCAGGACGGAAGCGGGCATGAATTTCCCCTGGATGCCGGCAAGTGGCTGGTGCTACGACGCCTGCCGACGGCCGAGGGACGGCCGTTATCATTCGAGCAACTGGCCGGCGAGTCAAAGCTGCTCGGCTACCTTTATGCCGAAGTGGACGATCTCGCCGATGTGTTCCAATCGCTGGAGGGGGAGCCGCACCGCGCCGTGCAGCTTGATCGGGCGTTGAACGCTTTTTTCGGCGAACACCTGGCGCGCCTGCTGGAGGGCGAGTTCCCGCTGGTTTACCCTATATTGGAAAATGGTAGCGGGGTGTTGCTGGCGGGCGCCTGGCAACAGATGCTCGAGCTGGCGGCGCGGCTGAACCGCGAGTTTGGCAGGCAAGTGGGCCGCGAGCTCACGCTATCGGCCGGCCTGGCATTGGCGCGTCCTTCTTCGAGCGTTGCTTCAGCCGCCGGAGAGGCGCGCGAGCTGCTGCGGGAGGCCGTGGCGGCCGGAGGCCATCGGCTCGCTGCCCTGGGTAGCTCGGTGGAATGGCAACATCTGCCGGCCGCGCTGCAAAGGGCCAGGGCGGTGGCTGTCTGGGTGAGGAACCGCGCCATCAGTGGCGCCTGGCTGAACCGGCTTGCGGGCCTGCATGCGGCCAGCCTCCAGCCGGGTGACGCCTGGCGTCCGGCGCTGGAGGCGCTGATCCGCGACGCGCGCGTCAAGCCCGGCCAGGCGCGTGTGTGGGCCGTTCGCCTAGCGCCCGCCTCGCCGGACTCGGATTGGCGCTGGGTGCCGTTTCTGGCGCGGTATGCGTCACTGGCCGTGGCTGTTGAGCGCCGCGAAGCAGAGCCGGAAGAGACAGCCGAAGTCGAGCCCGCGGCGGCGGAAAGCGCGCCGCAGGCCGAGGATTGAGTGCTGAGTGCTAAGTGGCGGCTGCCACTCAGCACTGAGCACTCAGCACTTAGCACTTCCTTGGCACTGGAGAAGACTATGGGAAGCATGGAAGATGCCTTTCGCAAAGCAGGCGTGGCGCCGGCCCCGCCCGAGCCGCTGCCGGAAAGCGCGTGCGCGCGGTGCGGCAAGCAATTCCGGCCGGCACGCCCGCAACACAGGATGTGCGACGAGTGTGCGACGGCGATGCGCTCCGAGCGTGCCGTGCAAGGTCCCGTGCCGGCCGGGGGCGCCGAGAAGCCGGCCGGCGAACGGCCCGCCGAGGCCGCAGCGGCGGCCACGGCGCCGCCGGGGCGTGAGCGCCCGTTCCGCGAGCCCCCTCCGCGCAGGGAGCGCCCTCCCGGTGCGGCTGGCACCGTCGCCTTTGTCCCCGCGTCGCGCGAGCTGCCGCACGGGTACCTGCAAGGCGGATATTTCGCGCCCTCCGGCGCGCTGCGGCGCGAGGTGCTCACCGACTGGGCTGAACAGGTGGCGCAGGCGCTGGCTTACATGCCGTCGGACTCCACCGCGCAGCAGCTCCGCGTCTTCTTTAACCACGTGCGCCGCGCTTGGGAGGCCTTCAAGTTCGGCAAGCGCCCCATCGAGCCGGCGCTCAACGAGATCCAGAAGTTGAAGGCCTTCGCCGTGGAACGCTCGGCGCGCCGCAAGGCGCCCGAGGTGTTCCGCCGCTTCATTGAGGCCAACGTCGATCGCGTGGTCGACGAAAAAACTTTGCAGGCTTTCGTCCAGCATTTCCAGGCCGTGGCGGCCTACGCGGGCGGCCTGCTGCACATCCGAAAGGAGCGCCGATGAAGAAACTGGTAGGCTGCCTGCGCATGCGCGCGATCATTCGAGTGCCCAACGGGGGATTGAGAATCGGAGGCAACCCGGCCACGCTGGAGCAGGGCACGGCGGTCGATTTCCCATCGATTCATAACCCGGTGAACGGCGAGCCTTACGTTCCCGGCTCCAGCTTGAAGGGGCGCCTGCGGGCCATGCTGGAAAAGGTGGAGGGCAAGGGGCGCGAGGGCGACCCCTGCAACTGCGGGCGGAGGGATTGCCTGGTCTGCGTGGTTTTCGGGGCCCACAAGCGGCCCCAGGCCGAATCCTCGCCGACCCGCATCATCGTGCGCGATGCTCCCTTGACCCCGGAATCCAGCCGCCATTTCCGCGATCTGCAGGCGGAGGGCAAGTCGCTGTTCGAGGAGAAAGCCGAGAACCTGGTGGACCGCGATAAGGGGACGGCTGAGCACCCCCGCTGGCAGGAGCGCGTCTGGGATGCCGCCTTCCAGATGGAGATCCTGGTCCACGTCTATGACGGCGACGAGCCGGTGAAGATGCTGGAGTTCGTTCGCAAGGGGCTGGGGCTGATCCAGGAGATCGGCGCGCTGGGCGCCGGCGGCAGCCGCGGCTCCGGCCAGGTCCGCTTCGAGAACATCAGCGTCGATCCCATGACGCTGGAAAGCGTTACGGTATGAAATCGGCCCGGTTTCGGCTTCGCCCGCTGGCCCCCTGGGGCACGCCGTGGCAGGCCGACAGCCTGTTTGGCGCGCTTTGCTGGGAGTTGGCGCGCGCCTCGGAGGAGACGGCGCTCAGCGGCATGCTGCAGCGGTTCCGCAAGGGACCGCCGCCGTTCCTGCTTTCCGACGCTTTTCCCGCCGATTTGCTCCCCCGGCCCCTGTCGGCCGACTCGCCGGAATGGCAGCGGGTCAGGCTGCTGACGCGGGAGCAGTTCGTCGCCGTGCGGCACGGCGAGACGCCCGCCGGGGAACCGCCCCGCCAGCAATGGTGGATCCCGCTGCGGGAAATGCATGCCCGCATCCCGCGTAACGGGGCCGATCCGGTTCCCTTCCAAACCCAGGCCTTCACCTGGCATCCGGACGTGCCCGAGGCAGAGCGCTACTTTTCCGTCTACGTGCGCACCGATGAGGAGTGGCTGCCCAAGCTTGCCGCTTTGTTTGGCGCGCTCGGCCGTTCGGGTTTCGGCAAGGGGAGCAGCACGGGCCGCGGCGCATTTGAGTTGCTGGGCGCTGCCGAGCCCTGCGAATGGCTGGAACCGTTGCCGTTCGAGAACGCCTTCGTCAGCCTCAGCCACTTTGTGCCGGAGGATAGCGATCCAGCCGACGGATGGTGGGACGTCCTGGTCAAGTACCCGAAGATGGGATCGGAGCGCTCGGCCTCCGCCATGCCCTTCAAGGGACGGCTGGTGATGCTGACGCCCGGCTCTTGTTTCCGCCCGGCCGGCCGCCCGCGCCGCTGGTACGGCCGCTTGCTGACCGGCCTTTCCCCCGCCTTCCCCGATACAGTCCATTACGCGCTGGCCTACGCCGTCGGCATCCGCTGGGAACGGTAGCGGTGAGTCCCTGCCGCGAATGAAGTACGAATCACGGGTTATCAGAGACCTGCCGCCTGCGGGCCGCCCTGTATGAAGCGCTCTGTTGTCATTCTGGTGCTGGTCGCGACGGTGGCCGTCGGGGCGGCGGCGCTGTGGCGGTTCACCCGCTCGGCAAACCCGGCCACGGCCAGCGGAGCGGTTTCGGAAGCGGCCGCCGGCCGCATGCAGCAGAAGCTGGATGCCATTGTCGCGCACGCGGCCGGCCCGCCAAAGGCAAAGGCGAAGGCGCAGCCCCTGACCACGACGCTCTCCGAAGAAGAGCTCAATTCCTACTTCCAGTACCGGATGGGCGTGAAAATTCCGCGCGGCGTCTCCCAGATTCGGTTCCAGTTACACGCTGGCCGCGTGACCGGAGACGCGATGGTTGACTTTGACGAGGTGAAAGCGTCCTCCAACCGCCCCATCCATCCGCTGCTGGATGCCTTGCTGGCCGGCAAGCGCCCGGTCAGCGGCACCGGCTCGTTTACCTCCTCGAACGGCAGCGGCGTGCTTCACCTGGAGCAAGTGGCCATCGGCAATCTCTCGCTGAGCGGCGCCCTTCTGGACCTGTTGGTGCGCCGCTTCGTGCTGCCGCGCTATCCGAAAGCGGCGATCGATCGGCCGTTCCAGTTGCCGGCCGGCATCGACCGCCTGGTGATCGAGGAAGGCCGCGCGATCATCTACCAGAAATAGCGGCGCGCCACGCGGAGTTGAAACAAGGGGGATGGAGTGAAGACGACGATGAAAGCGCTGGTCAAGAGCCGGCCGGAACCCGGTTTGTGGCTGGAAGACGTGCCCGTGCCGGAGATCGGGATCAACGACGTTCTCATCAAGGTACAGCGGGCGGCGATCTGCGGAACCGACGTCCACATTTACAACTGGGACGCCTGGGCGCAGAAGACCATTCCGGTGCCGATGGCTATCGGCCACGAATTCGTCGGCGAGGTCGTGGAGGCCGGCTCCAACGTGGCGGATTTCCGGCCGGGGATGCTGGTGGGCGGGGAGGGCCACGTGGTCTGTGGGCGCTGCCGCAACTGCCTTGCCGGCCGGCGGCACCTGTGCGCCCGCACGCAGGGGATCGGCGTCAACCGCCCGGGGGCGTTTGCCGAGTACATCGCCCTGCCCATGACCAACGTCTGGCACCACGCCGAATCGATCGACCGCGACATCGCCTGCATCTTCGACCCCTTCGGCAACGCCGTCCATACCGCCCTGTTTTTCAAGGTGCTGGGCGAGGACGTGCTGATCACCGGCGCCGGGCCCATCGGCATAATGGCCGCGGCGGTTGTCCGCCACGCTGGCGCCCGCCACGTCGTCATTACGGATGTGAACCCGTACCGGCTGGAACTGGCCCGCAAAATGGGCGTCACGCTGGCCGTGGACGTCCGCGACACCCGTTTGGCCGATGTGCAGCATCGACTGGGCATGCGCGAGGGCTTCGATGTCGGCCTGGAGATGTCCGGCAACGCCTCGGCCTTCCGCGAGATGCTGGCCAACATGTCCCACGGCGCCAGGATCGCCATGCTCGGCATTCCCTCGGGCGAGATCGCTATCGACTGGAACACGGTGATCTTCAACATGCTGACCATCAAGGGCATTTACGGCCGGGAGATGTACGAGACCTGGTACATGATGACCGTGATGCTCGAATCGGGCCTGGACATCCGCCCGGTCATCACCCACCGGTTCAGCTTCGGCGATTACGAGAAGGCTTTCGAGGTGATGCGGTCGGGCGATTCCGGCAAAGTTATCCTTGACCTGGCGTGAGGCGGCCACGCCGCCGCGCCGTTTTTCACGGTGGCGATCGATGAAGTTCGTGGTGGAGATTGACGGCCAGGAACGGCTGGTCGAGATTGAGACACGCGGCGGCAGGCCTGTCTTTTCGATCGATGGCCGCAAGATCGAGGCGGAGGCCAGCGAACTGGAGCGCGGGGTCTATTCGGTTCTGCTGGGCGGGCGCAGCTTCGAGATCAAGATCGAAGAAGGGGCGGGCGGGCTCAGTGTGCACCTGAGCGGGCGGCCATATCCTTATCGGGCCGTGATTCGCGACCAGCGCCGCGGACCGCAAAGCGCATCCGCCTTTTCCGCCGCGGGACGCCAGGAAGTCGTCTCGCCGATGCCGGGTAAGGTTGTCCGGCTGCTGGTCGAGGAAAACCAGGAAGTCGAGGCGGGGCAGGGTGTGGTCGTGATCGAGGCCATGAAAATGCAGAATGAGATTCGCTCTCCCAAGCGCGGCCGCGTCCTCCGGGTGTTCGCCCAGGCGGGGGCTGCGGTCCACGCCGGCCAACCGCTGCTGCTGGTGGAGTAGATTCTTCAACACAAAGACACCAAGGACACAAAGAGCCACAAAGAAACGATCTTTGTGAACTTCGTGTCCTTTGTGCCTTTGTGGTGAAGCCGCTCAATTGCCGTTGGTTTTGGCGGCCGTGCGGTCGAGGAACGGCGAGGGCTGCTTGGGGCCGAGATGGCGGCAGATGGTGCGCGCGTTGATCCGCAGCAGGCGCGCGGCCGCGAAGCGGTTGCCGCCGGTGTGCTCCAGCATGGCCTTGATGGTGCGGTTCTCGATCTCCTCCAGGCTGGTGCCGACGGGGAAGGTGAGCGAGATCAGCGGGTGCAGTTCGTCGCCGGCGGGCCGGGCTTCAAAGCGCGAGGGGTTCAGCGCGGGAGGCAGCGACAGCGGCTCGACCGTTTCGCCCTCGGTCAGGATGACCGACCGCTCCACCACGTTCTCCAGTTCCCGCACGTTTCCCGGCCACTCATAGGCCAGCAGGCAGTTCATCGCGGCGGGCGAGAACTGCAGCACTTGCCTGCGGTTTTTGGCCGAGTAGCGCTGCAGGAAGTGCGTCGCCAGTTCCGGGATCTCTTCCTTGCGCTCGCGCAGCGGCGGCAGGTGAATGGGGATGACGTTGAGCCGGTAATAAAGGTCCTCGCGGAAGGTCTTGTCCTTGAGCGCCTCTTCCAGCTTGCGATTGGTGGCCGAGATGATGTGCACGTCGGAGTACAAGGTCTCCTTGCCGCCGAGGCGCTCGTACTTGCCGTCCTGCAGCACCCGCAGCAGCTTGATCTGGATCGGGGGAGGGGCTTCGGCGATCTCGTCCAGGAACAGCGTGCCGCCGTTGGCCAGGTCGAAGCGTCCTTCCTTGCGCCCCACCGCCCCGGTGAACGCGCCGCGCTCATAACCGAACAGCTCGGCCTCCAGCAGGCTTTCGGGCAGCGCGGCACAGTTCACCTTGATGAGCGGGCCGCGGGCGCGCGGCCCCTCGGCATGAATGGCCTCGGCAACGATCTCCTTCCCGGTGCCGCTTTCGCCGCTGATCAGGACCGGCGCGCAGGAAGGCGCCACCTGGCGGATCAGCTTCTTCACCTCGCGCATGGCCGGGCTGGAGCCGATCAGCAGGCGGTTCAGGTGCTGATCGCTGAGTTGTTGGCGCAGGGCGCGGTTCTCGCGGCGCAACTCGATCTGCTCGCGGGTCCGCCGCACCCGCGCCAGAAAATCGGCGTGGGAAAACGGCTTGGTGATGTAATCCTGGGCCCCGAGCTTCATGGCCTCGACCGCGCTGGCCACGGTCCCGTAGGCGGTGATCAGGATGATTTCCACGTCCGGCTGGATGAACTTCAGCTCTCTGAGCAGCGCGATGCCGTCCAGATCGGGGAGCACGATGTCGCTGACCACCAGCGGATAGGACTGCTGGCGCAGCGCGTTCACCGCCTCGGAGGCCTGGCCCACCGCCGTCACCGGGAAGCCGGCCTGGTGCAGCACGCGCTCCAGCGCCCGGCGCAGCCCTTCATCGTCATCGACCACCAGTATGGGAAACGACTTGTTGTCTGTCTCTTCAGCCATGTTAGTAGCCAGTTAAGAGTTAGGAGTTAAGAGTTAACTCCTCACTCTTCACTCTCGCCCGCCGCGGGTGACTCGGCGACCAGCGGCAGGCGTACCAGAAAGCAGGCGCCGTGGCACAGCCCTTCAGGCTGCGCTGCTGCCTCCGCTTGGCACAGATTAAAGTCTGTGCCACTGGGCGCACATTCAATCTGCCCGCCATGCTGCTCGACAATGCGGCGGGCGATCGCCAGACCAAGGCCGGTGCCCTCTGCCTTGGTGGTAAAGAAAGCGTCGAAGATCTTTTGCCGCTGCTCCGGAGCCACGCCCGGCCCGCTGTCGGCCACCGTCAGTTCGGCCACATTGTCGGCGGTACGCAGAGCGATCCGCATTCGGCCGCCCGAGGGCATGGCATCGAAGGCGTTTCGAGTGAGGTTCAACAGCACCTGGCGCAGCAGGTCGCCGTCGCCGCGCACCGTGGCCGTCTCGCTGTCGAAAGGCGCGTCAATCTCGATGTTGCGCCGCCGGGCCTCCCGGGCGATGAAACCGAGGAAGCCGCGCACCACGCCGGCAAGGGAGACGGAGCCGAAGCTCGGCGTATGAATCCGCGTCAGCTTCAGGCATTCGCCGGTGAAACTCTTCAGGCGCTCGACCTCTCGCTCGATCTCCTCCGAGGCCTCGCTTACCTCGGCCGGGAGCGCCGAGCCGAGCAGGCTGTCGACCTCCGAGAGCAGGTAGGTGACGTTCAGGCTGATGCTGGCCAGCGGGGTGTTGATCTCGTGCGCGATCTGCGCTGTCATCTTGCCGATGGCCGCCAGTTGCTCGGCGCGCATCATGCGCGCTTCCAGGCGGGCGCGGTTCTCGGCGATGGCCACGCGGCGCTCGGCGTCCAGCTTCTGTAGGTAGAAGCGGATCATGCCGATGCCGGTCCCAACCACCAGCGCCAGAAACAGCGCGGTCAGCAACGAGGCCTCCAGGAAGCCGCGCCGCGTCAGCGCCGTTACCTCCGATTCGGGATTGCTGATGGCCAGCGACCAGCGCCGGCCGCCGGACTCCACCGGGGCATAGCAGACCAGCATCTGCGGCCGGCCGGCGACCTGATGGTTCTCGATTCCCGCTCCCCCCTTCACCATGGCCGCTTCCATGGAGAACGAGCTGTGGCACTGCAGGCAGCTTCGGTCGCCCCCCAGCGCGTTGCGACCGATCATGTCGGGGTGCAGCCGGCTATAGATCAGGCGGCCTTCGTCGTCCAGCAGCCAGAGCCGGCCGCCCACCCGCTTGTTCCAGACTTCCAGCAACGGCCCGAAGCTTTCGAACGGCAGCACCGCTTCCAGTGTCCGCCCCTGCGATAGGGCCACGGAAACCGGGAGCAGAATGCCCCGTTCGCCCAGCAGGGCCGTTCCGGTCAGGGCGCCGCCGGCAGGCACACTCGCATCGCGGATGTCTATCTGTTGAAATCCGGCGGCTTCCAGTTTTCTCTGCAACCCAGGGGAGAGGCTCTTGCCCTGAGGAGCCACTGAGCCAGCCACCGTTTCAAAGGTGTCGAGGCGGCGTTCGATTTCCCGCCCCAGGGAATCAGCCACGGCTTGCACCAGCAGCAACTGGTGCTGGTTGTGCCGCCCAATCACCTGCCGCTCGCTGTGCGTGTAGAGAGTGACCACGGCGATCAGCAGAGCCGCCCCCCCGACAACGACGCCAACCGGCAGTATTTTCTGTGCGATGCGAGCCATGAGCTCTATTTGTCCACGTGTTGTAGATGCAATCACCCTGCCACGACGAATTGTCCATATGCTCAACCACTTCGCTTCTGCCTATTGAGCCAAGTGGCTGTAAAACTGTGCGATTACACGCACTGACGAGAATTACTGCCGATTGGCGTCAATCTCTTCCTGGTGGCGAATCGATTGCGGGTACAATCAGGCTGTGGGCTGTAGGCTATGGGCTGTGGGCTGTGGGTGCCCTGCGGGTCTGGGGTGGCACTATCTTCAGCAGTTCGCAGCGAGGATAGCACCCCATCCCTGGCCTGCCGCGCAGAGTCCACAACCTGCGGCCCACAGCTTACGCCTCACGGAGCAATCATGCGCATTACGCACGATGACGTCTTTAATTATCATTCTTTACCCCGCCCCGGCAAACTCGAGGTTGTGCCCAGCAAGCCGTGCCGCACCCAACGTGACCTGAGCATGGCCTACACGCCGGGCGTGGCCGAGCCTTGCCTGGCTATCGAGAAAGAGCCGGAGAAAGCCTACTGGTACACCGGGAAGGGGAACCTGGTGGCGGTGGTCAGCAACGGCACGGCGGTCCTTGGGCTGGGCAACATCGGGGCGCTGGCGGGCAAGCCGGTGATGGAGGGCAAGGGAGTCCTGTTCAAACGGTTCGGCGATGTGGATGTGTTCGACCTGGAGCTGAACACGACCGACCCGGACGAGGTCGTCCGCGTCTGCCAGATCCTGGAGCCGACCTTCGGCGGAATCAACCTGGAGGACATCAAGGCGCCCGAATGCTTCTACATCGAGGAGAAGCTCAAGGCCACGCTGAACATCCCCGTCTTTCACGACGACCAGCACGGAACCGCCATCATCTCCGGCGCGGCGCTGTTGAATGCGCTGGAGCTGGCCAACAAGAAGGCCGACCAGGTGAAGGTGGTCTTCAACGGCGCGGGAGCCGCGGGAATCGCCTGCGCCGAGCACTGGATCCGCCTGGGCGTCCGCCGCGAAAACATCATCCTGTGCGACACCACCGGCGTCATCTACAAGGGCCGCACCAAGGGAATGAACCCTTACAAGGAGCGGTTCGCCGTCCAGACCGATCTGCGCACGTTGCAGGAGGCCCTGCGCGGGGCGGACGTGTTCTGCGGGCTGTCCGGCGCCAACCTGGTGAGCCAGGCCATGGTGAAGTCCATGGCCGGCAACCCCATCGTGTTCGCCATGGCCAACCCCGATCCGGAAATCACCTACGAAGATGCGGTGGCCGCCCGCTCCGACATCATCATGGCCACGGGGCGCTCGGACTACCCGAACCAGGTGAACAACGTCCTGGGCTTCCCGTTCATCTTCCGCGGGGCGCTGGACGTGCGCGCCCGGGCCATCAATGACGAGATGAAGCTGGCCGCCACGCACGCGCTGGCGCGGCTGGCCAAGGAAGACGTGCCCGATTCAGTCTGTCGCGCCTACGGGTTGGAGAAGCTCGGCTTCGGCCGCGACTACATTATTCCCAAGCCGTTCGACCCGCGGGTGCTGATCTGGGAGGCGTCGGCGGTGGCCAGGGCGGCCATGGAGACCGGCGTGGCCCAGCGCAAGGTCGATATCGAGGAGTACAAGGAAGAGCTGGCCCGGCGCCTGGGCAAGTCCCAGGAGGTGATGCGGGCGGTCATCAGCAAGGCCCAGCAGTCGCCCAGGCGCATCGTTTTCTCCGAGGGCGAGGAGGAGAAAATCCTGCGCGCCGCGCAGATCCTGATCGACGAAGGCATCGCTACGCCGGTGCTGATCGGCAGCACCGCGCGGATCCGGGAAATCGCCGAGGGCTTGAACCTGCGCCTGGCCAAGGCCGAGATTGTCGATCCCGACACCTTCCCCAGGCTCGAGGAGTACGTCAAGGAAGTGTACCGGCTGCGGCAGCGCAAGGGGATCACGCTGAGCGAGGCGCGGAACCAGTTGCGGAACAAGAACGCGCTGGCCGCCATGATGGTTTACATGGGGGACGCCGACGGCTTTATCGCCGGGCTCAACCAGCACTATCCCGACACCATCCGGCCGGCGTTGCGGCTGATCGGCACGCGCCCGGGGGTGCATCGCGTGGCCGGCATCTACATGCTGATTGTGAAGCGCGACATCTACTTTTTCGCCGACACCACGGTGAACATCGAACCGACGGCCGAGGACCTGGCCGGGATCGCGGTCTGCGCCGCCGACTGCGCCCGGCGGTTCGGCGTCGAGCCGCGCGTGGCCATGCTCAGCTTCTCGAACTTCGGCAGCACTCCGCACCCGCTGGCCGAAAAGGTGAGTCACGCCACCGAACTGGTGCGCAAACTCCAGCCCGAGTTGATGGTGGATGGCGAGATGCAGGCCGACACCGCCCTCTGCCCCGAGATCATCAACGAGACATATCCGTTCAGCATGCTGCGCGGCGGCGCCAACGTGCTGGTCTTCCCCAACCTGGAAGCGGCCAACTGTGCCTACAAGCTGATGGAACGGATCGGGGGCGCCGAGGCCATCGGCCCCATCCTGGTGGGCATGGCGCGGCCCGTCCACGTGCTGCAGCGCGGCTGCGAGGTCAACGAAATCGTGAACATGTCGGCCATCGCCGTGGTCGATGCCCAGGAAATGCATCGCCCGCAGAAGCTCGCCACCAGCACGTAGATTCACCGCCCGGCCCTTGCACCGCGGGCGGCACAAACAGTGCTGCGCTGGGGCGTCATGATCCGGCTTTCGGAACTCCTTCGTAAACGGACACCGTGTCGCGCTGAACCTCGATGCGGGCGTTTTTCTCACCCTTGCCTTCGAGCAGGTTTCGGTAGGCAGCGGCAAAGGCCTCGGCTGCGGCGGCATCGGCCCAGCGGGAGCGATGCACCAGGAACGCCGACGTGCGGTCCTTGTTCTCGTAAACGGCGAAGCGCAGACCGCGCCAGCCGGCCGCGACCTGCCGCGCCGTCTCCTCGCCGGAGTATTGCTGGAGCAAGATACGCACGTCCAGCTCCCCAAGCACATCGGTGATCAGGCGCGAGTAGCCGGCGGGAAACGGCGATGGCTCGGGCGCTTGCAGATCGGCCGGCACAGCGCGGCCGCGCGCCTCCGGGTGAAGCACCTCGGCCGTCGATTGAGGCGGGCTCCGTAGCGATTCGGCGTAAGCGGTCTTGCCACGCGCCTGCACCAGCGCGCGCACGTACTGCATCCCCACCGTGTACGGGAACAGCAGCGATTCCCGCAGGTAGAGCGGAGCGGAAGCATAGACCGGGAATTTCTGGATTTCCGCGGTGGTGGCCGCGGCGATCATCTCGTCCAGGTTGGGAAGGGTGTCCGCACGAAGGCCGGTGGCAGCCAGCAGATAATCCATCATGGCCAGCACCGCCGCGCCTTCCACCACCGCCTCGCGCGCCATCTGCTGGTCCTGGTTCAGCTTCTTGTCCTCCAGGAACTGGTCGAGCCCGACTTGCTGGTCCTGCAGCGCGTGCGTCAGCTCATGAACGATGGCCGGGCGCTGCAGCTCGACCGGCGTCCAGTCGGCGATGTAGATCTGCTGGCGCTTGGGGTCGTAGTAGGCGGCGGCCTGTTCGGTCAGAAGCTGCTCGGTGGCCGACTGCAGGTCGTATTCGGGCGGGAGAAACCCGAACTTCTTGAGCGCGATTTCCTGGGCGCGCAGCTTTTCAGCTCCCGCCGCCTCCTTAAGGCGCTGCTGAATGTAGCGGCGGATGCTTTCGCGGCTGGCCAGCGCGCTCCTCACGGGCCGGCGCACGGGAAGACCCGTGATCTCGCTGGCTCTTTTCAGCAGCGCATCGACTTCCTGCAGGGCCGCGGCTGCCGTCGCGCGATTCTGCTCCGTGGCGGCATACGGCGGGCTGTCGGCGGCGATGACCGGAGCGGGCGCGGCGGCGGCCGGCCCCATCAGCATCGCCAACGCCCACGACAATGTCAGCGCTCTGTTCACGCCCTTTGCGCTCCTGGCTAATGGATTGCGGACTTACAGCATGCCTGCAGCGCGGACGGAGTCCAAGCGGCACGCGCCTGTCTCCATTCTATCAGCTTGACCGTAATGGGAATGTCATCTGGGCGGTTGCTGGCGCTCGGTTAGGCGCTTCTGAAGGAATTCCTCGATTGCTCTCAAGACCGGTTCATACCACTCGCGGCTTGCCCAGAAGGTGTG
>Ga0315289_10010533_pt1 | contig 13220 bp, 10 predicted proteins | sample YL17G11_40_MG_FD_203452 | JGI IMG/M metagenome (GOLD analysis project Ga0315289, IMG submission 203452) | Sediment microbial communities from Yellowstone Lake, YNP, Wyoming, USA - YL17G11_40 | ecosystem: Environmental > Aquatic > Freshwater > Lake > Sediment | place: USA: Wyoming | collected...
GGCAGACGTCCCACGTGGCTGTGTCGCAATTGCCCGCCGACAGGACTGTGTCTCCGACCCGCAGCCCGGCCTGCGCGGCCGGCCCGCCTTCATCCACCTCGAGGACCTGGCCGTCCGCATCCCACGTTGCCCCATCGGTGGCGCTCCCCGCTAGGGAAATCGCCGCCCTGGCGATCAACAGCAACACGACGAGGGCGGGCAGCAGCCACAGGTATTTCGCCAGCCCTGAGCCTTTTCTGGTATTCTCATCCATGCTGGAGCCCCGTAAGAGTTTACCACACAAAACGATAGACTTCAATGTCTCGTAGGACAGGGAGCTACCTGTACCCGAGGACAGGTTTCAGGAGAAGGCACGCCCTGCGGTGGATGGGCCTGGGGTACCCCCTTGTGCTCACAGGCCGGTGAGTACTTGCGCAGAACGGCAAACCTCGCTATCATAGGCGGATGAGTACATCCGAGGCGGATGAGGCCGATGAGGACCGATGGGTACATCGGGACATCGGTACATCCCTTACATCCGTGGTGCGGGGAGGGAAGAAATGACTATAGCCAAGATCATCGTCAATCCGTACGCGGGCCGCTGGAAGGCCAGGGCGGCCATACCCGACATCGAGCGGGCGTGTCAGAAGATTGGCCTGGATTACGAACTGGCCGTCACGGAGGGGTCAAATCACGGCATCGAACTGGCGCGGGAAGCGGCCCGGGCGGGCTTTTCGCCCATCGTCTCCGCCGGCGGCGACGGGAGCATCAGCGAGGTGGTCAACGGGCTGATGCAGGCGGCGGGGGACGGGATGACCGTGCCGTTTGGCGTCATCCCGCTCGGCTCGGCGGACGACTTTGCCGACATGCTCGGCCTCGAAAAGGACGCCGAAATGGCCTGCCGGGTGCTCCTGGCCGGACACACGCGCGTCATTGACGTGGGGTGCGTCAACGGCCGCTTCTTCGACAATAACTCGGCCATTGGGCTGGAGCCGATGGTGACGATCACGCAGGCGGCCATGAAACGGATCAAAGGTACGCCACGCTACGTGCTGGCGGCGCTCAAGACGATCCTCAGCCACAGGCCATGGCACGTGCGGCTGACCTGGGACGGCGGGGAGTACGATGGGCCGGCCGCGCTGGTTTCCGTGGGCAACAACCGGCGCACCGGGGGGGCGTTCTGGATGACGCCGCGCGCCGAGCCAGACGACGGTTACCTGGACTTTGTGTTCACGGGCAAACTGGGGCGGCTAAAGTTGCTGCGCTTGCTGCCCACCACGTTCGATGGCAGCCACGTCGAGCGGCCGGAGGTGACCTATGCCCGCGCGACTCGCCTGACCATCGAGTGTGACCCGCCCACGCCGATCCAGGCCGACGGGGAACTGTTCGACCTGTCTGCATCGCACATCGAGTATTCGATTCTGCCGGGCCGGCTGCCGGTGATCGTGCCGGCTCCACGGGAGGGCAAGGAGGCCCTGGAATGACGCGCCAGTTGACCGCCGATGCGATTGTGGTGGGAGCGGGCACGAGCGGCTGTTACTTTGCCTGGCGCTTGGGCCAGGCCGGGTTCCGCCCGCTGGTGCTCGAAAAGCGCCGGTTGGAGGAGCTGGGGCAGCACGTGGACATCTTCCACATGGACGAGGTGCGCTTCGAGGAGTTCGGCCTCCCCCTGCCCACCGGCGAGGAACGGATCGGGTATTATCCGACCGGGCTGGCCTGGTCGCCTGACCTGCGAGTGAGCGAAGAGGTTCGCTATGCCTTCTACGTGATGCACAAGCCAGCCTTCGAGCGCCGCTTCCATCGGTACGTGCGCGAGGCCGGGGGAGAGATCCTGGAGCGGGTCGAGGTAGGCGAGCCGATCATCGAAGATGGGGCCGTCGCTGGCGTGCGGGCGACGCAGGACGGGGAGCCGCTGGAGGTGCGCGGCCGGATCGTGGTGGATGCTTCCGGCATCAACAGCGTCGTGCGCACGCGGCTGCCCGAAGATTTCGGGGTGGAGAACGACCCCATCCGCGACGAAGACACGCTGTTCGTGTGCCTGGAGTTCCGGGACGGGTTCGAGGGGGAGCACCCGACGGGGCTCAACTTTTATCCGTTCCACAAGGCGTTCTGGAACCCCAGCCGGGGCGAAGGGGCGATCCTGGGGATCGGGCAGCCGGGGAGTTACGAGTACGCCTGGCAAAAGCACCGGGAGTGGCGCGAGGAGTATTTTGGCGACCCTGGCCTGGTTGTCGAGCGCAAGCAGGGCAAGACGCCCTATCGTCGCTCCCCCTATTCGCTGGTGGGCAACGGCTTCATGGTGATGGGGGACGCCGCCTTCCAGACCAAGCCCTTCTCCGGCGAGGGGGTGACCTCGTCTTTCACCGCCTGCCAGATCGCGGCGGAGGTGGCGGCCGAGGCGCTCCGGCGCGGCGACGTGAGCCGGGAGGGGCTGTGGGATTACAACGTGCGCTATTTCCGGGGCCAGGGGGCCAAGTTCGCCGCCATGTTCGTACAATTGCCGGCGGCGGCGGAACTTGAGCGCCGGGAGGTGGATTTCCTGTTCCACCACGGACTCATCTTCAGCGGTGAGGATTTCCGCCAGATGAACCTGAACTATGAGACGGAGATGGGGCTGGGGCAGACGGTGGCGATGGCCGCAAAACTCGTCGGGGGGGTGCTGAGCGGGCGGTTCTCGGCCGCCAGTTTCAGGAGGCTGCTCGGCGTGTCCGGAACGGCGGCCAGGATCAAGGCGCTCTACCGGCGCTTCCCGGAAGACCCGGCGGAGTTCCCGGCGTGGGTGGGGGAGGCGAGGGGGTTGTGGGGGGAGGGGGGAGACGTGAAACGTGAAACGTGAAACGTGATGCGTGTTCCGTGTTTCGTGTTTCGTGTTGCATGGTCCATGTATGAGTGTTTCTTTCTCCTATCCGTGCTATAATGGCGAATGGACCAACGTTGGAGGCCTGGCTGAGATGGGAGCGGTGTCTGAACGAATCGCGAATCTGATTGCCCGGCTGGAGCCGGAGCAAGATTTGAATAGCGCACTGGAGCAATTATCAGAGAACGAACTGCTCCGGCGGCTCAACCGTTACCAGTTTACAGAGCGGACTCTGAGCCGCAAGTACGGCATGTCTTTTGCCGAGTTCAAGGCGCGCCGCGTGGTAGAGCGACAGGGCTATTCGTTTGAGGTCGAATCGGACTTTTGGGATTGGGAAATGGCGCTGGATGGAATAGAAACGGTGGAGACAATGCTGGCCGAGTTGAAAGGAAATGGAGGTGTGGTGTGGCTATAGAACTCAGTGAGGTGTTGCCCCAGGTGGAAACGGCACAGGTGGACATTACCGTTCACGTCTCGGCCAGGCTCAATGTGACTCAGGTTGCTGCCCGACGCAAGGTCAATGTGTTCCTGTTGAATGAAATCGGTACTGGCCTGGGCGGAGACACCCCCATGTTGGTGGTCCAGAACGACCGGCTGCGTTGGCGTGTCCCGGTGATCCTGGCCCTGTCGCCCATAGGGCGTCTTGGCCAGGTAGGACAGATTGACGTAGACGCGCAGACCGGGGAGATTCTGGCTGACGACCAACTGATCAAGGATATAGCCGATCATGCCGAACGACTGGTTGCCGGTTCCTCACTATAAACAGAGTGCTGATGGACAGTGTCTGCCGGCGTGTGTCCGTATGGTGCTGGCTTACCTGGGACGTGACCTGACCGAGTCTCAGGTAGCCAAGGTGCTGCGTTCTCACACGTTCGGCACACCGGCTCCCAACATTCGTCATCTTGAGTCGCTCGGCCTATCGGTGATGTTTGGACAGATGTCCTTGTCTCGCCTGCGCGCTTACCTGCAGCAAGGTGCTCCCTGCATCGTATTCGTCCAGGCTGCCGATTTGCCTTACTCTGGGGTGGAAGGGTATCACGCTGTTGTTGTAATCGGGTTAGGTGAACACGTTGTCTACATTAACGATCCAGCTTTTGACACAGGGCCTCAATCTGTTCCTCTCGACCACTTTATGTTGGCCTGGTCGGAGTTCGAGTACGAGTGTGCCATCATAATGAAGAGCCAGGTTGAACCCGAACCCAGATAGCGGACTGGTCGCCATCCCGTTGGATCTCCCGGTGGCCCAGGTGCTCAGACATGTCCCAGTGCTGTCGTCCCTAAAATGCCTGACCGGATCATCGCTGCGACGACACTCTATCTGGATTGGGTTTGTTGACTTGCCAGATTGCAACGATGGGTGTATACTAAAAGTGCCATGCAAGCACTGACGAGGTGAGGATATGGGTTGAGGGGCACCAAGTGGCCAGTTAGTGCCCCCCACATCGTGCCTCCTGAACAGGCCAGGGGTCAAGCGCGGACATGGTGACGCCAGCCAACAACCATAGTGAAACACCAACGGCCGAGGCCGGGGTGAACCCGCCCGAGCGGGCATCCCGGCAGCGGCCGTTTGCGTTCTTCAAGGGGGTTTTCCGCGGAGACCGCTACAGGCTCGACGAGCGCCAGCGTTTCTACCTGTTGCTAACCATCTTCAACGTGATGCTGGTTTTCATCGTGATGCTACTCTCGCTCCGCCAGCGGTTGACCCAGGAGGTCAGGTCCCTCGACATGGAAATCACCCGCGTGGTGGGCGAGCACCTGGTATGCGAGACAGAAAATGCTGCACTCGTAGCCACACTTAGTCGGGCCCCAACACTTCCAGCTCCCATCGTGCACGGAATCACGCCTGCTCAGATGGTGCGATCGGAAAGTGGTCCTCCGGTGGCAGTTATGATCACCGGCTCCAACTTCTTCCCTGGAGCCACTGCCAATCTAGATTTTGTGCCGGTGACCATTCCGGGCATGGTGACGGATACTACCACCATTTATGGCATTGTGCCCGCTTCGATGGCCGCTGGTATCTACGACCTGACCGTGACCAACACCGATACTCAGAGCAGTACCCTGCCGCGCGCATTCACCGTTATCGAGCCAGTGGGCGCCAGTACAGTGCTCGAGTCCTCCTTATTTGCTTTCCCCGTGCCTCCTCCCTACGATGCTGTTCCCTTCTGGGCCACGAACCAGGATGGCATTGCCCTGGTTGGCTCCATGCACCCAAAGATTGTATCACCGCCGTAAAGGCAAAGTTGACGCTGCGTCCTAAAGTGGGGCACATGATGACTCGAACACTGGGCAAGAATCCTTTTCATCCGAAAGAGCCCATTCGGGATCGAGAGTTTTTCTTCGGACGCAGAGAGCAAGTCCGCGAGATCCTGGGATTCCTAAGGTCAGGCGTGTGTGTGTCTGTGGTCGGACCTGGCAAGATTGGGAAAACTTCGCTGCTGCGCTATGTCTCCCACCCGTTTGTGCTTGGAGAGCATGGCCTGATAGCGAACGAGTGCCTGTTCGTTTACATAGACTGCCGAGATCTGGCCGGCATAGCCCGCGAACGATGGTTCAACTACATAGGAACCCAGATGGAGGAACAGGCAATCCAGCGTTCTGGCATGGCTGTCGGCCACATGGAATCCTTTGCCGATCTGGAAGGGACTTGTGAGAGGCTCAACCAGTCTGGTATGAAACCGGTAGTGGTCATGTTGGACGCTTTCGATCTCTTGACCGGCGCCGATCCATTGGATCCTAACTTTTTCACGAACCTGCGTTCGCTGAACACGAACTTCGAGGTGGCGTTCCTGGCGGCTTCTGAGGAGCCACTCAGTGATCTTGAGCAGAGATACTTTCGCGTCGCCAGCACCTCTCCTTTTTCCAATATCTTCCATTCTGTTCGATTGGGGTTCCTCGACCAAGGTGAAAGCCGGGCTTTGTTAACACACTACTTTACCCAGGCAAGCCTCATCTTTCCCAACCCGCTTGGCCAAGAGGCCGGTTTGAGGCCACTGCAACCTGGTAGAAGGACAATAGCCGTCCGTTTTCGGTCCGTTCTTGACAGTCTAGGGGCCAGGTACAAGTACTATCGTCATCGCCAGAGCGTAAATGCTGTACGCTCTCTCGTAGACCTCATTGTCGAGAGATCCACTGACCACCCGTATCTCGTACACTGGATAGGCTGGCATACGGTGGATATATGGCACAAGAATTCCGACAAGTGGAACAATGCATGCCACGAAAGACTTCTCCGACACCTTCACAGCCTGCCGGACGTCCAGATGCCGGTGGCGTGAGGGGAGTAGATCATGTGATCAGGAGAATGGCCTTGAAAAAATCTGCGTGGGATTGGGCGTTAACTTTCTATGAAGCCTTGATTATCGTCCTGGGGCTCCTTGTGTCTGTGCTGGTCGTCATAGCGCTCGTCAGGTACGAACAAAATCCACCTGTGGCTCTCTATCTCGGTTTGATGGTTCTCTATGGGGTCATGGATCGCCGGCCGCTCTCCTTTCGGGGTATCGAGGTGTCCCTGAGTTTCCCGGTCATCCTGGTGGCATTATTGTCATTGGTCACCCGGTTCTCTGTTGCCCCTGACGTGTCCCTCCTGACTGTGACCGGGATTGCTGCCCTGGGTTCTTTTCTGAGCGAGTCCCTGCGCCGGCTGTCGCGCCCCCGTCTGCCGTCCGGCCGGTCCGTGGTCCGCGTCCTTTTCTACGCTGCTCACCACGCCCTGGCCGGGATTGTGTCGGCCCAGGCCTACCTGAAGGTCTCCAGTTTGGGATGGGAGCAGGGCTTGGAGAGACTTTATGTTCAGCCCGCTCTTGTCTATGCCCTGGTCTATGCTTTTGCGTACTCGCTTATCTCCCAGGTAATACTCTGGCCGCATGATATGGCGATCGGCCGGTTGATGCTGCCAGCGGATGAGAAACGGCTACCCAGGGTGGACCTGCTCACGCTCGTGGCGATAGCGCCTATCCCCCTGATGCTGTTCTATCTCTTCAGCGGAGAAGCAGATTGGGCATTTATCGTCGTCTTTCTGCTCTTCCTGGCTTTTCTGGTCGGCATCGCCTCCTATGCTAAGATTGACGTAGCAGGGAGACGCCTGCAGGCCCGGGAGGATTTGAGAAGGAAGTTGGGGACACCGGTCAACATGAGCGAACTGAGGCAAGGTGTGTACAACATCCTGGGCGAGGAGCTCGATTATCGGTGGGGGGCCGTTTACAGCGCTGAGCTGAGTAGCGACGTTTACCAGCTGCGAGGGAGCCTGGAGAAAGTGGGGGAGGGCGTGAGGATCGTCGCCTATGAACCTCCATTCTCGAAAGAGACAGGGCGTGTGTTGGCAAATGAGGCTCTGCCACCCAACCAGGTAGTACGTTGGCCCCGCCTGGTGAAGCGTGGGGAAGGTCTTCACCTGGGAAAAGTGGCGCGCACGGGCGAGCCTTCGCCCAACATTGGGGGTAAGGGAGAGCCGCCGGCGCCCGATTCCGATCCCTACCTGCCGCCTCGGCTGGTCGCCATGTACGTACCTGTGCAGTACGAGACTGCGCAGCACGAACGAATCACCATCGGCCTGCTGGCTTTGACCCGCTCTGCAAAGCAGTTCAGGGAAAGGGATCGCGTGTGGGTGGAGAGCCTGGCCGAGGCGATCAGTGGTTTTCTACAGCAAATTCGACAGTTCGAAGATCAACTGCAGCATTTATATGAGCAGGTCAAGGATTACACCAGGAATCCGGGAAGGCTCCAACAGGCCATGCAGCAACTGCACGAGGCGCACGTGGACGTGTTCCTCATTCTGAACCTGATTTCGCAAAGCGCCTTTCGCAGTAGCCTGCGTTCCGTCTTGCAGAGCGTCATTGAGAGAGCAAGGGGTAAGGTGGCCGAGGGGGACGTGATATCCCTGCCCGAGGACGTGTTGCGCGAGATCTACGACGAAGCACGCCGGAAGAAGCCGGACATGCCTTTGCTGAACGACGAGATCCTGGAGAATCTGAAGGTCCTCCCTTCCTCTTTTGAACGGGCTTTCAGTTTCCGCTACCAATGGCCAGAGATCAGCCGGGGGTCGGAGTTCATCAGGCTGTACGAATTTTTCGACAGGGCTATGGAAGCCAGGAGTGTGTTCGATATAATCGAATTGCGTCTCAAAGAGCCTGATGCGACGATAAAGGCGCTCGGGGACGATCCCAGGTTCAACCATCCCCAGATCATCAAACATCTGGAGGCCCTCCCTGCAATAGCTGACTTGCTCAAGCGGGGCTCGCTGGTCGAAGCGATGAACCAGGCGGAAGAACTCGATCGCTCGGTGGACGAGCACGTCGCAGACCCGGAAAGGTTCATTTTTCGCACTCTGTTGGGCAACTGGCATACGATCATATACACGACTTTCGCTGAACGAGAGGGTGCGGCCAAAATGGGTGAGGCGCAGTTGGCTGTCTCGTTGCGGTGTGACCATGCCTTGCCTCTGCAACCACTGATCGTCGGCCTCCAGTTGGAGAACCGCGGGCCAGGAACGGCATTTCAGGTGGGGGTTGAAATGCTTTCTACTCTCAGTTATCGAGTACTTGGTGAGTCTAAGGTCAGGCTGGGTTCGTTGCCCCCGGCGGGGAAATGCGATCTGGAGTTCACCGTTGAGCCGGCAGGGAACCACGAGTTGGACGTTCAGTTTCAGATCATCTATCGGGGCCTGGAACAGAAGCAGGTGCCATTTGAGGATACCCTGCGTCTGCGCGAAGCGCCACCGTCGTTCACCTCTATTCCCAATTCTTACATACCGGGCAAGCCGCTAAGAATGAACAGTAATGTCTTCTTCGGCCGGAGGGACGTCTTTGAGTTCATCAATCAAAACATGAGCGCCAGTGCCAGCCAGCAACGGATTCTTTTGCTGATCGGCGAGCGGCGTATCGGCAAGACCTCGGTTCTGAAGCAATTGCCGGCCCGCGTGGAAGACGAGAGGTACGTCCACGCCTTTTGCGATTGTCAGGCCATCGGGGGCGTTCCAAACGTGGCCGGTTTTTTCCAGCACCTGGCCACAGTCATCTGTAATGCTCTGCATAAAGAGGGATTTCTCGTCGAACGCCCATCTGACGACGATCTCAGGCGTGACGCCCACTCTATCTTTGAGCAAAGGTTCTTGCCCAAAGTCTGGGAGAAGATTGGCGATCGTCGCTTGTTGATCGCGGTTGATGAGTTTGAACGACTGGGGGGGTACGTTCAAAAAAGAGAGGCTGAAGGACAGGAATTTGTGGCTCCCCTGCGTGCGCTGATGCAGAGCCAGGACCGGCTGGCTTTTATTTTCGCCGGTACCCATCAGTTAGAGGCGCTGTTTTCTGAGTACTGGGGCGTCCTGTTCAACATAGCCCAGCACAGGACGATCGGGTTTCTCGACGAGGAGGACGCCAGGCGACTGATCACCGAGCCGGTGCAAGAATACAGGGTCTACGATGACCTGGCGCTGGACGAGATGCTGCGCGTCAGCGGTAGACATCCTTACTTCCTGCAGTTGATGTGCGTTCATTTGATGAACACGTGCAATGCTGAGCGCCGCAGTTACGTGACTATCCAGGACGCGCGGAATGCCTCAAGGGAAGTCCTGTCGGCCGGGCGGGCCCATCTGGGTTTTGTCTGGAGTGAATCGGACCCGATCGAACAAGAGGCTCTGGGCGGCCTGGCCAAATCGCTGGCGCTCGACCCGCGGGCCACGGTCGAGACGATTGCCGGCCATTTGGAGAGGGCTGGTCGCCGTCGCACGCGGCCTGAGATTCGTGACGCCCTACAGCGGCTCGAATCTCGACGTCACATCGTGACCAGGGAACAGGGGCCTGGGGAGATAGGATACTATGATTTTACGGCCGGCTTGTACAGACTATGGATCCAGAAATCCCATGCGTTGGACTGACCTGATGCTGCTGATGGCCTCAGATGCGGAGGTGCCTTATGGCTTCCAGTCAGATTCCCGGAAAGATGCTTAAGAACCCGTACGTCCACCGTGGCCCTATCAAAGAACCAGGTCACTTTTACGGCCGCGTTGAGGAAACCCAGGATCTACTGCTGCACACAGCCGAGGGGCAGTCGGTATCCAGTGTAGGCCCCCGTCGTATCGGCAAGACTTCGCTCCTGCTCTACCTGTGTCGTTCTGCTCAAGCAGTTGAACCGGGTACTGGACCCCGGCACCTCTTTGTGTTCCTGGATTGCCAGCGGAAACCTGGAGCCGGTAAGGCCGACATCTATCAATGGATGTGGGGCGAGATATCAAAGGGGGCGTGGTGGGACAAGGCGCGATCCGCTTCGGTTCAGTCGGGTGAGGAGTTTGAGAAAGCGGTCGGTGAACTCTGCGATGCCGGTTTTGAGCTCACATTGTTGATAGATGAGTTCGAGTTGATGGCAGAGAATTCTCAACTCAGTACCGACTTTTTCACCCTCCTGCGCGGCCTGGCTGTGGCCTATCCGGTTAGCTATGTGACCAGTTCGATTAAGCCCTTGTTAGCCCTGAAGTATAGCGACCGCTATGTTCTTAGCTCTCCTTTTTTCAACATATTTCAGCCACAGCACTTGGGGTTGTTGAAACCAGGGGAGGCACGGGAGTTCATCATTAAGCCTGTGCAGGTCATGGAGGACTTTCCGGCTTATACTGATGCAGAAATCTGTTTTCTGTTCGAGGTGGCTGGATACCATCCTGCTCTTCTACAGGTTGCATGCTATTTTCTTTTCGAGCACAGGGTGAAAGGGGGAGAGTGGGACGCTCAGGCTGAACAAGAGGTGCGGCAGAAGTACAGAGACGCAGTGGTGGATCATTTTCGTTATGCCTGGCAGCAACTCACCCCGGGCCAGCGAAAGGCAATGGTGTTGATTTGCACCGGTCAGGTAGACGAGGTCGGCCGTCAACTATGGACTCAGCTTGAGCGTCAATGTCTGATCTACGAGAGAAAGCCGTTTTCTTCGGTTCTCAGAGAATTCGTGCTGCAGGAGGGTATGCCGGGTGGAGCCCTCGAAGCCAGAACCTCTCCTCCTGTTTCTGTGCGTGTGCCTCCGCAGGGTAGAATGCCTGAAGAGGAACGCCCCTTCCAGAAAACGCTAAAGGGTGGCCGGGTGAACCTCTCGTTTATGCAGCCTAACTTCCATACTGAGAGTGATACGCTGAACTGGAATCGTACCCTGGCCAACCTGCGGGATGTATTGGCCGGCCTGTATCTGACGGTTCAGGACTCCCGGCGGGTCGTCAGTGATGCCGGGTTGAACCCTGCATATATCGCCTTCGACGCCAAGGCGATCAACAATTGGTTTAACATCTTGAGGGAAGCGCAAAACCGCAATAAGGTTCAGGCCATCATCAAAGTCGCTTATGGGGATTATCCGGAGAACGAGTGGTTGGCGCTTGCCCAGCAAGGTGATCTTGCGGCGGTTAAAGGCCCGGACATCACCGAGGATGTGGCCTGGAAGGGCCTGGAAGATGCTGACCAACTGGAGAAGATCATCGGTACCCAGAGTACGCTGCTGCCAATTCGCTTTCTTGAGGCTGGCCTCCTGAATGCGCGTTCTGTGGCCAGGGTAATTCGTGCCGATGGTGCCAGCGGCTCCGGTTTCCTGACGGATGACAACTTGCTGATCACCTGCCATCACGTGCTCCCGACTGAGGATTCCGCCCGGGAAGCCGTCGTCCAGTTTAACTATCAGAAGACTGTTGATGGGCTCGATGCGCCGGTGGATGAGTTCAAGTTAGCGCCCTATGGCGCCTTTGCTACTTCTCCCGCGGAAGAAGGCGATTGGACAGCCGTGCGTGTCGAGGGCGAGCCAGGCAAGAGATGGGATACGCTCAGGCTAACACACGTAGACCCCCAGGTGGGGGATCATGTCAACATCGTTCAGCATCCAGGTGGGGGACCCAAGCAGATTGCGCTCTACCACAACGTCGTGGTGTTTGTGGGCAACAACCGGCTTCAGTATCTGACCGACACGCTCCCTGGCTCCTCTGGATCGCCGGTCTTCGACGGCGACTGGCGCGTCGTGGCATTGCACCATAGTGGGGGGTGGTTGCGCGAGCCAGGCTCGAAGCGGATGTACTTCCGGAATGAGGGTATCCACGTCAACGCGATCCTTGAAGGATTGATTGCAGAAGGCCTTCGCTCTGCTTGACGTGCGACGTCGGCAGTTGGTTCGAGTCATCGGCCCGATAGATGATATGGCGCAGGTAAGGTGAAAGAGTAGGTGTCTCGGACATACTACTCGGCAAAGGCCTAGAGTTTTGAAGAGAAAGGCCGCAAAATGAGCAAGAAACCTGCCTTGACAGAGCTGCGAAAAGTGTTGGCTGAGCTGTACCCGACGATCCAAGATGCCCAGCGGGTTGTTATGGAGGCCGGTTTGGATCCTATGTATATCACCTTCAGTGACAAGGCGATCAATAACTGGTCCAACATCCTGGAAGAGGCTCAAAAACGCGACAGGGTTCGGACGATCGTCGAACTTGCATATAGCGAATACCCGGAGAACGAGGCGTTGAGACGTCTTTCTGAACGTGTAGGGAGGGGCGAACACCTGGCCTTTTCAAGTGCTTCTTCTGAACGCCTACGAAAACAAGGGATCGGAGTTCGCAGCTCCAAGCAGCAGGGGGTGACAGGTTGGTGGCGTACACTGGCCGACCGGCCCGCTATTGTCGTGTTGGTGATTTTCTTCTTGGGGCTTGAGGTATGGCTAATGTTCATAGTACCGCAAGAGCACGTGTCTGTGCACCTTGAGCTGGATCCGGCCAAGGTACCTGTCTCGCTCGGCTTGATCTATCCCAGGTACATCGGACGTGGGGATCGAGGCAGTGTGGACGTGACCATATGTAATGAGGCAGATCGAGTGATATCCGGCACTGTTGTGGTTGATTTCAGCGACGATCATATCATATATATGGACAGTTCCGGGACGAATAGCTTTGAATTCAGAGATCTTGTAACGCGCGGGAGGCAGACTTCGAAAATTTGCTTTGTCTTGAATGAGGCCCCTTACTTTGATTTGTCCAGGCAAGCCCCAGTGCCTGTGCGTTTCGGCGTAATCGTAACAGACGCGGCAGGGAATGAGGCTAAGGTCTCAGATCAAACCATTGACATAGCACCGTTGCCATATCTGCGCACGCTGATGACATCCGGTGGCACTCTTAGTGGAATCCTCGCCATATTGCTAGTCCTCCCACTGGCTGATTGGCTGAAGAAAAGGCTGGCCGCAGAATAGCCAACCGAACGTTCAACTTCTCCTCGCCCCTGCCAGGGGCAACGAGACCGCGTATGCTACCTCCCACTCTCCGCCAGAAGCACACACCATCGTCGTTTGTTCATCCGTACATCTTGTGTTATCATTATGAGGCCGCTGCCCGCCAGAGTTCTGTGGTCGGGTTGACCTGCCAGCGTTGACCTGGCAGAAAGGCGAC
>Ga0315289_10010535_pt1 | contig 13219 bp, 9 predicted proteins | sample YL17G11_40_MG_FD_203452 | JGI IMG/M metagenome (GOLD analysis project Ga0315289, IMG submission 203452) | Sediment microbial communities from Yellowstone Lake, YNP, Wyoming, USA - YL17G11_40 | ecosystem: Environmental > Aquatic > Freshwater > Lake > Sediment | place: USA: Wyoming | collected...
GCTATTGTTTCTGGATGATATTCATATATTTTGACATTAAATTGGTTTTTACTATCGAGTGATTCAATCACCTTTGGAAATTTATTAATTATTGATAAATCCTTTTCACCCAAAAGATCATGTTTATACCGCCTGATAGAGTGTCGGGAAATGAGATTCTTGTACAGAACTGGGTTAGTTTGCATCTTTAATGTCTGATTCCAAATCGGAAATTATACCCTCGCCGGTATCAGGTTTTCCAAGCTTGACATGATTATTCAAGATGATACAATTTTTTAGAGTAATCCGATAAAACAAGCTATATTTCCATAAAAATTTGAAAAGAAACCATTAATTTGAGAGACTATAAAAGCAAATCCCCAACACCAACCATTGAAGACTATTTGGGAATTATTTATACACTCCACCGGGATGGTGAAGTGGTTTATGGGGCACGTCTGGCTGAACTATTAAATGTATCTGCCCCTACTGTAACCGTTACACTCCAAAGGATGGTTAGGGATGAGTGGATATTGCTGGATGAAGATAAAAAAATTCACCTGACCAATTCAGGCCTTGCCGCTGCCAGTTCGATCATCCGGCGGCATATGCTGACGGAGTGGATGCTGTCCAAAATTCTTAAACTTCCATGGTCTGAGATACATGAAGAAGCTGACAAAATCGAGCACACCATCTCCGGGGATGTTGAAAAAAGCCTTCAGGAAACCCTGGCTGACCCTACCCACTGCCCACATGGCAACCCGATGCCTGGATCAGAGTCGTATTCAGACACCTGGCGGCCTCTAAGTACCTTTCACAAAGATGACCAGATTATTATCCGCAGAATTCATGAATTTCTCGAAAGTGATCATGAATTGATGAAATACCTTGAAAATCACTGTGCGCTTCCGGGATCATTGGCAATAATTATTGAAGTTTTACCTTTTAATAAAACAATTAAATTGGAAATCGCCGGACAAGATGTCATTCTTGGATTGGACGTTGCAAGTAATATATTCGTTCAACCAAATAATATATTGTAAAGGAACAAATGGTTCTAACCTCAAATCTTGGATATCCACGAATTGGGCTGAAGCGGGAATTAAAATTTGCGCTTGAAGCTTACTGGAACAACAAAAGCGATTTGGAAAGTGTGCTCAAGACCTCACGGGATATTCAAATTAACAATTGGAAGATTCAGCAAAATCTTGGGATTGACATTATTCCCAGTAATGATTTCTCTCTATATGACCATGTTCTGGATACCGCCTTTATGGTCAACGCTATTCCACCCAGATTTTTCCACGAGCAAATCACAGACATACACACCCGCTATTTTGCGATGGCCAGGGGGTTTCAGAAACAAGTTGTGAGTATTTCGGCAATGGAAATGACCAAGTGGTTTAATACCAACTACCACTACATCGTTCCAGAAATATCACGGGAAACGGCCTTTGCCCTTAATAGTCTAAAACCTATGGAAGCATTTGATCTTGCACGGGCAAACGGTATTCTCACTCAGCCTGTCATCATCGGTCCTGTTACATTTCTTTTATTGAGTAAGTCAAATAGCCCGGATTTCCATCCCATTGAAAAGCTCAACGATCTATTGCCTGTTTACCAGATGCTGTTTTCCGAGTTACACAAAGCTGGGGTTCAATGGATTCAACTTGACGAGCCGTTTCTTGTTTCCGATTTAACCCAGGAAATTAAAAATGCGTATCAACGAATGTTTTTGATGTTAAGCGAATCAGAAAACAGGCCCAAGGTATTGCTTACTGGTTATTTTGATGATATCTCAATAAATATCGACTTGATTTCTTCTTCTCCATTTGAAGGACTGCACATTGATCTAATAAATACGAGGGATCCACTGAAATTAATCGCCGACCTGCCCAAATTTGAAACATATTCTCTCGGCATCATTGATGGACGCAATATTTGGAAATCTGAACTTAATCGCCAGGCAGGATTAATTCAGGAATTCCAAATTTGCCTAAAGTCGCAGCAATTGATAATCTCACCATCCTGTTCATTACTTCATGTTCCTCAGGATTTGGAATTAGAGACCAGTTTGGATGCTGAAATAAAAAACTGGATGAGCTTTGCCAGGCAAAAACTTCAGGAACTGGTCGATTTAAAACAATTTATAAATAATCCTCGAAGTAACAGAGATTTGATTATTGAATACAAAATGGCTTATGAAACAAGGAAACGCGCACAAATAAACTACATTAATACAGCTGATCACCCAGGCCAATCTCTATCCTCTATAAACCTCGAAAGACAATCATCGTTTGTTGAAAGAAAAAAGAAACAATCACAGTCTCTGCCGATTTTCCCGACCACTACCATTGGCTCATTTCCCCAGACAATTGAAATCCGCAGCATGCGGTCAAAGTTAAAAAAAGGCGAACTTAATCAAACCGAATATGATGCATTCATTCGATCCGAGATTGAAAAGGTCATACGCTTGCAGGAAGAAATTGGACTGGATGTTTTGGTGCATGGCGAATTTGAAAGAAATGACATGGTGCAATATTTTGCCGAAAAACTTGAGGGGTTCACATTTACAAACCATGGGTGGGTTCAATCCTTCGGTTCCCGTTATGTTCGTCCACCAATCATTTACGGACAAGTAAAACGACCTGAACCGATGACAGTTAATTGGGCTAATTATGCCCAATCCTTAACAGATAAGCCAGTCAAGGGGATGTTAACCGGCCCAGTGACCATCCTGCAGTGGTCTTTCGCCCGGGATGACCAGCCTCGCTCCGAAACCTGTCGTGAGATTGCGCTGGCTATTCGCGAGGAAGTTCAGGATCTGGAATCAGCGGGAATTCAAGTTATTCAAATTGATGAACCGGCGCTTCGTGAAGGCTTGCCAATTCAGAGGGCCAAATGGCAGCAATATTTATCCTGGGCGGTGGAGTGTTTTAAAATAACCTCCAGCGGAGTTAAGGATGAAACCCAAATCCATACGCATATGTGCTACGCTGAATTTAATGACATTATTAATGCAATAGGAGAAATGGACGCTGACGTAATTTCCTTCGAAGCCAGCCGCTCAAACATGCAGCTGCTTAAGGCGTTTGCTAATTACCATTATCCGAATGATATCGGTCCTGGCATCTATGACATTCATTCTCCCAATATCCCCAAAGTCGAAGAAATTATTGGTCTGTTGGAAAATGCGTTGGAAGTTATATCCGGAGATCAGCTTTGGGTAAATCCTGATTGCGGTCTTAAAACCCGCACCTGGGGAGAAGTAATTCCTTCACTTAAGGCAATGGTCAGTGCGGCAATGTCACTTCGGCAGAGAGTGCTCTAACAACCAATTGGAGATAAGATGAATCAAAAAAGGTTATCTCTACTCCAGGATTTTATGGCTGCTGAAAAGCTGGATATTATGGCTATAAATGCCGGCGTAGATCTGGAGTATTTTTCAGGGATGAAATTTCACCTCTCAGAACGGCCTGCAGTTTTACTTATCCCATCTAAAGGAAAACCAACTTTTATTTTTCCGGAATTTGAGCAGGAAAAAGCCAGGCAATCCAATTTTGAAATGGAACTTTTTCCTTATCCCGAGGACACACAATTATGGCCAACAGTGTTTTTTCAGGCAGCCAAAAATTTAGACTTGTTCAGTAAAACCATTGGCGTTTCTCCAGAATCAATGCGTTTTCTTGAGCTTGATCTGATCCAACAAGCTGCTGGTCACAGCCATATAGTCTCCGCGATAGGAATCCTGAAATACCTGAAAATCCGGAAGGACAAAGAAGAAGAATTGGCTATCCGAAAAGCAATATCCATCGCTGAAAAAGCGCTTGTTGCCTTACTTCCGGAAATTCAACCAGGGGTTAGTGAAAAGTGGCTGTCAAATCAATTGGTTATTCACCTTTTATTGGAAGGTTCCGAACCAGACCTGCCTTTCAATCCAATTGTTGCATCCGGCCCTAACAGCGCCAATCCGCATGCCGTTCCTGGAGACAGAGAGATACAAAAAGGGGATGTCCTAATTATTGATTGGGGTGCGCGTTCGGATGGATACATTTCAGATCTTACCCGCAGTTTTTTGGTTGGCGGTGAAAATCCCGAGATGAGTCTTATTGCCGCTATAGTTCTGGAAGCCAACCAATCAGCCAGAGCTGCCACAAGAACTGGCGTTCTTGCTTGCGACGTAGACAAAGCTGCACGAGATGTAATAACCAAAGCCGGATGTGGGGAAATGTTTACCCATCGAACAGGGCATGGGATTGGCTTGTTAGCACATGAGGACCCTTACATATCCCAGACAAATTCCTCTCCCTTAATAAAAGGTATGATTTTCACCATCGAACCAGGTATATACCTGCCAGGTAAGGGTGGAATCCGGATTGAAGATAACATGCTGGTTGGTGAACAAGATTGTGAAACTCTGACCAGTTTCCCAAGAGAAGTAAAGGTAATTTAATTAACATATTAATAAATCCTGATTGCCAGTCAAAAGATAAACCTCCTGATAAATAATCTAAATAATATATTTCAAAGAAAGCAAATCCAACCATGCCTTTATCTATTTCAACTTTTGTTCTAGGTCCTATTGAAAATAATACCTATTTAATTGCAGACACAGCCACAAAAAAAGCAGCAGTTATTGATCCATCAATGGCCAGCCGGGAGCTTTCTCAAAAAATCAAGGAAAATGATTGGATCCTTGAATATATCCTGATCACCCACGCCCACTTTGACCATATTGGTGGGGTGAGATGGCTTATTGCGCATTACAACCATAAAATAAATGTTGCTCTACACTCGGCTGACCTGAATCTTTGGCGGGACGGCGGCAGTTCAAAGGACTTTGGATTTGAATTTAACGTGGGGAGTGAACCGAATTTGATTTTGGATGATGGCCAAATTCTTCATTTAGGTGAGATTTTCATAGAAGTATTACATACCCCAGGCCATACTCCCGGACATGTGACTTTTTCAATTGAAGATGATTTAACTGCTTTTTGCGGTGATCTGATCTTCTATCACAGCGTTGGAAGGACTGATCTAATAGTAAGCAATGAAGAAGATCTGTTTCAAAGTATTCGAGAAAAGATTTTTAAACTTGACCCGAAGACCACTCTGTATCCCGGACATGGTCCTTCAACAACCGTTAAAGAAGAAATGGAAAACAATCCATTTCTATGAAAAAGAAGCGGAGTGGTTTTCACTCCGCTTCATGATTATTTAGCGAATTCTACTGCCCGCATCTCACGGATTACGGTCACCTTAATCTGACCAGGATATTGCATGGTTTCTTCGATATTCTTGGCAATTTCCCTTGCCATTCTAGCCGATTCAAGGTCATCGATCTGTTCAGGTTTGACTATGATTCGCACCTCGCGGCCTGCCTGGATCGCATATGCCTGGCTGACACCTTTATAGGCATGCGCCATTTCTTCCAGAGCGCGAAGGCGTTTGACATATTGCTCCAGATTTTCTCGCCGCGCTCCGGGTCTGGCGCCTGAAATCGCGTCTGCGGCCTCTACAATTACAGCTTCAACAGATTGTTGTTCTGTCTCATGGTGGTGTGATTCAATAGCATTAACCACTTCGGGGTTAACGCGGTGCCTGCGGCAGAATTCCGCGCCGATCAAAGCATGAGTTCCTTCAGTGTTATGGTCCATCGCCTTGCCGATATCATGCAAGAGTCCTGCTGCTTTAGCCACTTCTACATTAGCGCCAATTTCAGCAGCTATCGAACCGGCAATCATTGAAGACTCAACCGCATGGGATAGCTGGTTTTGGCCATAGGAAGTTCTGAACTTCAATCTCCCAAGCATCCTTATTACTTCGGGGGAAATTCCTGCCACGCCAGAGTCAAATGCCGCTTGTTCGCCTGCCTGTTCAATGATCCGCTGGACTTCTTTTTCTTCCTCTGCTAAAATCTTTTCAATATGAGCAGGATGGATACGACCATCTGAAATTAATCTTTCCAAAGACCTTCGGGCGATTTCCCGTCTGGTTGGATCAAAACAGCTGATGGTGACTGCTTCAGGAGTATCATCCACAATGACATCCACGCCGGCAGCCTGTTCAAATGCGCGGATATTACGTCCGTTGCGGCCTACAATACGCCCCTTCATTTCTTCATTTGGCAGCGAAACCGTTGAAGTTGTCACCTGGGCAACCTGATCGGATGCGACGCGCTGGATTACTTCGGTTATTAATTCACGGGCACGTTTGTCACCTTCCTGCCTGGCTTCCGCCTCAATCTGGCGTATGATACGTGCCATATCAGCATGTGCTTCTTTTTCAACCTCTGCGAGCAAAGTGGTTTTTGCTTCTTCAGCCGTCATATTAGAAATTTGCTGCAGTTTTTCCATTTGCTCAGTATAGAGCTGTTCAATGTCATTAGCTTTTTTATCCACCACGCTTTGCCGTTTGTTTAATGCAATTTCTCTCTGCTCGAGCCGTTCAATACGGCTGTCAAGTTCATCTCTCCTTTTTTGAAGTCGGTCATCCTCCCGCGTTAATTCACTTCTTCTGCGGCTGATTTCTCCTTCAGCTTGCTGTTTTATGCGTATTGCTTCATCCTTGGCCTCAAGCTCAATACTCTTGGCTTTTTCTTTAATTTCCTGAAGCTGAACTTCCAGTTTTTCACGATCGGATTTGTTCAGCATCCGGGCAATCAATTGTCCCCCGATATAGGACAAGACTAGCACAGCTCCTGTGATTAATAAGATAGTTATCAAATTTAGTTCCATTTTCTACTCCTCAAATTTCTTTTTTTCTTTTCGGATTCTTAAGAGTTCGTCGAGTGTATCTTTTACAACAGAATATGAAAAAGCGCGCCGTGATAAAACTCCTGTCAATTTTTTCCTGAATTCATCTTCATTAATTGCTGAATATCTATATATATATTTTTGTCCCAACCTGATAGCCATATCAAGGTCATCAGGGCTGTTTTCAAGCGCAGCATCAACAATATCCCCTGAAATCCCTTTTTTTGTTAATTCAAACTGAATAAATCTCTTGCTGCGTGGTTTGGATTCACTTCTCAATTCAACCCATTGAGTAGCAAATTCATTGTCGTCAACGTATTTTTTTTCTCTTAATTCTGCCATTACGCTTTTAACAATTTCCTGGGGGAAATCAAGTTTTTCGAGTTTTTTGATAACCTCTGTTTCTGTTCTTTGCCTGTAACCGATATAATGTAAAGCTGACTGGAGCGCTCTTTCCTTCTCGTCGGCACTGATCAGCGACTTGGTTTTTGTTTCATCTAATTTCTGTCCGACAGATAACCATGCCCCCACAAACCGGCTTACTCCGAATGTAAATTCACCATCCAGAAAAACGTTAATCCTGTCCGGATTTCTATTTTGTGGTTCCAGGGCAGTGATTGTCTTTTCCATAAATAAAAACCGTAACCAACTTCCTTGGCTGCGGTTTTTGCTTTTTTTGGAAAATAAATTAAATTTAAAACAGGAATTCTATTTCAGGTCGCTTTTACAATCTTGGTGTTTAGATAATCCAATGTAACCAAACGCGAAATCTTTTTTAAAATAAATTCCATTTTTAACAAATTTTCCAGCTGCCATATTATCTCAGGCAGGTCCATTCGCAGAAACCGTACGCCAAAATTTAATGACGAAGCATCAAATGTTCAATCAAAATTTAAGTAAATTATACATTATTTTAAGGTTAAAAATCGTGCACAAATATGCATAGACTATAATTTATAAAATTAATTAAGCAGAAGGTTTAGATGAAACACTATTTAATTACGGGTGGAGCAGGATTTATAGGTTCGAACTTCATTCATTATTTAATTCAAAATCGACCAGAAATTCATGTTACAAACTTAGATGCGCTCACTTATGCAGGCAACCTTGAAAACCTGGATGACCTGCGAGGAAATTCCCGTTACTCCTTTCTACAAAAAAACATCTGCAATGAAAACTCCCTGGTAAATCTTTTTAATAAAAACCAGTTTGATGGGGTTATTCATTTTGCGGCCGAAACTCACGTTGATCGCTCAATTGAAAACCCGATGGCTTTTATTCAAACGAATGTGGTTGGAACAGCCAATTTATTAAGAGCATGTCTAAATTTTTGGCAATCAAAGGGAGATGAACAGAGGAAAGCTTTTAGATTCCTGCACATTTCCACTGATGAAGTTTTTGGTAGCTTGAAGCCGGATGACGACCCATTTTCAGAATCCACGCCATATGCTCCCAATTCACCCTATGCAGCTTCAAAAGCAGCCAGCGACCATATAGTACGCTCCTATTTCCACACTTATGACTTTCCAGCCATTGTCACCAATTGTTCCAATAATTATGGGCCTTACCAGTTTCCGGAAAAATTAATCCCTTTAATAATTCTTAACGCCATTGAAGGAAAACCTTTACCTGTTTATGGGGATGGAGGACAGATTAGGGACTGGTTGTATGTTACTGACCATTGCGCGGCGCTGCTGGAAGTCCTGGAGAAAGGCAAGTCAGGTCAAACCTATAATATCGGTGGTAATAACCAACCAACAAATCTTCACGTTGTTCAAAATATCTGTGCTGTATTGGATGAATTACTCCCTAATTCAAAATTTAAGCCTCACGCGCAATTAATTAATTTTGTAAAAGACAGGCCGGGGCATGACCGAAGATATGCGATGGACATTGGAAAGATAAGCAAGGAAATTGGCTGGCTACCACAGGTTACTCTTGAACAAGGTTTACGAAATACAATTCAATGGTATCTGATCAATCAGAAATGGGTCAGATCTGTTCTGGAAAAACCTGGTTATCATGAATGGATTCAAATAAACTACCAAAAACGTGAAGAGGCACCATTATGAAAGGGATAATTTTAGCAGGCGGCAAAGGATCACGCTTATATCCTGTCACACTCGGAGTCAGCAAGCAACTTCTCCCAGTTTATGACAAGCCGATGATCTACTATCCTCTGTCGATGCTGATGTTCGCCGGCATCCGGGAAATATTGATTATTTCTACACCTGAACATATTGGCTCATTTAAATCTGTGCTTGGCAATGGCGAAAAATGGGGGCTGAAATTTGATTATGCAACACAATTAGAACCTCGAGGTTTGGCTGACGCATTCATTGTTGGGCAGGATTTTATTGGCAGCTCAACAGTTGCTATGACCCTGGGAGATAATATTTTTTATGGCCGTGGACTAATTGAAATGGTTCAGAACGCAGCGGAATTGACCCATGGAGCATTGCTCTTTGCATATCCGGTTAGAAATCCTCATGAATTTGGCATTGTCGAAGTTGATAAGGATGAAAATGCGCTGACAATTGAAGAGAAACCAGCAAATCCGAGGTCTAATCTGGCTGTACCCGGAATTTATTTTTACGATAACCGGGTGGTTAATTTTGTCAAGTTACTGCAACCATCACCGCGCGGAGAACTGGAAATCACTGATCTGAATCGCATCTATCTTGAAGAAGGCTCATTAAAGGTAAAAATTTTGGGGCGCGGCGTAGCCTGGCTGGACGCGGGAACGCATGAATCGCTTCTTCAGGCTTCGGTTTTTGTCCAAACAGTTGAAGAACGGCAAGGGTTAATGGTCTCATGCCCTGAAGAAATTGCTTTCCGCATGGGATTCATTGATAAACAGCAGCTTTTGCGATTGGGTGAAGAAATAAGTAACAACCAGTATGGTGATTATCTAAAAAAATTAGCTTTGGAAGAATAAATTTGCAGCAATTACCGTTCTTATGCTAACAAAATTCCTCAAAAAAGACCGTTTTCCACTACTTCTCCTGCTTGTTTGTTTTCTTGCCTATGGATTGTTTATCCCCTTTCTGGGATTCTATTGGGATGATTTTCCCTATATTTGGTTCAAACATACAACCGGAATAGCAGGTGTGGTCAAAGCGCTTGCTCTTGATCGTCCGGTTCTTGGGATTTTTTATGCCCTACCGATGACTTTCCTGGGTGAGTCTCCCTGGATATGGCAGATATTTGCAATTCTCTGCCGGTGGATATTCATTCTCAGCGTTTTTGGATTTATTAATCGGGTCTTTCCCGATAATCGTAAAGAAAATAAATTTCTAATATTATTGTTCACAGTATTCCCGGGGTTTACCCAGCAGTGGATCTCGGTCATTTATTCACATGCTTTTCTGATTTTCGCTCTTTATTTTTTTTCATTATCCTTATTCATTGAACAGGTTGATCATGAGGAATACCATTGGACAAAACTTATCCTTCCTGCTTCTCTGTCTGTTTTATGCCTTTTGGCTTCCGAGTATATGGCTGGTATGGAGGTTTTGCGACCATTAATTATTTATAAGATAATTTCCAGGAAATATTCTGAAAATCCAATATCGGAAAGAATCAAAAAAACACTGGCAAAATGGGCGCCATATTTATTTGCTATCCTGTTTTTTATTTTTTACCGCGTTTTTATCGCCTCGTCAGTTCTTTATAAAGTTCAAAAACTTGATAGTCTTACCACTAATACCTTTTCAACTATTCTCAATTTAATACAGGTCCAATTATTTAATATCTATACCTCAACAGTTATAGCCTGGAGTCAAATTTTTACGCCTTTCTTGAACCTGGACTTATCATCTCTATTTACCAAGATTTATTTGGGGATAACTGCCATCGTTTTTATGATTACTTTATTAATGGCAATCTGGCTGAAACCCCTAAATCCCCAACAGCCCATAAATGGAAAAAAGTGGGGACTTGAGGTACTGGTTGCCAGTTTGCTTTCTCTCTTTTTTGTCGGAATACCTTTTTGGGTAGCAAACTTGAGACCTGAAATTCATTTTCCGAATGACCGGATATTCATACCCTTTATGCTGGGGTCATCCGCGCTGGCTTTTTTGCTTGTCTGGTTATCAAGAAAAAAGCTGATTATTTTTTCACTGCTATTCAGTTTGATTTTTAGCTTAAGTCTTTCTTATCAAGTCTATCAGGCAAATAATTATCGAACGGAATGGGATTATCTGAAACAATTTTTCCAACAAATTTCATGGAGGATACCCTCCCTTGAGGAAAACACAATCCTGGTTACCGATGAACTTCCATTGCGATATTACAGTGATAATTCTTTGACTGCTGCTTTCAATTGGGTGTATTCCAAAGAATCAGAAAATTATCAACTCCCCTATATGATCAACTACACTAAAGCCAGGCTGGGCAAAAGTCTTCCTTCGCTTAAACCCGGGACAAAAATTGCCTCTAATTACCGCACTTTTTCGTTTCAGGGTTCAACAGACCAATTAATCCTTTTTTATCACACTCCCCCTGGTTGTGTTCATCTCGCTGATCCTGATCTTGATCTATATAACCCCCTTATCTCTAAAGAGATCAGACCAGCTGCGGCCTTATCAAGGCTTGATTTAATAAAAAATAATGAGATAAAGAATTCTGTATTCTATGTCAAAAATAATCCTGATTCCTCCTGGTGTTTTTATTATCAAAAAGCCAGTTTGGCTGTTCAGAATCAGGATTGGGAAAAAGCAGCAAAACTCGGAGATATTGCATTTAGTCTTAAGGATTATCCCAACGATGCATCAGAACGACTCCCGTTTATTGAGGCTTACGCCATGAGCGGTGAATGGGAAAAAGCAATTGCTCTTTCAAACCAAACCATTCAGATTTCCAACCTTTATAAGCCAATGGTCTGCAAATTATGGGAGCGGATAGATCAAAATGCCAAGGATGAACCGAATTCAATAATTCCTGTGAAGCAGGAATTTCTTTCCTCTTATTGCAATAAATAAATTAGGTTTAGAAGGCAATTGGTAATGGACAAGAGAATTAGAAACCTGATTAATTCAAAATTTTCATTACCGTTATTTGTTTTATTTTTAAGTTTTATCTGTTATGGATTGCTTGCCCCCTGGTTCAAATTTTTCCACGATGAACTATCAATCCTTTGGTTTTACCGAAAAATGAATGATGTAGGTATATTTTTTGAAGGAAATCGCCCCTTCTTGAAATTTATCTATCAACCATTTCTATTCCTCTTTAGTACAAATTCATTCCTGTGGACTATTTTCAGTGTTTTTACCAGATGGTTGCATGCTATTAGCCTTTATTTGCTTATCAGGCAAACCTGGCCCGAAATGAAAACCCTGGCTGTCACGTCTTGCCTGTTTGCAGTCGTATATCCAGGTTTCCAAGCCCAGTTTTCATCTATGATATATGGCATTACTTTTTTTATTTTTTCGCTTTTTCTTCTCTCCCTGTTTTTTTCTATCAAAATCATAAACAACCCAGATCACAAGCCAATCTTTTTGATCATTTCTCTATTCTTTTCATCTGTCTCGTTGATAACCAGCGAATATTTTTTTACACTTGAATCAGTCAGGTATTTATTAATTTGGATTGCGGTAAGAAAAAGGCGGAATAAATCCATTTTCAAATACACTTTTGGTGCCTCTAGTCCTTACCTTATCCTATATGTTTCGACAATAATCTGGCGGTTATTTCAGCAAAACAATGAAACCACATATTCACTTGTATTGCTGGAAAATTTCAAAACCTCTTTCTTTCCGACTTTAATAAATCAGGTTGTTACAACTCTGCGCGATGTTTGGTATACATCCATTAAAGTATGGCTTGATTCTATTAATCCTGCACTCCTCATTCAAGAACAAGGACAAAGGATTATTTTCTTCTATTATGGATTGATTCTTTTCTTGTTCATTACCGTTTTTATTTTTCTCAAATATTTTATAGTTTCTAATAAAGAGGAAAAAAATAGAACCGAAAATCCAAATTTTTTGGCAATTGGCATTATTTCCTTAATCTTCGCGGGAATCCCATTCTGGTTATCTGGATTACCTGTTAATGAGAAGTATTTCTTCACCCGCTGGACTATCCCCTTCATTGTCGGTAGTTGTATCGTTGTACCTCAATTAATATCGTTGATATTTAAAAATAAGCTGGTGTATATCATACTAATATCATCCCTAATTTCATTAGGAGCAGGCACCCAATTTTTAGCCGCGAATTCTTTCCGCCATGATTGGGAAAATCAAAATCAGCTTTACTGGGAATTGAGATGGAGAATTCCCTCTCTAAAAGAAAATACCGTCATTTTCTCAGATATGTTGGATTTTAATTATGAAAATAGTGACCAGCTCAGCAGCGGAATAAATTTTGCTCTAACAAATAGTGACCAAATATCTACTATCCCTTATTTTTTATTTTACCTTCCAGAAAGGGTTCATACTTCCATTCTTCCCGAATTAATAAAAGATATACCTATCACTGGAAAA
>Ga0315289_10010536_pt1 | contig 13218 bp, 10 predicted proteins | sample YL17G11_40_MG_FD_203452 | JGI IMG/M metagenome (GOLD analysis project Ga0315289, IMG submission 203452) | Sediment microbial communities from Yellowstone Lake, YNP, Wyoming, USA - YL17G11_40 | ecosystem: Environmental > Aquatic > Freshwater > Lake > Sediment | place: USA: Wyoming | collected...
ACTGCATGGCCAGGGCCCAGCGCCCCATCGTGGGCGATATCGGCATCCTGGCGTCCTCCGACCCGGTGGCCGTCGACAAGGCCACGGCCGATTTGGTCATCGCCCGGAGTACGGGCAAGGACGTCTTCCGGGCCGGTTATGATCGCGACTGGTCCGTCCAGCTCTGCTACGGAGAGAAAATCGGCCTCGGGACCATGAAGTACAGACTCGTCGAGCTCGGAGAATCGGCCGTTTTGAGGGATCGCCTCTGATAGAATAGCCCCCTGATCTCCGGCCGTCACGGCCGGATGGAGAGCGAAATCTTGAAGACCCCCCGTTCCTCCAGGGGGAGGAAGCGGCTCGTCGGGTCCCACCGTCTCTCCCAGTTCTTGTTGTAGACGAAGTAGATCTCGTTGCCGGGGGAAACCTGCCAGCGGAGACGGGCGCTCCAGCCCAGAAGCTTGGAGATGTCGTCGTATTGGATGTAGTTCATCAAGCCGAGGTCTGGCGAAAGAAAGACGTCAGCCTTGACCTGGTAGACGTTCTCGCTGAAATGGCGCTGGGGGAGCCGGCCCCGGACGAGGTTGACGTCCAGGGAGAGGCTGGCATAGCCTTTGAATTTCGCCGCCAGGCCGAGGGTGACGTCATCGTAGCGGCCCGAGTAGAACTCCCCGAAACTCCAGCTCGCGTTTAGGACCGCCGGCCGGTGGCTGGCCGTGCGGAAATCGAGGCGGTAGTTCGTGAAGCTGTAAGACCCCGCGGGCAGGACGACCCCCTCGGCGATCTCGAAGTCGTAGGGCAGGACGTCGCGGTTGGGGACGATGTTGAACCCGACCTGCTCTCCGCTCTCCGTCCTCAGGCTGAACGGTGTCGTGGACAGCCGGCTTGTTTCCAGCCTTCCCTCGAGGTCCCAGTAGAAGTCACCGCTCGCCTCGAAGAAAAACCGCCGGACGAGGCCGCCCAGGAATCCTCCGGCCGGGCGGGGCTGGTAGCCGACTTTGAGAAAGAACGTCTGGATGCCCTGCCGCATCATATAGCCGAGCCCGGGATCCAACGCCTCACCATAGTAGGCGTAGGTGCTCTGGATGTCCCAGAGGTCGTTGGGATAGTTGGCCCTAAAGCCGAAGCCGTGGTGGCCGCCCTCGGTTTTCTTATTCCAGTTGTAGGCCGCCCAGGCCGCCAGCATGAGGTTCTTGTTCCCTATGAACTTCGAGGTCGAATACTGGAAGTCCATGCCGGCCAGGGAATTCCGCTCCCCCGTCGGGCTGCCGTCTGTGAAGATCCAGCCGACCTTGCTCTCGGCGAAAATGTCCTGGGTCATCCGGGCGGCCAGGAAGTTGCGGCCCGGGAGATTCTCGAAGGCATCCGTCCGGACGTCCAGGACGGCCAGGTTCGTCCGGCCGACCTTGCCGAAGAGCTTGGCCCCGAAGACGACCGACACCTGCTTGCCGCCGTACAGCCCGATCGTCCGGCTGAAGAAGGGCCGGAAGCTTATGCTCGAGCTGAAGTTGAAGATCTCCGACCCCTCTAGGAAGAACATCCGTTTTTCGGGGAAAAACAGGGGGAACCGAGTCAGGTTGATACGGCGCTAGTCGGCCTCGGTCTCGGCGAAATCCATGTTGTAGCTGAAAGCGCCCACGAAATTGGGCGTAAAGTTTTTGTAGATGTCGAACCCGCCGTCCAGCGTTCCTTGGAACCCGCCAGCCGAGAGATGGTTATTCTGGGCGCTGGCCAGCCCGTAGGGCCGGAAGGTGATCCCCTTTCCCTGCTTGAAGCCTTCGATCCCCAGGAGTCCGGCCGCCTCCATGGGGTTGTAGAATTTACTGTCCAGATTCGTCCCGGACATCCGGATGGTCTCCTGCTTGCGGGCGATGGTGCGCTCGACGTTGATGCCCCAGACGGTGAGCCCGGGCTTGAAGGACAAGGTTTTGAAGGGGATTCTGAGCTCCGCGCTCCAGCCGTTGTCCAGGATCCGGCTCTCGGCGTCCCAGATCCCGTCCCAATTGAAGCTGGCCTCTCCGCCCGAGGTCAGCCCCTCGCCCCGGGCCCCGCGGGGGTTTATGAAGAAGGTGTAGGCCGTCCGCTTGTCCTGGAAGGGGTCGAGGAGGACGCGGAGGACGTCGTCGCTTGCGGCCTGGGGCACATGCCCGTAGCCCATGCCGTGCGACTCGATCCCGCCGCCGTCGTGGGCCAGGGAGTTGGCCGCGATGCGGCCCGGTTCGCGGTCATAGCAGCAGCTATACCGCTGGGTCAAATCAGGGAATCTTATCCAACTGCGAGGGGGACTTTATGCTTTTGCCGAACGCTTCTATGATGATGTGATGCAAGCGGTTTTTTCTTCTCCTTTCTTTTCTTGCCTTCTCTTGAGGTCTTGTGGACCACCCTTCTATCCATGCCCCTAGCCCGAAGACTATGTCCGCACACACGCTAACGTCAGGTCCCGGCCCCTTAACCTATCCGCCAATTTCGATCTCGGCCCAAAGGTTGGGAACCCGGCCCGATCGGAGCACCCGACCTTCCTGATCCATCAACGTCATGTGAGAGTACAGGGCCTTGACAGGAGGCGGATATAGTTGTTACCTATAATCTGCCCGCCGACGCGGTTATTATCACGGAGGCGCCGTTCCTGGTCCGCGCGGCAACCGGTGCCCGCACACTCCCAGCCGCGATTTTCCTTGATGACGAGGGGTTCCGGTCGCCTCGCCGCGAATTTCGAACTAGCGCCGGTCAACATAGTGAGAATCGGCGGCGAAACCATGGGTTTGAACACGCCGACGTGGAAGAGTTGCATGGAGGGCGCGGAATTGCTAGAATGTTGCCGTCAGACTCCTGCCGTCGGACAGTGAACTTCGTTGAAGGAAAAGGAGTGCAGTAGACCATGAAATGGAGCGAATTGCTGGCGCAACTGGGCGGATTCGGAAGCCGCAGGATGGCACAGTTCGGGTTCTTCCCGTTCGTGGTGATCCTGATGCTCTCTCTCCTCTGCGCGATGTTCATCGCGCACCTGTACACTCGGTTCTACAAGAGCCGCGCGACGGGAAGTCTCGTGCACCGTACGTTCCCGCTCCTGGGAATCTCGGTGACCGCGATTTTCATCTGCGTGCAGTTCTCCCTGCCGCTGTCGCTGGGGTTACTCGGCGCCCTCTCAATCGTGCGCTTCCGCACCCCGATCAAAGAACCGGAGGAGATCGGTTTCATCCTCCTGGTCATCGCCGCATCGCTCTGCTGTGCAACATTCAACATGTTCTTCCTCGGGATCCTCCTGATGGTGGCGTTGCTGGCCCTCGTCATCCAGAAAGCCGTGCTGTCGAAGGCGAAGGGGCAGGCCAGCGACGGGGCCGTCATGGTACGCCTGCCCGCAGGACAGTTCGCGGTCCACGGCACGCGCCTGACGAAGATGCTGTCCGAGCGACTCCCTCGCGGGCGCCTTGACAGTGTCACGGAGTCCGGGAAGGAATCGGTTATCTGCTACAGTTTCGTCGAGGCCGACGCGGCCCAGGCGCTGGAGATCAAGTCGGTGGAACAACAGGTCGCGGGAAGCCGGGTGGATATCTTCTTCAGCCGCCCCGGCGAGGTGTGAGCGGCCTCCTGTTCCGGAGCAATCGCCCGCCATGCAAACCGAAGGCCACAAATCCAGGCATCACGCCGGCGCCTTCATGCACGGCATGATCATTCCGCTTTCGCTTGCGTTCTTCCTGGCGGCAGGCGTGTTCCTCGAAACGTCCCGGGAGAAACATCTCGTCGGTATGCGCGAGGCGGCACGCGCGCAGGTGATCCCTACCGCGCAACTCACCAACGGCACGATGGGACATATCCTCCGCCAAATGCGGACGGTACGACCCATCACCAACGACTTCTCAATATACCCCAAAGTGGCCCGGCAGGATTTCACGCCCGACGAAAACATCTTCGTCAAGAAGCGCAAGGTCGGCGACTTCCTGTACCAGGTGAACCCGGCATGGCTTTCCGAGTGGCATGAAATGTCTCTTGCGCCCGACGACGGCGTCCGGCCGGAGCATTTCCGCCCCGGCTGGCCGCTCGTTTCGATCGTCGTGAACGAGGACGACATGGACAGCAGTGAATGGGGAATACTCCCGCACTGGCGCGACCGCGGCAAGGCGTGGGAACGCGAGGCGCACGTGACATACTACGAGGAAGGACGCCCGCTCTTCTCCACGCGCGCCGGGCTGCGCCTCCACGGCGGCAAGAGCCGCATACCGGGCAACTGGCACAGTTTCCGGCTATATTTCCGCGACCAGTACGGCGCCGAACAATGGCCGGCCGGTCTCTTCCCCGATCCCGGCGCAGATCCCATCAGGTGCATGTTGCTCTTGAATGACTGGCCCGCGTTATCGCCTTTCGTGAGCGCGCTGGCGTTCGACTTCGCCGAACGCCTAGGATGCCCGGTGCAGAAAACGGTCCCAACGATGCTGTTCATCAACGGCCGATCCCAGGGAATCTACTACCTCTGCGAGCGCCTCACCCCGGAGGCGTACGCCTCGCGTGTCGGGCACTCCGACGTGTTGTTCTACCAGGGAAAACAGACACAGCAGAAGGAGGCGCGGGACCTGAACAGCGTCATGCGAGCGAGGTTCCGGGACCTGTCCCGGCCCCTGACGATGTCTGAGGCGGCGCAGTACGTTGACCTCGACAACCACGCGGCCCGCGTACTGATAACGGTGTACAATGGCACCACCGATGGAAACCAGGGGCCGGTCGTACTCGACAAAGGATCCGACAAGCCCCGATGGTTCTGGATACCATGGGACCTGGACCACAGTTTCGTTGATGTGTACAACTGGGCAGAGAAAGAGACCTGGGGTAAGAAAACGTGGAGCCTCATGTACCGCGGCGTACGCCCTCCTTCCGTATATCGGCACTTCGTCAACCAAGCCGACATGCTCCCCGTTCTCTTCTCGCGACTCATGAACGATGACCCGGAGTACCGCAGATGGTTCACCCGGAAGACGATGGACGCGGTGAACCACCGCCTGAACCCGAGGTTCACCGGCGAACGACTCGCCCATTACGAACGCATGGCGAAGGCCTACGGCGTGAAAGACATGTCGTTCATGGACGTCTACCGGAACTTCCTGAAGAAGAGGCCCGCCTTCATGTGCGAGCAGTTCAGCAGGTCCTTCGGCGTGAGCGAACCGTACACTTGCACAGTAAACGGCCCGGATGGCATCCCGTTCGAAATCGACGGTTACCCAGAAAGCATTTCCTACAAGGGAATCTACTTCGCCGGTCAGCAGATCCGCGTTTCGGTGCCTGCGCCAGAGTGGCGGACCCGCTTCTCGCACTGGATGGTGAACGGCGAGAAGAGGGATCAGGCATCACTCGACCTCGTCGTCCGAGGTCCGCTCAACATCGAGGCGGAGTGCAGGTAGCAAGGAATGTGGACTGCAGGTTGTACATTTATGAGCCCGTCAAAGAGCATGGAGCAAAGTGCAGAAAGCATGGAGAATGGCGGCTGCAGCCGTTGATCGTAGGTCAACGTTTGAGGTCCCACTTCTGCGAACCGCGAGATGAAACATTATGGCGATTGACATACAGGTTACGTGGGCGGAGACAGGTCGGCGCGAGCGCCGCGAGATAAAGTTCGTGTTCGATCGCGCCGCGGCCGGTCGCCTCGTCGCGTGGCTCTCCGGCCGGTGCCTGTCAGACCCGGAGTTTCCCGAGGGCATCGTGTCCAGCATCTACTACGACACCAGGAACTGGACATTGCTCGAGGAAAAAACAAACAGCGACTATCTCAAGACGAAGATCCGCGTGCGGTGGTACGCCGACATCGAAACCGGCGAACCTGGGGAGGCGTCGTTCCTTGAAGTCAAACGCAAAGAAGGCGGCCTGTCCCGGAAGACGCGAATTCCCTTTGCGCTTTCAGGACGGTGGCTGGCCAATGCCGCCCTAAACGATTCGGAACTGCTCGTCGTGCGGCATCACTTGCGCGGACACGCCGCGGTGCCCGCGGAGCCGATCTTCCCCGCCTTCGTTGTCAGGTACAAGCGCGTGCGCTTCGTTGAACCGATCACCGGCGCCCGCCTATGCGTTGACTGGGACATCGGTTCGCCGCGGGTGAACGCCCAACTGTTGCCCGCCGTGCAGTCGTTCGTCTTTCCCTTCGGCGTATTCGAGGCAAAAGGCGACATCGAGGAACTGCCGCCTGTGTTGCATGCCATGACGGCGCTGGGCTGTCGCAAGGAGGCAGTGTCGAAGTACCTGGCCTGTTACCGCCACATCCTGCGCCGGGACTTCTGACCCAAGATTCGGCAGTTCACAGAGGTTTGACAGGATAACAGGATGTCCGGAAGGGATTTGCGGCAGAACTCGCTTTACCTACGCCGCCAGGAAGCTCCAGGTCCTCAAAAAATACAACCTGAAATGCTGGGCCACGAGCGCCCACCTGGCCGGCTAGTGTGTCGGCGACGTCGATTTTGAAGCCATCATCCGTAAGCTCAACGCTATCGGATACGGCGGGCCGCCATCGGTCGAGGAGGAGAATAACGGGATGGACCGCGAGTTCGGGGCGAAAGAGTCCCCTCGAGTTCGTCCGGTCGATGAATTTCGCCCCCGCGGCCGGTGCGGGAGGGTTTTTTGCCCTAACATGCTCTTCCGCCGCCGCTTTTCTTGGTTGACATCGCCGCGCGGCCGACGACATAATCCCGGCATGATGAGGAGGGGAGATTCATCGCCTTAATGGTCCCGGTTTCCATCAACGGCATTGGCATCAGAGAGAATGCCTATATTTTATTTCTCTCTATAATCGCGATCCCGGCCGCGGCCTCGGGTGCCCTGTCCTGGGCGGCCTTTGCCCTGGTGTTGATTTATGCCTTTAGGAGGGTTCCTCTATGCCTTTAGATCATCGGCGGGGCGAAAATTCTTTTCTTCATCGATATCGGGTGCCGCTGACCATAGGGATCATCTTCATTACTATCTTGGCCCTGCGGCTCATTCATTTAGAAGCCGATCCCCCCTTGAATCTGGATTGGAGCGGTGGTTTTTTCGGGGACGAAATGGCCTTGGCCCATAATGCCCGGAATAAAGTCCTTATCGGAGAATGGATCAGCGACGAATGGAATCCCTTTATTTATAGCCCTTTGCTAACCCTACTGGAATATGCCTTTTTTTCTGTTTTGGGGGTGGGCCTGATTTCGCTCCGCCTGGTCAATATTTTCCTTCTTATCCTGGGTTTCTGGCTGCTTCTCATCACTCTTCGTCGTGACCGGGATTGGCCGACGGCCTTGCTGGCTGTGGGGCTCTTGGGCTTTAACTATATTTTTCTGATGTATAACCGGATCGGTTTAAACGATACCTTCTTGGTTTTTCCTATGCTGTTGACCCTGTACCTCTGGCATCGGGGCTTGGAAAAGCCCCTCTATTTTATTTTAGCCGGGGTCAGCGCCTTTATCTGTTATATCACCAAGGCTACGGCCCTTTATTTTACCCTGGCTGCCGTTCTGTCCCTCATTTGGACCATCCTGCAAAAAGTACGAGAGGCCGGGGGCCTCAAAAAAGGACTCCGGTCCTTAGCCTTCTTCCTAAGCGGGTTAGGCCTTTCTTGTTTTGCTTGGTACGGGTTCTTTTTCCTGCCCAACCAAGGGCGCTTTGACTCCGCAATACAAGATTGGGTTCGCCTGGCGATGCCTAAGAATCTCGGCAGGTTTTGGAGCAATGTGACTTCCCCGCTGCTCTTGAAATATTTTTCCCTGTCACCGGTCGAACTTCTAGTCGGGCTCTCCTTTATTCCCTGGCTTTTCCTAACTCTTTTAAAAGGCTGGAAAAAAATCAAACCCCTGGAGGTTTTTCTTTCCTTATGGCTGTTGGGGGGATATCTGGCCATCAACGGCCTCAATTACCGTCCCTTGCGTTACTACGTGCCTCTCCTCCCGCCCTTGATTATCCTGACGGCCTTGCTCCTCTCTAAAATCTGGAACTGGTCGGATTCAGGGAATTTCAACATGAAGCCGGTCTTTACGAAGGGCTGGCTTTTTATACTCTGGATTTTGTTTGTGAGTCAGTATTCTCTGGGTTATAAAAAGTTGGTTATGGGAACCTTGGTCCTTTTGGGCTTGGTTTCCATTTCTATGCTGGTTTTATTGACGAAGCCGAAACTCCTGGGCCTGGCGATGAGGGGATCGGATCGCGATCGGCGCATCCGTCTGTTTCTCCGTTCTGCGGTGGCGGGGCTCATTGGCATCAGCCTGATCATTCATGGCGCTCAATATTATCGCTGGGTCCGATCTCCGGCCTACACCGTTCGGAATACTTCCCGTGAACTGGGAAGGCTGTCGAGTGAGGCCCTAATTGCAGGGCTCTGGGCCCCTTTGGCCACGATTGAAAACCGGCACCGTTCCCTGTATTTAGGGAAGAATTGGTTTAATCGTACCGCCGTAAATCTGCGGACGTAAGTCCGTAGATGAAGAGGGTTCCGACGGAGTCGGACATGCGAAGCATGCACGGGAGGATTCCCCGGACGTAAGTCCGGGGTTTGATTTCAATTGAGAGATATCCGAAAATCATGGAGCGGGCGATCTTACTCAAGACCTATAACATCAACAAGTTTCCGGTGCGGTTTTATAAAATTAACCGTTAATAAAAGGAAGGATCTTTGATTCATCTTCCGCGAAAAATCCATATTCGCCCGACCGAAATTGCCGATCCCCTAAAATTCTATTATTTTCCGGTCGTTCGCCGTTTTTTTATTAAATGACTGGAACTGGCGGTCTCCGAATTAAGATCCCGGCGGTATGATGCCTAGCTGGATATCGGCTGCGGTTCCGGGATCTTTCTAAAGGAATTAGCGTTTCATTGGCATCGATTATTCGCGCTTGACATGCATGGTAAAATGGACCGGGTCAAGGACATGACGCAAAAAGAACACATCGCCGTTCACCTGGTTGAAGGATCGGCGCTCCACCTTCCCTTCGCCCCGGACAGTTTTGATGGCGTCGTCATGGTCAGCGTCCTGGAGCATCTCCAGCAACCCCTCCAGGCCTTAAAAGAAATCCGGCGGATCACCAAAGAGGGAGGTCGGATCGTGCTGGGCTTTCCGGTAAAAAATCGGATGACCGATTTTCTTCTTAAGGCGACCTATCGCTTATTGCCCTCGGCCAAAGTGGAAGAGGAGCATGTTTCCAGCCATGCCGATATCATTAAGGTTGCAGATTCATTTTTTGGGCCAAGGGCCTTAAAACTCCCATCTTTTCTGCCATTGGATTATGGCGCGTATTGTATCTACAGCTTAACCAAAACAACCGATCGGCGGCTTTGAATTCAATCACGAAATGGGTTTTTACCGTTTACTGAATACCTAAAAGGTGAGCTTCCAAGATGAAGATGACATTGATTATCCCGGCAAAAAATGAAGGGGCCACTATGGAAGACGTGCTGCGAAGCTCCCGACCGTTGGCCGATGACATCCTGGTGGTCGACGGCCATTCGACCGACAACACCAGGGAAATAGCTCTAAAAATGGGGGCCCGGGTGGTCAGCGACCATGGAAAAGGCAAAGGCGACGGGGTGCGGGTCGGCATTCAGGAGGCGACCGGGGATATCTTGGTCTTTATCGAAGCCGATGGATCCCATGCCCCCCAGGATATCCCCCGACTGGTCCAACCCATCCTGGAGGGAAGGGCCGATTTGGTCATCGGATCCCGGATGACGGGGGGGAGTGATGAGCTTCACGGGGACATCAACAGATTCTTTCGAATGACCGGAGCCCATATCATTTTGCTGTTGATCAATTACCGCTGGAATATCCGGTTGACGGATGTCCAAAACGGTTTTCGTGCCATCAAAACCCAGGTGGCCCGAAAGCTAAACCTAACGGAGAACAGCCACTCCATTGAACAGGAAATGGTCATGAAATGCGCCAAACAGGAGTATCGGCTTGCGGAAGTTTCCAGCCATGAATACGAGCGCCGATACGGGACGTCGACCATTAAATTAAAAACAGCCTGGCTTCGTTTTGCGTGGTGTTTTCTGAAGAATTATTTTTGAACCATGATCGTCCGGCCTTATTTAAATCTAGCCAAAAACGTTCTAATCTCCAGCGTTAAACGGGTTCCTTTCCCGTATAAGCTGACCTATTCCCTCACGGACCGCTGTAATTATCGTTGCCGGACCTGCAATATCTGGCAAAGAAAGCCGGCCAACGAATTGTCTTTTCAGGAAATTAAAATTTTTTTTGAAAGATCCAACCGATTTTCCTGGATCCACTTGACCGGTGGTGAAATATTCTTAAGGCCCGATCTGCCGGATATCGTAAAGGTCATCTTGGATCAATGCCCCCGGCTATTGCTCCTGAATTTCCCCACCAATGGTTTTTTAACAAAAACCATTGTTTCGACCGTCGAAAAGATCCTGGCTTTAAAACCGCCGGAATTGTTTATCACCGTCAGTATGGATGGGGCAGAAAAGCAGAACGATGAAATTCGCGGGGTTCAAGGCGGGTGGAAACGCCAGATCAAGACGTTTCAGGAACTTCATGGTCTGCCGGGCGTAAAATCGGCCTTAGGCCTGACCCTTTCCCCTTTTAATCGTACCGCCGTAAATCTGCGGACGTAAGTCCGTAGATGAAGAGGGTTCCGACGGAGTCGGACATGCGAAGCATGCACGGGAGGATTCCCCGGACGTAAGTCCGGGGTTTGATTTCAATCCCGATCGATTTGAAACCGCCTTTGAGGCCGCCCAAAAAGAGTGCCCCTGGTTGACCTACGATGACTTCCATATCAACGTTTACCACACCTCTTTTTATTATGGAAATATGGAGCAGCCCTTAACGCCTCGGGAAGATGAAAATATCCTGCAACAGATTAATCGGTATCGCCGGTTGCGCCGCATGAAGTTTCACCCGATTTCTTTTTTGGAATGGTCCTATTTGAAAAGGATTGAAACTTATCTGCTCACCGGCTTGACCCCCATTCCCTGTCATGCCCTCCGATCCTCCTGCTTTATGGATCCTTCGGGCAATATTTTCCCCTGCAGCATGTATGAGCGGACCATCGGCAATATCCGGGACCTCGATTATCGGCTGCTGTCGATCTGGAAATCGGAAAGCGCCGTCCAGGTGCAGCGGGAAATTGAAGCTTTCCATTGCCCGCAGTGCTGGACCCCTTGCGAGGCCTATCAAAGCATCCTGGGGAATCTGGCGCCCCGAATCCTTAAAATCCGGAAACGGGTTGCCTATCCTTAAAATCGGAGGCTGCGGCATGACGGATCGCGTATCGCGACGGATTTATCTCTCGACATTTCTCCTCGCCTTCTCGACCCTCTTCTTCGAGATTGCGCTCACCCGTGTCTTCTCCGTCCTTTCCTGGCACCATTTCACCCAGATGATCATCGGCATCGCCCTGCTCGGTTTCGGCATTGCCGGCTCCTCCATGACGCTGCGCCACCGCCGCGACCCGCACTTCCTCTCCCCGGCTTTCATCGCGCGCAACGCCTACGCCTATGGTTTCGCCACAATCGTCTCGTTCCTCCTCATCACCCGCATCGACTTCGAACCGCTCAACGTGGCCAAAGACTGGTCGCAGCTCATCAGCCTCTTCGCCTTCTACGTCCTGCTCACCGTGCCCTTCTACTTCGCCGGGATGTGCCTCGGCGGGATCATCACGATCTACCGTCAGGACATCAACCGCGTCTACTTCTCCGACCTCTTCGGCGCGGCCATCGGCGCCCTTGTGAGCCTCCCGGCGATCCACGCCCTCGGGGTGACGAACATGATCTTCTTCGTGGCGCTGCTCGCCGGCGTCACCGGCCTCGTCATGGACTCCTTCAGCAAAGGTTACAGCAACGTCCCGAACTGGCTGAAGGTCGGCTTCTTCGCCGCGGTCTTTCTCGTAGGGATGAAGATCGACCCCTACCTCGTCCACGTGCCCTCCTCCAAACCGCTCTTCCCGTTCGCCAACCGCGCGAAGGGCGCCAAAGAGGTCGAATACAGTAAGTGGGACGTGGTGGCGCGCGTCGACATCATCAAGCCGTTCGACCGTGTGCTCTCGACATTCAGCGGCGACGTCTCCCCCGTAGTCAACCGCACGAGATGGACACATCTCTTCATCTGCCAGGACGGGCAGGCCTGCACCGGCGCTCTGAAGTCCGACGGCGACATCAAGAAGATGAGCTTTCTCAACGGCTACCTCCAGGCGGCGCCCTACATTGTCAAGAAAAAGCCCGTCGTGCTGGTCATCGGGCTCGGCGGCGGCATCGACGGCCTGATAGCCCTTTACAACGACGCGACCCACCTCACGGGCGTCGACGTCAACCCCCTCATGGTAGACGCCATCACCCGCCGCTACGCGGACTATGCGGGACGCCTCTTCAACCAGCCCCACGTAAAGGTGGTGACCGCGGAGGGCCGCCACTTCCTCTCGACCACCCAGGACCGCTACGACGTGATCCAACTGAGCGGCGTCGACACCTTCACCGCCCTGGCCTCCGGCGCCTACGCCCTCACGGAGAACTACCTCTACACCACCGAGGCGATGGGCGACTTCTGGAACCACCTCACCCCCGAGGGGATCCTCTCCTTCTCGCGCTGGTGGTTCAAGCCCCCGCGCGAGACGCTGCGCCTCATCACCATGGAGGTCGAAGCGATCGAGAAGGCCGGCATCCAAGAGCCTTGGCGGCACTTCGCCGTCGTCAAGGGACCGAAGTGGGCCGAGACCCTTCTGAAGAAGACGCCGTTCACAAAGGAGGAGGTCGCGGAACTCGACGCGTGGGCGAATGCCAACGATTTCGAGGTCGCCTACGATCCCTACACCGACCGCAAGACCGAGTACGACACCGTGCTGCGCTCAGGGCCCGCGGTCCGCGCACAGTTCTACGAGACCTATCTCTACAACGTGAAGCCCTCCACCGACAACAAGCCCTTCTTCTTCGACTACTATAAGTGGAAGCACCTTTTCCGCAAGGAGGGCGGCGCTCGCGGCTACATCACCACCAACCTCCCCTTGAGCCTCATCACCCTCATCATCAGCCTTGCCCAGATCCTCATCCTCGCCCTCGTCGGGATCCTCTACCCCTGGCTCAAGGCCGGGAGCCGCGACCGTGTGCGCCCGGGCCGCGGCGCCGTGGCGATCTACTTCGGTTCGCTCGGTCTCGCCTTCATCTTTGTAGAGATCGCCCTCATCCAGAAGCTCATGGTTTTTGTCGGTGGGCCGGCCTACTCCTTCTCCATCTCGCTCTTCTCGATCCTGCTCTTCTCAGGCCTCGGGAGCTGGTACGCGAAGCGGATCA
>Ga0315289_10010537_pt1 | contig 13218 bp, 10 predicted proteins | sample YL17G11_40_MG_FD_203452 | JGI IMG/M metagenome (GOLD analysis project Ga0315289, IMG submission 203452) | Sediment microbial communities from Yellowstone Lake, YNP, Wyoming, USA - YL17G11_40 | ecosystem: Environmental > Aquatic > Freshwater > Lake > Sediment | place: USA: Wyoming | collected...
CGCCGTTGAGGCCAGCGAGGGTTTTCGTCTGCGACTGCCAGCCCATCATGGTGGAAGGGCTGCGCAAGGTGCTGGAGCCCAGCCCGGATCTGGAGGTAATCGGCGCCGCCCTGACGCTCGAGGAGGCCCTGGCGGGGCTGGCGGACCTGGCGCCCGACCTGGTACTGGTCTCGGAGGAGTTCGGCGCGCCGCTGGACGCGCCGGCCATCGCCGCGCTGCGCAACTCCGCTCCCGAAGCCCGGCTGGTGCTGTGGAGCAGCACCCCGAATTCGCACGAGGCGTACCTGGAGCTAGGCTTCTCCGGCATTCTCGACAAGACGAGCCCGGTGGAGGCGTTGGTCGAATGCCTCCGCGCCGTGGCGCAGGGATCCGTATGGGTGGACGGCCACGAGGAAGCGCCGGAGCCCTTAAAGCGGCGGAACCCTCCGCGGCTGACGCGCCGGGAGCGCGACATCGTGGGGCTGGTGGCCCAGGGTATGAAGAACCGCGAGATCGCCGAGGCGCTGGCGATCTCGCCCGGCACCGTGAAGGTTCACCTGATGCACATCTTCGAGAAGGCGGGCGTCGAGGACCGCCTCCAGTTGGCGCTGCTGGCCCGCCGGCTCCTCAGCCAGGATCCATCCGCCCCCTCCAGACCGGAGTTGGAGGAAGCCGAGCGGACGCCGGTCTGAGCCGTGAGCGCGCGCCGCCTGCTGCCATCGCTCTCCGATTGCCTGTTCATTTCCCTGCTGGCTTGGCTGTTTGCCGCCGGCAGCGGCTGGACGGGCCTGCTGGCCGACGGGGACACGGGCTGGCACATCCGCACCGGCGAGTTCATCCTCGATCACGGCGAGTTCCCCCAGCGGGATCTGTTCTCCTTCTCGAGGCCGGACGAGCCGTGGTTCGCCTGGGAGTGGCTGGCCGACGTCGCCTTCGCCTGGGTCCACCGGCTGGCAGGACTGAAGGGCGTGGTGCTGCTGGCCGGGGTGGCAGCGTGCGCCTCCGTGTGGCTGGTGTTCCGGCACATGCTCTGGCGCGGGGCCAACGCGCTGCTGGCGCTCCTGGTTTGCCTGGTGGGCGCCGGCGCCTCGACCATTCATTACCTGGCCCGGCCGCACGTGTTCACGCTGGCGCTCGCGGCCGCCTCGCTGTGGCTGCTGGACCGGGACCGGCGCAAGGCGACGGCCGCGGTGTGGCTGCTCGTGCCGGTGGCGGCGGTGTGGGTGAACGTCCACGGCGGGTTTCTGGCCCTGCTGGCGTGTCTGGCCCTGGTGACGGCCGGCACGGCGCTGGAGGAACTGGTCAACCGCGCGCGCGGCGAGCGCGAGTGGGGTCAACTCAGGCGTTACGCGGGGTTGTTCGGAGCTTGCAGCCTGGCGACATTGCTTAACCCTTACGGGGTGCAGTTGCATGTGCATATCGCCGGCTATCTCCGCTCGGACTGGATCCGGGAGGCGGTGCACGAATTCCAGTCGCCGCGGTTCCGCTCCGAGTCGGCCATGCAGTTCGAGATCCTGCTGTTCGCGGGCTTGCTGACGGCGGGCAGCCTGCTGGCCAGGAGACAGTTCACCGACGCCCTGCTGGTGCTGTTCTGGGCGCACGCGGCGCTCACCTCGGTGCGGCACATCCCGGTGTTCGTGGTGGCGGCCTCCCCGGTGTGGACCGGGGAGGTGAGCCGCATCTGGAGCCAGTGGGTGCAGAGTCGAAGCCGGCGGTCGCTGGCCTGGGCCCTCGAGGGGCTGAGCCGGGACGCTTCGGGCGGCTTCCGGCGCACCAGCCTGTGGATACCTCTCGCGGTACTGGCCCTGGCGTGGCCGGGCTTTCCGACCAAATGGCCGCAGGATTTCCCGGCGGAAAAGTTCCCCACCGCGTTGATCGAGCGGCACGGGGCGCGGCTGGCGGCAGCCCGGGTGTTCACCTCAGATCAATGGGCGGACTACCTGATCTACCGGTTCTACCCGCAGCAGAGGGTTTTCATTGACGGACGAAGCGATTTCTACGGAGAGAAACTGGGCAAACTCTACCTGCGGCTGGCCTACGCGCAGGCGGACTGGCCCGAGGCGGCGCTAAAGTGGGGCTTCTCGGCGGTGCTGGCGCCCTCGGATTGGCCTCTGGTGAGCCTGCTCAAGCGCGATCCGGCCTGGCGATTGCTCGCCGAGGAACCCCGCGCCGTGCTGTTTGAACGGGTCACTGCCTCCCCCGCAAAACCCGATTAAAGAAAACCCCCGGTACCGCCGAAATAACCGGGTAGGGGGCAGGCGAGCGTCACGGCAGCGTCCTGCGTGTGGGCACCGTGAGTCGCGTCCTGTCGCCGGCGCCTGGATGGGCGAAGGAAGGAGGCGCCAGTGGACCGCAGGTTACTCACTGTGGTGGGAGTAAGTCTCCTGTTTGCCCTGGTGGTGTCGGGCATCTTCTACCAGATGGTGGTCGGGCGCAAGGGAGCGTCCAAGTCCCAGAAGGTACAGATGCGCGAGCTGGTGGTGGCCTCCCGGCCGCTGCCGGTGGGCAGCAACGTGAGGGCGGATGACGTCACGGTGGTCAAGGTTCCGGTGGATCAGTTCCCCAAAGACGGTTTCGGAAAAGTGGCCGAAGTGCTCGGGCGGCCGCTGATCAGCTCGGTGCTGCTGGAGGAACCGATCCGGGAGGGCCGCCTGGGAGCGCGCGGCACGGGCGCGGGCCTGGCGCCCATGATCCCGGTGGGGATGCGCGCGGTATCGGTGCGGGTCAACGAAGTGGTCGGGGTGGCGGGTTTCGCCTTGCCCGGCATGCGGGTGGACGTGCTGGTGACCGGGCGGCCGCCGGGGCGGCAGGGCAGCATCACTAAGACGGTGCTGCAGAACATCCTGGTGCTCTCGGCGGGACATAACATCGATCAGGACTCCAAGGGGCAGCCCATCAACGCTCCGGTGGTGACCCTGCTGGTGACGCCGGAGCAGGCCGAGACCATGACGCTGGCGGGCAGCGAAGGGCGCATCCAGTTGGTGCTGCGCAACACCGGCGATCAGACGGTGCAAACCACGGCGGGCCGGGAGGTGGCCGACCTGTACGGCCTGCCCAGGGAGGCGGCCGAAAAGCCGGCGCCGCAAATCGTCTACCGGACGGCCCCGGTGAAAGCCACGCCGGCAGCCACCCCGCCGGCGCCGCCGGCCACCGAGGAGATCGTGGTCATCCGGGGCAATCAAAAGACGGTGGAAGTAGTCAACGCCAGGAAGGTGGGGATGGGGCAGCCATGAAACGGGTCCTCTCCGAATTGGGGATCGCCGTCCTGCTGCTGGCCGCAGGGGCGGCGCCCGGCTGGGCGCTTCAGTCGCCGCCGGTTTTCCAGGAACTGCGGCTGGCGGTGGGCCGGAGCCTGGTCATCGACTACCCCTCCGACATCGCGCGGATCTCCACCAGCAACCCCGAAGTGGTGGACGCCGTGGCGGTGTCGCTCCGCGAGGTGCTGCTCAACGGCAAGGGGCAGGGCACTTCGACCGTGGTGCTGTGGGCCAAGTCCGGCGAGCGCAGCTTCTACACGGTCAGCGTGGACGCCAACGTCGAGTCCATGCAGAACCTGCTCAAGGCGACCTTCCCGGGCCTGGACATCCGGGTGCAGGCGGCGCGCGACTCGGTGTCGCTCACCGGGCAGGCGCCCAGCAAAGAGGTGGCCGACCGCGCCGCAGCGCTGGTGGCGCCCATGGCCAAGGCGGTGGTCAACAACCTGGCGGTGATCACCCCGGGACCCGAGAAGCAGATCGTGCTGCGGGTGAAGTTCGCCGAATTGAACCGCAGCGCGGCCAATTCCTTCGGGGTCAGCCTGCTGTCCACCGGGGCGGTGAACACGCCCGGGCTGGTGGGGACCAACCAGTTCGGGGTGGGGCAGAAGCCGATCGACCTTGAGGGCAGCATCCCAGGGCGGGTCGAAGGGACCACCTCGAAGTTCACCATCAGCGACGCGCTGAACGTTTTCGCCTTCCGCCCGGACCTGAACCTCTCGGGCTTCGTCCGCGCCCTGCAAGCGCAGCACCTGCTGCAAATCCTGGCCGAGCCCAACCTGGTGACCACCAACGGCAAGGAAGCCAGCTTCCTGGTGGGCGGGGAGTTCCCGGTGCCGATAATGCAGGGCGGGGCCAGTGTAGGGGCCGTGACCGTGGTCTACAAGGAGTTCGGCATCCGCCTGAGCTTCCTGCCGCTGCTGACCGAGCACAACACCATCAAGATGTTCGTGCGGCCGGAGGTCTCGACCATCGACATGGCCAACGCCGTGGTGCTGTCGGGCTTCACCATTCCGGCGCTGGCCTCGCGGCGCATGGAAACGCACCTGGAGCTAGGCGTGGGGCAGAGCTTCCTGATCGCCGGCCTGCTGGACGAGCGGGTCACCGAGAGCCTGTTTAGGATTCCCGGACTGTCGCACATTCCGATCCTGGGGGTGCTGTTCAAGAGCCGGCAGGAGAACAAGGCGCGCACCGAGCTGGTGGTGATGGTGACGCCGGAGGTGACCACGCCGGCGGCGTCCACCCAGATTCGCCCGATGCCGCCGGCGCCCAGGGAATTCCTGGCGCCGATTGGGCCGGAGAAGCCCGCCGCCGGGCGTCCCCGCGCGGGGCAGGGAGGCAAAGCCGCCCGCGGCCGCCCGTAGCGGGCGCGGACGGCAGTCGGCAGATGGAGACCCGGAGCAACAGGATGGCGCAAGAGCTGACGGCGCTGCTGATCGCGCCGGACCGGGAACTGGCCCAGCAGTTCTCGCGGACCCTGGCGGCGACGCGCACCTTCCAGATCCTGGCTGACCTGAAAGCCTACCCCAGCGGGCAGATCCTGGAGATGCGGCTGCGGCAGTTGCAGCCGGACGTGGTGCTGCTGGACCTGGCCACGGACTTCGGCGCCGCCTCGGAGCTGATCGGGCTGGTGGCGCAGGCGGAACACCACACCCAGGTGGTGGGCCTGCACCGCCGGAACGATTCGGAGGCCATTTTGCGCTCGCTGCGGCTGGGGGCCAGCGAGTTTCTCTACGCCCCGTTCGAAGCCGAGATTCAGCAGCAGGCCGTGGGGAGGCTGCGGCGGCTGCGCCGCCCCGAGGCGCCGGCGGAGCGCGAGCTGGGCAAGGTGGTGGTGTTCTCCAGCGCCAAGCCGGGCTCCGGGGCCTCGACGCTGGCGGTGCAAGTGGCCCTGGCGCTGCGGCGCCTGACCGACAAGCGGATTCTGGTGGTGGACCTGGACCTGGTGGGGGGCAGCCTGGGCTTCTACCTGCGGCTGGGGGCCGGCGGGTCGGTGCTGGATGCGCTCGAGCAAGGCCCAGGGCCGGCTTCCGGCGGCTGGCGCTCGCTGGTGGCGCACGTGCACGGGCTGGACGTGCTGGCCGCGCCGGAGGTTCCCTCCAGCGAAGCGGTCGAGCCCGCCCGCCTGCACGACCTGCTCGAGGAAGCCCGGCGGAGCTTCGACTGGATCATCCTGGACCTGCCGGCCATCTTCCATCGCACCAGCCTGCTGGCGCTGTCGGAGTCCGACGACGCCTTTCTGGTGACGACCTCGGATCTGCCCAGCCTGCACCTAGCGCGCAAGGCGGTGAGCCTGCTGACGCAGCTCGGCTTCCCCAAGGAGCGGTTCCGGATGATCATCAACCGCACCAGCCGGCGCGACGGGCTGCGCGGCTCCGACATGGAGAAGATCTTCAACGCTCCGGTGCACGCCAGCTTCCCCAACGACGGATTCTCGCTGGACCGGGTGGTGACCATGGGACAGCCGCTGGGGAGCGACTGCGATCTGGGGTGGGCGGTCGAGGATTTCGCCCGGCGCCTGGCGGGAGTGCCGGCCGCGGCGACGCGCAGAAGCGCGGCGGTGCTGGAAGCCCGCCCGGCGTTCTCCGAGAGTTAAGGAGTTGAGCAGACCCATGCCGACCCTGGCAGACCGCAAACCCGGAACCGAGACCAGTTGGGAGCAGCGCCTGTTCATGCAGGCCGCGCGGCCCAAGGGGCCGCTGCGGCCGGAGTACCAGGAGCTGAAGTTCACGCTGCACCGCAAGCTGCTGGACCGGATCAACCTCGAGGCGCTGGCGTCCATAGACAACCAGCGGGTGCGGGCCGAGGTGCGGCAGGCGCTGATGTCGCTGATCGACACCGAGCCGACGCTGCTGAGCTCGTTCGACAAGCAGCAGATCTGCGACGAGGTGCTGGACGAGGTCTTCGGGCTGGGGCCGCTGGAACCGCTGCTGGAGGATTCGAGCATCTCCGACATCCTGGTGAACACGCACCGGCAGGTGTACGTGGAACGCAAAGGGATGCTGGAGCTGACCAGCGTGAGCTTCCGCGACGACGCCCACCTGCTCAGGATCATCGACAAGATCGTCAGCCAGGTAGGCCGGCGCGTGGACGAGTCCAGCCCCATGGTGGACGCGCGGCTGATGGACGGCTCGCGGGTGAACGCCATCATCCCGCCGCTGGCGGTGGACGGGCCGCTGCTGTCGATCCGGCGCTTCTCGACCGACAAGCTGATGCCGCCGGACCTGGTGGAACGCAAGGCGCTCTCGCCGGGCATGATGGAGCTGCTCGAGGGGGCGGTGCGGGCGCGGCTGAACATCATCATCTCGGGGGGCACGGGCGCCGGCAAGACCACGCTGCTGAACGCGCTTTCGGCGTTCATCTCGCCGAAGGAACGCATCATCACCATCGAGGACGCGGCCGAGTTGCAGCTCAAGCAGCCGCACGTGGCGCGGCTGGAGACGCGGCCGCCCAACCTGGAGGGGCACGGGGCGGTGCGCCAGCGCGAGCTGCTGATCAACTGCCTGCGCATGCGCCCGGACCGGATCGTCTGCGGGGAGGTGCGCGGCGAGGAAGCGCTGGACATGTTGCAGGCCATGAACACCGGCCACGAGGGTTCGCTGACCACCGTCCACGCCAACAGCCCGCGGGACGCCATCTCGCGGCTGGAGGTGATGGTGACCTGGGGGGCGACCAACATGCCGATGGTGTCTATCCGCCAGCAGATCGCCAGCGCCGTGCACCTGCTGATTCAGGCGGCGCGGATGAGCGACGGCTCCCGGCGCGTGGTGTCGGTCACGGAGGTCACCGGCATGGAGGGCGAGGTGGTGACCCTGCAAGACATCTTCGTGTTCGAGCGCCGGGGGCTTTCTTCCGACGGGCGCGTACTGGGGTGTTTTGCCGCCACCGGCATCCGCCCGAAGTTTTACGAGAAGCTGCTGACGATGGGCATCCGGCTGCGTGCGGAGCTGTTCGACGAGGTGGTCGAGGTATGAACGGGATGGTGGATCGCAGCTCGTGGGTGGCGGAGGCCGCGGGGCGGCTGCCCCGCCCCCACGTTCCACGTTCCGCGGTCCACCCTCGTGAGGAGCGGCCATGTCCCTGGTGCTGATCCTCTTCCTGGTGGTCTGGCTGGGGGCAGTGCTGGCCGGGTACCTGTTCTGGAGCGCGCGCCGGAGCGCGGACGCCGACCGCATCAAGGCCCGGCTGATGGGCGGGCCGGAGGCCCAGAGGAAGAAGGCGCGCAAGGGCCCGGCGCTGATTCAGACGGAGGACAAGAAGACCGGCCAGATGGTGCTCGAGCTGCTGAAGCGCTTCCAGGTGAAGGAGCGGCTGGCGGAGCTGCTCGAGCAGGCGGGGCTGAAATGGCACCCGGCGCGGCTGATTCACGGCTGCCTGGCGCTGTTCCTGGCAGGGTTAGCCATGGGGATGACGGCCCTGCCGCCCGCGTACCGCACCTGGACGCCGGCGCCGGCGCTGGTGCTGGGAGCGGTCCCGCTGCTGTACGTGCTGAGGAGACGGGGATCGCGCCTGAGGAAATTCGAGGAGCAGTTCCCGGACAGCCTGGAGTTCATCGCCCGCTCGATGCGGGCCGGGCACGCCTTCTCGGTGTCGCTCGAGATGGTCCACACCGAGTTCCAGGAGCCCCTGGCGGGCGAGTTCCGGCGCGCCTTCGACGAGCAGAACCTGGGGCTGCCGCTGGAGGTGGCGCTCGAGAAGATGGCCAAGCGCGTGCCCTCCATGGACGTGCACTTCTTCGTTTCGGCGGTGTTGCTCCAGAAGCGCACGGGAGGCAACCTGGCGGAGCTGCTCGAGAAGCTGGCCACCCTGATCCGGGAACGCTTCAAGCTGCGGGGCCGGATCCGGGCCATCAGCGCGCACGGGCGCATGACCGGCACAGTGCTGTCGATGATCCCGGCGGGGGTGGCCACGATCATGTTCTACGTCAATCCGTCCTACTTGATGTTCTTCATTGAAGACCCCCTGGGGCACAAGCTGGCGGCCGGGGCCGTCCTGTTGCAGCTTATTGGCTTCGGCATCATCAAGAAGATCGTGACCATCGAGACCTGAGGTATGGAGTTCTGGATCACAGCGCTGTTGTTCGCCGTGCTGGCGGCTCTGATGACGCTGGTGGGCGTGCGGCTGTGGGCCCGGCCCAAGGCGGTGGTGGACCGCGTCACCGAGACCGCGGTCGAGACGCGCCAGGCTCCGCGGCATCCCAGCCTGGCGTTCCGCGACCTGCTCCGGCGGCTGGGGGCGCTGCTGCCGGCCTCGCCCAAGGACGTGACCGTGATGCAGCGCCAGCTGATCCGGGCGGGGGTCCGCAACCCGGGGGCGCTGAAGACCTTCTATGGGGCCAAGGTGATCCTGGGCGGGCTGCTGCCGCTGGTGGCCACCCTGGCGCTGGCCACGGCCGAGCTCACCACGGAACGCAAGATGATCTTCGTGCTGCTGTGCCTGCTGACGGGGTTCTTCGGGCCCAACCAGTACGTCCGCATCCGGGTCAGGCGGCGCCAGAAAGCCGTTCGCCGCGCGCTGCCCAACGCGCTGGACCTGCTGGTGGTGTGCGTCGAGTCGGGCCTGGGCCTGGACCAGGCCGTCATGCAGGTGGCCAAGGATCTCGAGAACGCCCATCCGGAAATCAGCCAGGAATTCGCGCTGATGAACCTGGAGCTGAGGGCCGGCAAGCGGCGCACGGAAGCGCTCCGGAACCTGGCGGACCGGACCGGGGTGGATGACCTCCGCAAGCTGGTGGCGGTGCTGATCCAGGCGGACCGCTTCGGCACCGGCGTGGCGCAGAGCCTCCGCACGCATTCCGAATACATGCGGGTGCAGTCGCGCCAGAAGGCCGAGGAGAAGGCCGCCAAGCTGGGCGTCAAGCTGGTTTTCCCGATTTTCTTCTGTATTCTGCCGTCGCTGTTCGTGGTGACGGTGGGACCGGTAGTTGTACGCATCGTCCGGGAGTTGCTGCCGATGATGCAGAACATGTGAAAGGAGCCTGATAGATGGACACCTGGACCATTCGCATCGTGTGCGCCGTCATAGCGGTGCTGCTGCTGGTGCTGATCGTGCTGCGCCGCAAGCGCAAGCCGGCCGAGTAGCCTGGCTGCGGCGGCGCTGAGTAGAGCAGTTTGGGCGTCTGAAAACCCGGGGCGCGGAAGCGCGGCGGTGTGGCGCGCGGGGGGAGTATACCGCGCGCCGCCGGACCGGGAGGCGCGAGCAGGCGGCTCCGGGAGGGAGCCGGGGAGGGACACGCAGTGATGAAACGATGTCGTAAGCCCGTTGGCTGGCTGGCCGGCGGCGCCCTGGCCCTGTTGCTGGCGGCCGGGCCCCAGGGCAGGGCCGTCGCAGGGACCTTCGGCACGGTGGTGGCGATCCGGGGCCATGCGGCGGACCTGGCCCTGGACGAACGGCGCGGGGTGGTCTACGTGGCCAACCTCACGGCCAACCGCATTGAAGTGATCTCGCTGGCCGACAAGTCCCTCCGTTCCCCCATGAGTGTTGCCTGGCAACCCAGCTCGATCGCCCTCTCTCCAGACGGCCGCTACCTGGTGGTCACGCACTTCTGGAACTTCCAGCCGCCCAGCCCCCCGCCGGTGACGGTGCTGGACCTGGACGCCAACCTCACGCACACCTACACCCTGGGGGTACTGGGGCTGGCGGTGGCCTTCGGGGCGCAGAGCGAGGCGCTGATTCTGACCAACAAAGACTTCCGGCTGCTCGAGCCGGCCACCGGGCGGATCCAGATCCTGGACACGGTCGCCGGCGTCACGGCCAAGACCTTGCCGCAGCCGGCCGCGAGCCTGCCTCCGGACTTTGTGCGCGCCAGCGCGGGCGTCTCCGGCGACGGGCAGTGGATTTACGGGATCGCGGAAGCCGAAACCCAGGAAACCACGGGCGCGACCCTGCATTTCCGGTATCACGTGCCCAGGCAGCAGATCGCGGCGATTTACGTGACAACGACGCCGCCGCTCGGTCCCCGGGTGGTCAGCGTCAACCAGGACGGCAGCTCGTACCTGGCGGGCTGGGGGCTGTGCGACCGGCGCGGTATTCTGCTGGCGCAGTTCAAGAACGCGCTGGGAGCGATGGCGGTGGGCGGGCATGTCATCGATTCCTCGCGGGGCGTGATCTACGCCCAGGTGCCCGAAGCGGCGTCCGACGCCAGCCAGACGCCGCAGGCGCCCGCCAACGGAAGCGGCGCGCCCGCCCCGGCGGCGCCGGTGCTGGCGGTGGTCGAGGCGGACAACCTGGCGGTGCGCGAGCGGTGGAGGCTGCCCGAGAACCTGGCCGGCAAGGCGCTGCTCGCGAGCGACCGCAACGTGATGTACGCGCTTTCCGCGAGCGGGCTGACCATCCTGCCCATCGGTTCGCTGGCCCAGGTGCGCCGGGTGACCGCGCTCGAGGAGGACGTGGTTTTCCGCAGCAGCCTCTGCGAGCGAAAGGCCGTCACGCGGGAGATCAACCTGGTGGACCCCGGCGGCGGGGCGACCGACTTCACGATCTCGACGACGATGGAGGGCGTCGGCGTCGCGCCGGGTTCCGGGACGACTCCCGCCAAGGTGCGCATCGTGGTGGACATGAACCGGTTCCAGAACCTGCGTGGGACGGCGACCGGGCTGGTGGAGATCCAGTCGCCGGCGGCCATTAACGTGCCGCCGCCGGTGCGGGTGCTCATCAACAATCGCGAGCCGGACCAGCGGGGCACGGTGGTCAACGTGCCCGGCAAGCTGGTGGACATTCTGGCGGACCCGTTCCGCGACCGCTTCTACGTCCTGCGGCAGGACACCAACCAGGTGCTGGTATTCCGGGGATCGGACTACCTGCAGTTCGCCACGCTGCGGACCGGCAACACGCCCACGCACATGGCACTGACCTTCGACGGGGACTACCTGCTGGTGGCCAACGACGACTCGCAGGTGCTCACGGTGCTGGACCTGACGCGGATGCAGGCGGCGCAGTACGTGGCGATGCCGCCGGGGCACTACCCGCGCGCGGTGGCGAGTTCCGGCTCGGCCATTCTGGTGGCGTCGCGGGTGGTGGGGCCGGCGCACACTATCGACCGGGTTAATCTGTTCACCCGCGCGGCGACCACGCTGCCCAGTCTGGGGGTGTGGGAGAACAAGATCCACGTGAACACGGCGCTGGTGGGGACGCCCTCGGGCTCGGCCATCCTGGCGGCCATGGCGGACGGCAACCTGTTGCTGTACAGCGCCTCGGGCGACACCTTCACGCTGTGGCGCAAGGACTTCACGGCGCTGGCCGGCCCGTACGCGGCCTCCGACTTCGACTCCTTCGTGGTGGGGGCCGCCCTGCTGAATCCGTCCCTGGTGCCGCTGCGGACGTTCGAGACGGACACGGGGGCGCCCTCGGGGTTTGCCTTCGTGGACGACTACGGCGTGAAGACCAACGCGGCGGCGGGTGCGGCGCCGGGAGTGGTGCAGCGGGTGGATCTCAACCGCGGGGACAGCCTCAAGCCCACGCGCATGGTCGAGACGCCGCTGGTCGGCGAGCCGGGCGCGGTGTTCCGGCGAACGCTGGCGCCGCTGGCCAACCGCGCGGCCATCATCTCGCTGACGACCTCCGGCTTCACGGTGCTGCCGTGGAACTACGACGCGGCGGTGCCGACGCCTCGCCTCGAGCGCGTGGTGAACGCCGCCGATTCCAGCGAGGCGGTGGCCTCCGGCGGGCTGGTGGTGGTCCAGGGCTCGGGCTTGAGCCCGCTCACTGCGGCCACCAGCGAGCTGCCGCTGCCGACGGCCCTGGCCGACTCCTGCCTGACGGTCAATGGGGCGCCGGCGCCGCTGATCTCGCTCGACGCCACCGAGATCCGGGCGCAGCTCCCATTCAACGTCGCGGGGACCGCCACGCTGATTCTGCGGACGCCGGCCGCCTCGAGCAACCAGCTCAGCGTCACCATCCGCCCGGCGGCGCCCAGCGTCTTCCGCAGCGGCGTGGCGGGGCCCCAGACGGGGCTGGCGACCATCATCCGGGCCACCAACGGCGAGTTGGTGACGCCATCGAACCCCATTCACCCGGAGGACACCATCGTGATCTACGCCACGGGGCTGGGGCGGACCTCGCCGCCGATCGAGGCCGGCGTGGCGGCTCCCTGGGACCCGCTGGCCGTGGCGGTCATGGAGCCCCAGTTGGCCCTGGGCGGCGTGACCCTGCCGTTGTGGTACGCCGGGCTGGTCCCGGGCCTGGTGGGGGTCTACCAGATCAACGCCAGCGTGCCCGCTTGGGTACCCGCGGGGATGGAAGTGCCTCTAGTCATCAGCCAGGGCAGCTACTCGACCGCGCTCGGCGTGCGCGTGGTCAAGTGAGGAGCAAGAGCATGCGAATCCGGTTCTGGGCGGTAACGGTGGTTCTCCTGCTGGCGGGCGCCGCCTGCCTGGCGCAGCACTGGGAAATCGACGGGCTGGCGGGCGTGGGGGCGTACCGAAACCTGGACCTCGCCAACCGGGCGGGGAGCGCCACGGTGGGATTCACCCCCGGGGCGCTGTTCGGCGCGGCGCTGATACAGCACCGCTACCGCTACGTGAGCGGGGAAATCCGGTACGCGTTTCAGCGCAGCGACTTAAAGGTCTCCTCCGGCTCCGCGGTGGAGAAGTTCCGCGGCTCGACGCACGCCATTCACTACGACTGGCTGTTCCACACCCAGCCGCGCGGGGCGCACCTGCGGCCGTTCCTCGCGGCGGGCGCCGGGTTCAAGAACTACCGCGGCACGGGGACCGAGCGTGCCTACCAGCCCCTGAGCCAGTTCGCGCTGCTGACGCGCACCTCGGAGTGGAAGCCGCTGATCAGCCTGGGAGCCGGCGTGCGCGTGCGGCTGGGCAAATGGGCGTCGCTGGCGGCCGAGGTCCACGACTACCTCACGCCCTTCCCCAGCCAGGTGATCGCGCCCGTGGGCGGCGCCAGCCTCGAGCGCCGGATCCACGATTTCGTGCCCACGCTGGCGCTGGGCATCCGGTTCTAGCGTCCTGTCCCGCGGGCGGGGCGGGACGAG
>Ga0315289_10010539_pt1 | contig 13217 bp, 9 predicted proteins | sample YL17G11_40_MG_FD_203452 | JGI IMG/M metagenome (GOLD analysis project Ga0315289, IMG submission 203452) | Sediment microbial communities from Yellowstone Lake, YNP, Wyoming, USA - YL17G11_40 | ecosystem: Environmental > Aquatic > Freshwater > Lake > Sediment | place: USA: Wyoming | collected...
ATCTCAGTAGCGATGTCGAAAGCATTTTCCTTGCCGTCGGCGTGCAGGATGCTCTCGAACTGGGCGCGGGCGAACCCGGTCGGGTCGGCGGGCAGGGGCTGGAAGGATACACCTTCGGTGAACTCAGCAGCGCGCAGACCAGCGTGCTTGCCAAAGACGACCAAATCCAGCAGCGAGTTGGTGCCGAGGCGGTTCGCGCCGTGCACCGAGACACAGGCCACCTCGCCCGCCGCGTACAAACCAGGCAGGACGGTGTTCTTCTCGTCAATCACAACCTCGCCGTATTTGTTGGTTGGGATGCCGCCCATTGTGTAGTGCGCGGTCGGTTGGATGGGCATCGGCTGGGTGATCGGGTCCACGCCCAGGTAGACGCGGCAGAAATCCACGATGTCGGGCAGCTTGGCCAGGATTTCCTCGCCGGTGACGACGAGAGGGGAGCCGTCGGGCCGCTTGCGCCCGTCAATGGCTGCATACTTGTTGACGGTCTCCGGGCGCACGTCCAGGTACATGTAGTTCTGGCCGTTGACACCGCGTCCCTCGCGGATTTCCAGGTAGATAGCGCGGCTGATGACATCCCGCGAGGCCAGATCTTTCACCGTAGGAGCGTATTTTTCCATGAAGCGCTCGCCCTTGCCGTTGATGAGCACGCCGCCCTCGCCGCGCACGCCCTCGGTGATCAGGATGCCGAGTTTGTAAATGCCGGTGGGGTGGAATTGGAAGAATTCCATATCCTCGGCGGGGATGCCGCGCCGCAAGGTGATCGAGATTCCGTCGCCGGTGTAGGCATAGGCGTTGGAGGTGATCTCCCAGATGCGCCCGTGTCCGCCGGTGGCAATTATGACCGCCTTGGCGTGGAAAACGTGCATCTCGCCGGTGGCGAGTTCCACCGCCACCACGCCTGCGGCGGCGCCGTTAGCCATCAACAGGTCAACGACCTGGAATTCGTCGTAAAAAGTGACGTTGTTCTTGATGCACTGCTGGTAGAGCGTCTGTAAGATCATGTGACCGGTGCGGTCGGCAGCGTGACAGGCGCGGCGTACAGGTTTGCCGGTGAGGTTATTGGTGTGTCCGCCGAAGGGACGCTGGGAAATTTTGCCGTCCGGTGTCCGGTCGAAGGGCAGGCCCATGTGTTCCAGTTCGTAGATGGCCTCCACGGCCTCGAAACACATGAATTCGATGGCATCCTGGTCGCCCAGATAGTCGCTGCCTTTGACCGTATCATACGTGTGCCATTCGGGATGATCTTCTTCCGTGTTTCCCAACGCCGCGCCGATGCCGCCCTGCGCAGTGCCGGTGTGCGAACGGGTCGGGTAGAGTTTGCTGATGACGGCCGTCTTGGCGGTCTTGGAGGCGTACAGGCCGGCCATCAGACCCGCCCCGCCTGCGCCGACGATGAGTACATCGAATTGATGGGTTTTCATGTCGCCACTCCTACGCAGTAAATGATGCTGTCAGCACGTAGACACCGACGATGATCATGAAAAGCCAGATAAGGAATACCAGGCCGCGCAGCAGTACACGACCCCATGTCGGGTTGAGATAATCTTCGAACACCACGCGCAGGCCGTTCAGGCCGTGCGTCCCAGCGAACAAGATGAAAAGAGTGCCCATGACTTTCCAGAAACCATTGTCATAAAGCGCAGTATCAATCACATCTGTACTTTGGATGTGGAATGGATTTGGCATGTAGCCCCAGCGCAGCAGGGCCACCAGGTCCATTTGCTGGCGTGCGCCCATCACCAGGGCGGCTACGATGCCGGTAAAGGCGAACAGGTACATCGTCAGGGCAGAAATGCGGGTGAACAGCCACATCAAATAATCGAGGCTGAAGCCGCGCTGAGGAGCAGTTCTTGATCTCATCCGTGCCTCCTAACCGCCCAGTCCGCTGCGGACCAGGATGAGGACGGCCATGCCGAAGACAGGCAGGAAGACAAACCACTCCAGCCAGATGGCCTCACGCTGGTATTCGAGCAGTTTCGGCCACAGGTCCAACAGCACGATGCGCAGGCCGTTGATGGCATGGAACAGGGCGCAGAAGAAGATGAAGATCTGGAAGATCCAGTTCTCGTAAATCGTATTGATAAAGACGCCGAGATCGCTGCCGAATTGCTGGCTGAGGAAAGAAGCCAGGATGTGGAGCGCCACGAAGAGCACGATGCCCAGGCCGCTGATACGGTGCAGTATCCAGGCCAGCATTGGCCCTTTGCCCTGGTATCGCAGGCCTTCCATCAGGCCAACATTCCTTTTTAAACCCATCTACGCCTCCTTGCATACAGAATATTTGGGGACTCCGTTATTATCCCTGTGCTATTGCGCGGAGAAAAGTGACAATACTCATGGATTATTCGTTCCAGACATCCTCTTGGGGAAGGGTGATTTATCCTTATAATCGTTATAATCGTTGCATAAGCTGGATTCCGAAGTCTCCCTGGCCTAGCCCGCCAGGGCAGGCAGACTTCGGGACGACGATCGGGGTCGTCGGATTCTAATCGCTTTTACGGTAAAATTTAGCGCTGGCACTCAGTATTTTACAACATATTCTGCGGATTGAAGTCCGTTCTCCAGGAGGTACGCATGACAGGTTCGCATCACATCAGCCGGCGCGACTTCGTCAAGCTGACGACGGCGGCGCTGGGCACGATCATGGGCGCGGCCGTCGGGCTGCCGGCCATCGGCTTTCTGATTGACCCGGCGCTCAAGTCCGGCGGGAAAGATGCCTGGATTTCCATCGGCAAATTGGAGGATATGCCGCTCGGCGCGCCCCATCCCTTCTCGTTCACCCGTACCCGCGTTAATGGCTGGGAAAGGACAGCCACCAATTACGGCGGATTCGTTTTGCGCCGCTCGGAAAACCCCCAAGACATCCTCATCCTGTCCGGCCGCTGCACGCATCTGGCCTGCCAGGTCAACTGGAGGGAGGATGCCCAAGTTTATATCTGTCCCTGCCACGATGCCAAGTTCAACCTGGAGGGTGAAGTGCTGGATGGCCCCCCGCCCAGGCCGCTTGATCGCTTCGAGGAGTTCCAGACTGATGAAGAAGGTATCCTGCTCATTCACGTCAAGGAAGGCTAACCATGTGGAAAAAGGTTTTTCAATGGTTGGATGAACGCCTGGGCCTCAACGATTTATACAAGGCCGTGCTGGACCGCCCTGAGCCGAAGGGTAACTGGTGGAACACGCTCGGTTCGGCCAGCCTGTTCCTGTTCCTGCTGCAAGGGGCGACAGGCATTTTCCTCTCCGTGTATTACACGCCCTCGCCAGACCACGCCTACGATAGTATCACTTACATCATGAATGAGGTGACTTTTGGCTGGCTGATCCGCGGCATCCATCACTGGGGGGCGACGCTGATGGTGTTGATTGTATTCATCCACATGCTGCGCGTCTTCGTCACCGCCTCGTACAAGTATCCGCGCGAGATGACCTGGCTGATTGGCATCGGCCTGCTGCTGGCGACGCTGGGCATGGGCTTCACCGGTTACCTGTTGCCCTGGAATCAAAAGGCTTTCTGGGCCACCACGGTCGGAACCCAACTGGCGGGCACAGTCCCCTTCATAGGTGAATTTATTCTCAAAGCCCTACGCGGCGGCGTGGACTTGAGCGCCCTGACATTGCAACGCTTCTTCGCCGCCCACATCTGGGTGCTCCCCGCCGCGCTGGCCGGGCTGATCGGCGTCCATCTTTTCCTCATCATCAAGCACGGTGAATCCGAGTTCCCGACGAAGGAAGATTGAAAAGATTGGACACGGATGTTACGGATTACGCGGATGAACACGGAAAAATCCGTGCAAATCCGTCGAATCCGTGGAATCCGTGTCCAGGAAAATCGCTCTCCAATTTGGAGGCACTTTATGAATGACGAAACCAAAAATAAGATCAAGGCACGCTACGAGCAGTCGTTGCAAAAGGGCGAGCGCTTCTGGCCGGACAGCATTTTCAAAGATCTACTGGTATCCTTTGGCATTTTTATCCTGCTCATCCTGCTGGCGACTTTCGTCGGCGTGCCATTCGAACCCAAAGCCGACCCCAGCGACACCACCTACGTGCCGCGCCCGGAGTGGTACTTCCTGTTCCTATTCAAATTCCTGGCATTGTACGGCCAGATTCCGCTATTGGGCAAGATAGAATGGATTGCGACGGTCATCATCCCCGGCGTCGCCATCCTGACCCTTATCCTGCTCCCGTTCTTCGACAAGAATCGCAGCCGCTATTACGGCAACCGTACCCTGGCACTGACCGTCATGGCGTTGATGGTGGTGAGCATCGTGATGCTGACGCTGATTGCCAATGTGTCAACCACCTCGACCGAAGGCGTGTACATTCCCGGAATCTTGCAGACGGTTGCTGGCCTTGTCCTTCCCGGTCTGACGCTTATCGCGCTTTTCCTGCTGGGATTGGTCTTCAAGAAAGTCGCTCGCAGCGTGATGATCTGGCTGACCGGCGTTTCCAGCGGCTTGATGGTCATCCTGACCATTGCCACGCTGGCGCTCGTCCCAGCCCCCGTCACTGCCGAGGCTGAGGTACCGGTTACGCTGGTAGATCAAATTCAAGCCGGGCAGGACCTGTATTCCGTGAACTGCGTCGAGTGCCATGGGGATGACGGCTCGGTGGCGGTCATCGAGGGCGTCAAGGGGTTGGAAGGCGAGAAAATCACGCCCATCAACGGCCGCGATGTGTTGTACACAATCACCGACTCTGCCATGCAGGAAGTCATCGCCTATGGGCGGCCGAACGCTGGTATGACCCCCTTTGGCAAGGCTTATGGCGGCGAACTTTCCGCCAGTGAGATCAGTTACCTCGTCACCTTCATGCGCTACAGTTGGGATGACCGCTTCGAACTCCCGCCCGCGGCGATTTCCAGCATCCCGGTGCTGGCGGCCGGTGAAGTGCCCTCCTACGAAGTCCACATCCAAGCTCTAGTCAAGCGCTACTGCATCTCCTGTCACCGCGCCGGCAAGGAGAATAACAATTACCTGATGGGCGTTTACGAGGACATGCTGAACACGGGTGATAACACACCAGTGATGGCAGCAGGTGATATGAACAGTATCATGATCCAGGTCATTAATGGCACAGAGATAAAGGATGACAAGGGCGAGGTCATCATCCACCAGATGCCGCAGACCAAACTGCTCAAGCCGGAGTACATTGACATGCTGACCCGCTGGATCATGACAGGGATGCCGAAAACGGCTGACGAGGCGAAGGCGCTCTCGGCCACCGCCACGCCTGAAGTGACGCCTACGCCATAGAGCGACTTGTCATCAGTTATCAGTGACCATTGAAAAACGGCCTGCCGATACAACAGGCCGTTTCTCTTGGTGAACAAATAATAACCTTTGCGTTCTTGGTGTCTTGGCGGTTATTCTCCCATGTGCGCGATCACCGCATTCCCAAACTCTGAGCACTTTACTTCCGTCGCGCCATCCATCAGGCGGGCAAAATCATAGGTGACAGTTTTCGCCGCAATTGCCCCTTCCATGCCTTTGATGATCAAGTCGGCGGCTTCCGTCCAGCCCATGTAACGGAGCATCATCTCGCCGGAGAGAATGACCGAGCCAGGATTGACCTTATCCAGGTCGGCGTACTTTGGCGCGGTGCCGTGTGTGGCTTCGAAGATGGCGTGACCGGTCTCGTAGTTGATATTGGCCCCCGGCGCGATGCCGATCCCGCCCACCTGGGCCGCCAGCGCGTCCGAGATATAGTCTCCATTCAGGTTCATGGTGGCAATCACGTCGTAATCCTTGGGGCGGATCAGGACGAATTGCAGGGTCACGTCCGCGATCGAGTCTTTGATCAGCAGCTTGGATTTCCACTTCCCGTTGCCGTGCGTCGGCCAAAGCGCCAACGCGGCCTCCACTTCCAGTTTGATATCATTTTGCTGGTCGAGCGACATCATCTCAAAGCCGGGGTCAATGCGGCGGGCATTTTCCTCGATTGTGAGACTTGGTTCCTTCTCTTTGTTGCCCAGGATCCAGGTCTCGCGCTCGGTGACGATCTCATGGCGGAATTCCCTTTTTGCCAGCGTGTAGCCCCAGTCGCGGAACGCGCCTTCAGTGAACTTCATGATGTTGCCCTTGTGCACCAGGTTGACGGACTTGCGCTTGTTCTTTAACGCCCAGCGGAGAGCAGCGCGAACGAGGCGCTCGGCACCCTCGACCGAGACCGGCTTGATGCCCACTCCGGCGGTTTCGGGGAAACGGATTTTGGCATATTCCTTGGGAAAAGCCTCCCTGAACAAATGCTTGAACTTCCGCTCCTCGTCCGTGCCGTATTTGAACTCGATGCCGGTGTAGATGTCTTCTGTGTTCTCGCGGAAGAGGACCATGTCCACTGCTTCGGGGTGCCTGACTGGCGAGGGGACGCCCTTGAAGTAGCGCACCGGACGCAGGCAGACATACAGGTCGAGCAGTTGGCGCAGGGCTACATTGAGCGAACGAAAACCTCTGCTGATGGGCGTGGTCAACGGCCCCTTGATGCCGACCAGGAATTCGGTGAATGCTTCCACCGTTTCGTCGGGCAGCCAGGTATTGAACAACTTGAACGATTTCTCGCCCGCGTAGACTTCAATCCAGTGGATCTTGCGCCTGGCACCGTAAGCTTTCTGGACAGCCGCGTCGAAGACGCGTACCGAGGTGCGCCAGATATCGCGGCCGGTGCCATCGCCCTCGACGAAGGGGATGATCGGATTATCGGGGACCTGCACTCTTCCATCCTTGATCGTGATCTTCGCCCCGCCCGCGGGGATTTTGACCTGCGTGTAAGCCATGTACTGCTCTCCTTTGGATAATGGTTGCCGAATGCGCACCCATAATATTAGTCGGATTATACCGGAACGACACTGCCATATAGAGTCAGTTCGATGGGCTTTAGTTCTTAATGAAGAAGCCTCGCTGTCAGAATCGCTTCTCAGGGATTTCCCAATGTACCAATGCGCACACTGTTAATGTTTGAATAATATGCCAATGCGCACACTTGACTTTTTATTTATCTTGTGTTAATCTTCTTTTAGTCTTCCCTGGCGAATGGATCAATGCTCTGACAGCCCGGGATTAGGCAAATCTATGCAAAGGAGGTGGTGCTTCAGGAAAAGACCTCGACTTGCTAGTTTTTTGTATTTCACCCTACTCTGTTCAAACCAGATATTCTTTGGAGGAGAAAGACAATGTTACAAAAACGCTTAATTCTAGTTCTTGGCATGCTGCTTATCGCCAGCATGGTACTGGGAGCATGCGGTCCAACGCCTACAGCTACACCAACGGCTCCCCCAGCTACTCAGCCTCCTGCTGTAACCGAGGCCCCGACCGAGGCCCCGACCGAGGCCCCAACCGAAGTCGTCCCAACAACCACCCGTCGCGGCGGCTGGCTGGACGAGATCGATTATTCAGTTGTCGATGCCCAATCAGCCATTACACAGATCAGCGCGGGAGCCATTGACCTTTTCAGCTATGGTCTGGCTTCCGATAAACTTGCCGAAATCAAGGCCGCTAATCTGTGCTACTCACAGTCGTATGGCACCTATTATAGTTTCATGTACAACCCGGCTGTCTTTACAGACACCACCAGGTTGAACCCCTTCTCGAATCGCAAGATCCGCGAGGCGACGAACTGGCTTATTGACCGCAACTACATCAACCAGGAAGTCTATGTCGGCGGGGTCTTGCCGAAGCTGACCCCATTGACCACTCAACTGGTGGATTACACCAGCGTGATCGATGTCGCCCGCGGCCTGGAAGCTTATTATGCTTACAACTTCGAAAAGGGCAAGCAGATCATTGTCGCTGAAATGCAAGCCATGGGTGCCACCGTGGGCGCAGATGGCAAATTTATGTTCAATGGCGCGCCCGTTACGCTCATCTTCCTGATCCGCAACGATGGTGACGGCACCCGCCTGGTCATGGGTAACTACTTTGCCACCCAGATGGAAGCTGTCGGCTTTACCATCGAACGCCAGGAAAAGAAATCCAGAGAGCTCTCTCCCCTGTGGATCGGCTCTGAACCCAGTGACGGTCTGTGGAATTTGTACACGGCCGGTTGGGGATCCAGTGGCTTGAACCGCGACGAGAAATCCATCTTCCAGGAAATGTACCTGCCCAGCAGTGCCCAGGGCATCCCGCTGTTTCTTGACAATGCTGTCGATCCTGTCTTCCAACAGGTCGGCGATGACCTGGCGAATGGCAACTTCACTACGCTCGAGCAGCGTCATGACCTGATGGTCGAAGCCCTCCCACTGGCACTGCAGGATTCGCTCCAGGCGTGGATCGTTGACCTGCAAACCTATGCGCCCTTCAACTGCGACCTCGAGGTCAGCGCTGATGTGGGTGCGGGTGTTGAGACCACTTTCATGGCGCCCTTCAACCTGCGTTATTCAGGCGTGGAAGGTGGCCAGTTAAAGGTCGGCTCCACAGATACCCTGTTCACCGATCCCTGGAACCCCATCGATGGTAGCAACTGGGTGACAAGCTCCTTCGTACAGAGTGCTGTTGCTAGCCGCGGACTCATGCCCGATCCCTACACTGGTCTGGCCTGGCCGCTGCGCGCTGAGAAGGCGGATGTAGTCATTCAGACTGGCCTGCCCGTTGCCACGAACCTCGACTGGGTGAACCTGTCCTTTGAGGACACGATCACTGTGCCCACAGATGCCTGGGTTGACTGGGATGCTGCCACCCAGAAATTCATCACCGCTGGCGAGAAATTCCCCGATGGCTTAACCGCCAAGACAAAATCTGTCGTTTACTACCCGGCTGATTTGTTCACAACCGTGAAATGGCATGATGGCAATTACGTGTCCGCGGCTGACTTCGTCATGTATATGATCATGACCTTTGATCGCAGTAAAGAAGAAGCTGCCATCTACGATGCAGATACTGTCGGAAACTTCGAAGCCTTCCTGAGCCACTTCAAGGGTGTCCAGATCGTCTCGACCGATCCGCTCGTCATCGCCACCTGGGATGACAACTACTATGCCGATGCAGAGCTGGATGTAACTAGCTGGTGGCCCAACGATGGTAATCATGGCGAATTTTCCTGGCAAACCATTGCCATTGGCAACATGGCCGATGGTGGTGGGGAACTGGCCTGGGGCACCGGAAAGGCTGACCTGAAACAGGTTGAATGGATGAGCTTCATCGGCGGTCCGAGCCTGGCAATCCTCAACAAGTACCTTGACCAGGCGATTGCCGAAAATACCATCCCGTATGCGCCCACCATGAGCGCCTACATCACGGCTGAAGAAGCCGCTGCCCGTTATGCCGGCCTCAAGGCCTGGTACACAGCCCGTGGTCACTTCTGGGTTGGCACCGGTCCTTACTACCTGGCCTCTGTCGATCTCAACGGTTTCACCGCAGTGGTAAGGAACAACCTCGTCTATGTAGACCTGGCTGACCGCTGGTCCAAATTTGGTGTAGCACCCATGGGTGAAGCTGCACTGGATGGCCCAGCCCAGGTCAAGATTGGTGAAGAAACCGTCTTTACCGTTGCCCTCACCAATAGAAACACAGGCGATGCGTACCCGACAGCCGATGTCAAAGAGATGAAATTCCTGCTCTATAATGACAAGGGCGAGACCGTGTACGTGGGGGCTGGCGTGGCTACCGCTGACGAAGGTGTATTCACCCTCACCATTCCTGCTGATGTATCTGCCACGCTCGTTGCTGGCACCGGCAGGATCGAAGCGGCCGCGGTTCTTATCCCCGTTGCCATCCCTGCCTTCACATCGCTCGACTATGTAGTTGTGCCGTAGTAAGTTTTAGATCCGTTGGTTGATGAGGGGCAAGGGCTTTCCCCTTGCCCCTTCATTCTTTGTGCGAACAGTGAGAATCATATGACCTCTGAAACAAACGTCTTATCAGAGCCCGACCCCAAGACTGAAGGAAAAACACGCACAAATAGTACCTTTAATCGCGTTTTCAGGTATTCATTTCTCAGACTTGCTTCGATGATGATCACGGTCACGATCGGTGTTTACCTGACCATTTTGATCGCCAACATGGGCGGATATGTGGACACCATCATGCGAAATGAGATCCGCGATAATATCACGCAGGGCATTTTGGCGAACCCTAACTACCGCAGCTTGTCCACCGAGGCCAAAGAGGAACTCATTCAAACAAAAATCGCAAATGAAGAGAGGCGCCTGGGCCTGGACCAGCCTTTTGCGGTTCGCTCCATGAGATACCTCAAGAATGCCCTCACTTTGAACCTGGGCCGCGCCATAAACATGTCAAGTGATCATGGCTCAAAGGAAGTGCGCCTGATCCTTCTCGAACGTCTTCCTGCCACTCTGCTCCTGACTGGCTCGTCCGAACTTTTTTTATTCTTTGCCAGCGTTTTTATTGCCCTCTCCCTGTCGAGAAAATATGGCAGTTTTTGGGATAAGGTGACCATCGCCTTTTCACCGACATCAGCCGCGCCCCCCTGGTTTTATGGCATATTTGTAATACTCATCTTTGCGGCCATATTCAGGATATTGCCCTTTGGAGGGCTGGTTGATTCGCCCTCACCAGATAATCCGCTCGATTATGGCCTGAGTGTGCTCAAGCATCTCATCCTGCCCGCCACTTCTGTGATTATCAGCTCAATTTTCCTCAGCATTTACAACTGGCGGACTTTTTTCCTCATCTACTCCAGCGAAGATTATGTGGAAATGGCAAAAGCGAAGGGGCTGTCCGAGCGTGATGTTGAGCGCCGCTACATTCTCCGACCCACCCTGCCAACCATCATCACGAATTTTGCCCTGCTGGTGATCACGCTGTGGACCGGTTTCATAATTACTGAAACGGTTTTCCTGTGGCCCGGCCTTGGTATAACCCTCTTCAGGGCGATTGGTTTTTTTGACACCCCGGTGATTGTTGGGTCTACGATCATTTATGCCTATTTGCTCGCCATTACAGTCTTCCTGCTCGATTTTGTTTATGCGCTGGTTGATCCACGCGTTAAAATCAGTTCTGGTGGTGGAGGTTCACAATGACCGCGCTAAAAAATTCCATCCGCGATCTTCTCCGTTATCCATCCGCCATCCTGGGATCGGCTATCATCCTCTTCCTGTTGGCTGTCTCCGTTTACGCCCTGCTTACAATTCCATACAGCGAGGCAGTCCGTCTCTGGCGGGGGGGGGAGGATGTATGGTATCAAAACCCAAAGTATGCCGCTCCAGGCTGGTTTAACTATTTTTCGAACAAGAAACAACCGGTGTCGTTTGCAGTGAAGACAACGGATGGGAGTATGTCAAAGACCACCACTCCCAGCAGCGACCCGGAAATTTCCACTGTGGATATCTCGTACTCTTTTGATTATGCCTACGATGGTGTCCCACAGGAATTGATGATCTATTTCACCTCGGAATTTAAAGAGAAACTCTCGTTTGTTTCCGTGAGCTGGATCACCCCGGATGGCAGAAAGATCAGGATTGCCGACATGGCAGCAGACCATAAACTCACCTTCCGGTTTTCCCAGGATCAAAAGCTTCAGAAAAGACTTAAAACTGAAGATGTGATGCAGGCCCTCTTTGTGGATCCCAACTCCCCGACACAGGCACCTTTAAAAGGCCAGTATCAACTGGTGATCGCCGGTACCACCTTTGAGAAGGATGCAACCATTGAGGCTGAATTTGTGCTGCATGGAGAACTTTTTGGGGTGGCGGGAACCGATAAATATCGCCGCGATCTCCTTTTACCCTTGTTGTATGGCACGCCGATCGCTTTAGCTTTTGGCCTGCTCGCCGCCCTGGGAACATCCCTGCTGACGATGGTCATCGCTGCTGCCGGCACCTGGTATGGTGGTTGGTTGGATGAATTGATCCAGCGCATCACAGAAGTGAACCTGGTGCTGCCGTTCCTGGCCATTTTAATCATGGTGGGTACGTTCTACTCGCGCAGCATCTGGCTGATGTTGGGTGTCACCATCCTCCTGAGCATCTTCTCTGGTTCAATTAAAACGTATCGCTCCATTTTCATGCAATCCAAAGAATCAAGCTATATTGAGGCTGCCCGTGCGTATGGCGCCTCGAGTTCACGCATCATCTTTTCGTACTTGATCCCACGCATGGTTCCCTTGTTGATCCCGGCCCTGGTCTCCTCCGTCCCATCCTTCGTGTTCCTTGAGGCCTCATTGGCTGTCCTTGGCCTGGGTGACCCGGTCCTGCCTACCTGGGGAAAAATTATCAATGATGCATTCTATGATGGAGCTCTTTATCAAGGGCGCTATTACTGGGTGTTGGAGCCTGCCATTTTGTTGATGATCACCGGCTTTGGCTTTGCAATGCTTGGATTCGCACTGGATCGCATCTTCAATCCTAGATTGAGGGATATATAACGCGATGACACAAGACAACAAACTTTTATACATAGAAAAGCTATTTCTATATTTTAACTCCCGCCAGGGCGATGTCCAGGCGGTGGATGGCGTGGATTTTGCCCTGGATTACAACCGGGCCGTGGTGATCCTGGGTGAATCAGGTTGTGGAAAAAGTTCACTGGCCAAGGCCATTTTGCGCCTTCTACCACGTAATGTGTCCAAATACAGCGGCAAAGTTTTGCTGGAAGGCTCGGATACCATGGCCCTGGACGATGAAGAATACCGCCTGAATGTCCGTTGGGTGGGCATGTCCATGGTGCCCCAGGCGGCCATGAATGCCCTGAACCCGGTGCTCCGGGTGGGTGACCAGGTGGCCGAACCGGCCATGATCCACCTGGGTGTGAATAAAGAAAAAGCCCTGCTGCAAGCTAAGAACATGTTCCAGCACGTTGGCGTTCCGGAAGGTTTCTTGAACCGATATGCCTTTGAGCTGAGCGGTGGTATGCGCCAGCGTGTTGCCATTGCCATGGCGCTGGTGACTTCACCAAACCTGATCATCCTGGATGAGCCCACCTCTGCCCTGGATGTGTTGACCCAGGCGAATATCTTTAATGTCCTCAAGCGCACCAAGAAGGAATTGGGGACGAGTTACATCCTGATCACGCATGACATCGCCACTTCGAGTGAACTGGCGGATGATGTGGCGGTGATGTATGCCGGGCAGATCGTGGAATATGCAGATGCCCCCCGCTTCTTTGCTGAACCCCTCCACCCGTATTCCAAAGCATTGATGGCGAGTGTGCCAACCCTGAGAGGCAAGAAGGCGCTGGATTTCATCGAAGGTCAGCCGCCCAGCCTGATCAATCTGCCGGAAAGATGCCGGTTTGCGCCGCGCTGTCACTCCCGCTTTGATAAATGTGAAC